>Ga0181582_10004891_pt1 | contig 10797 bp, 5 predicted proteins | sample 071ome_32_FD_132438 | JGI IMG/M metagenome (GOLD analysis project Ga0181582, IMG submission 132438) | Coastal salt marsh microbial communities from the Groves Creek Marsh, Skidaway Island, Georgia - 071405AT metaG (megahit assembly) | ecosystem: Environmental > Aquatic > Marine > Intertidal zone... | reverse complement strand
CGCTTGATGATGTCCGCACCGAGCTTCTGTTCGTCGTTGTCCAGCGTGGCTCGGATATCGTCAACCGCCGCCGCAAGCTTCAAGAAGGTGCAGCCACCTCCAATCACAATCCCTTCCTCGACGGCAGCCTTCGTGGCGTTCAAGGCATCTTCAACGCGAAGCTTCTTCTCCTTGAGTTCCGTCTCCGTTTGGGCGCCGACTTGGATGATCGCAACGCCACCCGAAAGGCGCGCAGCGCGCTCGCGAAGCTTTTCCTTTTCGTAATCCGCCTCGGTAGATTCCAAGATGCGGTTGATCTGCTTGACGCGGGCGTTCACCTCCGCAGCGGTGTCACCGGAGCCGACGATCGTGCACGACTCCTTGCCGAGTTCGACACGAGCCGCATTACCGAGCACTTCGACGCCGCACTTGTCCAAGCTCAAACCGAGCTCTTCCTTCACCACCGTACCGCCGGTGAGAATGGCGATGTCTTCGAGGTACTGGCTCTTGCGCTCGCCGAAGCCCGGAGCCTTGATGGCGCAAATCTTGAGCGAGCCGCGAAGCTTGTTCACGACGAGCGTCGCGAGGGCCTCTTGTTCGATATCTTCGGCGATGATCATGAGCGGGAAGCCTTGTTGAATGGCAGCCTCGAGGATGCCGATCATGTCACGGGCGGTGCTGATCTTCTTGTCGACGATCAAGAGCTTGCACTGGTCATAGACGCACGTCATGCGCTCATTGTCCGTGACGAAATACGGGGAGATGTAACCGCGGTCGAACTGCATACCTTCGACAACGATGAGGTTGTTGTCGACAGATCGCGCTTCTTCGAGGGAGATAACACCTCGGCGGCCGACCTTAGCCATGGCAGCGGCGATCATTTCACCAACCTCCATGTTACCACCTGCTGAGATGGAGGCAACGTCGGCGAGCTCGTCGTCGGCGACCTCCTTGGAGAGGGTCTTGAGAACTTCAACGAGCTTGGCCGTGGTCTTCTCCATACCACGCGTGAGCTGAACTGGGTTAGTGCCAGCCATCACAATCTTCATACCTTCGGTGATCATGGCGGCGGAGAGGACGGTCGCCGTGGTAGTACCATCACCCGCTTGATCGTTGGTCTTTTGAGACGCTTGACGCACGAGCTTGGCACCAACGTTCTCAACCGGGTCTTCGAGCTCGACTTCCTTGGCCACGGTGACACCATCGTTAACAATCTTGGGGGAGCCGTACTTGGACTCAAGGACGACGTTGCGACCCTTCGGACCGAGCGTGACACCCACCACGGACGCGAGTTTGTCGACGCCCTTCTGCATTTTCTTAAGAGCCGACCCATCGTTCTTGTTGAAGTACAGGTTCTTGGCGGCCGCAGTGACGTTCAGTTGCGCACGGCGAGCGGAAGCCCGTCGAACATTGACGGTTATCTTACCTACGTCGTGTAATGTCGCCGTTGCGTCGTCGTCAGTCTCGAGGTCTCCATCTTAGTCCGCACCACTCGCGGTCTTCCTTCACCAAGGAATCTTCCTTCCAATCTGTAATCACCGCGCCCACCTTGCTCGCGGGGGAGACTGAGCCACCCCCTGCGGCGAGATTTCGACGTGAACGTAAATCCATGTACGAATACCCTCGCTCGCTCGATCCCTCGCTCGCGCGCGCGTCGTCGAAACGCACCATCACTCGCGCGCGTCCTGGCGGCGAAGGTCGAGGCGTTGGCGCTGCGCGTAACAAAACCGCCCATGTCGTCGTCAGTCATCCCTCTCGTCGCCATGCACCGCAAGCGATCTACAGAGAATAATTCTTTGAATCCATCTCTCGCGCCGCGGGCGCGATCGAGCGCTCGCGATGGCGACGGCGCGCCGCGAGCGGTGCCCGATGGGACGCTTGGGCGCGCGAACGCCGCCGGATCGCCTCTCGACCGGCGCAAGGGGCCCATCGCGTCTATCTGCGCGTGCGCGCCGAACGAGCACGCGCGAGGAATTGTTCCGAACGGGACGCGGTCGCGGTACGCACCTCGTGAGCGACGTGTTCATCGTGCCGTCGGCGAGAAGTGACGACACCCCTACAGAAGCGACGCGAAAACCTCAAACCTGAACGGATGACGAATGTTATTTCGTATTAAGTGATGATTTACATCATATATCAACGAAACGAGTGAGTTTAGTGGAATTATAGGGGAAAACAATCGATTATATTTTATAGAGAGACGACGAAGCGACTGCTCAGGGCGACCGTGCGCGCGTGGACTCGAGCGCGTCGGCATCCAGCTCGCCGGTGAGAACGCGAGCGATATGACGTTCTTTTTCTCGTCCGAGCTCGACGAGGGCATTCGCGGGGGTTGGGCTGGACCATGTGAACACGGCTCCGTCCGCGGAGGCTGACACGAGGATACGTCCTCCGGGGGCGAACGCGACGGCGACCACAGGTGCGGCGTGGCGAGAGCTCACGTGCGTGAGCTCGCCGGATTCGTAATCGAACAGTTTCAGTACGCGATCTGAACCCGCGACGGCGATTTGACCACCCTCTGGATGCGCTACATTGAGCGCGGAAAGTTCAGCGTCAGCAGGATCGTCCATGACCCGAAGCACAGACGCATCCGAGGGGTCCCACCACGTGATCTTGCGGTCAGTTCCCGTGGATACGATTTGCTGCTCATCGGGGTGAATGTCGATGGCTTTGAAGTACGTCGAACCGAAGAACGACACCCGACGTGCACGCCTGTCGAGGTCCCAAACAACACATGAACCGTCGTCAGAAGCCGTCACAGCGGTCTTGTCATCGTTCAAGAGGGCGATGTCATTCACCACCGATCGATGCTCCTTCATAGACGCCTCGAGAGTGATGACACTGCCATTCAAAACCTTCCACAGTCGTACATTTCCCTCAGATCCACCGGTGATAACTCCGGAGGAGCTTTTCATGCCTCGCAGAGCCGTCACTCGTTTGTGAGCATCTGCGGCTATGTAAAGCAATGTGCCCGTCTGTCGATCATGAGCACGGATCTTACCGTCGTCCCAGCCGCTGATCACCGTTTCGTTATTAGGCATGAAGCTCAAGCACTGACATTTCAACGAGTTTGGACTCACTTCGATTTTCTTTAGCAGTCTCATTGAAAACGTCTCCCACACGCGAATTTCTGGTCCACCACCTGTGGCGAAGTACTTGTCCTCTCCCCGTGGGAACGCCAAGCTTGTAATGCCATGAGCATGGGTAGATTTGACGCACACATTTCCAGTGAGAAGCATGCATTTGTGTGTCAACGGATGTTTCGAACAATATTCAACGAGATGCAGATCTCCCGCGGAGGAACCACAGTACACGTTGAATGTTCTTGAAGCGTCTCGATAATCGTCAGCTTGCGCGTACCCTTGACTCAGCGAAAAGAGCGCCGCATGCATATACTTCTTCTTCGAGTATTCAGTAATGCACTCCTTTGGATACTCCAGACCCTGGACATCGGACTGAGGCGAAGACGCGACCGCAACACTCATCACTGCACCAGCGCCGAGGTCACGACACGTCACAAATTCAAGTACGCACGAGCCCAAATTTCGAGCCATGAGGGACAGGCTCCCATCGCCGCCACCAGCTAAAAGCCCCATGCTTACAATTTCCAACGAGTGAACTCCGCGAGATATGTGTTTCTTTAGTGTGAAAGATTCCTTGATGACTCTATTTGTAATCGACACGCACAGAATATCAGCACTCGATGTACCGAGGTAGGCATACTCATCGTGCTCATCGATCGCGATAGATAGTATGTCGCGTTTTAAAATGCCCAACTTCAAAGGTTCAACTATCAAACGCTTGGTTGCAGCGTCATACTCCCATACGCTCGCGACCATTTCTCCCGCGGTGACAAATTTTGTGGCGGAGCGACGCAAAAATGATACCGCTCTCACCTTTCCATCGGCCGGTGCGGGGGCTCCGCACAGCGCACTTCCGCTGGAGACGTCCCACATGACGATCCTCGCATCGTTTTCACCACCAAGGCTGACGAGCGCACTCTCGTCGTGACTGAATTCCAAGGCAATCACCTCGCCAATATGCAGAGACAGCTGTCGCCGCAGTTGGTAGGGAGCATCTGGGACGCTGCATGCTTCCCATACGATGATGTCCGCAACGCCGCCAGAAACGTGCTCACCGGATGCGAGGTATCTGCCGGAGCTTGAAACCGCCAACGCACTGACTTCTCCCGCATGACCGTGCAATATTTTCGCTCGTGGTTTCTCGCCTTCCTCGTCTTGAGCTGGCTGGGAATTCGCGCGTGACAAACTAGAGATCACGACGGCAGAACCGAGCGCGTAAATCTGCGACTCGCCATCAGGATGGAGACGAAATCCGTTCTTGACGGATCCAGCGAACCCGATCGCGGTCTCGAGCGCGAGCTCCGCGTGCGACATAGTGAGGTTCTAATTTTAGAACGCTGTCGAAAGGCACAAATGAACACAATGTTGTCAAATGTTTCAAGGATTTATCTAGCCTACTTTGCCGCGTTTTTGGCACGAACTTCACGACGATGCACAATTTCTTCCGTGAAGGCACACGTGGCGTCCAGAAGGGTGGCTGCGGCGTACGCGATTCTAACGACGGGGTAGTCTTCTTTCGGGTTCAAGTACGAGATGAAATTGGGACGCTGGAGCGTCCCTTTCCATATTGTGATGTCACCGAAATCCTCCGGAGCGTTCTCGTCGTTGTTCCAGCTTTCATCAACCTCTTGGTCTTCGTCCTCGTCGCTTTCTTCTTCGTCGCTATCGACTTGCTGACGACGCCGTTCTTCAAGAGCTTCAGCGAGAACCTCTGCTGGCAGCAGTGCGGCGAGTTTGCGACGCGCAAGTTTCCATGAGCTCATGTCCTTGCCGGTATGCTTCAACACAAGCAATTCCAGAGTAGCTTTTGATAACTCATCTGGTGCTTCTGGTTGCTTCTCTCGTTCGATCTTTTCTCGCTCCGCAGCGATTTTGAACTCTTCAACTTGGCAATCAAAGTAAAGCTGCTCGAGGTGAAGGAGTTGTTCAGCAATGTATGAGGTAGGCGCATTCTTCAGCTTGTTTCGGAAGGTTCTCCAATCCACATCAGTTTCAAACCCAATGCGCTCGGCATTGATGCACATTGTGTCCATGCACTTTCTTGCGGCAGTGAGCACTGATCCCTCATCGCAGGAGAGGTACGCCGCTGGACGCGTGGCGATGTACAGGTCACTCGATGGTGCAGTGCGCGATCTGGCGGATCGGCGTTCACCGCCAGCGAGCTCAGCTGCCAGTCTGGCATCTCGTTCTTCCTGAGTTTCTGTCATGGCTTTGAAGCAATCAGCGATGGTGACCTTTCGCTTTTCCAGCTGCTTCTTAAGAGCCGATTCTCGAACACCCTTGTCACAGAGCGCATTGACCAACGCATCGACTGCTTGCTGAGAGTTGTAGATGCCCCACTCACCAGCAAAAGATTGCACGTAAATGCCATCCTTGCGGCCGCCGAAGTTCCACCAGTAGGTTGCGAAGTGACGATCCATACCAAGCGGACGCGCGCGAACTTGGCAAGCGGCATCTTCAGCTGCGCGCTTCTGTTCCCGGTCACGACTGCGCTTTTCCTCGAGTTCGAGCTTCCTCCTGGCTTCTTCTTCGATCAACTCTTGCTTGCGCCTTTCAATGGCATCGACGACGGTTTGCTCATGCTTTTCTTGGGAAGCATCTTCCATCGTTGCGTCTTCAGCTGTCTCCATTTTCAAGTCATGCTCCATGTCTTGAGCAAAGCCTTGCACCTTTGAGGCGTCAGCAACAGCCTTCGCAGCTTTCTTCTCCTCTGCGGCGCGCTCACGCTCACGACGTCGTTCCTCTTTCTCGGCCTTCTCGACGATGCGTCTATTAGCAACAGCTTTGAGTCGCGCCTCATGGCGTTCACTACGGAACACATCGGCCTGCGATATTCGCTCCGCAATGATGTTGCGACAAATGTCACCCTCGAGCGCCAAATCTGCCAAAGCTCTGAGTAAAATTAGATGTTCAGCATTCGCGAGCTGATCCCACGTAGTGTTGGCCATTTTCTTCGCAACTGCAACGGCAGCACTGCCGTGCGCGTTCTCTCCACCGTGTAGGATTAGCATTCGGGCCACCTCAGGCCAGTTCAGGTTGTTTACGATGCGATTCAGACGTGCGACAAAGCGACCGGGCCCACTAGCTGTAGGAGAAAGAGCTTCGTAGAGAATAGACATGTAAAGCTCGGCCAGAGTGGATCTCGATTTCTGATTGTTTTCGAGTGCCGCACTCACACCTTCCACGTTGGTCAAGCCTTCTGGACACTGAAGACCAGTCCCAAAGACGCTCACAAACTCCGCGACGAACGCTTCTTCTGCGATCACGTGGCCATTTGGAACCGCAACGGGTGGTGGAATCGGGCGGAGGAGTGTTTCGAGCGGAACACCTGCCTGCTTTGCCTCCTCGGCGAGTTCCAGAGCTAAGATGTCGTCATCTAATGGGTATCGAGCAGCCTTTTCCTTGGCCGCCCTTTCCTCAGCCTTCGCCTTCTCTTTTTCGGCTTTCTCAATCTCGCGCTGCCTTGCTCGTTCCTGCTTTTCCTCGTCTTTGAGACGAGACTTCTCTTCCATTAGGCGAGCTCGTTCGGCGTCACGCGCTCCCTTGGAAATGAGCTTGAGCTTTTCTCTTTCGATTTGGCTTTCCAGCGCGGCGAGTTTTTGTCCAAATAGTTCGGTTACCTTCTCGTCAAGTTTGGTAATCTTCTCATCCACCGCTTTTTTAGCGTCATCATCAGTCGCGGTGGCCTTTTCTTTCAGGAGCTCAATTCGTTCTCGCGTGGCGTCTGTGACGAACTCCGCCCGCTCAATCGTTCCCGTCGCCAAGCTCAACGCAGTCTGCGCCTTGCTAAGAGCACTGACGAGCATATCACGCTTCTTGTTGAGCTTCGTGGATGCCTCACGCATCTCCTTCTTGCGCTTCGCGACGTAAGCGTCTTGAGCAGCCTTGATGCGCTCCTTCTCAATCTCGACGGATTTTTTCCATGCGACGAGAAATTTTCGATCGTTTGGTCCGGTATATTCGACGAACTCCTTCGCGAGTCGATCGCTCGGTGCCTCTGGCTCGCACAAGATGTCCTCCGCAGATTTCGTAGTTGACGTCTGAACCGGTCCACAGTCCGGCTGAGGGTTGGATTCAAATTCATCGAGAGCCTTCTGCGCCTTTTCGAGAGCTGTTTTCGCCTTGTCCTCGGCGATTTTCGCCTTTTTCAAATCGGCCACGTTCTGCTTCAGCTTGTCGCTCCAAGCAATGAGCGTTGCCTTTGCATCGGCATCCACAGTCTCGAGCAGCGCGGTCAGATCGTCGCGAGGTCGCGAACTTCTGGCCCTTTTCTCGCGCGGTCCTTTGTCGTCTTCCGCGGGCCGCTTCTTGCCCGCCGGGTAGCCGACGTGCGCTCTCAGCGCCCATTTGTTCCTGGTTCCCGGGACACGAACGAAACAAACATCGTGGGACATCCCGCTCGCCAGCACCGTCTTGTTCTTCCCCACGTTCACCCCAGCCATGGTACCCATCGTGTACAACTCGTTCGCGTCGAGCATCGTCGGCCACGCCTCCTCCAACATTTTGAACACCTCATGCTTCAGCGTTCCCGGTTTAAACCTCGCTCGATCAGCATCGATAGAAAACTCACTCGCCGGAACCGCCGGCGCGCCCTCATCATCGCCATCGCCCCCCCCACCCGACACGCCCGTCGCCGGCTCTCGTCCCGTCCGCCGGCGTCCGCGCCGCGGTTCGAAATCCTCATCTTCTCCGCTTCCTTCCGCATCCTCGTCAAAATCTTCATCCGAATCCTCTCCCACGTCATCACGCGCGCTCACGTCATCATCCTCCACGACGTCATCATCTCTCGCGTCGCCGTCGTCGTCACGATCGCTCGCGCGTGCGCCCATCGCGTCCTCGGACGTCGATCGCGAAGACGCGTTCGCCGATCCCTCACGCGTCGACGCGCACACCGCGCGCACGCCGCGACGCGTCGTCGACGCGTTCAACGACGCTCACCGCGCGTCCTCGCGCGCGCGCGTCCGCACACGTCGCGCGCGTCGACGCGCGTTGACCTCGCGCGCGCGCGCGCTCGAGCGCGCGCGCGAACGCGCCGACGGTAGGGTTAAGACACACGCGGGTGTCGTCGTACGTAGTCGCGAGGTGTTTCGTGCCGTCACGGTGATCCGCGGGATCGGTGTGCGTATTGAAGGGACCGAGTTGACCGTGTGGGACCGAAACGCGCGTGCGCGTCGTGACGTCACCGCGCGCGCGCGATCGCGTCGTCGTCGTCGTCGTCGACGTCCGCACACGGCGACGCGCGAGTGATCATGGCTCTCGCGCGCGTGGACGGGACGCGAGTCGCGCGCGCGGTGACGCGCGGTGACGCGCGGTGCGGTGGGCGACGGGCGACGGTGACGCGCGCGATCGAGCGCGCGAGCGCGATCGGGCGGCGGGACGCGCTCGGTGCGGCGCTGTCGTTGGCGGTGGTGGGCGCGATTGGCGGTGCGCCGGCGCCGGCGCTCGCGCTGAGCGGGATGAATGCGGTGAAGGATACGCGCGAGGGGTACGAGTTCTTGTATCCGGTGGGTTGGCAAGAGATTCAGGTGGACGGCCAGCAGGCGGTGTACAAGGACATCATCGAGCCGCTCGAGAGCGTGGCGCTGAATGTGTACCCGACGCAGCGCAAGAGCGTGAGCGAGATCGGTACGCCTGATGAGGTGGCGAAGACGCTCGTCGGGAAGGCGCTCACCGCGCCCGGGGCGCAGGCAAAGGTGCTGGCGACGAGCGAGCGGACGGATAAGGACGGACACCTGTACTATCAGTTTGAGTTCGTCACGAAGACGAAGAGCTACGAGCGCCACGCGCTGACGGTTGTGACTGTGACGCAAGGCAAGTTCTACACTCTCACCACGGGCGCGAGCGAGAAGCGATGGTCGAAGATGAAGGAGCGCCTGTCGGCCACCGTCGGGTCCTTCAACGTGTACTATTAGGCGATTGAAGCAAAGTATTCGTTGAAATAATACAAAAGCAAAAACGTCCGAGCGATCAATCGCGATTTCACTCGCGCGGTGCGGCGTCGCTTCTGAAAGCGCGTGCTCCTCCGCGTCCTCCGCGTCCTCTGCGTCCTCCGCGTCCTCCGCGACCTCCGCGTCGGTCGGCGCTCGGCGGCGCGCGCACGACTTCGCCTCCCTTCGTCGCGACGTCGTTGATTCTGACTCCGAGATTCTGCTCAAAGCGACGGAGTACGAATGCCTCTTGTGGTTCCGCAATCGTGACGACGACTCCGGGAGAGCCCATGCGTCCTGTTCGTCCCGCGCGATGCACGTAGTGCGTCTCGTCCGTCGGCAGCTCCAGGTTGAAGACGGCGTCGCAATCATCCACGTCCAACCCGCGCGCCGCGAGATCTGATACGACCAACGCGCGGAACTCTCCTCGACGAAACGCCGCAAGTTCCTTCTGGCGTTCCATCTTATCCATGCCTCCGTGCAAGACTCCCACCCGCATCCCTCTGGCACCGAGCTTTGCCTGTACGTCCTGCAGGCGCCGGCCAAAGTTGCAAAATACCAGCGCGCGCTGCACGTCGGTGGCGTGAATAGCGCGACGAAGCTCATCAACCTTATGTCTAGGATCCGCAATCACAGAGCAGTGCGTGATGTGCGGCGGAAGGCTAATGACGCCTTGTTTAAGCTCTTGCAACGCCGCCGCGGACACGCTCTTCTCGTCTCGCGCGGCGACCGCATCTGGGTCCTCTTCCACCGCATCACCCTCGGAAGTCGTCGAAGGCTTCGGTGCTGGCTTATCATACGTCGCGACGATATGTCTCAAGTTCGGAGCGAGGTAAGAGTACGCATCGAGAGTCTCTTGTTTCAGAGTCGCGCTGACGATGACGGTTTGTCGTCCGCCCGGAAGCCCTTTCCCCGTGTGCTCGCTGATCCGCGCCATGTCTCGTCGGAAATTACTCGCCAATAAATCATCCGCTTCATCCACAACCAAAATCCTCACCCCGTGCGTCTGTAAGATCCCCGATCGCGAGAGCTCCGCCAAACGCCCCGGCGTGCCGACGACGATGAGCGGACGCTTTCTCCGAATAGCCTCTTCCTGCCTCTTCGCGTTCGCGCCACCGATCGCCTGCTGCGTGATCTGACGCCCCAGCTCCCCTAAAATTCTCTCCCCCTTCCGCACGATTTGCATCGCCAACTCCTGCGACGGAGCGACGATGATGGCGCGCACGCCCGAGCCCACGTCCGCGCGAATCGACCCCGTCCCCTCGTCAAACATATCAACAATCACCGGCAACAAATACGCCAACGTCTTCCCACTCCCAGTGTGCGACTGTATCGCCACATTCTCCCCCCGCGCGATCGCCGGCATCGCCGCTCGCTGCGCCACCGACGGCCGCTCGACGCCCGCCCGCGCGAGCGCCCGCGCGAGCTTCGCGCCGACGCCCAGGTCCTCGAACGTCACCGCGCTCTCGTCCACCGTCCCATTCGTCCCACCGCTCGCGTCCACGGACGCGCGTCGAACGACACGACGTTCAATCGCTCCCGCGCACGTCACCGCGCCTCCGGTGCGCGGAAACACGCGCACCAACGCGCGCACCGCCGCCGGCGCGCGCGTCCCTCGCATGGCGTCCTTTCGGAGCTCTCACGCGCGATCACGCCTCGCGCGTCACCCTCGCTCGCGCGCGTCTCTCGTGCGTCAAAGTCACGCGTCTCTCGCGCGTCTCTCACGCGTCTCGCGCGTCTCACGCGCGTCGCGGTGTCGCGCGAGACGCATCCGCGAGACGCGCGTGAAAGGCGTGAGACGCGCGCAT
>Ga0181582_10004890_pt1 | contig 10797 bp, 4 predicted proteins | sample 071ome_32_FD_132438 | JGI IMG/M metagenome (GOLD analysis project Ga0181582, IMG submission 132438) | Coastal salt marsh microbial communities from the Groves Creek Marsh, Skidaway Island, Georgia - 071405AT metaG (megahit assembly) | ecosystem: Environmental > Aquatic > Marine > Intertidal zone... | reverse complement strand
GTCTTCGACACGTGTTCCGTCGGTGTATTACATAACTCCTATACATTCCGAACAGCGTAATCGATGCTAGCAATCGTAGTGACTAGGTCCGGCTTGCGGCATCAGTGGTGCCGACTTACGCGAGGGAGCTGATGAGAGAGTTGGCGGTCGCTTGGACGTCAGCGAGGAGCGCAGTCGCGGCAGCTTGGTCCTTTTGGCGGATGGAGAAGTCGAGGTTCTCGAGCTTCTTGTAGAAAGCCTTCGCCGCCGCGGAGTCACCGCCCTTTTCAGAGACAAGGTTGTTGATGTCGAAGCGGAGGGTACCGACTTGACGGCGAAGTTCGTTGGACGCTTGCGTCCAGTACTTCTTTTCAACGTACGCGCCAACGTCGCCGTTGATGCGGGCCTACAATGAGCGAACGAGGGATCGAGTCAGTGTCTTCGTCTCGTCGATCGACCCGCACGGGGAGACAGCTTTTTGCGCGCGCGCTCACGCGTTCGCCTCAAGTACGCACCACAGACTCCTTCGCGCGCGCAACCGTCTCCGTGGTGTTGAGCTTTTGCAGAGCGAAGCGGGAGTTGCCTTCGGCGCGCGGCTTGTTGTCCAAGTCCAAGTCACGAGCCTGTCGTCGAGCGAACGAGACACATCGGTCAGTCACGCGCTCTACATGGGACTTTTTCGTGTCCACTACGCCCCCCCCTCCTTCAGGATCACGGAAGATTTCGATTTCCCCGGATACGGCGCTCGCGTGGATTCGGGGTCATTTTCGCGAGTCATGAATGGTCGAATACCCACCTCGTAGATCAGCTGCAACCCGTTTTGGTTCTCGGCGCGCTTGTCCGTGAGCTCGATGGAGGTCGTGGCGAACGCCGGCGTCGACGAGAGCACGACCGCGGTGGCGGCGGCGAAAGAGAGCGCCTGTGAATTCGTTAAAGCGAATTCGCACGCGCGGCGTCGAGCTCGGCGAGACGCGAGACGCCGCTCGAAGAGACCGTCGGGGGTGGGACGCGATCGTCCCCGATCGATATCGATCTCCCGCGCTCTGATCGAGCAGCCGCGCCTCGCCGAAGCGTCGACCGCGCGCGAAGCGAACGCGAACGGGTCAGTAAAATTTCCCACGAACTCGATCGATCGCGATCGATCGATGCGCGAGATCGCGCGCGACGCGAGACAGCGTCCGCGCTCGTCGCGTATCACCGCATCGCCGCGAGCGCGCGATCGGTGACGCGCATCGCTCGACGCACCTTGTTCGCGGAAGCTCGGACGACCGTGGAGGCCTTGGAGGTCTTCGCGACGGTCTTTTGGGCGAGAGCCTTACCGGCGAACGTGGACGTAGACGCGGCGACGGACATTTTCAGCGTGCGGTTGCGAAGTGCGGGGATTGGAGCACGCGCGCGCGAGGCGGGAGATCGGGTGCGAGGATGTGACGAGTCATGATTCGACCAGAGGGACTCGCGAAAGTTTTATCGCACGCCGCGAACGTGCCGTAGATGGGAATCAGCGGATCCAAAAAGCGAGGCGTTCGGATGATTAGGTAGAAAATCCGGGCGAGATCCTCGCGCCGTGAAAAAACAGGAGTGGGGTGAGACGCGACGACGACGGAAGCCATGTCGAGCGATCAGCTTCGAGAGGTGATGAGCTAAGGTTCTATATCTATTGCATCGCACGTGTGTGAGCCCTTCTCGCGTCGGGATGTGAGGGCGTCTCGGACGCCGATGGAGCGCGAGCTCGCGCACGTTCACGCTCCGTGGCGTCGACCATGTGACGCTCGTTAAGGTCGGTGAAACGATTATCTCGCTTACGCGCTCGCTCTTTCCATCGTCCACGTAAATCGTCGAGCTTTTCACTCAATTCTTTGTGCTCGGCACGGATATCCAAGGCGGAGTCGCGCTTGATTGCAGCGAGCAAATCATCATCGGCGAACGGAAGACGCTGACCGATCACGCTCTTAAGTCTCATTCGCTCGCTCTCCTTGGTCATTTTCTCCATGTGAGAGATTTCTTTGTCTCTTAACGCGTCGAATTTATCGACGATCGTGTTTTCGAACTCTAAATCCCGAAGCGCACGTTTGATCGTTCCCTCCTCACCCTCCTCTCGGATCTGCGCCACAAGCGACCTGACGAAGAGGTACCATATCCAGGCATGCGGAACGAAGAGCAAGATGGTGATGAGGTCCACAAAGGCCGAAGCGCTAGCGCCTTGATCGTAAGACTGTTTAAAAATCAAACCACTCGTAAACGTCGCCATGGTAGCGAGCAGACCGAACGTTTCAATCCTGCCGTGTCTGTCACTTGCGTGCGGCTGGTAAATGATATGCAACATGAGGAACACTTGCAGCAGACAATTAACAGTGTATCCACCGATCACCGCGCTCATTCGTGATGCGATGACAACAACGATCAAAATAAGCTTTCGAAAAAGAATGACCCACTCCCACCACCACGACTCTTTGACGTTTAATCCTTTGAAGAACAAACCCATTCGATACGCCATCATTGCGGAGTCGTTTTGTCCTGTGATGTCCTCTCTGCGTGCGAGATGCAGCAAGAAGTACGGGATGCCGACGATGTGCAGTACAAAGAGAAACGCAACCGCAGTTGTATAGATGCTGTAGCTCGAACCCGCACATCTGAGTGAATAATCTGACACAAAGTATCGATCCACGTCGCCAATTGTCCCGGTGCACTGCGTAAACTCAATCAGGAATTGAACGAGAGTAGGATACATCCACCAAAGGCCAACGACGAGCCATGAAATGATTACATCATAAGCAGTCACTTTTTGCGCTTCCTCAAGGCCAGCTTCGCTCTTTTTCTTTTCTGAGGCAACCATTTGGGTTGTTGACTCCGACTCTGACGTGTTTGTGTGCTCTTTTTTGTTCGCCATCATTCTCGCCTGCGCGACTTCTTCTCGCAACTCTTCGACGTACTTGATCACCGTGAATCCTATCAGCAGGACAATCACCATGCCCAATGGTAACGACTCATGGAATAGCAAATTGTCGTAGAAATTCCACTCCAGAGCGCACTTCAACGAGGTGGAGCGAATATCTGGCAACGAAAGCTTCTCAAATATCAAAAGCATCAACTTTATTGGCAGTGGCCAACTTAAATCAAGATTTTTTGCCAGAGCTGTCATTTGAAGATACGTCACAAACGATTTCAGAAGGCTGACAGCTTGTGAGCCGTTCAGCAAATTGATTTTACGAATGAGCCACACAACAACTGCAAGCCAGATGAAATTGACAATGACGATCGGGAGATTCATTATTTTGTACGGGCCTTCTGAGCAACTGTAACACCTCGGTGGATACTCTTGATAAATGGCGTGATAGGAGAAACCCCTGCTGCAAGCTGCACACTGCGCTCCTATGTAACCTCCATCCAGACATGTACTATTGACTCCACCCAAGCAAGCCGGAGCGTATGGACATGCTCGAAATTTCAGCGTCTGTCGATCGTACCTGCTGAAGCCTGGCAGCGCCTGGAGGTTTTCAACACCATCTCCATCGCACTTTGCACCCACTGGACACACAGCACACGCAAATGCCTCTAGCGGTAAAGCGCGGTAAAAGCTCTCGAATGGAACGGTCGTGTCAGAAATGCAGTGACAAGCATCCTTGCTTACGTGTCCCAACGCACCGAGAAGCTGAGTGCCATGATCAGTTTGATAAGGCTCTCTAAGCTGACCGTTCACTCTTAAAGTATTCATACGTGGTGGACATGAAGTGCATGCTGCATCGCCATGCACCTCTTTGTAGAAACCATTCTTGCAAGGCACACAGATACCGTACGGATGAAGAGCGCTTATCCACGGTATCGAGCCCGAAGTAGCGCTCTTGTACAGTGTCAAATTCGTCTCTACGAACAGTGTATCTTCGCCTTCTGTGTATCCCGTGCTTCCACTCATGTCCGATGTGAAACCTGGTTGGCACTCGCACACACCGTCTCGAAGAACACTGTTTGGCCGGACGATGGAGCAATTCATTATCCTCGTTGGAACTGTAGAAGTGACACTTACTTTTAATGACGAGCTCGAGAAGCTCAATCGGTATTCAGTATCTCTGACTCCAAGAATTTTTAGAGCATCAAATGTTGCCAAACCATCAACTAAGTCAACCGTCGCGCCGAACAACTCAGCGGAGTCTGGCAGCACACTCACAGTGACGCTCCCGGTAGCGTTAACGCAGAGGTTTCCGATCGAGTCTACCGCTGCGATGAGTGGTGCGGGTACGAGCGCAAAGTCGCTATCACTGATGAACGGAGGTGCTGTGAGCACGGTCAACTCTGTCGGCACATGCGGTACAACAGTGATCTCCAAAACCTCTGCTTCAAGAGAAGGATACAATGCGTTTGGACATCGAGTGAAACCACATACAGATGCGATTCGAAGGTGATATACACCTGCCAGTGCGTTTTCGATTCGAATACCCACGTTGTCGTGTGTGCCTCGTCTACCAGGTCCTCCGCTATATGACAACTCGCGGCAATACTCGGGTGCCATATTTGTGTAAACTTTGATGGGTTCGGTAAGTTGTGTGATCGGGTCCGTGATTAGCACTGTATCAGGGATTTCAGAATCTTCAGAATCTTGGCACCAGCCCGCTCCACCATTCACGGCGAGCAGGGAGCCGTCCCAGTCAGCTCGCAAGACCGGCACAACATCTGAACTATGGCGTTGCCCATCGGCAGCAGTGAACGACAAAAGTTCAACTGTGATGTTCCGTGGCTCGTTGTCCCACGTTGAACCAACAGCGTATCCGCCGGCGTCCGTCATCTGCACAAAAAAGCTTCGTATGTCGACGGTTCTTCCGCCGAGATAGTTTGTAGGATCACGACACACCCCATGTGAGATGCGTGTGAAGGAGTTTGGAGTGCACACATCGAGTGTCGCTGGATAACCTGGGTTGAACGTGAGCGTCGTAGACACCGAATCGAGCTCTAAACCAATGGCAGAAAAAGTCAACGAATACGTTCCGGTGCACGGACGTTGAAACACTATGTCCTCGAAGACAGCGGCGCCAGAGACAACTGTGCGAGGTGTATAGGACATGTTGGTTGGGTAGTTGCACGTCCCCGCTGACGTCCGTGTCACACTCACGGAAACTTCTTGGTTCACGTTGAGCGTATTCAAGCCCGCGTCGACAATCCGCAATTCCATGACTTCTAGTTTCACAACCTTCGCGGCGGAATAGACAGTCCGAAGTGCGATAACTTCACCGGTGATGATGGACGTATGCGCCTGAAGTAATTAATTTCTGTCAGCAAATTTTTCGCAACAGGAGCTGAAGTGTGTCTTACCGGTGCAATTAACAAAGCGCTTGCGGCACCCAGCGTCACCGAAAATCTGAAATTCGCGTTCGAGATCGAGAGTCCCGAATCATCGCATTCATCACAGCGAAACGAAATGTCATAGTCACCAGCCTGCAAATAATTAATTATCAGTACGAAGCACGGGATTGGCGAGGCTCTACAACGCAGCGCTTACCTGCGGTGTCCCAATCAATATGCCGCGGAATAGCGCACTACCCATTCCTGACGTTATGTTCGCGTCTCGCCCAGTCTCCTGCAAACTGTGGCTGTTAAACATAAAAAAAACTTAATTAATTATCGTTCGAAATTGAAGGAAGCAAACGTACCTTGGGCCATCGACATATGCCCTAAGTGCGTATGCATTCGTATTGAGTGACCCTAGCAAGTTACCGGCGTCATCCGCGATCCCAATCTCGAAGGGATCGAGTTTCGTCAACTTAGAAGCTTCATAAGTGCCGCTTGGTGAGTTGACGACGACCAGCTTGGTCGGATCCCCGTACGTAATTGTGACCTGATAACTAGCTACGAGATGTTCTGCGAGATAAAAATCAATGCTATGCACTCCGGCGACCGGAGATATGAGCTCTATGTTCTTGAACGTGACGACCCCGGGGGTTCCACCCTGCGTTAAATAATTCGTCAATAATTAATTTTCCAAATAAAATAATTTCATGAGAGCGTGTCGAATAATACTCACCGAAGTAGCACACGACGTTGCGTTGCCGCAGGCGATCGCATAATTCATTCCTCCGACTATTGGATTTATTCCCTGCGGATAATTGCCCAACTGCGCGGTTTCGCATCGAACCTGAATTGCAGATCCAGATGCAGCACTGGACAGAAAATTGTTTCCACCGTCGTACAGTCTACCGGTGAGAGGACTTGAGGCATTGACGACCGAAGTGCGTGCAGATGATTTGAAAACACCGCTCGCTTGCGTGTGTTCGAGCACGAATTTGGAAGCCACTCCCAGGATGATCTCAAAGAAGTGCTCCACCCCCAGGAGACCTGAGGAATGAAATTTCAGCGAATATGTCCCGAGACTTGGGGAGATGCCAAAGAGACCATCAAAATAAGCTCGTCCAGATCGAGTGGGCGTGTCGAGCGTCGCTACTGATGCGCACTCCACGTTATCTAATGAGGCGGTCGAGGAACTATTCCCGCCGCCGGCGCATTCGCACGCGATTCCCTCTTTCACCCATCTGCACAGTGTCACGTTTTCTGGGCTCAAGTGCACAAGTCTGCTGGGGCATGTCTCTTCCTCGCAGCTCTTCGTTTCCAGCTCCCCGACGGCGTTAAATGCTCCGTCAAGAACATCCACGACGATTGGATGTATCTCCACTTGCTGAGCTGAGCGATAGCTACCGCACGTGCAGTTGACACTTGTCTGACAACGACCTCCGGCTTCGTCACAGTACGGAAGCAGACCAAGATGCCTTGAACTCCCTGGAGTGATCGTCAAGGCCACGCTCGCAGACTTAAAACTAGAGTCAGAAGACACAAATGACAAGTTATACGTTCCTTTCTGGGGTTTGACTAAGTGTAAACCGGAAAACGTCGCATTTCCAGCACTGGAGGTCGTCGCAGTGAGCGAGCCATTCCTTGGATACAAGGCGGTGCTGTTGTAGGTGGTTAATACCGAAGCCCTCTGTAGTGTCGTCTGATTCCCACCGAGTATGTACGGATACATTTCTCGATTGGTGTCATTCATGCTCGCGGTTATCGAGATCCCGCTCGGTAAGGTTCCTGACGGAGATTGATTACCAGCACCGTCAACCGGAACAATCACGAAGTCATCGAGCGGTACGGTATGACCAGCGGAGTATGCAGATGCTTCCGAAGCTAACATAGTTTCCGAAAACGACGGAGTGAACTCGAACGCCATCGGGCTAATAACTTTGAAGCCTTTCACAGTACCGACTTGCACGCTCACACTGAGGGTCCCGTGTTGCAGTTTCCCGCGCCTCGCCACTCCACTCACCGCAGCACCAATCTCGACAACTTTCAGCACGTGACTGCCCACCTTGGGAGAACGAGCGGTCAAACCCGCGACCGTTATCTCACCGCTTCCATTTGTAAAGAACACTGTTGAGCCAGCGAGCGATAAAGTATCACAAGTTATCTGAATCGTTCGATTGGGAGCCACTGTGTCGGGTGTCGAGTGACGATCCGACGTGCCCAAGGCGTTGCCATTCTTGTCGCGAACAGCCACAGAAAATGAAGCGAGCGGAACATCTTCGTCTGCATAGACAGGTGTTAAAGTTGACTGAGAAGGAATAAGTTCATATCCTGCGTCGCCGGCGAGTACGCGAACAACTTGAAGCACCGAGTGCAGATCTGCAGAGGAGAACGTCAATCCGAAGTCTCCAACAACTGGTGCAACGATCTTGAGATCGACGAAACGCCAGACACCACTATCATCTCGTTCCACTTGGAGTGTTCCATCTAAAGTAATGCCAGAAGATGCACTCACCGTGACGACGCGTGAATTCACTTCGTTTGCACCTACAAAGTTGTTTCCTCCATCATATGCCCCAATAACAACTTCTCCAATCAACTGCAAAGGAGCTTCGGCGTACACGATCAACTCACTGTACGTTGTATTGACGCGAAGATATTCTGGTTTTCCCACGGCCATACGAACGATAGAATGCGTCACGTAGATAACCTGGTTGCGAGTTCCTTTGAACTGCACGATGTACTTTGACGCCTCTGAAAAGTTCCCCCGTGTTGCCTCCCCATAGGTGATGTTATCTGCCGAGCCTACGACTCTAGAACCCGTTGGCGAGGTAGCGACGAGTGCGAGATCCGAGAAAACCGCTCGGCCATTATCAGTGACCCTTGTCAATGTGCCTACGAGCTGAGCTCCAGTACTCCTTGTGACATACTCACCATTCGCGCCAAGCACACTGGTCACAATCGAGGCTGTCACCGTTATTTCCTCTTCCAACAGCCAATGAAGAGCGCTTCCCGCTACATCGACAATATCGACAGTTAGGTGTCCGATGGATACGTTTTGAGAAGCGTTCAACAAGATGACATCCGTAGGGAAATGATTGGCATCGGAAATCATAGAGTTCTCCACTGCTCTTCCAGGAGTCACTCTCAAACTAGCTTGAGTGCCGGGCTCAACCGAGAAGTGAGCGAGCGCCTGCACGCTCAAGCTTGCTGCACATGAAACCCCAACCTCGGTGCAATCTGCTGCGGTGAATGCGATCGTGTACTCACCTGATGCGGGTGCTGCAGACAACTCTGGCGTAAAGTAGGCAACTCCATTCGACGTGATGACGGAAGCTGTTTGTGGGGTAATGAAGACGTCAGACGGACCTGACAACTCCGCAAATATTTTGTACCCCTTAGTGCCTCCTCGTCCCAGATCATATGCGATCGTGTTGCCATTTATATCAACGAGCCCGACCTGAAAGGTCCCCAACACATAGCCCCCTGCGGCGACAACAGCACTATACGTAGCTGGTCCACTGAGAAGTTGGACCCCGGCCGGCGGTCCGTGTAATCGTAACGTCCCTTTCGAGTCGCTGAAGTCAATGCCATTGAGAGAGACGGCAACTTCTACGTCTGCCGGCTGGCCCCCCGCGAGCCATGGAAGTGGACTCCCAACTGGATTCGCACAACGACCACCGACAACGTTGCAGACAGGACATTCAATTTCTGTTGCACTGATGTATACAGCACTTCGCACGCTAGTCACATTGCCGCCATATTTGCATTTTAATTCCGGGGAATTTATGAATGGACCACCGAGAATGCGGAGTGGCACTGGAGCATTGTTGGCATCCTCACCCGTGTAGAAAACCTTAGCTTCTCCATCACCAACCTTTGTAGCGACGATCACTGCCGGATCGTGATAGCGCAGATACAAATGACCAGACCTCCACAACGATTTTTCCCAGAGATTGGTAGGATCGTTCAAATCATTCGGAATCCCATCGAAGGAAATTTGAATTTCGCTGTGACCAAGGTTACTTGAATTTGACTTCGCAGCAGAGGGCGCGACGCATGACAGCTCACTCGACGAAACATATGTGCCAGGTGACCAGGATGCCTCCGAAAACCCGTCATTTGCGTCATTTGTATGTCCGAACCGACAAGATATAGAATGGCTAAGACCGGCTGTCAGCGTGGGTGAATAAAAGCCAGTGCCGCGTATGGTAACTGTTGTTCCGAGTGTCTGTGCATCAACATGCGTGGGCTCGACCCTAGAGATCACTGACGTAGCATACTTTGAATATTTTGAATACTCTGCAGAGCTAGCTGTGAATAGTCGTCGCTCTGAGGCCAAATATGCAATGCCGCCGATCTCGAATTCTTCCTCAAATGTTCCAACCCGTTTGAAGCAACCGGTCACGCACCCGCTTGATGTATCTGTCCCACCTATTTCAATCTTCACAATTCGAGACTTACCAGTGCCGTCACCGGATCCTACTGTCCAGTACATGTAATCTTTTTCTCCAGGCGTCACCCCTGGTTGCACAACAGCGCTCAAAGCATCGCGCTCTCCGAGCTCCCCGTCAAGAACGAGGACCGCGAGTGGTCCATCTCCTTCCTTAAAGTTCACGTCAAACATGAAGATACACGCCGAGCGCTTACGACATCCAGGACAATTACTATCTCTTCCTGATGTTCCCACATATCCACGTCCGTTGTGTATCGTAATCGCCGTGAAAGTGGAAAACCGGCCTTGTCTTGCATCATTTTGTCCCTCACACGCCTCGGTGACTCTGATTGTCGTATTATCCAAATACATTTCAAATCCATCACCATCGCTGACACCCACATTCACTTTGAAAATACTAGGGTAGTATGTCTCTTGCGCAGCATCCAACATGGCAGACCCGGCAAATATTACGTAATTCACATTTGAACTACTGAAGTTTGCACTGGTTTCCATTCTCATGGCTCGTGGCTTGTTTATGCATGCAGGACATTTCGCCTCCATGAGGCTTGGATTCAACAACTCGCTTCGTGTTTCTTCCATGGTAAATGAATTGATGTATCCCTTGATCCCTTTCGAGACACCATCTTCGTTTGTCGCGATGTACACGAGCGTGCCAATCGGGCTCGCACCAAACGCATCTAAAATGTATCCATCTTTTGTGAAAGTTGTCACAGGGGCACCACTACCGAGCACACAACTGTCCCATTGAGACGCGCCCGATATGCAGGTTGCATTCTGATTATCCTGATACTTAGAGAGCGAAAACTTGTATCTGTTATCGTTGTTGGGGTCCCACATGTTCAGTGGAGTGATAACACTTGTCCTGCCTTGGACCGACATCAGCACTAGCTTGGCGTACACGTCGTACCATCCTCGCGAAAGCGCTGAGTCCGTGCGCCCATACGCTCGTGGATGTTTCGTTGCGCAAGACGTCGAGATCCCAATACCGCAAAACCCTGCTTCAGGCTCGATTGGTGGAGGCACGGTGCCTGTCAACTCCCGCCGAGGCCCTCCAGTGCCCCAACCTTGCAAAGTGACACCGCTCGATG
>Ga0181582_10004887_pt1 | contig 10801 bp, 7 predicted proteins | sample 071ome_32_FD_132438 | JGI IMG/M metagenome (GOLD analysis project Ga0181582, IMG submission 132438) | Coastal salt marsh microbial communities from the Groves Creek Marsh, Skidaway Island, Georgia - 071405AT metaG (megahit assembly) | ecosystem: Environmental > Aquatic > Marine > Intertidal zone... | reverse complement strand
GGGGCGGCGGGGGGGGGGGGGGGGGCGGGGGGGGGGGGGGGGGGGGGGGGGGCGCGGGGGGGGGGGGGGGCCGGGGGGCGGGCCGCGGGGTCGGACGCGGGGTCGGACGCCGGGGCGCAGCCGGGGGACACGGCCCGGACGGCGCACCTCCTGGACCACAAGAGCAAGCGGGTGCGCAAGGGGGGCGGGGGGGGGCCGGCGGCGGCGGCGGCGGCGGCGGCGGCCGGGGGGCCGGCGACGCCCGAGGGCTGGGGGCCCGGGGCCGCGGCGGGGCGGCCGGGGGCGGCGGGGTCGGCCCGGCCGCGGCAGGAGGCGCCGCCGCGGCTCGAGGCCGGGATCGCGGCGGGGGCGGGCTCGGACAGCGACGACGAGGTGACGTCGCCGATGCCGGCCGGGGCGGGGGCGGCGGGCGGCCCGCGCCCGCCCCCGGGGACGGCGCACGCGGCCGCCACGGGGGCCGAGGCCGGGATGGCGGCCGCGGCCCCGGCCGCCCTGCCGATGAGCACCCCCGTGGAGGCGCGCCCGCCCTCGTCCTCCCCCCCGGTGGACTCGGACTCGGGCGCCGACAGCCCCCGCGGCAGCGCGCCAGGCGCTGCCCGTCACGGCGGGCGCCGCGCCTGGGACGCGGGGGGGGCGCTGGTGGCGGGGCTCGGCGCCCTGGCCCTCCAGGACGCCGACCCCCGGCGCGCGGGGGCGCCGTCGCCGGGGCGCGCGGGGGCGCCGTCGCCGGGGCGCGCGGGGGCGCCGTCGCCGGGCCGCGGGGGCGGCCCGGGCCCGGGCCGCTGCTCGGACCCCGCGACGGGGAGCTCCGGCAGCGGCTCGCAGAGGCCGAGCGGCTCGGACGGCTACGACGCCGACCCCGGGGAAGCGCAGAGCTTCGTGCCTCGGGAGGGCCGCTACATCCGCGCCAGGCGCCGGTACTGAGGGGGAGCGGGGGCGTGGGCGCGCCTGCCCGGGACGGTGTCAGTCTCGCACTGGCGACGGTGTCAGTTTTCAAACGTGTCGACGGCCGGGCGCGGCGGGCGCGGCTCAGGCGTCGCCGCGCGCCTCGCTCCTCACGCTCTCGGGGCCGTCCGCGGAGCGCGCCTCGGAGCCCCCGTCGTCGAAGGCGGAGCGCGTCTCGTCGTCCTCCGAGTAGTCCCCGTCCTCCGACGAGCGGTAGCTCGACTGGTAGCTCGAGCGCCCGTCGCCGCGGGACCCGGCGTCCTCCGAGACCTCCTCGGCGAGGCGGCCGTCGAGGTGGGGGTCCTCCTCGCTGATGTCCTCGCGGACGTCCTCGGCCTCCATGTAGCTCCGGGTCCGCGGCACGTCCTTGCGCCGCGCGCCGGCGATCTGGGGCAGCACCAGGTCCTCCTCCCCGTGGGGCCCGGGCGCCCCGGTGACGGACCCGGCGCCCGAGCCCCCGCGGCTCTGGGAGATGTCGGGGAGGTGCCGCCCGCCCCCGCTGTACCGCCCGCCGTCGGGCCGCAGGCGGGAGGACTGTCCCCGCGGGAGGGGCGCCGAGTCGGGCTCGCGCCTCCACGAGTCCTCGTCGTAGGCCCCGCCCCCGTAGGTGGTGCTCCCCCGGTTGCGCCCCGACTTGCCGCGGGGGGCCGCGGACGACTTGAGGCTCTGCACCATCCCCCGCAGCACCTTGATCTCGGCGTCGGCGTCCGACAGGTCGACCTCGAGCTTCCGGCACCGCTGCCCGAGCTCCTGCGCCCGGGCCGCCGCGCGCGTCGCCTGCTCCCGGACCTCGAGGTCCCCGCGGGTGAGGTGGTCCTTCATGCGCGCCATCTCGTCCTTGAAGCGGGAGAGGTCCTCGGCGGCCTTGGCGCCCTGGGTGGAGAGGCGGGCGTTCTCCTCCTCGAGGTCCGCGAGGCGGGACTTGAGGCGCCCCTCGCGCTCCCGCAGCTGCCGCTCCTTCTGCAGGCAGGCGCTGACCTTGATCTGCGCGGTGCTGAGCTCCTCGCGGGCCTTGTGCTTCTCGTCCTCGAGCTGCTTGACGTGGAGCTCGAGGGCGCGGACCTGCGCGTCGCCGGCGACCTTGGCCTTGCGCGAGTCGCCGACGTCCCGCGCCGCGCGCTCGATCTTGCGCCGGGCCCGGTCGATGCGGTCGAGGAGGTGGGCGGCCAGGTCCGACTTGAGCTCGGGGATGGCCGGGTGCCCGCGGGAGGGCGTGCCGCCGAGGTTCCCGCCGCCGTCGTCGAGCACCCCGGCGAGGGTGCGCAGGTCGCTCTCGAGGCCGTCGGCGCGGGCCAGCGCCTCCTCGAGCCGCTGCAGGGCGACCTCGTGCTGCCCGGTGAGCTCCTCCAGCGCGGCGCTGGCCTTCTCGAGGTCCCCGCCGACGTAGCTGGCCTCCACCTGGGCGCGCTTGCGGGCCTCCTTCTCCTCCTCCATCCGCTCCCGCATGTCGTGCGCCTCCTGGAGCTGAGCCCGCCCGGTCGCCTCCACCTCCGCCACCTTGCGCAGCTTGGCCTTGAACCTCTTCTTGTACTCGTGGAGGAGGGCCTTGGCCTCGGCGGCGGCCGTCTCGGCTTCGCGGATCTGCGCGTGCTGGCCCTCGCAGGCCGACTTCCACTCGCTCAGCTCCCCGGCCAGCTTCTCCACCTCCCCCTGGAGCTCGGCGCGCACCACGTTGGCCTGGGCGACCTCGCCCTGGGAGGCCGCCAGGGCCTGCTCGGCCTTCTCCTTCTGCGCGTCGTTCGCCTCCGCCTTGCCCTTCTCCTCGCCGTACCGCGTCTTCCAGTCCTCCTTCTCCTCCTCGAGCCGCTTGATGTCCCCGCGCAGGCCCTCCTCCTGCTTCTTCAGGTCGTCGTTCCTCGCGCGGTTGTCCTTGAGGACGCCCTCCAGGTCGGCCACCTTGGACTCGAGCTGCTCCTTGTCCTTCGCGAGCCCGCTAGCCGCGGCCTTGGTATCGGCGAGCTCCTCCTTGATCCGCGCCAGCTCCGCGTCGCGGGGGCCGCGCTCGGCCTCTGTGTCGGCCTTGAACTTGGCGTACTCGGCCGTGACGGACTGGAGCTCGGCCGTCGTAGCCTCGAGCTTGGTGTTGGCCTTGCCGAGGTTCTCCGAGATGTCCTCCTCGCGGGACCTGCTCGCCTTGAGCTGGCCCTCGAGCTCCTCGACGCGGTCGTTCGAGGCCTTCTTGTCGGCCGCGTGCTCCTTGCGCTCGGCCTCGAGCTCCGCGGTGAGGTCCCTCTTGGTTGCTTCGAGCTCCCGGGTGAGGGACGTCTTCGTGTCGTCCAGCTCGGCCGTCAGCTTGGTGCGGGTCTGGTCCAGCTCCGCCGTGAGCTCCTTCCGGACCTTCTCCAGCTCCGCGACGGTGTCCTCGTGCTTCCTCGTGACGGCAGCGTTCGTCTCCTGGAGCTTCGGGAGCTCCGCCAGGTCGCGCTTGGCCACCTCTGCGGCCTTCTCGAGCTCGGCGATCCTCGCCGCGCGCTCCTCGGCGGTGCCGCGGTGCTTCTCGGCCTCCTCCTTGGTCCGGGCCGCCTCGGCCTTGGACTCGTCCACGCTCGCCTTGCTCACCTCGAGCTCCTTCTCCAGCGCCGCGATGCGCGCAGTGCGCTCCTCGCTCACCGTGCGGATCTTGTCCGTGTCCTCGATCACCTTGAGCAGCTTGGCGCCGTTGTCGATCATCTCCTGCTTTGCCTTATCCCGCTCCTCCTCCAGCCCCTTGATCGCCGCGTCACGCTTCTCCGCCTGCCCCTGGGCCTCCCGCAGGCCCGCCTCGGCCCGCTCCAGCGCCTCGCGCAGGCTTTTGATCTCCCCCTCCTTGTCCTTTCCGCTGTCCCTGCTCGCCGCCAGCTCGCCGTTCGCCTGGTCCAGCTTCACCTGGAGCGCCCCGTTCGCCTCGCGCTCCTTCTCCAGCTCCGCCGCCCGCACCTCGAGGTCCTTGGCCGTCCCCGCGAGCTCCTTCTCGCGCTCCCCGAGGCTCCGCTCGAGCTCCTCCTTCCGGGCAGTGACCGCCTCGTGGCGCCCCTCGAGCTCCCTCCGGGCCTCCTCCGCGGCCTCCAGCTTCACCTCGAGCTCCTTCGCCCGCTGCCCCGCCTCCGCCTGCGACTCCCGGGCCTCCGCGAGCGCCCGCTCCGCCGACGCCAGCCGGTCCCCCACCTCGGCACGCTGTTCCGACAGGTCCTCCTCCCGCCCCTTGGCCTCGGCGAGCTCCCGGCGCGCCGACGCGAGCTCCTCCTGGGCCGCGGCCAGCCCCCGCTCCGCCTCCGCCTTACCGCCCTCGAGCCCCCGCCCGCGCTCCCGCTCGTCCGACAGCTCCCTCTCGACGCGCTCCAGCGCCGACGCGCGGTCGCGGGCCGTCCCCAGGTCGGCCTCGAGCTCCTCGACCTGGGCCGTGAGGCGCTCCTTGTCGGCCTCGAGCTCCTTGATCCACTCGGCGCTCCCCTGGAGCCGCTCCCCCTTGCGCGCCAGGTCCCTCAGCCCCTCCACCTCCTGGGCCAGTTCCTCGCACCGCCGCCTCTCCTTGGCCAGCTCCTTCTCCAGCTTGGCGAGCCTGGGGTTGGGGCTGCCGGGGTCCAGGTCGCGGAGGCCGTCGACGGAGAGCTCGACGCCCCCGTCGCCGGCCTTGGCGCGGCGCTTGGAGGGGGACCGGTGCGCCTTGAGGCCGTGCGGGGACATGGCCGCGCCCTCCGGCCCAGGCACGGGGTCACGCTGGTCTGTGCCGTCCCGGCGGGCGTTGAGGGTGAAGTCGCCGCCCGCGTCCTCGGGGGCGGGCTTGCGGTCCCGGTCCTTGGAGCGGAAGGAGCTGCTCTTACCCGGATCGCGATGTGACACCTTGGTCGAGCGGGACGAGTCCCGGTGCCGCTGCGACGGGCGGTCGGAGGAGCCCCGCGCGCCGTCGCGCGACTCGCCGCTCGCCTTTGAGCCGCCCTTCCTCGGTCGGCGCGACTCGTTGGCCGTGCGGGGCGTCAGAGGGTCCCCACCGGGGTTCTCGACTGCCGCACTCATACCGGGGGTCGCCGGCTGTGGTGGCGTGTCACCACTCGACTCGCTCCCCGTCTCGAGGGTGGAGGCTGCAGTGGGGCGAGGGCACAGGCAAGGGGGGGTTACACCGCGCGCACGCAGGTGGGAGGCCGGGGGGGCATTCGATCGTCGGGCAAGAGAGCTCGAAAAAGAATTTACTAAAGGTGTGGCGGGACGGGACCGCGGACGTCGAGAAGGGAGAAGAGGGGCCGCCAACTCCCGGGAGGGGGATTACACCTGGGAGCGGGAAGTGACCCCCGGTCACGGCACGGACAGTGGGGATCAAACCGAGATACTCCCCGAGACAGTTTGTTATCTATTTTCGTATTCTCTTGAGGAAGACAAGACGCGCCTGACGCGCTGGAAGTCACGCAGCGAGAAGCGAAATGTCGAGCCCTTCGTTGCAGGGGCAGGGGAAAGCGAGGCGGAAATACACCGAAATTTTGGCGACCAACGCAAGTATCGGCGCAAAAACGCCATGCTTCGGCAGTTTTCGCGGGGGAAAAGACAAAATTCGGGGGGGAAACCCGGCATGAGTGCCCCGAGGAAGAACGCATGTCGGGGGTCCCTGGGATGTTGTGTAGGGGAGTCCGCGGGCGGGGGCGGAGGCACGCGGAGACAGAGAACCCCTCCACTCCGCTGCGCACATCTTCAGCAGCGAGTGCCTCCGGGGGACGGCTGTCCTTCGCGTCCGGGACCCGGCGAAGGGGCGAACGAGCGCGGACTCACCAGCCCGGGGTTCCCTCGGAGGAAGGCGGAGTGCTGTGGGGAGCAGAGCCCTGCAATGGATACTTAGAGTCGAAAGTACAGGTAAACATAAGTCTACGGAAGTCTGGACCCGGGGGGGGACAAAGGGAGGGAAGCGCTTGGCAGCCGGGACTCCGCGTGACGCCACCTTGCCAACCCTCTCTGACACCTCCGGATGGGTGGGGTTGGGGGCGCGGGGGGGGGGGCACAATCGGTCGCGCGGCCCCACTTCTCACGAAATTCTCGCGCCAACCAGCCAATTCGGCCCGCGACACCTCCTCGCGCGCGCCCGCACCCCCCGCACCAGCCCCCGACCCAAAAGGGGGCCCCGCCCGTTTCGGCAACTCCAGAGGCGCGTAGGATCCACTCGCCAATCCAGCAGACGGCTGCGTGAGAGAAGAACCCCGCTACAAGCATGTTCGGCATGGGGCGCCCCCCCGCCGAGAAGGGGAAGCACACGGAGTACTACGAGCTCCTTGGCGTGGGGATCGATGCCTCCTCGGCCGACATCAAGAAGGCCTACCGCAAGAAGGCCATCAAGTGCGTAACACAGACACATCCGACTCGCGGCTATGACCGTCCGGCCCCCTACGCCCCCTCCGGGCCCGTGGCGCCCCGCACCCCCCCCCCGGGGGTTCCCGCGCGCCCCGTCGCCGGCACTGCGCTCCGACGGCCGTCCCGGGCTACCGGGGCCGTGGGTTACCCGAGGATCTCACACTGATCGCCCGCCGATCCTCCCCTGCCAGACACCCGCGTGTGTCGAGGGCCCCCCCCTCGGCGCCTCCTGCAGCCCCCCCGGGCCCCGCCCACTGTGACCCCTTCCCCCCCACACACGCGCCCGCAGGCTCCACCCCGACAAGGGCGGCGACCCCGAGGAGTTCAAGAGGGTGACCCACGCGTACGAGGTCCTCTCGGACGACGAGAAGCGCGAGATCTATGACAACTATGGAGAGGAGGGCCTCAAGGGGGACGCAGGGGGCGGCGGGGACCCATTCGACATCTTCAACGCCTTCTTCGGCGGCGGCGGGATGGGGGGCATGGGCGGGCGCGGGAGGCCCCAGGGCCCGCAGCGGACCGAGTCCGTGATGCACCCCCTCCGCGTGTCGCTCGAGGACATGTACCTGGGCACCGTGCGGAAGCTCAACCTGCAGCGCAGCGTCTTGTGCGAGACGTGCCGGGGCAAGGGGAGCAAGAGTGGCAAGAGCGTGGGGTGTGGCCCGTGCCGCGGGAGCGGCGTGGAGACGGTGATGCGGCAGATCGGGCCGGGGATGATCCAGCAGCTGCGCCGCCCCTGCTCCCAGTGCCAGGGCTCGGGGCGGGCCGTGGACCCCGCCGACGCGTGCCCGGACTGCGAGGGCGAGTGCACCGTGGCGCGTAAGGAGACCCTCGAGGTCCACATCGAGCCCGGCACGTCCGACGGGCAGAAGATCGTCTTCCAGGGGAAGGCCGATGAGGAGCCTGGCAAGCAGCCCGGCGACATTGTCTTCGTTGTCAAGCAGAAGGAGGCGCACCCCGTCTTCAAGCGCATCGGGAACGACCTCGTCATGAGCCTCGAGATCACCCTGGCCGAGGCGCTGACGGGGTACGACGGCACTGTCAAGCAGCTGGACGGCCGCACGCTCCGGCTACGCACCCAGCCCGGGCAGGTTCTCAAGCCCAACGCTGTCGTGTCCGTCGAGGGCGAGGGCATGCCCCACCGGGGCAACCGCTTTACCAAGGGGAGGCTCTACGTCGAGTTCGACGTGGCCTTCCCCGACCGGGTGTCCCCGGAGGTCGTCCAGGCCCTGTCCGCCACCCTCCCGCCCGCCCGGCGCCCCGGCGCTGACGGTCCCGACGTGGAGGAGGTCTCCATGTCCTTCGTCCCGGACATGAGGGCGGAGCTCCAGGAGCGGGCGCGGGCCGGGGCAGGGGGGGGCGGGAACACGTACGACTCGGACTCGGACGACGGCGAGGGGCCGCGCGGTGGGTGCGCCCAGCAGTAGGCGGCGTTTCAGGGGAGGACGCCGGCGGCGATTCCGCGGGGGGCCGGGGGCCGCGTAGCAGGTTCAACACCGGTCCTATCACGCGTCTTCGCTCCTCGAGGACATGTTCCGGTGGCCCGACGCGTCGCTGGGCCAGATGGTGGTCCACTCGAGAGACATCTTGAGCTGCCCCGAGGTGACCTCCTTGAGCATGAAGTTCTCGACGATGCGGTCGGCGATGACGACGTCGAAGACCGGGACCTCGACGGTCCCGAGGTTCTTCTTCTTGAAGATGCGATTCTTGACGTTGAGGCTGAAGAGGGGCACCTTGTATTCGTTCACGACCTTGCACTCGAGCTTGCAGGCGGCGTCGATGTTGCAGAAGTCGAACGCCTCGCCGAAGATGGGGTTGCGGGTCTCGGGGTCGACCTTGGTCTCCTCGGACATGAGCGCCTTGCCCTGGCGGTTGTACACGGTGACCACCACCTTGGCCGAGGCCTTCTCCGACATGAGCCCGAAGCACCGGTCGATGCGGACCGACAGGTTCCCCTGCTGCTTCTGGGGGGAGCGCGAGTAGACGTGCGACAGGACGGCCTTCTGCTCGTCTGAGATCTGAGCGAACGGCTTGTACATGACCTGGAACGACAGGATCCCCCCCTGCGCGCCGTCCTTCATCGTCTGCGTCGCCCGGACGTCGTGGAACCCGCCACGGGCCGACTGCTGCGCAATGTCCGAGAGGTCGCCGTCCAGCGCGAAGTGCTCGCGCATGAGCTCCTCGTCGATGTCGTCGTCGTGCATGACCTGCACTGTGAGCTGGTGCTTCTTCACCGACTGCACGGGGAGCCAGTACTCCTCCCGCCACTCGGCCGACTTGGAGTTCATCTTGGTCTCGGTGCGCCGCTGGGTGAGCGGGCGGACCTTCTGGTTGGGCTCCTTCTCCCCGCTGCGGGTCGTCGTGAAGCGGACGAACGGGTCGATCGCCGAGAGCCGGAGCTTCCCGCCGCGCATCCCCTGGATCTTGACGTTGCGAATGTGCAGCATGCCGTCGGGGTCCCCCATCGCGCCCTCGTCCATGTCCACAGCGTACTCCTTGGGGAATCCCATGAAGGACATGACGGCGCTGCGGACGAGGTAGTTGAGCACGAGGCCGACGCCGGGCAGGGTCGTGAGGTCGTAGGGCACCAGCGTCGAGACGCTGAACCGGATGTCGGGCGGGGACGGGAAGGACAGCTTGAGCGACCCGAAGAAGGTCATGGCCGGCATCAGGCGGTCGAGGCAGATGCGCATGGGGCCGTTCACGATCACGTTCGAGAGGGTGAAGAGGGGCAGGACCGCGAAGACCCGGCCGTACCCGAACCGCAGGCCCACGCGGACCACCATGTTGGAGCCCCACATCACGTGGGCCGCGAAGGCCGCTGCGGGGGGGGGGGCGGGGTTCCGAGGCGGGGTTGGGGCGGGCGCGGGACGGCGGGGGGGGTAGGGCGGGAAGGGGGGCCGGGGGCGGGGCGGCCCTGGTCCCGGGCTGCGCACCCTGGTCGTCGACGGACGAGTAGGCCTTCATCCCGCCGTACTTGATGGGGCGGGTGCCCATGTCGACGAGCAGGTCGAGGGCGACCCCAGGGAGGAACATGACACGGAGGGGCGCGACCGCGTTGTCGACCATGGCGCGGACCGAGGGCCACATGGCCTCGAGCATGTCGTTCAGCCAGGAGCACCGGTTGAAGTCCTGGTGCCGCAGCGACAGGGGCTGGCACTCGGGGTGGTCGACAATCCAGCGCCCCGTGATGACGCGGTTGCTGGCCGTGTCCCAGGAGGAGGCAGTGTCGTTCTTGCGGTGGAGCTTGCGGAAGGACCGGGGGTAGACCAGGTAGTGGTGCAGGGTGAAGAGGACGTGCCCGAGGGCCCAGCCGCCCGCCACGGACGCCAGCCCCACCGTCAGGAGGAGGTCAGTGTTGCCCAGGATGTGCTCCTTCCAGAAGAGCGCGAAGTTGGCCGCCACGGGCTCCGCCAGGGGCCGGGCGGCCGCGGCGAGGTTTGTCAGCGGCGTCTCGATGAAGTCCGGTAGCAGGTGGTACAGCCCGAAGAAAACCTTGGCCACCGACCACACCAGCCCCAGGGCCAGCCCGCCCCACTTCCACGCTGCGGGGGCGGGGCAGTAGTTACGTCTGTCGAGGGGCGGTGCGGGAGACGTAGGGCGTGTACTCCGGTTTTTCGGGGGATTATTGGAGGGAGGGACCGGGTGGGCCGGAGAATGAACGCTCGGGGCGCTCAGGGGCGCCCCGGCCGCCGTCGCAAGGCTCACCGAGGGCAAGGAGGAAGGTGGTGACCCTCCAGGAGGTGCTGAAGGCGAAGCGGAAGGGCCACCCGAGGACCATGAAGATTCCCGAGATGAGCCCCATGAGGAGCTGCCCGGCAGCGGAGGCCATTTCGGCGCGCTCCCTGCGAGGATCGGGTCGGGGCCGGGTTCGGTCGTTCGAGGGGGGGGCATCTGGCCGAACATCCGTGAGCGCCACGGGGTGAGGGTGGTGTGATTCGTTGCAGAATTGTTATCTGAGAGGGTGCGCGGGAGCGTCGCCGGGAAGATGGGAGGGGGGGCGCACCGCGGCCAACCGTTGGGAGATGGATGCAGGCCCGCGCGGCTCCGGTCGCAGTGAGATATCCCCTCACTCGGTGGTGCGTGGAGACATTGTCTGTATCGTCGGACCGCGCGGTCACATGTGTCGGGGACGCGGTCCTCGGGATCGAGGATACGGACCGTGAAACGTGTGTCGAAAGACTGGCAGAAAATCGCGCGGGAAATCCCCCAAGCCCATCCCCTGGCAACTCCCAATCCGCCCGCGCCCCCCTCCTTCCACACATTTTCCCTGCGGCACGCCCGAAATTGGTGCCAGGACCTCCGGAGGCCCACCCTCGAGGTGAGAAACTAACGACCTCGCGGGTGTTCACCGAGGGCGCCCCCACGCCCCCACCCCCACCCGCCTCACGGCGGGCCTGGACGGCGGCTGAGACGCTCCCTTCGAACCCCCCGCGGCGCAGTTCCTCGACACAGACCTCCCCGCCCGGCCTTTCGGCCCCAGCCCACCCCTGCAACCTGCAATGGCGTGCATCTGCGGCATCTCCGGGGAGATCAAGAGGGGGAT
>Ga0181582_10004886_pt1 | contig 10802 bp, 9 predicted proteins | sample 071ome_32_FD_132438 | JGI IMG/M metagenome (GOLD analysis project Ga0181582, IMG submission 132438) | Coastal salt marsh microbial communities from the Groves Creek Marsh, Skidaway Island, Georgia - 071405AT metaG (megahit assembly) | ecosystem: Environmental > Aquatic > Marine > Intertidal zone... | reverse complement strand
CTGGTGAGTCTGATCCTTCAGCGGACGGCGGGCGTCGAGTACCATGGCTGGCGTCGGCGAACGGGCGGCTGCATGACGTCGGGGGCGTCGACAGATGCGGTCGATGTAGTCGATGTAGTCGACGCGGCAGAGGTGTCTGCACTGGACGTAGAGCTGGGGAAAACCAAGGGGCGCAAGCCTTATATCGTCAAGAGGGAGAAGTTCGAGGACAACTTCAACTATAACGTGTCGCATGACGGGAGGTTTGTCGTGCTGGCGAGCGAGCTGTACTGCGTGTGCGGCTGCGACGTGTCCTCGGCGGGAAGCCTGATGGGGAAGGTCAGGGCGCCGGGTTCAGGTGCCTCGAGTCTGGAAGGGCTGCGGAAAACGTTGGGGGCGTTTGAGAAGCAGTTGACGGACAAGGAGTGGGACCGGGTGTGGGACAGCGTCGGCGGTCGCGACGGGGGCGGTACGCTCGACGACGACAGCGCGACGAGGAACGTCGCGTCGGCGTTCGCCAAGTATTGGTCGCTGAAAGAGTCCTACGTCAAGGCGATCGGGATGGGCCTGGGGTACGACATGGGGCGGGTGGAGTTTGAGGTCCTGGAGGGCGGGAGGGCGGAGGAGGCCGGTGCGCTGTCGGTCGCGTTCGTGACGATCGACGGGGAGCTCAGCGAGAATTGGTGCTGTTATTTGCAGGGTCTGAGGGACGATCACTGGGTGAGTGTCGCACGCGGGCCCGTCACGGACGTGGTGGACGCGCTCGGTGCCTTCAGCGGCGGGTTTGGGGTCCCGAACATGGGTCGGGACGAGCTGAACACGGCAGTGTTTCAGGAGCTCGAGCCAGCGTTCGACGAGCTGACGGTCGGGGACCTGATCAAGATGGGGTACGGGGTTGACGTGTACGAGCGGTGGCGGGGCCTCTTCTCGGTGGGGTGATAAATGGAACCGCGTCAGACAGGTCGGAGAGCAAAGGAATCGATTTGAGGCACGTGCGCTAGACACACGAGTTCTGTGTGTACAGCTCGTGTCAAACATCGCGCAAAGAGCGCGCCTTGAGAACCAGATGCGCAGCGCTCGCCCCAACGGAAATTCCAGGCGAGGGAGATCCCCCTCCCTCCTCCTCCTCCTCGCCGCGGTCCTCCTCGCCTCGGTCTTCGCCGTCACGCGCGCCGTCCCGTCGACGATCTTCCCGGACGAGTGCTATAACAACTTCGACCTGCTCGAATGGGACGTCAAGCGGTTCGGTCCCTACACGATCTGCAAGGGCGGCGTCGTCCGCCTCCAGTGGAAGGGCATGCACGGCGTCTTCCAGATCCCGTCCATCGCCTGCCCGACCAACTTTACCAGCGGCCAGACCGATGACTACAAGTATCTCGCGGCCGTGAGCAACGGGGGAGGGTACGAGTGGGAGGTGCCCGATCCGCCCAACGGCACGCACGGGCACTACTGGATCACCAGCCAGCAGCCGTTCGACTGCGCAAAGGGAATGGTCGCCGAGTTCTTCGTCGTTGATCCCGACATGAAGCCGTTCCCGAGCTCGGAGGCGTGGGGCGGTCTGGGGTGGTCGTGGTCCTTGGGACTGGGGTGGTTGCTGCTGCTGTGCATTTAAACGTCATGACTCTACGCACGCTGGCCCAGCGCATCCGCGCGCTCCCGGCCCTGCGCCACTCGCTCGTGACCATGTACGCACGACAAACCTTCGGGTTGCGTGGGGTCGGCGCGTCCGCGTCCGCCAGACAGAAAAGGGAATTCTCGCCGAAAGTCCGCGCGCATCACGACCATCACGACGACCGTCGCGTCGCCGACGACGGCGGACTCTTTGGCATGTCCGCGGCCACGCGCACCAAGCTCTTCGATCGGATCAAATCATCGGCCCTGGGCTACGTGTCCCGCAAGCCCTACTCGCGACACGACCTCTCCGAGAAGCTCACCGAGCGCTTCCTCCCCCGGTCGGATAGCAAGGCGGCCCAAAACTACCAGTCGCGGTTCCTCCAGCGGGTTTTTGCACAGGAACTGCGCGCGTCGGATGGCAGCGGCGGCGGCGATCTCGGTATGGAAGGCGGAAGCAGCGAGCACGTCGTCGCGAGAGAGGCCCAGGAGGAGATCCTGGCGTCGATCGTCGGCGACGTCTTGGACCGGTTCGAGCAGGTGCATCTGATCAACGACGAAGAATACGCGGTGATATTTGCGAGATCAAAGTGGCGGCAGTCGAAGTGGAGTCCGCGGAAGATCGAGACGGAGCTGCGTCGGCGGGGGGTCGAGGCTGCCGTGATTGGAGAGGCGTTGACCGCCGTGTTTGGGGAGGACGGGGTGGTGCGCGTGGACGGGGTGCTCGATAGTCGTGATGGAGACGGCGAGGACGACGGCATGACCGCGCAAGGGTACGAGCTGGTGGAGATGGCGAGAAAACAGTACGAGAGCTATCGGTCGGCGTCAATCACGGAAGAGGCCAAGAAACGGCGGCTCATCGGGTACCTGCAGCGACGCGGGTTTGGCTGGGACGTCGTCGGCAAGGTCGTCGAGCGCGTCATGCGAGGGTGATCTGTAGGTCGTTTGGTAAGTTACATTGATTCATACGGTCGGTCGGTCGGTCGCAAGCTCACCGATCACCGATCTTCGCTCATCCCTTCTCGTTCTCTTTCCTTTTCCCTTTGGGCCTCGACGACTTGCCGTATCCGCTCCTCGTTCCCCAGCTGGGTATACTGCATGATCCCCGACCCGAGCGTTATCCACGTCGCCGCGTAGCCCATCTTGTACGGTCGCAGAAGCCCTCGCCGCTTGAAGTTCCGTGTCAGCCCCATCAGTCCGATCCCCGCCGCGATGAGGCCGTACGCCGTCATGGCGTCGTCGCCGTTGCCGCCGTTGGAGGTGGAGGCAGCGCTGTTCATGGTCCAGCGACGACTTGAGCAGCAAACGGTTTGGGCCTCTTTGAACACGTGTGACGCTAAAAAAATACCTACCTGCCTTCTACCGAATACAGAACAAAGAGCACCACCAGGCTCTCGAATAGACCGCGCCGGGAACGAACGAGCGCGCAATCATCCGTCGTTCGCAGCCGGGGCGTTCATGCATAGAACACACCATGGTGAAACCACCCAACAAGAGCAGGAAGAAGAAGAACACCGACGCGGAGGGCGACGAGATAGCGTTGATCGAGGCCGTGTTGGCCGAGTCGACGCCTCCACGCGGTACGGATACCGCCCAGGAGACGTCGGCGACGGCAGCGAAGGACGCGAGCGCGTGGTGGAGGGAGCGGAGGTATGACCGCTTCGGTCCGCTCTCGAAGAAGACCAAGGCGGCCCTCAAAAAGGCCAAATACGTCAGTCTGACGGCGATCCAGCGTGCGGCCATCCCGCACGCGCTGTGCGGTCGAGACATTCTGGGTGCGGCCAAGACGGGCTCAGGCAAGACGCTTGCGTTTCTGATTCCCGTCTTGGAGCGGCTGTATCGGCTGCGTTGGAGCCCGCTGGATGGGTTGGGTGCCATCATCATTTCTCCGACGCGGGAGTTGGCCATGCAGATATTCGAGGAGCTTCGTGTGGTGGGCGAGCAGCACGACCTGTCCGCGGGCCTTCTCATCGGGGGCAAGGACGTGCAACAGGAGGCGAGCAGGGTGGGCGTGATGAATATTCTCGTATGCACGCCCGGTCGGCTGCTGCAGCATATGGACGAGTCTCCGGACTTCAACGCGAGCAATGTGAAGGTGCTCGTGTTGGACGAGGCGGACCGGATCCTGGACATGGGGTTCAGCGCGACGGTCAACGCGATTCTGCAGAACCTGCCCAGCTCGAAGCGGGACCGACAGACGCTGCTATTTTCGGCGACGCAGACAAAGTCGGTGAAGAGCCTGGCGCGTCTGAGTCTGGACGCGTCGAGGACAGAGTACGTGTCGGCGCACGCCGAGGCCTCCAAGCCGACGCCCGTCAAGCTGGAGCAGGCGTATATGATCTGCAATCTACAGGACAAGATGGACGTCGTCTGGTCGTTCATCAAAACGCACCTGTCGTCGAGGATCATCGTGTTCTTCTCGACCTGCAACCAGGTGAAGTTTGTGTACGAGGCGTTTCGGAGGCTGCGGCCGGGGACGCCGCTGCGGTGCCTGCACGGCAAGATGTCGCAGCAGAAGCGCGTGGTGGTGTACGACCAGTTCTGTGACAACGAGTCGAACAAGGCCAAGGCGGGCGTGTTGTTTGCGACGGACATCGCGGCCCGGGGGCTGGACTTTCCCAAGGTGGACTGGGTGCTGCAGGCCGACTGCCCGGAGGACGTGGCGTCGTACATTCATCGGGTGGGGCGGACGGCGCGGTATACGCACGCGGGTCGGGGTCTGATGTTGTTGGTGCCCTCGGAGCAGCAGGGGATGGTCGCAGACCTGAGGGAGGCCAAGGTGGAGCTCAAGTGCTTGAAGTACAACAAGGAGAAGATCCAGCCGGTGTCGCAGGCGCTGCAGGCGCTCCTGTCGAAGGATGCCGAGGTGAAGACGCTGGCGCAGAAGTCGCTTGTGTCGTACTTGCGGTCGGTGTTTTTGCAGCCCAAGAAGCACGTGTTCGACGTGCAGGCGCTGCCGGCGACGGAGTTTGCGTTGAGCCTCGGGTTGACCAGTGTGCCCAAGCTCAAGATGCTCAAAGGCGGGGCCGGGGGTGGGGGTGGGGGCAAACCCAAGGGCGCAAGGGCCGATGGGGAGGACGGGGAGGCCGACGTGGGTAACGAGTCGCCGTCGCCACCATCTCGTTCGCCGTCGCCGTCGCCGTCGCCATCACCGTCTCGGGACGACGACGAGAGCGACGAGAATGGCGACTTTTTGGTGCTCAAGACCAAGCACGAGCCGGCGACTCGGAGGGCTGCCGACGTCGATGGCGACGCCGAGACGCTCCTGCCCACGTCGATCGCGAGCAACAAGAAGAAAAAGAAGATGAAGATCAAGGTGAACAAGTCGACGGGCACCAAGGTCATCTTCGACGACGAGGGGCGGGCCATGGACCCGCTCGAGGCGCTGGCTGGCGACGTGGGCGACGGCGAGGGGCACCGCGAGTTTGCCTCGATCGAAGAGCGGGCGGCTGCCGCCCAGAAGCGTCTCAGAGAGCGTGACGCCAAGGATAAGCGGGATTTGAAGGAGCTGAAGAAGGCGAAGCGCCAGGAAAAGCGCGCCCGGCGCATCGAGCGGGAGCACGGCACGGGCGGCGCGGTGGCCTACGTCGGCGTCGGCAGCGAAAGCGAAAGCGAAAGCAACGACAGCGGCGACGGCAGGCACGGCGGCCGTCCTTCGTCGTCTTCCGACGACGATCGCGTCGTGGATGACTTTGCCTTCCGCGGCATGCGCCAGACCAGCGAGGCGACCAGCAAGCAGTCGCTCGAGCGACTCGAAGACCAGGAGGCGGCCGCGCTCGCGCTGATCCGGGGAAGCTGAATTGTGTTACGTACGTACACCCGCAATCTCTTGCAGAAGACCAATCACGATAACGTCACCTTGAGGCACTCGACGCCGAGCTCGGTCTGCAGGACGTCGACGACCCGCTGCATCGAGCCCTCGTCCTTGCAGAGAAGCTGCGCGGTGCCGTCTCCTTGGCTACCGATGCCTTTTCCGCCATGGATGAATTCCTGAATCGGGCCGTACCGGAGCACCTGATGGAGCACCGGGCTTCCCTCTTCGCCCAGCTGCGTGGGGCACATCGGGCCGGCGCGCTCGTCGAATTCCCGCTGCGCGACGTTCATCAGGGCACCCAGCTCGGCCGCGTCGCCCCGCTCCATGCACGCCAGTGCCTCGTTGCCGAGGTTCAGGTTGACCTCGCCGAGCAGCTCGTGCAACGCCCGGTCCTTGTCCGTCTTGGGAAAGGGGTAGGCGGACTGCAGCCCCTGGAGGATCTCGACGGTCGACTTCGAGGCCTTCAAATCTACTAGAACGATGTGAAACGTGCCTCCAAGGCTGGCCGGCTTGGCGGACAGGATGTCCCCGTCGTACCGCATGACAACTGCGAGCGTGCGCGAGGGCGTGAGCGCGGGCGCAAGGCGGCGCGAGTAACTCACAAGCAACACATACCTGGCACACAGCCAAATGCGACGCACCTGAAGACGAGAGCAAAGGGCGCAGCGCGAGTGAGCGTCGAGTCTGGGCGGGCGAGGCATGTCGTCGGTCGAGCTCAAGTCCTACTGGTCCATCTTGCCGCACTGGCTCGGCGTCAGACGCTCTCCTTGGAACGCCATGTCCATCTCTCCTCGAGGAGTCATGTTGAGCCCGTATATGATGTTGAATGACCGCGCGATCAGGACGCAGAACGCCGCCGAAGAGCTGAGACCCTTCCGCAGCGGCATGGTCGTCTCGTAGTTGTCAACCGACAAGCCTCCCACGTTGAACTGCGTGGAGATTATGTACGCAACCCCCGCAGCGTACGAGAAAAACGACCCCTCTCGCGCGATCCGGGCGAGTTCCTCCTCGTCGTCGAGCGGCAAAGTCACCTCGAGCACCTCGGTCGCCGTTGTCGACCGCACCCGCAGAACCCTCTCATTCAACCGATGCACGCGGGCTTGGAGACCGTAGTTTATGCCGCAAACGATCGTCAGACCCGGCGCGATGTCCGGATTCACCTTGCGCAGCGGCCCCGACCAGTCGGAGTGCTCGCCGAAGAGGCAGAGGCGTCCGGGGACGAACAGCTCCATCTCCTCCGTGGTGCTTGGTGCATCTGCGAGTTCCACTGTTTCCGTACGCGCCTCGAACGCCTCAAACTCGAGCGTTTCGGTGTCCCGACCAGAGAGAGAGACCTGCTCTTTCATGGTGTGAGATTTCTTGGGTTGATCTCGCGTGTGAAACTGCATACATCCCACGGTATGGGAGGTCGGCGCGTCCAAGACGAGGCCTTCGGTGTTATTAATAACAACTGGTAAGGTGCTAATGCAATTCAAAAGAGAGAAAAATCGGGGAAGAGGCGACTGAATTGAGTTTGGTTCGCGTGACCCCTACCAGGGGTGCCCTCTCATGGCGAGTAGGCCTACTCGCCAGGTGACTGGGGCCCTCCCGCGGGTGGTCGATTCTTCGGCCTGGTCGACGAGATCAACCAGACCTCGCGAGGTCCGAAACCGGAACCGGAGCCGGGGTCGAACGGGCCGTCGGCCGGCACACAGTCAGGGTCGTCCTCCGGGCAGTCGATGTAGTCGTCGTCCGGCGGCTCAAAGTACGGGTCGTCCGGATCGAACGGGTCACGATTAGGATCGGATGGATCAAATTCGACCTCGGTCGTTCCGAGTCGCACAGCTCCCGGGTCGGCGCCGACAATCGGCACGCACTCGCGCTGCCTCGGATCGCACATGCGCCAAAGCTTCCCATCGCTCGACCTCAGCGGCGAATTGCCACCTCCGGTGAAAAACAGCGCTTCGTCGCCGTCAGAGACGATGCTTCCGAGCAGGTTGACGTTTTGCATGTCGCGGGGAGCCCCGACGACGCGGACGCTACCGGTGCTCGTGAAGCGACCGGATGGGTTGGTCGACTCGGCGGATTTGGTGTTGCGAACAACAACCGGGGTGTTGCTGATCTCTTGGCCACTGTTGTTGTTGTTGTTGGGAGGGGGGCGTGGCTCCTGACCACCTTGGCCGTTTTGTGGGGTGCACGGCATTGGATGGTCTCTCCCAAGTTGAGTTTGCTCCGGGTCGGGACAAGGGGGCAACGGGCCTTGTTCAAACTGTCCACCCGGTCCGAATCCATCTGAACCACCCCCACCCGGAAACTGAGGGCCTCCAGGCTCTCCGGGCGCCGGTCCCAGCGGCCCGCCCTGTTCACCACCTGGACCACCACCTGGACCACCCCCACCCGGAAACTGAGGGCCTCCAGGCTCTCCCGGCGCCGGTCCCAGCTGTCCTCCTTGTCCATCACCATGCATCCTGTTGTTGTTCGCGTTGCCTCTTGGCATGACCTGAGCAATCATCAACCACTCATCCTTGAGCTTCCCGACGGCACTGTCGATGACGTTACGGCCACGCACGGAGAACCGGACCCCGCGCTCGTACGTAAACGTCTCGCCCCCGTCCGAAGAGACGGCGCTATAGTAAGCAGTACGCCTCCTCTTGGACGCCTTGTTGCTCGAAGTGAAGTACATTCGAAGCTTTCCGCCATCGTTCACCAGCGTTGGATCAAAAGGGCGCTGCAAGTTGGACGGGAACCTCTTGAACTCGACCGTCCTCCGCTGAGACCACGTCTCGCCGTTGTCCGTGGAGAAGGACGTGGCGATGCGATCAAAGTTGGCGGTGTCGTTGCGGTTGGCATCGAAGTTCTGGAACGCGATGAAGATCTTGTCGCCGAGGCGCGCGAGCGTCGACACCCCGGCGCGTCGGAACGTGTAGTGCGGCTCGCCGACATCCTCCGGGCGCATCCCTTGGATCGACTTGTACACGATGACGTCGCCGTCGAACGGCTCGTTCTGTTGCTGGGCGAGCGACAGGGTCACGTGCACGAGGTGCACGAGGAGCGCGATGAAGACGGTTCGAACAAGACGTCTTTGCAAAGACTTCTGCATTTGCAGCAACATGATATGCGCAGAGACCTTGCGGCCCAATAGTGTTGGGAGCCAGTGATGCAGGGTTTGTTGTTATCAATTGTACGTGATTGCGGAAAGACGGGCTCTTGAGGGCTTGCGGAGCATCAGCTTCCACCCAGCTTCCACCCAGGCGACGATGGCGGACCCTCTTCAGGAGGGAAGAAGGGAACGAAACAAACAAACGGACTCTGCTGTTCACTCAAGCGCTTCTCCTTCGAAGCATCGCATAAATAGCAATGAACATACCGTGCGCATAGGAGGCCTGTGCCTGTACGACCGCGCATGCCGCAGCTTGACGGGGTCAGCTCTGCCAGTTCGGGGAACCATACAAACACGATGCCGACCGAAGCGCTCCTTCCCAGAGGCGGAGCTGTGGGTCCACGGTCGCATCGCGACCCGTTCGCGCTGCTCGCGATGTTCTCCTTGCTCAACGTCCTCATCTACCTGGACAGAGGAGCCATCTCGTCCAACGGGATCAACGCGGACGGCGTCGTGAAGGACTTTGATGTGTCGGTACGCTCCATCTCTCCCGACGATCGATCGAACGGACGGACGAACGAATGATCTAACTCGCTTGCAATACAAAAACCAGGTTGTCCGCGACGGCCTCCTGCCCTCCGCCTTTATGATCGGCCTGCTCGTCAGCTCTCCGATATTCGCGTCGCTGGCGTCGTCGCCGAACCGTAACGAGATGCGACTGATAGGGTACGGGTTGGTCTGTTGGGCGATCGCTGTCCTCGGATGTGCCCTCTCCCTCGGATTCTGGAGCCTTCTATTGTGTCGGATGGCCGTGGGCGTGGGAGAGGCGTCGTTTGTTGCGCTGGCATCCCCCTTCATCGACGACGTTGCGCCCCCAGACCGCAAGACGCTCTGGCTGGCCGTGTTCTACGCATGCATTCCCGTCGGATACGCGTTTGGGTTCTTCTACGGCGGGACGGTGGCCGTTGCCGTGGGTTGGCGGGCCGCTTTTGCGATCGAAGGGGTCATGATGCTCCCGTTCATTGCGTACGCCTTTCTGAGCGCTCGAGGCGATCCATGTGGTGAAATCAGGGATACAAACCCGAGCGAAACCCCAGGAGGAGACTATCCGTGGTCATTGTCGCTCGTCTTCTTGAAAGACACGCTTCGCGGACGACACCGGACGTACCTGCTCGTCACGCTGGCCCTGACGTGCTACACGGGCGTCATCGGGTCATACGCGTACTTCGGCCCGCAGGCCGCCAAGTCAATGTTTGGTGTGGTATGTATTGCTTCGCTGGTTGGCTGCTTGGCTGAACGCGACTCGCACGCTCACTCTACGCTCTACGCTCTACCCCGCCCCCGTCCCACCCTGCAGTCATCTGAGACCACTGACATCGCCTTCAGCGTGATGACCGTTACGACGGGAATCTTTGGGACATTTGCTGGCGGATTCGTGCTGGATTTGGTCGGCAACTCTGTCCGCAACGGCATGCTGCTCGGCGCGGGGGCCATGGCCGCCGCCGCCGTGGTGATCCTGGTCGCGTTTTTGTCCGTGTCTTCCTTCTTGGTGTTTTGCGTGGTATTCTCGGTCGGCGAGTTTTTCCTGTTCTTCGTGCAGGCGCCAAGCAACGCGCTCATCCTCTGGTCCGTGCCGAGGGAGAGCCGAGCGATCGCAGTGTCCCTGGGCGTCGTCTGCCAGCACGTGCTCGGCGACGTCCCCGGACCGCCCGTCATGGGGCTGGTACAAGAACACCTGACACACAATTGGCGCGCGACGATGAGTCTCGCGGTCGTCTTCATCGCGCTGGGAAGCTTCTGCTACGGGCTGGGCGTCAGCCAAGACGGCGAGGACGAGGACGGGGGCAGCGAGGACCGGGACGAGGAGCGAGCGAGGCTGGTTGGCGTACCAGTAGTTTCCGCGTCGTCCTGAGGAGATGTCCAGGAGGACCGTCGAGCGGGTGACGGAGGAGCGGAATTCGTCGAACTGGGGGCCATACAGGACGATCTGAGTTTGCCGATACAAGCGGCTGGTGTATGGACCCTCGTCACTCTGAATTCATCTGACTGACTGATAACTGACCCACGATCTCTCGCACCCGTGTCATTACCTCCGCGGTGGTCCTGTTGTTCGGCGTCGCCAGTACGTGTTTTGCTCGCGAATCGATTTTCCCTTCGAATCTCGCCCCCCGGAGAGGGTTGGTTTGTCCAGCCACGTCCGAGCTCGCGTGTTCATTCGTCTATTGGGACCGAATGGTTGCGTCGGGCGCGATACGAACGCCGTCCGACCCGGGTTTGGACGATGGCACGGCAAAGGAGCCAGGACCTAATCTCGCCAAT
>Ga0181582_10004882_pt1 | contig 10805 bp, 10 predicted proteins | sample 071ome_32_FD_132438 | JGI IMG/M metagenome (GOLD analysis project Ga0181582, IMG submission 132438) | Coastal salt marsh microbial communities from the Groves Creek Marsh, Skidaway Island, Georgia - 071405AT metaG (megahit assembly) | ecosystem: Environmental > Aquatic > Marine > Intertidal... | reverse complement strand
CGCCTTCTTCGAAATGATCGTGGCTCTGCAGACTGAACGGATTGCTCTCAACGTGCCCGTCGGTAAAGCAGATCCGTCCTACGGCGTCGCTCGACACCCGGATCAGAGCATTGGTGAATTCAACCTCCCCCGGTGTGTTGACCACGACTCGGCGATTGCCGCTGCTGAAAATCGCTGTCCCAGCGAAGGCCACGTCGAACTCTTGTGACAGCGCCGGTTCGAGCGTCGGATCGTGGGACGAGACCGTCAGCAGCGGGGATTGCGCCGCATACTGATCGAGCAGGTAGCGGGCATCCTCCATCGCACGGCTGCGCATATCGTAGAAGTAGGTCACCGTGACGGGGTCGCTCAGCTGCTGCAGCACCCGGGCAGTCTCGGTGCTCAGCGAGTAGACGCCGCCGCTGGTCACATCCAGACGCGCCGGATGGCGGATCACCCACGCGTTGACCGCAAGCAGAAAAACACCCAACGCAAAAAGCGGGTAGATGAGTCTGAAGAAGCGCTTCGTGCGCACCGATCAGGCCCTGGCTGCGCGCAGCGCCTGGGTCGCCGTCAGCAGCCCGAAGGCGACGACGCTCAGAAAGTAGATGACCGCCCCGATCGGGATCACGCCGCGGATAAGGTCGAGATACTGGGCGGAAAACGAGAGATGCTGCAGCCATTGATTCACCTCAGCCGGCAGATTCAGCGCGATGCCGTAGTCGGCGAACCACAGGAACAGCAGCACCGCCCAGGTCAGAACAGCGGCCACGATCTGGTTCGCAGCCCAGCTAGAGACCGCGAGCCCTATGGCGCCGAAAGCAGCGGCGAGCAGGAACACGCCCACGTAGCCTCCGATGATCGGACCGAAATCAGGGGCGCCGAACCAGGCGAGCGGAAACAGGGCCACGGCGCTGCCAGCGAGCATGATTGTGAGCACGATCAGCAACGCGACATACTTGGACAGGACCAGCACGCCCTCTGCAAACGGCAGGGTGAGCAGCAGCTCGAGCGTATGCAGCTGCCGCTCTTCAGCGAACGTACGCATCGACAGCAACGGCATCATGAGCAGGAAAAGCAGGCTCATGTTGTGAAACGCCGTCACCATGTCCATGGCCGAAACAAACAGGACATTGAAACTGAAGAAGAATCCGCTGGTCGCCCAGAAGGCTGCGATGACAACGCAAGCGATCGGCGTCGCGAAATAGTGTGCAAGTTCCCGCCGCAGCAGACAGGTGAACCCATTCATGGGCGGGTCTGATCCTGGTCGCGACGCATCGCGGCCACCAGTGCGCTCTCCAGATCGGCTTCGACCGGCGCAAACTGTTCCAGCGCCGTCACCTTAGTCAGGCGTCGGGCCAGCGCTGCCGGCGCGGTCGCGCTCGAGGTGAGGTCGAACACCAGCTGACTGCGCGCGTCCGCTCTCGCTTCGCGCGAAATGACAGCAATGGCGGGGTCCAGCGCGCTGACGGCCTCGAGCACACGCGCTTCGTCCGCCGCAGCTATCAGTGCCAGGCGGTGATTCGCGGCGGCCACCCCGCGCTCAAGCTCCACCAGACGCCCCTCGCGCAGGTACACCACCCGACTGCACAGCGCCGAGATCTCCTGCACGATGTGGGTGGAAACGATTACCGCACGATGGGCACTGGCGCGGCGGATCATTTCGCGCGCCTCGAGGATCTGGAACGGATCGAGCCCACTGGTCGGCTCATCGAGCAGCAGCAGATCCGGCTCGCCGAGCAGCGCCTGCGCCAGACCAACACGCTGACGGAACCCTTTGGACAGACGGCCAACCACGCGCGCGATCACCGGCTCCAGGTCGAACGCAGCAGCCGCCTCTGTTACTGCAGACCGAACCGCCGCTCCCCGCAGACCCCGAGCCCTGGCCACAAACACCAGCTGCTGTCTCACGGTCAGCGGGTCGTACAGCGGAATACGCTCGGGCAGATAGCCAATCCGCTGGCGCAGAGCGGTCGACTCCGGCGTCAGAACCTGTTCGTTCAGGAAAACCCGGCCGCTATCCGGCCATAGATACCCAGCGGCAAGGCGCAGGGTGGTGGTTTTGCCAGAGCCGTTCGGGCCCAGCAGTCCCACGATCTCACCGCGGGTTACGGTCAGGTTGAGGTCACTGAGAACACGATGCCGGCGGAAGCGCTTGTCGATCGCCCGGAGCTTAAGAACCGGCTCGGTATCCGTCACAGGCAGCGCACCGGCGCAGGCATTTCGAAGGCGTCAGATCGGAGGGAGCAGCCAGGGCGCGGAGCCGCACCCTGGCGAGGACCGGCCGTGCGGCTAGTCGTAGTAGCTGTCGTGTTTGTGCTCGTTGTACTGGTCAATGCCATGGGAGTACCACAACTGCCCCTGAGCGGCGTCACGCAGCATTTTCAGCCGGGTGATGGACTGCATCGACTCGTAGGTATTCCAGGTGATGCCGGGCACAACACCCGCTTCGTTATCCGGCGTGTACACCGCGTCCCCAGCGAGAAAAACCGAACCGGTGTTTTTCAGCTTCACCATCACGGACTGATGACCCTGCGTGTGCCCCTTGGTGTCGAGCACCATGAGTGAGCCATCGCCGAAGAGATCAAAGTCTCCGGTCAGCTCCATGTACTTGAAGCCGCGCGCGTCGTCGTAGTCGCCGAGGACGAACGCTGCCGCCTGGAATTTCTCCGGCCACCAGGCGGTTTTCATTTCTGCTTTCTGTACCACGTGGGTCGCATTGGGAAACATCTCCATGTTGCCCGCGTGGTCGAGGTGCATGTGCGAAAGGATGACGTACTTCACATCGTCAACTTTGTAACCGAACTTCTCCAGCCACTTGTCGATGACTTCTTCGCGTTTCTGGATCGGCAGAAACGCCGAGCAGAGCTTGCCCCAGTGGCTCTCGCACTGACCGTCGGACACCGCCACGTTATTGCCGGTGTCGTAGACCACCAGCCCTCGGGGATGATCGATGATGTACATCGCCACCGGCACCCGGATGATCTTGCCCACATCGCGCATAGCGGTCAGCCAGCCCTTGTCCATCTCCAGCACGCCGCTGGAGACCTGGTACATCTTGATTGCGGGTTGCTCCGCCGCAACGTTCACAGCTCCACAGAGCAGGCCGAGCGATAACAGCACGGCCACGGTGCAGCGCCGGTTCTTGAAGGTTCTGGTCATAAAAGCTCCTCTGCTTGGGTCCATCCCGTGCCCCGCGGGCGGCGCATTGTAGCGCTCCGGGATTCAGATGTTGTCGGGCACCCGATGCCCTTTTTCGCGCTTGGCCTCGAGGTAGCGCCGGTTGTGCTCACATACGCCGGCGACCAGCGCGACGGTGTCGCTGATCGGCTGCCCGTGGTCTTCGAGCTGACGTCTTTTATCGGGGTTATTCGACAGCAGGCGCACAGGCTCTCCACCCAGCAGATAACGCAGGGCCACCGCAGCGTCGCTGAAATCCCGCGAATCCTCGGGCAGCCCGAGCGCCACGTTCGCCTGGTAGGTATTGTGTCCGGCGTCCTGCAGCAGGTAGGTCACCGCCTTGGCCCACAGCCCGATGCCCCGCCCTTCATGCCCACTCATGTAAACCACCGCGCCCGCACCCTCCGCCTTGATCTGCTCAAAAGCCGCATCAAGCTGCGGGCCGCAGTCGCAGCGCCGCGAGCCGAACACGTCACCGGTCAGGCAGCAGGAGTGGATACGGACAAGGGGTTCGCGCGCTGTGCGGAACCCCGGCATTGCAAACACCGAGTTAACCGACATCGAACTGCTCAAAAGGTGACGCAGGGCCTCGTTGCCCCCGCCGTCGACCTGCTGCGCCACGCTCAGCACGGTGGACAGTTCGGTCCGCCTGACGAAGGGATACCACTCGAGCATCTGCTCTCCGTCGACAAACAGGCGCGGGATCGGGACCGGTCCGAGCACCGACATGAAGGCGGTCCCGTCATTGGTACCTACCTCACTCCCGGCGCGGTCGAGGGTGACCAGCAACCGCTGCCGCTCTAGCTCTTCACGAATAGAGCTATCAACGTAGCTGAACACATCGTCTCCTTTTCGCTTGGCGACGCCGCCTGCCGGCTCAGTCGGCCAGCGCTTCCAGCGCGGCGTAGTCCGGGCCAAGCTCGCCATCGCTACGCAGCGGCTGAATGACGACCTGGTCTGCGCCCTGCTCGAAGTACGCGTCCAGGCCCGCCTTGATTTTCGCCGCGTCGCCCCACAGCACCATTGCGTCCATGAGCCGGTCGCTGCCGCCGTTGGCGACATCTTCCGGTGTGAAGCCAAGACGATAAAAGTTATTCACATAATTCGGCAGCTCCAGATACATCGCCAGCGATGCCCGCGCGACCGCGCGCGCCTGGTCGGCGTCCTCGCACAGGCACACCTTCTGCTCGCAGATGATGGCGCCTTTATCTCCCATGGCCGCACGCGAGAGAGCGACCTGCGCGGGCGTGATGTTGTAAGGAAACGCGCCCAGGGTGCGTTCAGCCGACAGCCTGGACATCGCCGGACCAAGCGCCGCGAGAGCCACCTGCTTCGCCGGCGCCGCATCCCCCTGACCGGCCCAGGTCTGGTCCATGGCGTCGAGATACGCCTTCATCGTGGCCAGCGGTTTTTTGTACTCATGACCGCGAACATCCGCGACCAGCGGCGCATGTGAGACGCCCAGCCCGAGCACAAAACGGCCGCCGTAAAACGCGTTGAGGCTGTTATGCCCCATCACCGCAGTCATGGGGTCTCGCGCGTAGATGTTGGCAATGCCGCTCGCGACGATCAGCTTCTCGCTGCTGGCCAGCAGGTGCGCACCAATCGCGAAGGTTTCGTAAGTGAACGCCTCCGGGTACCACAAGGTGGAATAACCGAGCGCCTCGACGCGGCGCGCCAGATCGGTCAGCTGCTGACCGCTGAGTATGTCGGTGAAGGTAAAAACGCCGTATTTTCCGAACTTCATACCATCCTCCTGAAAAGCCATGCATGCCCATAGCGGGTCATTTTTCGGTGCGCACCATAGCAGAGACCGCGGTCATGCGACGCCCCCCTGCGGCCACTGGTTGCGAGGCGTCTCACCTGCGGCTAGCCTCCGGGCTCAGTCGTGCCGAAGAGCCGCTTTAGATGACGCTTGCCGTGGTCGGTGCGGGCCTGCCCCGCACGGGAACAGAATCGCTCAAATTCGCGCTGGAGCAGCTCGGCTTTGCCGCCTGCTACCACATGGTCGAGGTGGTCGCGCAGCCGCATCACCTGGACCACTGGGAGCGTGCTGCCGAGGCTTCGCCCCAGGATTGGGAAAGTGTGTTCACCGGCTACCGCGCGGCGGTGGACTTCCCTGCCATGTTCCACTGGCGCCGCCTGCTCGAGCTGTATCCGGCAGCGCCTGTCGTGCTGACCACGCGCGATCCCGATGCGTGGTTTGACAGCATCCACGCGACGGTGTTGACCGCCGTCAAACAGGTGCCAGCCAACGATCCCGAGACCCTGCGCCGACGGCAGCTGGTGCGCCGCGACCTGGTGGAAAACTTCTTCGCAGATCGGATCGACGACCGGCCGTTCATGCTGCAGCGTTTCGCACAACACCAGCAGGCGGTGATCGACGCAGTCCCTGCCGCGCGACTGCTGGTCTTCGACGTGCGGGAAGGCTGGAGCCCGCTATGCCGATTCCTGCGGGTCGACGTCCCCGACAACCCGTTTCCCCGCGGCAACTCAACCGCACAGTTCCAGCAGCGTTTTCTGCAGCCTTGAAACGCGCGCCCCGAACCACGAGGACACCCCGATGATGCCACGCACCGTTTACTCCCCCGAGCACGAGATTTTCCGCGACAGTGTGCGCCGCTTCGTCGAACAGGAGATCGTGCCGCACCACGCGCAATGGGAAAAAGACGGCATCGTCAGCCGCGAGGTTTGGCAGGCCGCAGGCGAGAACGGTCTGCTGTGCTGCTATGTCCCTGAAGCCTATGGCGGACCGGGCGGTGACTTTCTGCATACCTGTATCGTCATCGAGGAGCTGGCGCGCGTCGACGCGACCGGACCCGCGTTCCATCTGCATTCAGGCATCGTAGCGCCCTACATCCTGACTTACGGCAGCGAAGCGCAGAAGCAGCAGTGGCTGCCCGGCATGTGCCGCGGCGACATCATCGGCGCGATCGCGATGAGCGAACCAGGCGCCGGCAGCGACGTCGCGGGCATGCGGACCAGCGCAACGCAGGACGGCGACGAATTCGTCATCAACGGACAGAAAACCTTCATTTCCAACGGCCAGATTGCTGACCTTGTCATCACCGCGTGCAAGACCGACCCGGCTGCCGGCGCCAAGGGCGTGAGCCTCATGCTGGTGGATACACGGACCTCCGGCTTCAAACGCGGGCGGCGGCTGGAGAAAATCGGCTGGCACGCGCAGGACACCTCGGAGCTGTTCTACGACGAGGTCCGCCTGCCGGCCGACGCGCTTCTGGGCCAACTTCATCGCGGCTTTCATTGCCTCATGCAGCAGCTTGCGCAGGAACGCCTGGTGATCGCGGTACGCTCCGCCTCAACCCTCGAAGCCGCACTCGACTGGACGGTGACCTACACCCGGGGACGCGAAGCCTTTGGCCGCACCATTGCTGACTTCCAGAACACCCGCTTCAAGCTGGCCGAGTGCAAGGCGGCGGCGGTCGTCACACGGGCATTCGTCGATCGCTGTCTGGAGCTGCACATGAACGACGCGCTCGACGCCAACCTCGCGGCCATCGCGAAATTGCATGCGACCGAGGCCCTTGGCAAGGTGCTCGATGAGTGCCTGCAGCTGCACGGCGGCTACGGCTTCATGGAGGAGTACCCGATCGCACGCGCCTGGGCCGGACACCGGGTCTCCCGTATCGCCGGCGGCTCGAGCGAGATCATGAAAGAGATCATCGCGCGCGCGATGTGACGGTCTTCCGCACTCCAAAGATCCGGTACCTGCCGGCGCAGTCGCGCCTGCACTCATGCGCCGCTTGCTCGCGCTGAAAGCGCTGGGTTACCTCAATGACAGTGCCGGCGTCCCGTCGCTAGCCGCCGCCTTTAAGGCCAGGCGCTTCGCTCAGGATAATTTGTGCTACGTTCGCTCAAGTCACGCCCGAGGGGGAGCCACCTATGAACTCAGTCATTACCAGCGGCTGCATCTCAGCCGATTCCCACATCGTCGAAGCACATGACACCTACACCGGCTACATCGACGCCCGCTACCGGGACCGTGCGCCGCATATCGCGAGTGACGCCAACGGCAACGACATCTATGTGCTGCCCGGGATGACCGATCAGATCCCCCTGGGCCTCGTGGCCGCCGCCGGGGTGCCGTCGGAAGAACTTGCCAAACGCCGTGCGGGCGTGAAGTTCGACGACCTGCATAGAAGCGGTCACGACTCGTCGTTTCGCATCGCCGACCAGGAACGGGACGGGATCGCCGGCGAAATCCTCTACGCCTCGGTCGGCATGGTGCTGTGCAACCACGCGGACTTCGACTACAAAGACGCCTGTTTCAAAGCCTATAACCGCTGGCTGGAGGCTTACTGCGCCGGTGCCCCCGACCGCCTGTTCGGTCTCGCGCAGACCGCCATGGTCTCCGTGGAAAGCGCGATTGAGGACGTGCGCCGGGCCAAGTCCATGGGCATGGTCGGCATGATGATGCCGGGTAATCCACAGCTCGAAGATTACGACCACCCGATGTATGACGCGCTGTGGGAATGCGCGGCCGACCTGCAGATGCCGATCTGTTTTCACATCCTCACCTCGAAAGGCTCAGATGTGAACACCGTGTTCAACAACGCGCGCGGCAACAAGATCAACGGCTTCATGAACATCATCCGCGGGGTGCAGGACATCATCGGGCTGATGGTCCTCGGCGGCGTCTTTGAGCGGCATCCGAACCTGAAGATGGTCTGCGCCGAGGGTGATGCGGGCTGGCTGCCGCATTACATGTACCGCATGGATCACGCCTACGACCGGCACGGCTACCATCTCGGTATGCGCAGCCTGTCGCGGCCGCCGAGCGACTACATCCGTGAAAACGTCTATTTCACCTTCCAGGACGACTGGGTCGCGTTCAAGAGCACTGACCAGCTGAATCCACAGCGCCTGCTGTGGGCCAACGATTTTCCCCACAGCGACGCGACCTGGCCGGACTCGCAGGAGCTGCTTGCGGAGCACACGCAATCGCTCAGCGACCAGGAGCGGAACTGGATCCTGCACGACAACGTGAAGGAGCTGTTCAACCTGCCCTGCTGAACTGCACGCGGCGCGGCTCCGAGAAAACCCGGGGCCGCGCAGGCCGCCATCGCGTTCAGCGGCAACGTCTTTTTTTCCCACCGGCATCACTATGAAAAAGCTACCCACGGCGGCTGCAGTACGCCAGCGCGCGCTGGTAGCGCTGGCCCTGAACCGAACGCCGGGATTTCATTTTGCCGGTAATTTCCTCGGCGTTGAGCTGCCTGAGATCGGGCGCGAACATGCCCGTCTGACGGTTACGCCACCGCCCTTCCTGCAGCGCGCCGACGGCCAGCCCCACTTCGGGGTCATCGCGCTGCTCGCCGATATGGCTCTGGCCTGCGTGGTGCGCGCAAACCTTACGCCGTCGCAACGTCTTGGCACCGTCAGCCTGAACCTGCAGCTGCAGCACGCCGACGGACGCGGACCGCTGGAGGCACAAAGCCGCTTTGGCGGTTTCATCGAGGGTCCGGGCGGGCGCCAGGGGATCTCGAGCGTCGCGCTGAACGCCGGATCCCGATCGCTGCTCATGGGGCAGGGAGCCTTCATGGTGCTGCGTCCTCCGCCGGGCGTGGCCATGCACCCGATTACCAGCGCGGTGCACGCCGGCGTTGAACCACTTCAAGAAAAGGATCTTGACCCGGCCGAGCGCACGACGCTGGCCCGGGTCGACGCAGTGCTCACGCAACTGAGCGCAACCCCCGGCTGCTTTGTCGATGCACTGTGGACGCCACAGGCCAGGATCACCAATCGCGGCGCGGAAGCCGTGGTCGATAACGGGCCCGAGTTCAGCAACCGGGTCGGGCATGTCCAGGGCGGACTGCAGCTCGCGCTGGCTGCCGCCACGGCGACTGCGGCGCTGCCGGCAGGCTGGATACTGTCCGGCGCGTCGGCGTGGTATATCCGCGCCTGCGAGGGGCGCCGCCTGCGGATAACCTCACAAGTCATCCATCGCGGCCGCGCCACTGCCGTGGTGCGATCGCGCATCATCGGCAAAGGGCGACGGCATATGTTCGAAGCTGTGACCACCCACGTGCCCGGGCACTGATCGCCAATCGATAACGCGCAGGGAGATTCAGCGTTCTATGCATGCAAACCCACATACGTCGGTCACCACGACCGCACCCGATCTGGCCCGCTCACGCACGGAAATACTGACTCAGGTCGAGGAGATCCTGCCCCTGCTGGCAGCCAACGCTGAGCGCGCCGAAGCCGACCGCGATCTTTCACCGGACTGCTTCAGCGCGTTGGTTGAATCCGGTGCGCTGCGCTTGTTCGCGCCGCGGCGCGCAGGCGGCCTCGAGGCGGGTTATCGCACCTATGTCGAGGTTACCCTCCGACTGGCCACCGCCTGCGGCTCGTCGGCCTGGCTTTCATTCATTCTCAACCACGCGGACTGGCAGATTGGACAGATGGGTCAGGCGGTACAGGATCGCGTGTGGGCCAACGGCGCCGGCGCGAAGGTTGCCGTCCCCCTGGCGCCGGCACCGGGCTGGACGGCGGAACGCGTGGCAGGCGGCACCAGGGTCAGCGGCGAGTGGCCCTACAGTTCAGGCAGCACGCACGTACGGTGGGTGCTGGTAGCGTTTCCGCTGATCGGAGAAGACGGGATCCCTTACGACAACCGCATCGGCTTGGTGCCAGCCGATGCGCTGACGGTGCGCGACACCTGGCGGGTCAGCGGCATGGCCGCCACCGGCAGCCACACGCTGGTGCTGGATGAGGTGTTTATCCCCGACGAGCTGACCATCACCTTTTCGGAAATACTGGGTCATCGGTTTCACACACCCCATACCCATGAAGCGCTCTACCACATGGACGCGGGCACTATTTTCCACGTCGCGACTTTCGTGCCGGTGCTCGCACTGACGAAAGCGGCCTTTGACCTGACGCTGGAACGCATCACCCGTCAGCCGAAGCCGATGACCTACAGCTTTTATCCGGACACCACCAAATCGCCCTCCACGCAGCAGGCCATGGCGCGAGCATCCTGGCTCATTGATACCGCGCTCGAGCAGACCCGGGCCACCGCGGACGCGATTGACGCTCGTGCGCAGACAACCGCGCCGTTTCCTCCGTTGGAGCGTGCGCGCTTCGCGATGCGTGCGGCTCAAGGTGAGCGCTTATGCCGCGAAGCGATGGATCTCCTGCTTGACGTTCAGGGCGCCGGTTCCTTTGCGCTGTCAAATCCCGTGCAGCGGATCTGGCGCGATATGCACATCGCCAGCCGTCATGGATTGTCCGTCCCCGGCCTTAAAGAAGAGCTTTATGGCCGCGCGCTGCTGGGTGCCGACGAGCAGCAGATGACGCCGGTGCGCTGAACTGCGAATCGTTCTGGCGACACCGCAGTAGCGCCAATTGCAGGACCAACCCGCCGCGCATCGTGCCGCCCTGAAGCAGATCCGACTGACGGCAGCGCCGACCGTGCAGCGCACGCGCTCTCCTGCTGAAGTGCAGACACCGTCGAGGGGTTTCTGCCGGCGTCAAATACTGAGAGACTGCGCCCCCGGGCCCGAAAGCCCTCCTGGACGCAGGCGTCAGAGGTCACACGCCATTCATGACAACTCGACGTGCCTTTCTGTTTCACACAGCCCTGGTCACTTCACTACCGGCCTTTGCGTTGCCGTCCGGCG
>Ga0181582_10004881_pt1 | contig 10805 bp, 7 predicted proteins | sample 071ome_32_FD_132438 | JGI IMG/M metagenome (GOLD analysis project Ga0181582, IMG submission 132438) | Coastal salt marsh microbial communities from the Groves Creek Marsh, Skidaway Island, Georgia - 071405AT metaG (megahit assembly) | ecosystem: Environmental > Aquatic > Marine > Intertidal zone... | reverse complement strand
GCGAAGAGCGAAGAGCGAAGAGCGCACGTCGGTCGAGGTCAATACCCACCGATGTTGCCCGGGCCAGCGCCGAACACGACAAATACACTAGACGGCTCCGATGCCGCGAGAATGCGCCTGACACCGTTCATTGTTGTTGTTGTTGTTGTTGTTAATGGATTCCACCCTTCCTTTTTTGGCCAGCTCGCCGTTGACCCCGCGGCTGGATTGCACTCCTCGCCTTCACTGCTTCACCACCGTCACGACGTTCATTGGATACATACATACAAGCACACGCGGTCAGTCAGTCACCGGATTCACGGAGACTGTGTGAGACTGAGACTGTGTGAATCGGAGGATCGATCAGCATAATCATCCGCCATGTCCCTTGTTCAACTTTCCTCGTTCTTCCTCCCCGTCGTCGTCCTCGCCCTCCTGTCGCTCCGCGTATACGCGGCGACGATGACGGTGGACCTGGGCTCTGACGGGCTCAAAGTGGGCATCGTGCAGCCGACCAAGACGCCCATTTCGGTCGTGCTGAACGAGCAGTCGGGACGGCGGACGGCTGCGTCGGTGGCGGTGGTGAAGGGGGAGCGGTTGGTCGGGGAGGATGCGGCTGCGTTGGCTGCTCGGTTTCCGGAGAAGGTGTTCAGTGGGTTTCGGGACATGTTGGGGAAGCGGTTCGACGATGGGACGCTGAAGGGGGACATGGGGCGGCTGCGGGTGCCGTTTGGGATTGGTAAGGCCGAGTCCAGGTCGACGGTGGTGTTCGAGACGGACGGGTCGGTGGGGTTGTCTGTGGAGGAGGCGGTGGCGAGTCTGTTGGAGTACGCGGCTGGGTTGGCCAAGGCGGAGGCGGGTGGGGTGGCGGTGAGCGACGTGGTGGTGGCCGTGCCGGCGTACTATACGCCGGGGCAGCGTCAGGCGCTGAAGGACTCGGCCAAGTTGGTGGGTCTGAACGTGCTGACGTTGGTGAACTCGCATGCGGCGGCGGCGCTGCAGTATGGGATCGAGCGGGATTTCGCGGACAAGCGGGAGTCGGTCGTGTTTTACGACCTGGGGGCCAAGAGTGCGGAGGCGGCGCTGGTGGAGTTCAGCTCGTACGAGGACGACAAGGGGAACAAGGTGAGCCAGTTCGAGGTGAAGGATGTGGCGTGGGTGACGCATAATGCGGGCGGGGATGCGCTGGAGGCGGTGCTGATGGATGTGCTGGTGGCCAAGTTTGATGCGGATACGGGCAAGGGGGGCGAGGCGTGGGACAACCCGCGGGCGGTGGCCAAGCTGCGGAAGCAGGCGCAGAAGGTCAAACATGTGCTGTCGGCGAATACGGAGATGAGCTTGAGTATTGAGGACCTGCTGCCGGGGGTGGACTTCCGGGCGCAGGTGACGAGGGAGGAGTTTGAGCGGGCTGCCGAGTCGGCGGGGGTGGTGTCGCGGGCCGTGGCTCCCCTCGAGCTGATCATGGAGCGGAACGACGTGACGGCGGAGGGACTGGCGGGCGTCGAGCTGCTGGGAGGGTCTTCGAGGGTGCCGATGGTGAAGGAGCGGTTGTCGCAGGTGCTCAAGGGGCGCAGTCTGGACACGCACTTGGACGCGGACGAGGCGGTGGTGCTCGGGGCCGGGTACGTGGCAGCCAATATGAGCACGGTGTTCCGTCTGCGGCCATTTGGCATGACGGACAAGTCGATGTTCCACGTCGACTACGAGCTCGACGGACGCGGTGTGGCGCCGCCGCCGCCGACGACGACGACGCTGGTGCCGGCCATGGAGTTGGTGCCGTCGAGTCACCCGATCAAGCAGGAGAACGTCACGGTGGACTCGTTCGCTGTGACAATGTCGTGGAACAACGAGCGCGGCGCGGCGCTGGACTGCTGCAAGATCCGCGAGCCGATGGGCAACGTGGTGGTGTCTGGCATCGACGCGGTGATCGAGAAGCGCGGGTTCTCTGGCGACGTCGTGCTCCACATGGGGGTCGACGCTGGGGGTGCGTTCCTCGTCGAGCGTGCCGATGCGTCGATGGAGGTCGAGGTCGAGGAGAAGGTGGCGGTGGAGGACAGCAAGGACGGCAAGAAGAAGGACGACGAGAAGAAGGACGACGAGAAGAAGGACGACGAGAAGAAGGACGACGAGAAGAAGGACGACGAGAAGAAGGACGAGAAGGCGGACGAGAAGAAGGAGCCGGAGACCACGACAAAACTCGTGCGCAAGCAGGTCACGGACCGCCTGACGCTCGACGTGTCTCTGTACCCGGGGATGAGCATGTCCGCGGACGACGTCAAGGCGGCGAAGAAGGTGCTCAAGGACTACAGGGATATGGACAGGAAGAAGCGCGAGCTCGCCAAGGCGAGGAACGACCTCGAGGCCTACTGCATCTCCAAGAGCGGCGCGCTGAACGACGACGAATCGCAGCTGTACGCCTTCAGCACGGAGTCTGAGCGCGAGAAGGCGTCCAAGGCCCTGATGGACACCGAGGACTGGATCTACGGCGACGAGGCCGAGGAGGCCAGCGCCACCGCCTTCCGAGCCAAGTTGAGCGGCGTGAGCGCCCTGATCGACGCCATCGAGCGTCGGATCCAGGAGGCCGCGGACCGTCCCGACGCCCTGCGTGCCGCCCGGTCGTTTGCCATCGAGTCGATGAAGACCGTCGAATCCTGGGCCGAGAAGAAGCCGTGGATCACCGCCGAGGAGACGGAGACTGTCACGAAGAACCTCACGGACTTCACCACCTGGCTGTCGGAGAAGGAGGCTGCGCAGGAGCAGACGGACAAGAACAAGGACCCCGTCGTGACGGTCCGCGAGATCCTCGCCGAGCTGGACACCACCAAGAAGACGTTCACACGAATGAACATCAAGAGCAAGCCTGTCGAGTCCAAGGAGGTCGAGGAGGTCGAGGAGGTCGAGGAGGTCGAGGACGGCGAGGGAGAGAAGAAGGAGGAGGAACACGACGAGCTCTGATACACATCCGTTCCAGAACCGGTAAGAAGACGAGTGCAGGAGCTTAGTTTACAGTGGTTCTTCGTGGTACATGCATGCTGGTTCGCAACAAGCCGCTCGCTCTTTACCCGCGCTTCTTGCCCTTACCCTTGCCTTTTTTGCTCTTCGCGCCCCCGCTCCGCTTCTCGGCGGCCAGCCGTGCCATCTCGGCCGGCGACTTTTCTTTCCAGCCTCCCCGGCCCCCAGTCCCCCCACCCGTGAGCCGCCGCAACGGCGACACGAGCGCGTCCACCATCTTCCTGAACGGCCCGCCCCGCCCGCCGTCGACGCGCTTGCCCGACAGCGCCCCGTCGATCAGGTACCCCGCCGCGAGCAGGGCGCCAAAGATGGCTAGGTTCTTGAGGCCGAACACATTTGGCTGGACGACACCGTCGTGGTCGCGCTTGACTTGGCTCTGGGTAGGTCGAGTTTTGTTCGCTCGCTGGGCCTCGGCCAACGACCTCCAGTCCTCCGTGCGGGACGACGTGAACTTGGGTTCTTTTGTTGTTGCCGGCATGTGTGCGTGACCGAGCGGAAAATGATGTGGAGTGTTTTTCCCGACCTAGGGCTTGAACGTGGAGGTTCAAACCGCAGATTGAAACGAGGCGCCCGTCCGTGAATGAAGGCCGTGTACGGCGACCTCGTCCTTCACGGTGCGGACATCGACACCCTAAATCCCGGCGAGTGGCTGAATGACCAGGTGCTCGAGTTCGCCCTGCGCTGGCTGTCAGAACGCTCGAATTCAGATCTGACGGTCGTGCCGCCGGCAACAACGCAGCTGTGTTTGCACGCCCCGACCGTCGCACCAAGCGTCGCGCACGACCTGAGACTGGACCCTGCACGAGCTCCCGGAGTTCTGTTCTGCGTCAACAACGCCGCAGACCTCACGCGACCGCTCGCTGGCTCGCACTGGAGTGCGCTGGTCGCAGTGCGGACTGCGGGGTCCTCCTCCTGCAGATACATCCATTACGATTCGATCGGTGTCAACAACCGGGTCGCAGAGGACCTGGCGAACGTTCTGAGTGGGTGTCCCGGTTTCCAAGGCAGCGAGCGGCCGCCGGCCGTGGAACACGACCGGTCCTTCAGAGGGCGACAACAGAACGACTCCGACTGTGGCGTCTTCGTTGCCGCCGTTGCGCGGGCATACATGGACGTCGACATGCGTGGGAGCGAGGAGGGTGGCTGGGAAGAGGCGGTCGGCGCCCGGCTCGCAGAGATCTCGAGCTCGAGCGTCATGGAGCTTCGGGGGGAACTCCTCAAGGCCTTGCTGTCGCACTCTGGATTAAGTTGAGAACTGTTTGGCCAGGCCAGTCGGTCATCTGGGTCTGGATCTGTCCATCCGTCCACACGCTCGGCTGCTGCGACAGGACTGGTCGCAGGCTGTCCGTTTCTTCAGAAATTTGGGGGCTACCTCCACGATGGACCTCGGCCTGCTCGGCACGGCCCTCGTCGGCTTGATCGTCGTCGTGATCGTCTTCATGAGACGTCTTTCTGGCGGATCTGGCTCGCCTGCCGCGCGAAAGGGCGAGGCGACAGGAGCGGCCAATCCGGGAACGGCCAATCCGGTCGGACTGCCGACCTCGCCCCGGGCTTCCCTGCCGCAGGCGACCCTGGTGTTTGGCACGCAGACTGGCACGGCCGAGAAGTTTGCCAAGACGCTCAAGTCGCAGCTCGAGTCGTCCTACGGGTCGACCACGGCGTTCCACGTGGTCGACTCGGAGCAGTACGACGCCAAGCAGAGGCTCGCCAACGAGACGTTTGTCGTCTTCCTCGTGGCCACGTACGGCGACGGGGAGCCCACGGATTCCGCGGTCGACCTGCACGATTACCTTGTCGAAGAAGCGGGCAAGGTGGACGCCGCCAGCCCGCCGCTCGAGGGCGTGACGTATGCGGTGTTCGGGCTCGGGAACCGCCAGTACGAGCACTTTTGCTCGATGGGGAAGAAGGTGTTTACGTGCATGGATGAGATGGGTGCCAAGGCCCTCTTGCCGCTCGGCCTCGGTGACGACGACGACGACATCGACCGCGATTTCGACCAGTGGTCAACCAAGTTTTTCGAGGCGTTGAAGGGTTCCAACGTCCTGAAGGCGGGCAAGACGGCCGACGTCACCGAGGCGTCGGTGCCGGCGTTCGATATCCGAAAGGTGATGGACGCGCCGAAGAATAAGGTGAACGTCCTGGCCAGCGGCAGCGGGAAGAACGTGCACGAGCCGTACCTGGCGCCGGTGACGGTGGTCCGGGAGCTTCACGGCGCGGAGAGCGAGCGCAGCTGCGTGCACGTCGAGGTGGATATCTCAAAGTGCAAGGCGACATACGAGGCGGGAGACCACATCGGCGTGTTCCCGGAGAACAACGCGTCGGTCGTGCGGGAGGCAGCCGCGCTGCTCGGCGAGCCGCTGGATACCTGCTTTGCGTTCGGCTTGCCGACAGGTGCGGACGCCGAGATGAACGATTGGAAAGAGGATCTGGGCGAGGTGCCCATCGCCGGGCCGGTGACGCTCGAGTTTGCGCTCACGCACTTTGCCGACCTGCTGTCCTCCCCGAGCAAGGCGGCGCTCAAAATGCTTTCCGCGTTCGCGGGTAACTCCAAGGAGCACGCCCGGTTGGTGAAACTGTGTAGCCTGGATGGCGCATCAGAGTACGACAAGTACGTGCACGTGCCGAAGCGGAGCCTGTTGGAGGTCATGAGGGACTTCCCGTCGGCCAAGCCGAGCATTGGGGCCTTCTTCGGTTCCATCGCTCCCAAGCTGCAGCCGAGGTACTATTCCATCTCTTCGTCTCCCAAGATGCATCCCAAGTCTGTGCATATCACGTGCGCGGTCGTGAAGGAGACTATGCCGACCGGGCGCGTGCACGAGGGCGTGGCCTCGACCTGGCTGGCCAAGCTGCAGAGCGGCGACCGGGTACCCGTCTTCCTGCGGAGCTCGTCGTTCAAGCTTCCCTCAGGCAAAAGGAGCAACGCGCCGGTGATGATGGTCGGCCCGGGGACCGGATTTGCGCCGTTCCGCGGCTTCATCCAGGAGCGGCAGGCGACCAAGGCCGCCGGCAAGTCGGACGCCGTGCTGTACTTCGGCTGCCGCAACCGGAGCCACGACTTTATCTACGAGGAGGAGATGAACGCGGCCGTGGCGGACGGGGCACTGACGAAGCTCGCGGTGGCCTTCAGCCGGGAGACGAAGGAGAAAGACTATGTGCAGATGCACATCCTGAAGAACAGCGAGCAGGTCTACGCCATGCTCAGCGACTCAAAGAACCCGGGATACCTGTACGTATGCGGCGATGGAAAGCACATGGCCAAGGACGTGAACCGCGCGCTGCACACGATCGTCGAACGCGAGGGCAACTGCAGCCCCGCGGAGGCCGAGCGGGTCGTGCACGAGTGGGCCGAGCAGGGCCGCTATCACAAGGACGTCTGGTGACGTCTGGTGACGGACGGCTTGATTCGTTTGATTCTTTCCATTCTTCTCTCGATTTCTTTCATTGTCAATGCACACTTACCTCGCCGTCCCGCCGTCATCGCTTGCGTCATTGCTGTCGCTGTCGTCGATAGGCAACATGATGGCCGACACGTCCCAGCGACTGCCGGGGGCGGTACTCGACACGTACTTCACGAACCGCATGAGACCCTCGTCACGCAGGACGATGCTCAGCGCGTTGAAGCCGGCCGACACGTTGAGCACGCCCGAGTCGTCGTCCTGGACCTGGCGGTAGACCTCGGCGGGCCCGTCCTCGTCCTCGTCGGCGAGCAGGTACGCTTCGAAGCCGCCGCACTCGCCGTCGGCCCACGACGCAGAGCTCATCGAGTCGTCGTTCACGAACGTCAGTACCACGTCGAGGCGAGGGTCCTTGGTCAGCGCCCCGTAGTGTGCCACGGTGTAGTCGAGTCCCGGCCGGAAGCGCCGCACCTCGCCCTGGCACCCGGTCATCGACAGCGTCGTAAACGTCCGGATCAGGTTCGAGAACGGAACGCTCGAGATCAGCTCGGTGTACACGGACCGCAGCAGGTCGCCGACCCTCTTGTGGACAGTCTCATCGCCACCGTCGTCGTCGCCACCCCCACCGTCGTATCGCACGTATCGCTGCATATGGGCCGGCCCACACAACGTCCAGCCGTCACTGACGCCCACCTCGTACGCCGGCCGCCGGCCCTCCCCCACCCCGTCTGCGGCGTCTGCCGCCAGCATCGCCGCCTTGATCTCCTTCGCCTTGCCCTCGCACAACAAGTTCAACAGGTGTATCGACCCGTCCTCCTCAAACGCCTTCTGCAACTTGCTCGTCCCCCGTCCGTCCAAGTAGAGCGGATTCAACCACTTGGACAGGTACTCCACGTCGGGCTCTGTCAGCTCGTACGGCATCGCGTCCCCTTGCCTCAGCACGTGGACCTCCGGACCGCGTCCAGGGGACTGAAATGCCGTGAACCTCCCCAGATCGCTCTCTTCCATGCTCGACTGGAGCATCGCAAGCGTCGGCAGGGCCTTGACGGGCCCCTCTGCCTCTGGCAGCGGCCCGTGGAACCACCCTTGCAAGCTCATCCTCGGCTTGTCCGACGTGTACACCTCTTGGATCGAGTGGAAACTCTTCCCCGCCTCCACCTTGAACATGGCCATCGAGTTGAATATCGGCAGCGCCTTGGCCGACGGGATCGGGAACGGCTGCATGGGGGCGTCCTGGCGAACAAACAGACGAAGCGAGCACCGCGAGTGTGTGAGAGGGAGAGAGAGGTAGAAAGTCGGAGCGCGCGTCCGCACGTCGCTCGAGATCAGTACCCACCGGGTCCTCGGGGTACAGCTCCAGCGCGCCGCCGTCCTCCTCCGTCCAAGGATCGTCGGGATCCGTCAGGTAGATGATATAGCTCACGCGCCGATCGCCGATGACGTCGTCGTGCGTGAGCAGATGTCCCCCGACCGGATGGATGTTGCAGGCGCAGTCGGTAGTCTCGGACAGCTGGCCGCAGCCCGTCAGGCTGGAGACAAACTCTCGGAACTCGGCGGAGTAGATGGCGTCACGAAGGGCAAGCAAGTTGGGGATGCGCGCCTTCGTGGCGTCATCCAGTGTGCTCAGGTTGGCCAGATCCATACTCTGGAGCATCTTGAAAAGATCAGTCTCTTTATACGTCGCCTCGAAGTTGTCGATGATCTCGTTCCGCACGCCTCGCATGACGTCCTCCCTGCACACGTCCTTGATCACCGTGTGGGGGTATGGCTCGTTCCGTTCATACTCTTCCTGGAGCTGCTTCGGCACGCCACGCATGTGGGCCTGCATGGACGCAGAGAAGACCGACACGCCCTGGCTGGCCATCGAGAGCTTGTTGTGTGCTGGATGCCATGCAATAGTGGGAGCCGACCGGATCGGTGGACAGCAGCCGCTGCGATAGTCGTCGTAACAACACGTCGTCCAGGGAAAGGATGATACTATACGCCTTGAGGTGCGCAAGCAGTGGACGAAGCAGTGGGAGTACAAAATTGTAGGGGTGGGGCTGAGGTGCATGCCTGGTGGACAGAACTGGACCCAGGCTCGCTGGAAGAAGCTGAACAAGGCGTTCACGGAGGGATGGGAGAAGGAATGATTCCCCCACCTGGGGACCGTTGGCGGTTTCCAGCCGGGCCACCAGTTAGGAGGCAGTGAAAGGGACGAGGCGCAGTGCGACGCGGCGCTGGAGGCCGTGAAGCAGTTCGAGCGGACCCACGAAGACAGGTTCCCGAGGTACAGCGGTCGTGCGGACGAGCAGAGGCTGTACTACTGGCTGCAGCGCAAAAGCGACACCACCTCCAACACCTCCAAAACCTACACCCACGAGCGGGCCAACAAGCCCGTCCTAGCCTTCCATGAGCGCTGGCAGTCCGAGTGCTTCCCCGACGCGATCATCCGCAAAATCCGCAAATTCGTCTCCTGCGTATCACACACTCGTAGAAGCTCTGTGTTTGTGTGCCGTGCAGCCGTGAGCTGAGCAACGACAAAAAGAAGCCCCACTGGCACGGATCAGCAATTTGAATTTGTTGCGAGGAAATTGCTGTCCATCCGCACAGAGACATGGTTGAGGAGTCTCAAATTCTCACCGGAGTCGCACTAGGCACCCGTGGTGGCGCCCAGGAAGGGAGCCTTGCCCTGTCGTCGAATGGACTGACGTTCAAAAAAGCAGGCGGTGCGTTGTCCCCTCGCCGGGCTGGCCGCTTCGATCGCTCCGACCTTTCTGACCGCTCCTCACACGCTCTTCGACTCGTTCCGCTTGCAGGTGGCCGTACCGTCGAGATCAAGAAGGCCGACATCGCTTCGATGATGTGGTCAGAGTCCTCGCGCCTGGACACCGGGTCGTCTGGCACCAAGATGTCCGTGCTGCGCGTGATACTCAGGGAGAAGAACGGGTCACACAACTTTGTCGGGTTCCCCAAGTCCAAGCTCGCTGCCCTCTCGTCCACGGGGCTCGGCGAGGCCAAGGAGGTGGCGCTGTCGACAAAGGGGCACAACTGGGGCAACATGACCTTCGACGAGTCCGTCCTCGTTTTCAAGGACGGAGATCAGGTCGCATTTACTGTGCCGCTCTCTGAGGTGCAGCAGGCCACCCTGGGACGCGACGAGGTCATGATGCAGCTCCCGATCGACGACACGGTCGAGCGGGCCGACGACGCGCTGGTGGGCATCTCGTTCCACATTCCGAAGGACGCCGAGGACTTTCCAGATGCCGGTGAGGAGCTGCCCGCGAGCAAAGCGCTGTACGACATGCTCAAGCCGTACACGCTGGACACGGGCGCGGGAGACGTCGTCGCGTCCTTCGACCAGGTCGGCGTGCTGGTGCCGCGTGGACGTTTCGACATCGAAATGTACACAAGCAGCTTCCACCTGTTGGGACAGGCGCACGACTTCAGGGTGCAGTACTCGTCCATCATGCGGATCTTCGTCCTGCCCAAGACCAACTCGTCACAGACGGTCGTGGCTGTGGCCCTGGATCCGCCGCTCAGGAAGGGACAGACGACGTACGGGACGGTCCTGTGTCAGTTCCCGAACGAGGAGCAGGTCACCGTCGAACTGCAGCTCAACGACGAGCAGTTGGCCAAGCTCAACGACAAGGGTGCCAAGCTGTCCAAGACGATGTCCGGGTCGAGCCCGGACATCTTCGCCAAGGCGCTCCGCGGCCTGTCCGGCGCCAAGCTCACCAGGACTGGTGCTTTCAGGGACTCTATTGGAGAGGAGCATGCTGTGCGCTGCACGTACAGGAACGACGATGGGTACCTGTACCCGTTGGAGAAGGCGTTCTTCTACCTGGTCAAGCCGCCCACGCTCATCCCGTACGATGACATCAGGAGCGTCGAGTTCATGAGGCAGTCGGGTGCCTCGGCCTCGAAGACCTTTGATCTGACGCTCAAGATGAAGGGCAGCGCGGACGACTACAGGGAGCAGTCGTACCTGTTCCGTTCGATCCCGCGTGCCGAGTGGACGAACCTCTTCGAGTGGATCAAGGCCAAGCACCTTAGGGTCGAGAACCTGAAGGAGGTTCAGGAGGGGCCTGTTGCTCGCCCTGGCTTTGGGGATATGGTCGGCATCGACCCGGCGCTGGCGGCCATCGACGCCGCTGGCAGCGACGACGACGGCTTCGAGGAGGAGGACGAAGATTTCGAGGCGTCGGAGAGCGAGAGCGATGGAGATGACTCGGATGTCGAGGGCGCTGCAGAGACCGTGCCCTTGGCCAAGCCGAAGGAGAAGAAAAAGAAGGAGCCCTCCCAGGTCAAGTCGCCCAAGTCGCCCAAGTCGCCCGCGTCGCAGGGCGACAAGGACGGCAAGAAGAAGCGCAAGAAGAAGGATCCCAACGCGCCGAAGAAGAATCTGACGGCGTTCTTCTTCTTCTCCAACGAGAAGCG
>Ga0181582_10004878_pt1 | contig 10807 bp, 7 predicted proteins | sample 071ome_32_FD_132438 | JGI IMG/M metagenome (GOLD analysis project Ga0181582, IMG submission 132438) | Coastal salt marsh microbial communities from the Groves Creek Marsh, Skidaway Island, Georgia - 071405AT metaG (megahit assembly) | ecosystem: Environmental > Aquatic > Marine > Intertidal zone... | reverse complement strand
GTTCCCCGAAAGGAGTATCAGAAGAATTGAGGCCGCCAAGAGGCTGCCCGAAGGTATCCTAGACGTTTGGCGGCGAGAGACTCCGGTCAGTGTGTCGGATTCGAGTCGAATCGGAATCGAGTCCCAGAATGAAGTAAAATCGCGAAACAGCGACGTACAGGCGTCAGTTGGTGCCTTTGTAGCTTCCTATATACGTATTTATTGCTTGAGAATGTGCACGATCTGCCTAGCCTTGCCCCACACGACGAATACAAACTTGACTTATGGATAACCTCGGTGGCGCAGTCGGGCTTGTCCACGGCTGGACCTGGGCTGTCTCTCAAGGCCCCCGGCCCCCGCATGCGCCACGAGCCGCGATCCCGGCGGAGCGAACCAACACGAACGACCAGGTCGCAACATACGCCTTCCAGAAGAATCTACACCCGCTTTCTCGCCAACCCGCCGGTCCGCCTGCCCTTCACGACAATCGTCTCGATCGTGTTCCACGCGTTGGCGATCCCCATGAGCATCATCATAATCCCTGCCAAGGCCACCCCGCGACTCCCCCAGAGATCAGTCCCGGGGCGCTCTGGGTCCAAAAAGCCTTCCAGCGAGTGCCAAGACCACTGCGTCTTGGAAAACATCCCGATGCCGATATAAAACTGCAGCCCCTGCATCGCGAACAGCAGCGGATACAGCAGATAGAGCTGTCCACTGCTCCCGCTCGACTCGCCGCCGATGACGTCCGAGGAGTTGCTCATCACGTTGCCCAGTGCAATCTTGGTGTAGAGCCGCCGCCGCTGGTACCTGTTCTGCATCACCATCACGACCCCCTGCATCATCGCCCACCACAGGAACAGTTGGCACGCGCCTACCACCGTGGGAGAGTCGATGGGCAGGCTCAGCATCAACACGCACGTCGCCATGCTCCAGTAGTGGTGTTGGATCCACCACGGCCTGATCCGAGAGCCGTTGACTTTCAGCACCGACTCGCGCAACGCGGTTGCCGTGTAGAAGAAAAGCAGCCAACAGAGGAAGAACTGGACGCCGACCATCACGACGGGAAGCAGCGTCAGCTCCTCGTTGGCCTCGCGGAGCAACTCGGAGCGCTTCACCCCCATCTGGAGGACGGCGGCAAACGAAAACATGATGACCGCGCATCGGCTCCGGAACGACCGGTATTCTTCCTTGAGTTTGTTCGCTCGGTCCTTCCGATGGATCAAGACCCGGATCGAGGTCCCGTGGAACCAGTCCAGGATGACCGGACGCTTTGACAACGAGTCCACATACTTGGCGAGGTCGCCACCGGGCCCGTTCCCGTTGAATATGGATCGCGCCGTCTCGAGTGCGGCCGCAGAAGACGTGCCAGGTGCTACAGCTGCGAGCTTGGCCTGGATCTCTCTGTTCAGAGCCTCGGCTTGGTCGCGGAGAGACTCCTCTTGCGCCTGGAGCGTCTTCCCGAAAGAACTCGCTCGCTCGGACAACTCGCGAGTCTTGTGAAGCAGCTGCTGGCACTCCACCTCCAGCTCGATGGATTCCGAAGGGTCGGGGGGCGCCATTTGCGGCGGGTTGGGGGGCGGAAGAAGGAAGGGAGAGAAGAAGGGGAGAAAAGGTTGTGCACACAACTCGGCACGGTGCCGGAGAGAGAGGAGCTGCCAGGCGGTGGCGTGGCACGCCCGGGGGCGTTCCGATCGGTGTTTGCCAGCCGCTCGGTGTTTGTCCTAGCGTCCCCCGAGCCAGGCAAAGGGGCGTCGTTCTTTGTTCGTCGTCGACGGCGAGGGCGTTTGCGGGTGACCGACGAAGCACGAGTAGCGGTGGTGGTCAGCGAGGTGGGTGCCTCGGGTCGCGCGCAGATCCCAGTGGCGAGTGTCTCGACAGCGTGGCTGGCGTCTCATCCACCGCACTCTCGCTCTCGCTCACTCGCTCTCATCTCGGGCCGATTGGGCGCACGAGCCAAGTTGTTTCACTCGTCAGCGGCGCATTGGGCCTCGCCGCTCGGATCGATATCTCATTAACTCGTTCAATACCGTCCAGATGTCCGCCTGTTCAATCGTCGCTCGCTCGAGCGCCATTCGCTCGATTGCCACCGTCTCGGCCAAGGCCAATGCGACTGCCAAAGCCTTTGCCAGGACCCCGCAGGCCTCGATGGCGGCGGCTCCGGCCACTCGGGCCTTTGGATCTTCCGCCGTGCGCAATGCGAAGCGTACCGTGAACGTTTCCGTCAATGCTGCGAGCAATGGTACGGAGACTGACGAAAGGAGCTGACTATGAGGTGTCTGACGCCGGCTGGGCGCGTCTGCTGCCCGCTGACACGCGCAGGCAGGCTCGCATACACGCGCACACGCTCACAAACACACACGCTCGCGCCCCCGTGCTCTTCGCCAGGTGGTCTTCCGATCGACCTTCGCGGGAAGAAGGCGTTCATCGCCGGTATCGCGGACGACCAGGGATTCGGGTGGGCCATCGCCAAGGCTCTGGCCGAGGCCGGATGCGAGATCTCCATCGGCGTGTGGGTTCCGGCGCTGAAGATCTTCGAGACGTCGTTCAAGCGCGGGAAGTTTGACGAGTCCAGGAAGCTGTCTGACGGCTCGATGATGGACTTCACGCACATCTACCCGATGGATGCCGTGTTTGACAGCCCGGAGGACGTGCCGGAGGACATCGCGACCAACAAGCGTTACGCCGGAAACGACGGGTGGACCGTCTCTGAGGTTGCCGACCGCGTCGCGAACGACATTGGGAAGATCGACATTGTCGTGCACTCGCTGGCCAACGGGCCCGAGGTCCAGAAGCCGCTGCTCGAGACCAGCAGGCGCGGGTATCTCGCGGCGATTTCTGCGAGCTCGTACTCTCTCGTGTCTATGGTGCAGCGCTTCGGGCCCATCATGAACCCGGGAGGCGCGGTGGTGTCGCTCACCTACCTCGCGTCGGAGAGGATCATCCCGGGATACGGCGGCGGTATGAGCTCTGCCAAGGCTGCCATGGAGTCTGACACCAAGGTGCTGGCATATGAGGCTGGACGCAAGTTTAACGTGCGGGTGAACACGATCTCCGCGGGACCGCTCGGCTCGAGGGCAGCCAAGGCCATCGGCTTCATCGACGACATGATCAACTACTCGTACGCCAATGCGCCGGTCCAGAAGGAGCTGAAGGCCACCGAGGTCGGAAGTGTTGCGGCCTTCCTGTGCTCTCCGCTCGCCAGCGCGGTGACGGCGCACGTCATGTACGTCGACAACGGGCTCAACGCCATGGGACTGGCGGTGGACAGCAAGACGCTCTTGGACGCGGCCGAGGGAAGGGAGTAAATGTTGTTTGATGCGCTTGTCATGATTATGATATCTTAATGAATTTAATTACATGGAGGGCAGCGTGGGGAGTTCCTCGCCGCCGAGGACGGTCAACACGACCATCGACATTGCCGTCAACGGCAGCACGACCAGCCACTTGAGCAGACGATAAAAGTGGACGTGGAACGAGAGCGGGAACTCGTCGACGTACGTTGACCCGTTCTCGTCCGTGACGCTGAGTCGGATCGTGGCCGTCGTCCTGCTGCGTGGACACGGCAGGTCGATCGTGTACGTCCCCGTGCTGTTGACGTACTGCGTGAGCCCGATCACCGGCTGCTCCCCCGTGTTCATTTCCCGTGCGCCCACCCCAACGAGCGTCGCAGTCACCTTATAGGAAGTCTTGGGGTTTGTGAACCGCAATGGACGGCGGTCCAGCACCGTCAGCCGGATCTGCACGTTGGAGCCACGGACATCCCGTGGGACCCTGCTCCCTGCGTCTGCATACACCCCCATCCAGCTCCAGGGAGAGACGTAACTCGCCTCCGCGAGTCCTGGATACAACGCGGTGCGCGTTTTCAGCGGATGATAGGGCGAAGTCGTCCTGATCGAGTACACGTTGCCGCCCGTCGTCGCCACCAGCAGGTCCATCTCGCCGTTGGACGCGAGGTCGTCAAACAACACCATCGCGTCGCTGCTTTCTCCCAGATTCAGCGCCTTCGAGCATCGCATCTCGCCGTCGATAACGTACAGGTAGCCATCATGCGACGTGACGACGAGCTGCATGCCGCGCCGCCCGAGGTGCCGCGGTCCGCCGTCCACCTTTGCGATCAGCACCGGCGCGGTGATCTCGCCAAACGTCCTGAACGGCCACCCGTCCTTGACGATCCCCGTCGCCGCATCGGCAAGATACACGCGCCCGTCGAGCGTTGCAAACGCCACCTCGAGCTGACCATCCCCGTCCGCGTCCCCAAACGTCGCACCCGCCACAAACGCACTCCCGATGTGCTTCTCCCACACCTCCGATCCGTCGCCCCGAAACGCAGCAATACTCCCCCTCGTGTCCGCCGCAACAATCTCGAGCTTCCCATCCTGGTCAATATCCGCGACGGCAACATGACCCTGGATATCCCCCATCTGAAGCGGCCACCCCTCGAGCGCGTCCCCGCTCGCCCCATCCAGCACGTACAGGAACCCCATACTCGTCCCCACGACCACTTCGAGCTTCCCGTCCCCGTTCACATCCGCCAGCGCCGGCGACGCCAACGCCGCGGCCTTGAACCGCGTATACCCCGTCGACAGGTCCAAGTGCTGGCTCCACTTGAGCCGCCGCGTGGCGAGGTCAAACGCGACCACACCCGACGCGAGATACCTGTTGATATCCCCATCCTCCCCGACAACATACCGACGCAACTTGGAGTCCGCCGCATACTCTGCCTGGTCGAAGAAATACGACACGGCCAACACCACCTCATCGTGACCGTCCCCATCGATATCCCCTATTACGGGGGTCGTCTGCATATGCGCATCGACCCACACGTACTCCGAGGAGTCGCGAACCGACGTCCGCCGCCCAGCAACGTTGTCATCGCCATCGTCATCGTCATCGTCGTCATCGTGCCACAGCCGAGAACTCCGCTCGTCGTCCACCACACCATCATCGTAGTAGTCGACGTGCGCAACATCGTCCCCCCGGCCAAAACCCCGCTCGTAATCCACATCCACATCCACATTCGCGTCATCCAAAAACGCATCCGGCATCTTCGCATTCTCTCCCTCCTCATCCTCGTCGTAGTCATCCCCACCGAACAGCTCATCAAACGACGACGACGCCGCGTCCGACAGCCTCCCATTCTCCTCCACACCCGCACGCTCTAGCAACCGCCGTTTCCCTCCCGCACGCTCCCCCACGCCATCATCCGACCCGCCGCCCACCCCAACATCCGGACGCGAGTGATCCACGGGATCCTCCCGCAAACCCTCGTACCAGCCCCGCCGCACCCGCAACCTCGGCACCGTAAACCCATACATCGCATCCGCCCCCGTATCCTTCACAAACTCCACCCGCCCATGATACCCCGCCACCCTCACGTCCATCACCCCGTCGTAATCCACGTCGTACAACAACGGCGACGCATACAGGTGCGCCCCCCGAGACAACGACACTTCGAAGTTCGTATCGATCGCCCCCGTCCGGCCAGAGATCAGGCTGAGCGACTCGCGACCCGGAACGAGGATATCCCGGAAGTTATCGCTGAACAGGTCCGTGATGAGCGGCGTGGCGTGGATGCTGGAGGGGGTCTCGGCGTGCCACCGGATGGCCAGGTCGATGAAGGAGGTGGACGGGCATTGCGACCAACCGGTTGAATTTGCGTCTGAATCCGACGCGGACGACGCGGTCGACGCGGTCGACGTGGCCTCGCGCTGCCGAAACTTGTTGGATGTGTTCAGGTCATCGTCTGCAGACGCTTGGTTCAGCTGTGCGAAGACGGCCGGGAGGAGAACGAGCACGCAGAGCGCAGAACTGATCATGATTTGAATTGGAGGGACGGACGGAGGGAAAGGGAAAGGGAAAGGGAACCCTTGTACACGGCGAGGCGAGCCGCCGTGTGGAAGGGTCGTCTCGGTCGGACAGAGGCGAGGCGGACAGGGGCGCCACGGGTGGGATGCCATGGTGCCCGGGACCGGTTGTGACGTGGCGCGGTCGTGTCACAACGGCGGGTCGCTCGGCGGGTCAACGACAGGTAGAGGTCGAAAGGTCGGCCGGCCGACCGAACGACCAGACCGTGACCGACCAGACCGTGACCGACCATCGCCACGGTGGTTTTGCGAGGTGCTCGCTAGCTTCCTACACGATACGGGCGACGCAGTCGGCGTCGATCGCGATCGTCGCGACGATCGCGATCGTCTGAGGTACACGAACTCGTTCGTTTCGTTTTTTCGCCGAACGGTCTTTTTTTCAGCCCCCATACGTCACGCAGACGAATACGTACATACGAAGAGTTCATGCAAGGCGTCGTCGTCGTCGGAATGCAGGCAGCCGTCGTCGTAGGCCGGAGTGGCTTTGCAACAGCATGCCGTCCTGCCGGACACCGTTGCGAGGCGCGACCAAATTCCGCTTCCGCTTCCGCTTCCTCTCACAGCCAACCACAGGGTTGGCTGTGGGGGGACAGTCAGGGTGCTACGGCGCCGTCCATTAGGCATCAGCTCAAGCAGCAGAAGTTTCGGTCAAAGAAGAGTATGGGGCAGAACTTCATGGAGGACGGGGAGACGTTGGAGCGGATCGTGGGGTTGGCGGGGTGTACGGAGGAGTCTCTGGTGGTGGAGGTGGGGCCTGGGACGGGCGCGTTGACGAGAAAGATCTTGGCGTCGGGTGCGCGGGTGCGTGCGATCGAGAAGGACGATCGCCTGTTCGGGTATCTGTGTCGGACGATTCGGCGGTTTGGGGACCTTGGGGACGGGTTGGTTTTGGGCGACGACGACGGAGACGACGAAGAAGACGAAGAAGACGAAGAAGACGAAGAAGACGAAGAAGACGAAGAAGACGAAGAAGACGAAGAAGCGTCGTGTTTGTCTGTACGGTCGGCAGACGGGCGGTTGGAGATTGTGCGCGACGATGTGCTGAAAGTGGATCTGGCTGCGTTTGCGGCCGGGTTTGAGACGACTCCCGGATGTGCTGTGGCGATCAGGCCGACCCTGATGGCCAACCTGCCGTACAACATTACCAGAGACTTTCTCAAACGCGCTTTGCCGTTGGGCGCGGCGTACACCTCCCTCGTCCTGATGCTGCAGCACGAGGCCGCAGAGCGTCTGGTCAAGTCCACGCCGGGGTCTTCAGACTGGCGGGCTATGAACGTGATTGTCCAGTTTTACGCCGACGCGAGGTACCTGTTTCGTGTGGATAGGCGGTTGTACGTGCCCCGGCCCAAGGTGGACGGGGCCGTGGTGGAGTTTGTGCTGAAGGATCCCGCGGCGCGGTTGGCCGTCCCGTCGGAGGCGGCGTTCCTCTCCCTGGTGAAGCGGGGGCACTTGCAACGGCGGAAAGTGCTCACGAATAGCCTCCGTCCGTTGTTGGAAGGGGAGGAGGTACGGGCGTGTTTGGTGGCGTGTGGGTTGTCGCCAGAGGCGAGGGCGCAAGAGTTGAGCTTGGAGGCGTGGGTACGGCTGAGTTGGGCGGTCGAAGAGGCCTTGTTGGCGAGGAAACGGAAACGGAAACAGGATGGTGAGTCCGTCGTGTAATTACAGGTCGACGTCGACTTGGATCCAATCGTTGGTGTGAGCCCGGAACACCCGGTAGCGCGGCGGCGAGTCGTGGATCTTTTCCAAGATGCACTCGACCTCGTCCACGGTCGCGGATATCTCTCTGTCGTTGTCATCGTTGTCATCGTCATCGTCGTTCTCTTCTTCTTCGTCTTTCACCCGCACCCACACGTTCTCCGCCCGGACGACCACCCCGTCCACCATCTCCACCCGCACAAAGTGCCGCCGAGTGCCCCCCTCGACCGTCTCGACCCTCGGCACGACCGCGGCATTCAAGTATACCGTCCCCGTCCTTCCATCCACCCAGACCATATTCCGCAGCCCACCGTACTTCAACCTCGAATGCATGTGCCCAAACGTCACCAACGCCGCCCTCGTCCCACAACTCACCCACGCCGTCTCCAACGCCTCCTCCAAATCCGGATCCCCGAAGTCATCCTCCGGCTCCATGAAATCCACCCCGCACGGCGCATACTTCGTGCTCCCCAACCCCGCCGGCCCGTTGTGCGCCAACACCACCAGCGGAGAATCAACAGAAGCAAAACATTCCGAATGGTCTTGATCTTGATCTTCACCGCCGCCCAAAATCACGCCCAATATTCGTTCCGCGCTCTCCTCCATACTCGAAACGCCGTAGTACTTCTCGTAAAACGCCTTCACCGCGCTCCACTGCACCCCGCCCTTGCTGAACGGACGCGCCCCCACGAACCGAATATCCGAACCATTCGCAAACCGCCGCGCCCCGTATCCCACGTGCGAATCCCCCAATACCTCCAACATCTCGTAGATTTGATTCGACGTGTACGCGTTCGCGTCCCCCATCGACGAAAACTGGGCCAAATTGCTCGAGTGCAACGCGTTCTTGACGGCTCGCTTTCGACCCCGGTCCGTCAGACAGTACCACGCGTCGTGATTGCCCAGGATCGTCACCAGGTTGAAGGCAGGGGCTAGGGACGCGATCGTGGACGTCAGGGCCACGTCTTGGTTGCCGAGGTCGCCGACGAAGAGGACAGCGGACGGGGCGAGCACGTGGAGGGCCGCACGGTCCAGAAGATCAGACCACTTGTTGTGTACGTCGCCGACGATGATGAGCGTTTCCGTGGCGGCGTTCGAGGCGTTCGAGGCGTTTAGTGGTGCCGAGGATGGGGCACGTGGTGGGGATGGCATGGTCCGAGCGAGCGCTCCCTTGTGCATACGATTGAAGACGAGGTTCACGGCGCGGGCGGGACAGGAACGGGCGTGCATGCCGGCAGGGATAGGGATAGGGATAGGGATCTCGATCTCGATCTCGACGACAGGGGCCTGACTGTCAGGTGGCCTGGCTGGCCGCGTGTATTGGATTTGGCGACCGAGACGCTGAGAACAAAAAACAAAAGCGGACAGACCCTTGGTTTCTTATCGGTTTCTGGTTTCACGGGCGTTACTGGGCGAGTTTCGGTACACACGGATACGCTGTCGTGGCGGGGGTGTGGTTGCGAGGTTGGAATTGGCCGACAAATGACCTCGAGACGAAAAAAGGCTGGGGAGAGCGGGAAGCGGGGGAGTGGGAGTGGGGGCGTGAAGGGCAAGGCGGCGAGAGCAGCAAACAAGACGACGGCGAGAGCAGCAAACAAGACGACGGCGAGAGCAGCAAACAAGACGACGCCGACGACGACCACACGGCGGTCTACGCGGTCTACACGGTCAACGAAGAAGGACGACGGAGGGCCGGGGACGACCAACGACAGCAAAAAGAAGGGTCGGGATGCCGATGTGATAAATAGAAAGGATGTGTATGGACAAATCCTGCGGAAAATTTCGTTGCAGCAACAGCAAGAGACGACGGGTCAGGAGGGCGCTGTCGCCGGTCGCGATGGCCTCGCCAACCACCTCAATCATCCCTTTCTGAATCGCGGTTCTGGGAACCGGAGCAGACGAGGTCAAGGAGGCCATGCAAGCCAGGGAGGCTGGCTTTGGCCTCATCGGAATTCTGGCCAGGCGCTGCCGAGGTATCCGCCGGGGGCGCCGCGACGGAATAACCCGTTGGTGGGGTCTCCTGGGCCCTTGAATGAGACGCCGCGGATGGATACGGATCATATGTACGAGGTGAATACGCGCAAATTGCAGATGCTGGGGTTGGCGCCCGGACTGGACTTGTATGGGACGAACGAGGGTGGGGGGCTGACAGAGCTGTTTCATGAGGGGGAAGAAAAGGAGGAGGGACATGGGAGCGATCGGGAGGTGGAGCAGCGTGTGGATGAGAACGAGTTGGACGTCAAGGAGAACGAGAACGAGTTGGAAGGAAACGAGAACGAGCTGAACGGGAACGAGTTGGAAGGAAACGGGAACGGTCAGACGCCAGCGTCGGTGCAGACGATGATGCAGCGGATGCGGGGGAGGCTGCGGGAGCAGGAGGCGTACATTCAAGAGTTGGAAGATCAGATTTTGAAGCTGAATGCGCGACTAGAGACACGTGATTTGACGACATAGTGTAACGATGACGATGACGAATCGGTTACGAAGTATAGGCGACGATGAAGCCAAAGTCGTCGTCGGCCTCGTTGGCGTCGCCGTCGTCCCAGGCAGCCTTCTTGACGAGGGCGTCGCGGTGGGGGGCGATGATCATTTCGGCTTCGCCGGTGATGGGGTCGATGGTGTAGGCGCTGCCGTCGAGGACGCCGACGCAGGTGGCGTGGGTGGTTTGGTCGGCGGCGATGGCGGCGATGACGTCGTCGAAACCGGCGTTGTTGGTGGATCCGCCGGCGCGGAGCTGGTAGAAGGGAAGAATCGGCGTGTAGCTCGGTTTCTCTTCTTCTTGAACTCCACGCCCACGCCCGAGGAGCTCCACGGCGCCCTCGATGGCGACGATGTCGGCGCCGCGCATGTGATGGAGGCCCACGAGGGCCATCACGTCCGTCATGTGGGTGCGGACGCTGGCCATGGTCGCCTCGCGGTTCGTGGAGGACGACGACGTGCGGAGCACGGCGTGGTTCAGGACGACGACGTCGAAGGGCGCCGAGGTGGCAAACACGGCGTCATCCAGGAGACCGCGGTGCGGGTCCACCGACACGACGGTGCATGCAGCGTACGAGGCGTCGAATATTCGCCGGAGTGCATCCAGGGACGCGGAAGAGGGAGCGGAGAACGACGACCCGTCGCCGCCGCATATATCAATCACCAGCACCCGCGGCCTCCTGCCACCCTCACCCCCCCCCCCCCCCCCCACCCACCCCCCCCCCCCCCACCCCCTCCCCCCCCCCCCCCCCCCCCCCCCCCCCCCCCCACCCCCACCCCCCCCCCCCCCC
>Ga0181582_10004876_pt1 | contig 10808 bp, 17 predicted proteins | sample 071ome_32_FD_132438 | JGI IMG/M metagenome (GOLD analysis project Ga0181582, IMG submission 132438) | Coastal salt marsh microbial communities from the Groves Creek Marsh, Skidaway Island, Georgia - 071405AT metaG (megahit assembly) | ecosystem: Environmental > Aquatic > Marine > Intertidal... | reverse complement strand
TTTTTTTAACCACGAGACCGGCGTTGGCGGCGGCCTCATCGATTTGGTGCGTATGCACGAGCCGGTCAGCATGAATGGCGGCTTGCCGGATATTCTGGAGACCAAGTTTGGCATCCCGAAGCAGACGCAAACAAAGCTGCAACCGAGCCGGTTCCTCGCCAAGCGATACAGCTACATAGATACCGATGGTGCGGTTGTATTCGAGGTTGAGCGGTATGAGCCAAAGACATTCAGACAGCGCCGCCCGGATGGCAAGGGTGGCTGGCTGTACAATATGGATGGCGTCCAAGCGGTGCCGTACAATCTGCCGAAGATGATGGAGAAGCTAGACGCGGCGGTATTCATCGTGGAAGGTGAGAAATGCGCCGACAGGTTGGCTCAGCACGGCCTGATCGCCACCACCAATCACGGCGGCTCAAAGAACTGGAAGCCGGAACTCAACCAGTATTTTGCTGGCCGCAAGGTGGTCCTGATCCCCGACAACGATGAGGCGGGGCAAAAGCACGCAGATGTGGTGCAGAGCCAGCTATGGGGCGTCGCAGCGGCCATCAAGCGCGTGGATCTGCCGGGATTGCCTGACAAGGGCGATATCGTGGATTGGCTGCTTGCTGGCAATAAGGTGGAGGACTTGCAGGCACTGGTGAAGGCGACACCGCCACTAGCGGTGGAGCCGGAGCCAGCACAGCCGGAAGAGGCGCAAGACATATATCCGCTGTATGACGAGGCGTACCTGATGGCGATGCCGCCGGTCGAGTGGATGATAGACGGCGTGCTGACCAAGCACGGCTTCACGGTGATGTATGGCGCACCCGGTACAGGTAAGTCGTTCATCGCCATTGATATGGCGCTCTGCATGACGCACGGCCTGTTGTGGCACGGCAGGGAAACAAGCGCCGGGGCCGTGCTGTACATAGCCGGGGAAGGCGTATCCGGCCTTGGCAAGCGCGTCAAGGCGTGGAAGCAGCACAATGAGGTGGACGGCACCGGCTCACTCAGGGTGCTGCCAGTGGCGGTCGATATGATGGATCAGGAAAGCGTGGAAAAGCTGCTGCGCACGATCGACAGCCTGAACACAGAGTTTAGCTGTCTGGTGATCGACACAGTGGCGCGAAGCATGACCGGGGAAGAGAACAGCGCCACCGACATGAGCGCCTTCATACGCGGCTGTGACGCCATCAAGCATCACACCGGCTGTGGCCTGCTGGCGATACATCACGCTGGCAAGGACGCATCACGCGGCATCAATAGCATGCGGGGATCGTCAGCGCTGGCTGGTGCCGCCGATACGGTGCTGGCGGTAGGCAAGTCGGAGAGCATCGTGACGCTATCGATGGAAAAGCAAAAAGACGCAGATCCGATGGATAGAATCACGTTTGAGATGGTGCCGATCGCACTGCTGGAGGACAGCAGCGTGGTGCTGCGGCCTATCGAGGCACAAGGCGCAACCAAGAAGCAGAACCTGTCGCCGAGGCAGTATCATGCGCTGCAAGCACTGCGAAACACGCTAATCAAGGTGGGTGTGGATGCGGTCGGAACCGGGCTTTGGCATGACGCACATAAGGTAAAATCGCCCGATCTTACGCCGCAACAGCGCAAAGATGCGCGTCAGGGGCTGCAAGACAAGGGTGTGGTGACTGTGCATGAGGGCAAAGTGTGGATAAACAAGGACATAGGGGAAAATGTAAGATGACCATCTTACGCAAATCTTACGTTCATCGCAGGGTGGGTGGGGTGTGATGATCCCTAGGATCACACCCTACCATCGCACCCTACCTTTTAAGGGTACATTTTAATGGCTAAACGACCAAAAAAACCGAACAAGACTTACTATGCGCCTAGTCAACTGGCGATGCGCCGGATGCAAGATGCGCTGGTCAAGTATGATGAGGCAGTGACCAAGCTGGAAGCGAAATGGGGCGTGGACCGATTGCCGTGGCTAGTCGGGCATGAACTGCGGGAGCGGTTTGATGCGCAGATGGACAAGCTGAACAAGGCCATCGATGATCAGGCCGATGTCGAGCATCAGGTGGATGTGACGATGAGAGGGCTGACGCTGCTGGAGCAGAAGGCCATCGAGGCAGGACATCAGCCGCTGACCGGCGAGTATTGGGAAGCGCCGATGCCGAACGGCAAGGTGCTGGCAATCGTGCGCACCGGCTATGAGGTGGGCAAGGTCAAACGTGAGAACAGGGAAATGGTGGTGTGCAGTGTCGAAGAGGTGGCAAAGATGGTGCAGGCTTATATGGAGCAGGCACCAGCGGTGGAGAAGGCAAAGGATCTGTGGCCGGGCGCAACCGTTGAGAAGATCAAAACAGCAACCGAGAAGGAACTGAATGATGAAATCCCTTTCTGAAGATAAGCGGCCTTGGTCTGTTGTGCCGATGCGTGCATTCGGGGATAGGACGCTGAAGGAACGCGAACTGCGGGTGCTGGGAGCGCTGTCAGCCTTTGCAAACAGGGCTGGCGTGTGTTGGCCCAGCATGTTCACGCTGTGCGATGTGACGGCCTACAAAGAGCGGCAGACGATACATGACGCGATCAAGGTGCTGAAGCAAAAGCGATACATCCGGCAGTTGCGGCCCAAGGATTACCAAGAGACGGCAAGCGGCTGGAAGAGCAATCGCTATCAGGTGCTGTGGGATGGTGACGAGCCGCTGCCCACGCGGGAAGAGATAGACATCGCCAAGCCACTACAGCCTGTGCGTGACCAAGATGGCGATGGGCAGGAAGAAACAGGGGGTCTGGGGGATTTGCAATCACCCTCTCATCACCCCGATCAGCCGCGACCCGGCGACCCAAAGTTAACCGGAATTCAGTTAACAGCCGATGAGATCTGCAACGCCTACATCGTGGCCGTGCAGCAGGCGACCGGGCAGGCGCGGCTGTACGCCAATGAGATAGCACACGCCCGGCGGCTGGCTGACGCTGGCCACGGTGCGGCTGACGTAAAGGCGGCAACCCTTAACGTGTGCGACCAAGCGCTGGAGCGGAGGGCAGGGGTTCCATCGCTGGCAGACGTAGCGAGGGCGATGAGTGTATAGCGAGCAAACCGACATTTGCAGGATTACAGGCTGGGAAAGGTCGCCTGTTTCTGCCGGCTGGGCAAAAGACGACCCCTTGCCCCCGGCCCCTTCCTACATATCGATAGGGGTCTCACACAAAATTTTGGAGGGTTTTGACGCATGACCGAACACACCGAAGATGAGCGCCCACTGTTGCGCAAGGATACCATCTATCGCCAGATTGCGGCGCATACTTGGGTTGATATCGACAAGCTATCTGTGCATATCGAGCGCACAAGGGATGGCGTCCGGGTGGAGATCTGGCCTATAGTGGATGAGGGCAGTCGCCAGCCATTGGCGCGTGCCTTTGCGCCGTTTGATGCAGTGAAGCTGCCACGCCTGCGCAATCGGCTGATTACGAGGGTGCGACACTTGGGGCCGGACGATGATTGAGAAGGGTGACGGCATCATGCAGCGGCGAATGGACGCCGGTCGCTGCCCGAACTGCAACACTGCGACTTTGGTGGTGCGGCGCATCACTGAGTTACATGCGGAGTATCAATGCGGCATCTGCCGGTTGAAGATCAAGGATTACAAGGGAGATGGCAATGAAGCCGGAAATAACGATGGATAGGTTTGATCTACTGGATGCAGCCAAGGAGGCTGTCAGGGATCGCGGCGAGGAATATGGGTCGCCGTGGGAAAACCACGAGCGGATCGCGGTTATGTGGTCTGCGATTATGGGCGTGGAGTTTGAGCCGGAGCAAGTCGCGCTGTGTCTTGCGGCTATGAAGATTGCCCGGTTGTCGTATAATCGGGATCATCAGGATAGCTGGAAGGACTTGGCTGGCTATGCCGCAGTAGGATCGGAGTGCTTGCATGAGCGAGAAAACGCCAACGATTAGGAGCCAGCGTGCGGCTTTGTCGTCTCAGGACGACAGCCGCCGCGAGGCTGTTGTGCAGGAGTTGGAGGCCATAGCGGCTGGTGAGGCGACTGATGTCATCCAGTGGGATGATATGGGCCGGGTCACGCTGACGCCGAGTGATCAGTTGTCGGAGCGTGCCAAGCGATCTGTCAAAAAGGTGAAGGTCACGCCCAACCAGTTTGGCAACACGATCGAGGTTGAGATGCACGACAAGCTGTCGGCGTTGCGGCTCTTGGCGAAGCATCGCGGGTTGTTGGAGCCAAACAGTGATAGCCAGCGTCCAAGTATGATCGGCATCAACATAACCGGGCCGACTGCAAAGATTGTTGAGATTGAGGGTGACGATGGCTGACGTTATATCGATGAAGGAATATTTGAGTATCCGATTTTTTTCTGAGGATGTGGTTTGTGGCCATTGTGAGTGTGACACCCGGGGCCGTGTTTATGATAGTGGTGAGGCGGTGTTGTGCAGTGAATGCGGTGGTCCGCTCATCACGATTGGCCCGGCTGAGTACACTGGTTTCACGATTGTTACGTTTTCGCCGGAGGAGTAATGGCTAGATCACCCAGAGCGACAGATCGGTCGCCACGCAGACGCAAGCAGCCCACGACTGAGGCGCTTGCTGGTTTGAACTTGAACTTTTCGGAAAGCCCAACGGTATGGCAGTTTTTACAGGACGACAGCTTTGTGCGTGGCTTGATGGGGCCGGTCGGCTCTGGCAAGACGTTTGCCTCGCTTGCCGAGGTGATGTTGAGGGCGGTGAAGCAGGAGCCATCGCCGATCGATGGGATCAGATATACCAGATTTGCCGTGATACGAAACAGCTACCCGGAATTGCGGACCACCACGATCAAGACTTGGCAGGAGATCTTCCCGGAGAATGTTTGGGGTCCGATGCGGTGGTCGCCGCCGATCACGCATCACATCAAGCTGCCACCGCGTGATGGCGTTGCGGGGATTGACTGCGAGGTGATTTTTCTGGCGTTGGACCAACCCCGGGATGTTCGAAAATTGCTCAGTCTTGAATTATCGGGGGGCTTCATTGACGAAGCGCGTGAGTTGCCAAAAGCGGTGGTTGACGGCCTGACATCGCGTGTTGGCCGTTATCCGACAAAGGCGAATGGCGGCTGCACTTGGCGCGGCGTCTGGATGTCCACCAACCCGATGGACAGCGATCACTGGTGGCCGAACCTTGCGGAGAAAAACCCGATTAAGGGCAAATACCCTTGGAAGTTTTACAAGCAGCCCGGCGGCGTGGTTGAAGGCACTGCCGAGCATGAGGACGCGATCTTTGCGGCTGAGAAATGGTGGATCAACAACCCACTGGCTGAGAACGTCAACAATCTGCCGCCCGGCTATTATGAGCAGCAGTTGGCTGGCAAGTCGATTGATTGGATCCAGTGCTATGCCGGTGCGCAGTATGTGTATGTGCAGGATGGCAAGCCGGTCTGGCCGGAGTTTTCTGACAGCGTGATGTCAACCGATGTTGAGATTGAGCCGGGCTGGCCGGTGCATATCGGGCTTGACTTTGGTTTGACGCCTGCCGCTGTGTTTGGCCAGAAAATGCAAAACGGTCGCTGGAATGTGGTGCATGAGTTGGTTGCGTTTGATATGGGTTTGGAGCGGTTCTGCCATCACTTGATTGCGGACATCCAGCAGCATTTCCCGAAATGCGATGTGCTGGTGTGGGGCGACCCGGCTGGTGTTAAGCGGGATGAGATCTTCGAGGTCACGGCGTTTGAGCATCTGCGCACGCTTGGTTTGCACGCCCGGCCAACCCAAAGCAATGATTTTATGGTGCGCCGCGAGGCTGGTGCTATGCCGATGAACCGCATGATTGACGGCAAGCCAGGGTTGTATGTCAGCAACAAATGCACGCGCACACGCAAGGCATTGGCTGGCGGCTATCATTTCAAGCGGGTTGCGGTCGGATCTGGGCATGAGCGGTTCAGGGATGCGCCGAATAAGAACGAACACTCGCATGTGGGTGATGCGTTTGGCTATCTGATGCTTGGTGCCGGTGAGGTGCGCAGCCTGACGCGGAACAGCCAGTTCAGCCAGCAGTTCAAGCAGTTGACGGCGAATGCTGATTTCAGTGTGTTCTGATGTGGCGTGACATACTGACCAGCCCGGACATCACGATTGTGCCGTTTCATTGGGGCCACCCATACACGGCCAATCTGCGTGAGTTTGATTTGGCGTATTTCACTGATCTGCCAAATTACCGCGATGTGCTAAAAGCGTATCAGGCGGCTGGCACCGCATATACGGCTATGGTGGGTGGCAAGGTTGCCTGTTGCTTCGGTTATCAGATCTTGTGGCCCGGCGTTGCCGAAGCGTGGATGCTGACATCCGACCAGATCAATACCAGAGCGGTATCGCTGACCCGCTCCGCTGGTAGGTATTTTGACCACATAGCTACCAAAGAGGGACTGAAGCGGTTGCAAATCACGGTAAATGTCCGACACCGCCTTGCTGTGAGGTGGGCCATTGCGTTACAATTCACGCAAGAGGGGCGTCTGCGCCGGTATGGGCCTGACGGCTCCGATCATATTATGTTTGCGAGGTATTACTGATGGGTGGATTGCTCAAAACGCCAAGAGAGCCACAGCCAGATCCTGAGATTACTGCGGCGCAGGAACGCACAGAGGCGCGTCTGGCCGAAGAAGAGCGCACAAAACTAAAGCAGATTGCGGCCCGGCGGCGTGCCAGACAAGCAGGCGGCCAGCGTTTGCTGCTGTCGTCAATACGCGAGGATGCCGAAAAGGGCATTCAGGAAACACTAGGATAGGGGTGCAGGCATGAGATATGGCGGTTACAGCGGTGGTCGTGGTGAAAGAGGGCGCGGTGCGCCTGCTAGTCGGGGGCCAAGCCGAGCCGAACAGCGGAGCCGTGACGCAGCGTCTGTACGAGATCGTGGCGGTGAGGGCGAACAGCAAATGGTGCCATCGCTGTCTTTGGCAATAGCCAGAGCGATTGGTGCAAATATCGGCGAAAGAGTGCGTGAGGGCATTGCCAGCCGGATTGAGGCCGGTGGCACGCCTGTTCGCGAAGGCGGCATCATCATCGGCGTTGAAACAGACGGCACATATTTCGGTCGCCCTAGAGCGGCTGATGTCAGAACCACAGGTGACGGCGAAGGCCGTGCTGCTGCACCGTCCGCGCAGATGGGCGCGGCGGCTCCGCAGCCCGAACAGCCAGCCGCCAAGACAGTGCGCCGCTCAAAGCTGGTGCAACAGATCGAAGAGGAAAACCGCCGCCGCCGTTTGGCTGGTATGCGCAGGCTTGGATCGCGCACATTGCTGAGTGGCGACCGGCTTACGGCTGACACATTGGGGGCCGCGTAATGCCACTGATGAAGGGCTACGGCAAAAAAACCGTCAAGCGCAACATTGAGATGCTGATGCGCGAAGGTCGTCCGCAAAAGCAAGCTGTTGCTATCGCAATGTCAAAGGCTGGGAAAAAGAAAAATGGAAAATAAGAAAAAAGAGGTTTGGGATAAAAAGCGGCCAAAGGATCTGGGCAAGCCGAAGGGTTTGACGCCAGCACAAAAGCGGTCAGCTATGCGTGCCGCTGCCAAGGCTGGCCGTCCATATCCAAACCTGATTGACAACATGAGGGCTGCTCGTGGCTAGTCCAGCTTGGCAACGTAAAGAGGGCAAGAACCCAAAGGGTGGCTTGAATGAGGCTGGGCGGCGTTCTGCCAAGGCCGAAGGCATGAACCTAAAACGCCCTGTAAAAAGCGGGGATAACCCCCGCCGGGCGAGTTTCTTGGCGCGTATGGGCAACATGCCCGGACCTGAATACAAGGACGGCGAACCCACGCGCCTGACCTTGTCGCTGCGCGCTTGGGGCGCTAGCTCCAAGGCTGACGCGCGCAAAAAGTCAAAGGGGATTAGCAAGAGAAACGAGGCGAAGGCATGAGGTACAGTGTTGAGCAGATCCTGAAGCGGCACGATGCCGCGCAGCGGCGCAAGGACAATTGGCGGCAGATCTATGAAGATTGCTATGAGTTTGGCCTGCCGCAGCGCAATCTGTATGATGGCTATTACGAGGGTGGCGGTTCACCCGGCCAGAACAAGATGGTGCGCGTGTTCGACAGCACCGCCATCAATGCGGTGCAGCGCTTTGCCAATCGCATCCAGTCTGGCCTGTTTCCACCGTATGCGCCTTGGTGCCGGTTGGAGCCGGGGCCGGAGATCCCGGAAGATCGCCGCCTAGAGGCGCAAGCCGCGCTGGATCTGTACTCAAACACGATGTTTTCAGTGTTGCGCCAGTCCAATTTTGATCTGGCTATGGGCGAGTTCCTGCTTGATCTGGCGGTCGGTACGGCTGTCATGCTTGTGCAGCCCGGTGATGAATTGACGCCAATCCGCTTTACAGCGGTGCCGCAGTATCTGGTCAGCATCGAAGAGGGTGCGCACGGCAAGGTCGATAATGTGTATCGCCGGATGCGGCTGAAGGGTGAGGCCATCACCCAGCATTGGATGGATGCCGAGATCCCCGATCGCTTGCAGCGCATGATTGATGAAAAGCCGACTGAAGAGATCGACCTGATCGAAGCTACGCTGTACGACCCAGAGCGCGGCGAATACTGCTATCATGTGATCTGGGCCGAGGGCAAAGCAGAATTGCTGCATCGCTACATGAAATCCAGCCCTTGGATCGTGGCGCGTTACATGAAAGTTGCCGGTGAGGTGTATGGCCGGGGGCCGCTGGTCACAGCGATCCCTGACGTTAAAACGCTGAACAAGACGCTGGAGTTGCTGCTGAAGAATGCCAGCTTGTCGATTGCCGGTGTTTACACAGCGGCAGATGACGGCGTTCTGAACCCGCAGACGATCCGCATTGCGCCGGGTGCCATTATCCCGGTCGCACGCAATGGCGGCCCGAATGGTGAAAGTCTGCGTCAGATGCCACGTTCCGGCGACTTTAACGTGAGCCAGATTGTGATCAATGATCTGCGCATGAACATCAAAAAGATCCTGCTGGACGACACGCTGCCGCCTGACAATATGTCGGCCCGGTCTGCCACCGAGATTGCCGAGCGCATGAAGGAACTGGCCCAGAACCTTGGGTCTGCTTTTGGTCGCCTGATCACCGAAACTATGGTGCCGCTGGTTGCACGCATCCTGTATGTGATGGATGAGCAGGGTCTGATTGAGATGCCATTGCGCGTCAATGGCCTTGAGGTCAAGGTCACGCCGGTCAGCCCGATTGCCCAGGCGCAAAATATGGGCGACATCGAGAAGATCATGCAGTGGGTGCAGATGTCTGCGGCGCTTGGCCCAGAGGGCCAGATGGCCGTCAAGACCGGCAGCATCTCCGATTATGTGGCTGACAAGATGGGCATTCCGGCAGATCTGCGCACTACGCCACAAGAACGTCAGCAGATGATGGAACAAGCAATGCAGGCGGCACAGATGCAGGCACAAGCCGAGCAGGGGCCGCCGCCAGAAGGTGAGATGGTATGATTGTAGAGGGATGGGAAGGTCTGCAAGCGGTAGACCCGAAGATTGCAGAAAAGCAGCAAGTCGACAAGGATGACATTGATCGGCTTTATCTGCGCGTGTTCGCCAGTGACGATGGGGCAAAGCTGCTCACCCATCTGCGGTCACTGACGATAGAGCAGCCGACTTGGTATCCCGGTGAGGATGCAAGCCACGGTTTTGCTCGTGAGGGCCAGAACAGTCTGGTCAGAGAAATCGAGCGGCGTATCAAAAGAGCGAGAAACCTATGAGTGAAACTGAGGGGTTGTTGGCCGAAGCCCAGATTGAGGGTGACGATAACCAGCAGCAAGCAGATGAAACAATCTCACACATGCAACCAGACGCAGAGGCAGTTAATGCTGAGGCTCTGGCAACAGAAGAGGACGGCGATGCCAGACCAGAATGGTTGCCCGAAAAATTTAACACTGCGGAAGATCTGGCAAATGCTTATTCGGAATTGCAGAAAAAGTTTTCGCAGGGCAAGCACAAGGCTCCAGATGAGTATGATCAGTCTGTCTTTACACAAGCTGGCATTCCAGAGGACGATGAACTCTATTCAACCTATCGTGATTGGGCGAAAGATAACGGCATCAGCCAAGATGCTTTTGACCAATTGGCTGGTAAGTTTATTGAATTGGCTGGTTCTGAGGCTGAACAAGCTGAGATCAGCTATCAGGAAGAGTACAAGAAACTAGGTGCCAATGCCGATGCGACTATCAAGTCGATGACGCAGTGGGCGCAAAGTCTTGTCAATAAAGGTGTTTGGGGTCAGGACGACTTTGAAGAGTTCAAGATTATGGGCGGCACTGCCCAAGGCATCAAGGCTCTACAAAAGATCCGATCTTACTACGGCGACAGGCCGATACCAATTGACGTTGGCCCGGTTGACGGTGCGCCATCCAAGGATGAGTTGCAGTCAATGATTAGCAAGCCGGAATACCAAAGTGATCCGGCATATCGCGCCAAGGTTGAGCGAATGTTTGAACAGGTGTATGGCACCGAACAATACAGCGCCGTATAAACCTAAAGCGGGGGTCATTTACAGCCCCCGCTTTTTTTCATATAATCCCCTTGACAGACAATCGTTTTTCGACCTGTTCGACCCGCTTGGGGGCGAAGCGTAATCGCCCAAGCCGCAGCCCGGAAGGATACCTGTTTGGCGTCAATCGTGTTTTAACTTTTACAAAGGAACAGGAAAATGGCAGTAGGCATTTCCAATGCTTTTGTACAGTTGTTCGATGCCGAGGTAAAGCAGGCATACCAAGCTGCTCGTCAGCTTGCCGGTGTAACTCGCGAGCGTACAAATGTCGAAGGCAATCAGGTCAAGTTCCCGAAGATCGGGAAGGGAACCGCAACAGTCCGCGTACCGCAGACTGACGTAACTCCGCTG
>Ga0181582_10004872_pt1 | contig 10809 bp, 10 predicted proteins | sample 071ome_32_FD_132438 | JGI IMG/M metagenome (GOLD analysis project Ga0181582, IMG submission 132438) | Coastal salt marsh microbial communities from the Groves Creek Marsh, Skidaway Island, Georgia - 071405AT metaG (megahit assembly) | ecosystem: Environmental > Aquatic > Marine > Intertidal... | reverse complement strand
CCCGACGCGTTCTGTCAGGCGCGAACTCGCCAGTGTCCCGAAGAAGAAGCTGCCCGTCAGAAGCATGAAGTAAAGGCCGAATGCGGAAGGCGGGAGATCAAACGCTTCGACGATCAGGAACGGTGCGCCACCCGCTATCACCATGAACATACCCATTCCGCACCCGGCGTATCCGGCATAAGCAACGAAGGCCGGGGTCGAGAGCAGTCCGGGGAATGCCCGGAACACCTGCAAAAGGCTTTGCGCCTGTGCCGTGGATGGCCTTGTCTCGCGGAGGCCGGGCAGCACCGCCGCCAGTGCAATAAAGCCCATGGCCGCGGCGATCATGAACACGGCGTGCCACCCGAGTATCTCGGAAATAAAGCCGCCAAGGACCGGTGCGAGGATCGGGGCGAAGACGATGATCGACATGACCTGGCCCAGGACCCGCGCCGTTTCCTCCCGATTGTAGAGGTCGCGGATGATGGCGCGGGCCACCACGATCCCGGCGCCGCCGCCCAGCGCCTGCACAACACGGCCGACAACGAGAAGCTGGATGTCCGGCGACCAGACGCAAAGCGCGCTCCCGGCTGTATAGAGGATGAGCCCGCAGATGGTGACGGGACGGCGGCCGAAGCGATCGGCGGCGGGGCCGAAGCCGATGGTCGCTACTGCCATAGTGATCACGCCGAGGGTGAGGGTGAGCTGGGTGACGGTATTGCTTGCGTTGAAGTCTGACTTGATCGAGGGCAGAGCCGGCAGGATCACGTGGATCGACATCGGGCCCAGCCCGGCGATAAGTGCCAAAAGGACAATCAGTTTGAAACCGCGGTTCATAGCAACTGTGACGCCTACGACGCTGCTAGGCAGCCGTTCAATAGAATGGGACTTCGATGGCTTTTCTGCTTGCCTTAGTCTTTGTATAGAGGTCGAACACCACACACGAAATGCCAAACTCACGGCAGAGATATCAGGGGGAAACCATGTCGAAGCAAACCGAACGCCGTCGTGACAATCAGCAGTGGATGCTGGACTGGATCGTCAAAACGACGGGTCGGGTCCAGAACTTCGCTTACGACAACCGGGTTGTACCTCCGGAGGTGAAGTCCTACGCCCAGATCCACCGGGTGGTCGACAAGCACGCGCGCCATGTCGTTGCCATAGCTGAGGCGGCGGAGAAGGCGGGCCATACGCAGACGGCTGCCGAACTGTTCTGGGTCGCCAGCGAGCATTACCGTGAGGCCCAGCACACGATCTTCGAAGACGACAATCCGGAGAAGATCTATCTGCACAACATGCTGCTTAAGTGCTTCGACAAGGTGATGCAGTACGCGTCCCACCCGATTGAGCGGGTAGAGATCCCGTTTGAAGGCAATTACATCCAGGGTGTGCTGCACATGGTGCCGGGTGCGGAGAAGGCGCCGACCGTCGTGTTCTGTCCGGGTATGGACATGACCAAGGAGGCCTTCGTCGATGCGCTCAACCACCCCTTTGTCAATCGTGGGCTCAACTGCCTGCATCTTGACGGGCCAGGGCAGGGGACCAGCAATATTCGCAAGATCCGCGTTACGCTAGACAACTACGAGCGCGCGGGTTCGGCTGCCATCGACTATCTGTGCTCGCGCCCCGAGGTCGATCCTGACCGCATCGCGGTGTCGGGCTTCTCCATGGGCTCATACTGGGGCATGCGGCTCGCCGCGCTTGACGACCGGGTTAAAGCAGTTGCCACGGCGGCGGCATGCTATGGCCCGAAGACGGCAATCTTCGAGCAGGCCTCGCCGCGCTTCAAACAGGTCTTTATGTACATGGCCGGAATCCATGATGAGGACGAGTTTGATGAGTTCTCGTCAAAGATGGTGCTTGATGATGTAGCCGAAAAGGTGAAGTGCCCCGCCTTGCAGGTTACCGGCGAGTACGACCCGCTCGCCCCTCTAGATACTGTGCTGCCGATCTATGAGAAGGTGCCCGCGCCTAAGGAACTATGGGTGATCGAGAACGACTTCCATAATCCGCGAAATCGTCCGAACTTCGGTGGGATCGACTTCTACGGGTTCCTAGCAGACTGGATTAACGATGTGTTCGCCGGGAAGATCCCCGCCGATCATCAGCGAGAAATTCTAGTCCCTGAGCGCGCCGGGGTCGGGCCGTATGTTGACCAGGTCGAGGGCGGTTTCCATTTGCCCGAGCGTGTCGGGAAGCCGCGTGGCCTATCCGACGCGCAGATGGGGCCGGCCGGTATCCGCGAAAACTGAGCCGGTACCTGACTGTGTCCTGCGATGATTTGATCGAGCTGGACGCGGTCGAGGCTGTAGCCCATCTGCATGCGCGTGACGTCTCGCCAGTCGAACTTGTAGATGCCGCCGCCGCACGGATCGAAGCGGTCAACCCTGCCGTCAACGCGGTGGTCACCACCTGCTTCGATCAGGCGCGCGAACGGGCTGTAAAGGTGGACCCGGCCACAACGCTGGCCGGACTTCCCATTGTCGTGAAGGATCTCAACGAGGTTGCGGGCGTTCGAACCACCTACGGCTCGCCCATCTTCGCCGAGAATGTTCCCGCGCGCGACGAGGTGATGGTTGAGACACTGAAGAAGCGTGGGGCCATCGTCATCGGCAAGGCCAACACGCCAGAATTTGGGGCCGGGGCGAACACGTTCAACGAGGTCTTCGGCAAGACCCGAAACCCGTGGAACACCAGCTTGACCTGCGGCGGCTCGTCTGGTGGATCGGCGGTCTCAGTTGCTACCGGCATGTCGTGGCTGGCGACAGGCAATGACCTTGGCGGGTCGCTGCGAACGCCCGCCAGCTTCTGTTCGGTGGTGGGTTTGCGCCCCTCCGTCGGACGCGTCGCCCACGGCGCAGGGCTGATGTGGCAGGATATCCACCAGTCACTTGTTGCCGAAGGCCCCATCGGGCGTACGGTTTCGGATGTGGCGCTGATGCTTGATGCCCAGTCGGGTCGCCACCCCTATGACCCCAAATCGCTCGAAGCACCGCGCTTCGCGTTCCTGGACGCAGCGCGCGCGCCAAAAAATCCGGCCCGGATCGGCTTCACACCCAACCTGGGAATTGGGCCTGTAGACCGAGAGGTCGCGGCGATCTGTCAAGCGGCCACCAATCGTTTTTTGGAAGCTGGAACCACTGTTGAAGAGGCGTGCCCAAATTTCTCCGGGGCGATGGAGATATTCCAGACGTTGCGCGCGGCGCTGTTTGCGGCGATTGCCGCACCGCTGCTGGACAACCACCGTGACCAGCTGAAACCGGAGATGGTCTGGCAGGTCGAGAAGGGGATGACGCTCACTGCCGAGGAGATTGGCCGCGCCGCCATCGCGCGTACGCAATTGTGCCGCCGCGTAGTTGATTGGTTCGTCGACTACGACCTGCTGGCTTTGCCCGCAGCTATCGTCCCACCATTCGATGTCGACATCCGTTATATCGAGGAGGTAGAGGGCCACCGCTTCGACAATTATGTGGACTGGATCTACATAACCTACGCGATCACGCTAACCGGTTGCCCGGCGATTTCCGTTCCGTGCGGCTTCACCAAGACCGGTCTGCCGGTGGGCCTGCAACTGGTGGCGCCGCCATTTCAAGAAGCGCGGCTCCTAAGCTTTGCTGCAAAGCTGGAAGAAATCATTGGTCTGGGGAAACTGACGCCGCTTAAGCCCTGAATAGGCGCTTGGATTTCTTGTTCCCGGATATCAGGGGTTTCCACCTCATTGAAAGTACACAGACGGTTCCCAATACGGCCACGTGGTCGTCGAAAAACGCTGAGGTGTAGAACGGTCATATCCGCGAGTTCCCTCGCGGATGGGCAAAGCGGCCTAGTCGGCCGCTGCGAGCTTCCGCCCGTAGGCGATGGCCGCCAGCATGTTGGTGTGATCAGCCTTGCCGGTCCACGCGATGTCGAAAGCGGTGCCGTGATCGACCGAGCAGCGGTCGAACGGTAGGCCAACGGTCACGTTGACCGCTGTGTCGAAGGCAATGAGCTTTACCGTCGCGTGGCCCTGGTCGTGGTACTGGGCCACCACTAGGTCGAACTCGCCATGATGGGCGCGGGCGAAGACTGTATCACCCGACAGCGGTCCGACCACGTCAATGCCTGCGGCGCGCGCTTCGGTGACGGCGGGTACCACCTGTTCGTCGTCTTCTGTGCCGAACATGCCGCCTTCGCCGCAATGAGGGTTCAGGCCTGCCACGGCGATGCGCGGTGCATCCACGCCAACGCGACGGAAGTGTTCGTGCCCGGCGCGGATGACCTCTAGCACGCGCTCACGCTTGCAGCGGCGGATGGCGTCTGCCAGTGAGACATGGGCGGAGACATGGATCGTCGATAACGTCGGGGAAGTCAGCAGCATGTTTGGCCTGATACCACCCGCTAGATGACTGAGAAGGCCTGTGTGGCCGTCGAACTTGTGGCCGGCTGCGTGCAGTGCTTCCTTGTTGATGGGGGCGGTGACCATGCAGCCGATCTCGCCGGATTTCGCCATCCCGACGGCGGCCAAAATGTACCGATAGGCCGCTTCCCCGGCAGCCGCGGAGATCGTGCAGGCGGGAGCATCTTCAACACCGTCGGTGTGCAAGTCGATGACCTGTAAGCCGCCGTTACCGAAGGCTAAACCGGTGCCGCAGACTTTGTTCGCGCGTTCGAGAACCTGCACCGCGCCGATGACACGTATATCGTCCCAGCCCTCCGGGCCGAGTTCGGCCAGCGCCTTACAGATAACTTCCGGGCCAACCCCGGCAGGGTCGCCCATTGTGATCGCGATGGGTTTAATCATGTTTGGCTCAATTCTCGGGCAGGGGGATGAACTCGGCGTCCCCCTCGATCATATCGAACCGGCCTTCTTTCCAGTCCTCCTTGGCCTGTTCGATGAGGTCCTGCGAACTGGCTACCAAATTCCACCAGATAATCCGTTCGCCATCGATGGGATCACCGCCCAGCAGCATCACGTGTGCGCCTGCTGGTGCCTCCACGGTCACGTCGGCCTCTTCGGCAAGTACCAGCATATTGTTCTCGTTATAGGTCTCGCCGGCCACGGCAACCTGTCCCTGCACCACATAGACGGCGCGCTCGGGGTAATCGTCGGTTACGTTGAGCACGGCGCCCGCCGTGATGTTGACATCGAGATAGAACATAGGCGAGGCCACCGCGACGGGCGAGTCCATGCCATAGGCCGTCCCCGCGATCAGGCGCATGTGCACGCCATTGCTCTCCACCTCGGGCAGGGTAGCACCTGGATGATGCCTGAAATAAGGCGCCCCCCGTTCCTTGTCCTTGGGAAGTGCCAGCCAGGACTGGATGCCGAACATGGTGCGTTCGGTATCGAGGATTTCCTCGCGCGTGCGCTCCGAATGGACGATGCCGCGGCCCGCGTACATCCAGTTCACGTCGCCAGGCCGAATTGGCTGGGCATAGCCCAAGCTGTCGCGGTGCATGATCTCGCCTTGGAAGAGATAGGTCACGGTCGCGAGCCCGATATGGGGGTGCGGCCGCACATCGATCCCGACGCCCGGAGCGAAGGTACTGGGACCCATGCGGTCGAAGAAGATGAACGGCCCGACCATGCGGCGCTTGGCATGCGGCAGGACACGCGCGACCTCGAAGCTGCCCAGGTCGCGGGCGCGGGGTTTGATCACCAGTTCCACGGGGTTCGTCATGTCGGTCCTCGATATCGGAAGCCGGTTTGCGTGCCTGCCGGGAACATAGGTTCACGCGCGCCGTCTTCAAACCCCGGTTTGCTCAACAGACAAAATGATTGAGCCGTGGGGACTGGAAGCAATCGGGCAGGCGCGTGGTATATTCGGCTCGATCGCGCCGCCCGACGGCGCGAACTGAAAACCCGGGGAACCTGAGCATGACCAAGCATCGCGCGTCGTTCGTATTTACACCGTGGGAGGGGCGCCGTCTGATCGGCAAGGCTGTGGCTGCGATGCCGGAGGTTCAGTACGCCTACAGCAACGCAGAACTTATCATCGCCCACGGCTCGACCAATGTGTTCGTCGCCGAGGAGGTGATGGGGGAAGTGCCGCACAAGCCCTTTTATTTGTCAGGCCAAGTCATCAACCATGTGCTGTGCCAGACCCAGCCCGAGGAAAAGCCGCCGATAATCCACCTGACGAAAGGCGAGATGACGCCGCCGGCGTCGCGAATGGACGAGATGCTGCGCAACTTCGACGAAAAGTGCGTATTCATCAAAGGCGGCAATGCCGTCGACCCGGATTTCAATGCTGGCGTTTTCTGTGCGCATCCGGGGGCAGGTACCATCGGGTTCGCCTCGGGTATCCTTGCCGCGCGCGGATCGCATCTGATCATCCCCATCGGGCTGGAAAAAACGGTGCCGTCGGTGATCCAGGCTGCCCGGCATATGGGTCAGGACACCTTCTACTATCATGCGGGTCAGCGTACTGGGATGATGCCGGTCACCAATGCGACCGTGGTGACGGAAATCCAAGCACTTAAAATTCTGTTCGACATCGACGATGTCTTTCATGTCGGCGGCGGCGGTGCCATGGGTTCGGAGGGCTCTGTGGTACTGGTTGCCGAAGCCGAGAAAGAAAAGATCGACGCGGCGGTAGAAATTTATGAATCCATTAAGGGCGAGCCGCCGTTGCGTACCATCAAGGCCTATTGCGCGGGCTGTATTCCGACTACGCCGAGCCTCGATGCCTCGCCGGACGAGCAGTACGAGGCGCATCCGAAAAAGCACTGCCTGTACGAGGGACTTGAGGAGAGCGAACTACCGTCCTTCTTCGTGCCGCGCACCGAGCCGATCACGAAGAACCGCTAGAAAGCGCGCTCAGCCTTCCCTCAAATACGGGTTCGTCTGGCGTTCGTGGCCTATTGTTGAGGCCGGGCCGTGACCGGGCACGAAGGTAACGCCGTCGCCCAGCGGAAAAACCTGTTCGCGGATCGAAGCGATCAGAGTGTTGTGGTCACCGCCCGGCAGGTCCGTGCGACCGATCGAGCCCTGGAAGATGACATCGCCGACGAAGGCGATCTGGGATCCCGCCTCGAAATAGATGATGTGGCCTGGCGTGTGGCCGGGGCAGAAGTGCACTTCGAAGAGCAGGTTGCCGATACTCACTTTGTCGCCCTGATCTAGCCATCGGTCGGGCGTGAATGGTTTGCCACCGGACACGCCGAACATTGTGCCCTGTTCCGCCATCTTCTCGAGTAGGAACTGGTCTTGGCGGTGAGGTCCTTCGATGGGTACCCCCAAGTTTGCGGCAAGGTCTGCTGCTCCGCCCGCGTGGTCGAGATGGCCGTGGGTGATCAGGATCTTTTCGACTGAGACCTCCTGCTCGGCGATGGCGGCTTCGATCAGCTCTATATCGCCGCCGGGATCGACGACGGCAGCTTTCATCGTTTCCTCGCACCACAGGACGGAGCAGTTTTGCTGAAACGTGGTTACCGGGATGATGACGGCTTTCAAGATGCTGGCCTCCTGTTCGGGTTGCGGGGTTGCTTTAACACAATGCGCGGGTGTCGCGTTGGTAGCGCTTTTATAGAGCAAGCAATTTGAGTGAACTGAAGAGCGGACATCACCAAACACCTCATCTTGGATCAGTGCTAGGTCGCTATATCGCTTCTGCAACGGCCGATCGTGTTGTGTTTAAGCGCGATGCCGTGCTTGAGGTGAACACCGATTGTAATGATGTGTTCCTGCGCCTGATGGGAAATATTTCATGGATCGTGCTCGGCCTGATTGCCGGGGTGATCGCGAAGTTCATTCCGCCGGGCGAGTAGCCGGGTGCGCTGATCGTGAAGGGAACATCGGGATTAACGGCGGACTATTTGGCGTTTTCGTCAGCCTGCTCGGCCTCTGGGCTGCAGACGGGATTAACATTGGAAGCATCGTTCTGGCCGTCGTAGGAGGGCTGATCCTGCTGATTGGCTTCCGCATGGTATGCAAGAACGCCTGAACCAGGATTTCGAAACAGTAAGCCCGCCGCATATGTGCGGCGAGCCTTTTCCGCACTGCCTGTCGGCCCAGGCATTGCTATAAACTCGGGGGGGGAGGAGTGTCGGGTGAGCAAACACAGTAACTATTCCGGTCCTGTCGAGGACCCGATCGCCGGCGTGACAGCGGGAGCCGAGGAAATCGGCTTTTCGGTCTCGGAGCGCTACAACGCAAGCGCCATTCTCTTCGATAATCTGGATGCTGGGCGTGGCGGAAACACGGCCGTTCTCTCGGGCGATGTGCGGATGAGCTATGACGGGCTTTGCGTGCTGGCGAGCCAGGCGGGTCATGCTTTTATGGCCGCCGGTTTGGGGCGCTCCGAGCGCGTAATCATGCTGCTCGACGACACGCCGGTCTATCCGGCGGCATTTTTCGGGGCGGTACGTGCAGGTTTCGTGCCGGTACTGATCAACATCCTCTCGCCGGCTGACCTGCTGCGTTACTACATCGAGGATAGCGAAGCGCGCGTCATCGTCACCGAGGCCGGGTTGCTTCCGGTGCTGACCGAGGCGCTTGACGATGGGCCTGCGGTCGAACTGGTGGTCGTGGCGAATGGTGACCTACCCGAGGAATTTCCGGTACCGACCGTATCCTGGGAAGGTTTTGGGTCTGGCCATCCTGCAACCCTGCAGGCCGCCGACACCCATCGCGATGACATGGCGTTCTGGATGTACAGCTCAGGTAGCACTGGACGGCCAAAGGGCATCGTGCACCTGCAGCATGACATGGCTTACACGCATCTCAGCTACGGAGATAGTGTCCTGGGGCTAGACGCAGGCGATATCGTCTATTCGGTGCCCAAGATTTTCTTCGCCTATGGTTTCGGCAACTCGGTCACATTCCCGTTTGCGGTTGGGGCCGCCGTCGTGCTGACTCCGGGGCGTCCGGAACCGCGCCCGATCTATGACGCGATCGAGCGGCACCGGCCGACCGTGTTCTTCGGACTTCCCACGCTCTACAACGCGCTTGTGGCGCATGAGGGCGGGGAAGAACGCGATCTGTCGAGTGTCCGGCTGTGTATCTCGGCAGCAGAACCACTGCCCGAGGACACCTTCGAGGAATGGAAGCGGCGCTACGGGCTCGAAATTCTCGAAGGCTTAGGCTCGACAGAGGTGCTGCATATCTATGTTAGCAACTTCCCCGGTGATATCGTTAAAGGCGCCAGCGGTAAGCGCGTGCCCGGCTATGAGGTCGATCTGCGCGACATGGATGGCAATCCCGTTGCGCCGGGAGAGGCGGGAACGATGTGGGTACGGGGCGATTCTCAGGCCCCATTCTACTGGAACCAGCCGGACAAGACGGCCGAGACCATGCGTGGCGACTGGATCTATACAGGCGACCGGTTCACGCTAGACGTAGACGGATTCTATCATTTCGACGGTCGGGCGGATGATCTGATCAAGGTCAGTGGCCAGTGGATCTACCCGCTGGAGATTGAGCGTTGCCTTAATGAGCACCCGGACGTGCTGGAGAGTTGTGTTCTGGGCATCGAGCAGGACCGCCTAATGACAACCAAGGCGTGGATCGTTCTGCGCGCTGGTGTAAACGCGTCGGACGAGATGACGGGGCAGCTGAAAAATTATGTGAAATCAACCCTATTGCCCTACAAATATCCGCGTATCGTAGAATTTCGCGACGATCTGCCGAAAACCGGTACGGGAAAGATTGACCGTCAGGCCTTGCGGGCGGATGGCTAGGAGGAGAGAAACGTGGAACAGAAAGTCAGCTTCAAATCAGACGGTCTTACCCTAGCCGGCGTGGTTCACACGCCCGCGGACCTTGCGCCGGGCAGCGAGCGCCCGGCTTTCCTAGTCCTCCATGGCTTCGGGACCGGCAAGGACGGGTCCACGCCCGAGATTCTGGCGAACATGTTGTGCGACTGGGGCTATGTCGCGATGCGCTTCGACTTCCGCGGTTGCGGTGACAGCGAAGGGGAGCCCGCGCGCGTTTACTGCCTCGACCAGGTCGAGGATGTGAAGAATGCCGTCACATGGTTTGCTGAGCAGCCCTTCGTTGACGGCGAACGGATTGCCGTGATCGGGCACAGCTTCGGAGCGGCTGTTGCGGTTTATTCCGGTGGCGTCGATGAGCGTATTGCTGCCGTCATCTCGTCATGTGGCTGGGGCGATGGTGAGAGCAAGTTCCGCCTGCAGCATAAGTCAGATGAGGAGTGGGCGCGCTTCCTAAAGATACTTGAAGATGGTCCTAAGCATCTGAAGGAGAACGGTGAATCTTTGATGGTTGATCGATGGGATATCGTGCCAATTCCTGAACACCTGCGTGGGCACATGGGCAAGAATGTGCACCTCAAATTCCCGGCGGAAGTGGCGCAGAGTATGTTCGATTTTCGAGCGAATGAGGTGATCGGCAATATAGCGCCGCGCCCATGTCTTCTATTTCATGCCGCCGACGACTCCGTGACGCCGACCGATCAGTCGCTCCAGCTGTTCGCGCACGCCAAGATGCCGACGGACCTGATGTTGATGTCGGAGGTAGATCACTTCCCGTTCTCGGTGGACAGCACGCGCGCGCGAAATGCCGTAAAGGACTGGCTGGACCGTTACTTCCCTGCTTATCCGAGCTAGGCCTTCGCTTACCCGGCGCGCATCCCCGCGCGCGCGGCAGCGACCAGCGCGCCGATCACAATAGCGATTCCTAAAAGCTGCAGCGGTTCCAGCGTCTGACCTAGCAGGACCCAGGCCGCAGCCGAGGCGACAAGGGGCTCCAGATAGGAGAAAAGCGTCGTCTTGGCCGGCCCGATCATCGAGATCGCAACGAAGTAGCCGATCATGGCGACTGCGTAGAATATGTTCGTTCCGACGAATCCCCACCAACCGGGCTCTGTGGTCGGCAGATGGAACTCGCCT
>Ga0181582_10004871_pt1 | contig 10809 bp, 6 predicted proteins | sample 071ome_32_FD_132438 | JGI IMG/M metagenome (GOLD analysis project Ga0181582, IMG submission 132438) | Coastal salt marsh microbial communities from the Groves Creek Marsh, Skidaway Island, Georgia - 071405AT metaG (megahit assembly) | ecosystem: Environmental > Aquatic > Marine > Intertidal zone... | reverse complement strand
CACCGCATCATACATCATACCACGCGCTGTTTTCGGCAATAGGCCAATCTCGGTATCATCAACCCCCCAGCGCGGTTGTGCAAGCGCTTCTGCTGAAGGGGCTAGCCCATCATAACCAGCATCTAGCTGTGTTTTTAATGAGGCAAGACGAAGCTGGATAGCATCAAGGCCTTCGGCAACTTTCTGGTCCTGATAGCGCTCATCTGACAAGATCGCAATTAACCTTCGCGATGTCTCAAGCACCGCCTCCAGTTTCGCACGTTCTAGGTCAGTGAATACTGCCTGCGGCAGAATGCCGGCAATTTCGGATAGTTGCTGGCCATTGCGTACAACCAGTGTTGTCGATTTAAAATAACGGGATGAGACAGGCAAAGAAGCGTTAACCGGCGACAGCGCTTCATCAATTTTGGCAATTTGACACACTTCATTCGCGGCATTTGGAAAAAAAGCGCGCGCCATCCCCCATGAATAGTAAAACCAGACAAGCATCAGCGCAGATACGCCACATACCGCCCAGTACCAGCCGCCAACTGTACGTTCAGGATCTCCAAAAACCTGTTCTTTTGCCAGCTTTCTGGATTGTTTGTACCCATAAAAGATAGACCAGACAAAACTAGCTAACAGCACCAGAATAAGCACAGCAGCAATATCTGCGCGATGTTCGGAAATCCAGTTAACCATTGCCCATGATCTCCTCTTCCATATCCCAGATCATGCTTAGAATTTCTTCTCTGATGGTGCCAAAATCTTTCTGCTGTTTGATATCTCTTAAACTTTTCGTTAGCCCCTGTTCTGCAAATGGAAGCTCATATTCACGATGGATTCTGCCCGGACGTGGTGCCATGACAAATAACCGCTCGCCAAGCAATAATGCTTCTTCAACAGAATGCGTAATGATAATGATGGTTTTGCCAGTCTCTTTCCATAATTCAAGAATAAGAGACTGCATTTTCTCACGTGTAAGCGCATCAAGCGCGCCAAGCGGCTCATCCATCAAAATAAGATCAGGGTTATTTACCAGACATCTGGCAAGCGCAACACGTTGCTGCATGCCCCCTGAAAGCTGATAGGTAGGCGTTTCGGCAAAACCGTTCAATCCTACAATATTTAGCCATTTATCAACTTCCGCCCTAGTGCTCTGCGCATCATGTTTCTGCATTCTCAGGCCAAAATTGACATTATCAGCTACCGATAGCCATTCAAATAATGCCCCTTGCTGAAACACCATCCCGCGTTCAGGGCCAGGACTATCTATGATATTTCCGCCCAAATCCAGCTGGCCACCTGTCGGTTTCAAAAACCCTGCTATCATGTTAAGCAATGTTGTCTTGCCACATCCAGACGGCCCCAAGACAGATAATAATTCGCCCTGTTTTAATTTAAAATTAATGTCTTTTAGCGCTTCAACCACAGCCCCCGTTTGTGGGTTGTTAAAGCTCATCGACAGGTTTTTGCAGGTTAATTCAGCCATGATTTACAAATATCATCTTTGAAAAAATGTGAAAAAACAAGGCCCAAAAGGGCCTTGTTCATGTTATTTGTTACTCAAACTTATTGCAGGAACGAGCCATCAATTGCTCTGCTTACAGACCCTTTATAGTTTGAGATATTAGTTTTCACAAATACTGCACCAAGAGATTCTGCAGCCGCAGCGGCTTCACCGCTATTGCCAAAGAATTTTGACATTTGCTCTTCAACTGACGGGAATACAAATCCGGCCATCTGATTTTTGGTTGTCGCAAAATCCATACCTGCATCAGCAGCAACTTTTGAAATCTGGTCATTTGACGCAGTCCAGGCTGCATTTGCTTCTTCGGTCACTTCAAGGAAAGTGCGCACAAGATCAGGATTTTCAGTAGCAAATTTTTCAGTCACAGACACCACGTCAAACGAACCGATACCTGCATCTGTCTTTTCCTGAGTTGACATGATAGGCGAACCAACTTCATCGGCAGCCTTTGCAGACGCTCCACCAAAGATACATGCCATATCAACTGAACCATCTGCTAGTGAGACAGCGCCATCAGGTGGAGCCTGATCAACAATTGTCATGGTTGAAATATCAACATTCAGCGCTGCCATCTGCTTACGGAAAGAGAAGTCAGCCATTGTATTCAACGGCACAGCAACTGTTCTGCCTTCAAGTTCTGATGCGTTAGCAGAGCTGATGCCCAGATCATTTTTCACGAAACAGTCATTTGCTTCATATACAACCGCAATGCCGACCATTTTCAATGGTGCGCCTTGCTGGATGGCTGTTACGAACGGTGCAAGACCCTGAGAATATGCAATATCAATATCTCCGGCTAGCATCGCTTCTGTCATCGCAACACCTGTTGAAAAATCTGTCCAGTTAACATCAACACCCATCGCTTCGTCATAGACTTTGTCTACTTTAGCTATCTGGTTCGGGGTTGCCCATTCCAGAAAGAATGCCACGTTAACACTATCAGCCGCCTGAACGGCTGAAGCCATAGCAACACACTGCAAACCAACAGCAGCAGCCACAGCGCCTTTAATCAATTTTTTCATCGTTATCTCCTCACAATTCTCGATGCCAAAGATACAGCATTTGGTGTTACACAGCTACTGAACCCTCTCTGCCGAAAATGTTACAGAAATAACAGCATCATGCAAGCAATCTCACAAAATTTCTGAATATTTCGGCAAATGATGCAAAAAAATTCAAAAATTAAGCAGAAACTGTTGGCAAAGACAGCCTATTAGCAACACCAAATTTATCTAGCAATGCCTTGATTTCGCCTGATGCCAGCATATCATCTAAAAAGCTGTTCACAAATGGTAATGCCTGTTCTCTATGCTTGCTGATCCCTACCGACTGATTAATGGCGGTAAATGGCGTTTCAATGATCTGATAACCTTCTGCATTATCTGCAATCAGCTTTGGCTTCAGACTGGCAAGCACATCTGCCTCTCCGGCATAAAATCTATCATGCGATTCCTGAATAGAGGCCACACGTAAATATTGCGCTTTGGTGAAATTTTCTTTCAGCCATAAATCATAAGCACTTCTATCATATAGGATAATGGTTACATCAGCACTATTCATCTGCTGATTTTCACGCAAAGCAGAGCCAGCGCGGACCTGAAAGTTTGCATCTATCAGAATATAGGGTAGCGAGAATGAAATACGTGCAGCGCGCTCAGGCTCAAATGCAATATTTGCAACATCCCACAGATTATCATCAACCGCATCAGCCAGCACGCCCGGACTATCAAATAATACCAGCTCAACCTCAACTCCAAGCGCCTTGCCCATCGCACGTGCTAGCTGAGGAGACAGCCCATCTGGTTTGCCATCTGCATCTGTTGCCGAAACAAGCAGAAAATTGCTCATATTGATCCCTGCACGTAGCGTGCCTGTTGGTGCAAGCACTGAACGAATATCATTAATATCCATAAAAATCTTCCCCCTTTACTGGTCTTCCATGCCCCTAGATTATCGCACAGAATTCGCTAAGACTAGATGAAATCATAGCCACCTATAGCATATAGATTGCCAGCCCTAACCGCATACCTCCAGCAGTTTTGAAGGCCAGATCAGTTCCATAACACTATTTAATGAAAACAAATGATGGCATCCCGTACGGGATTCGAACCCGTGTTGCCGCCGTGAAAGGGCGGTGTCCTAAACCACTAGACGAACGGGACGCAAGTGGTATTCGATTGTGATACATAAATCACTAGGGTAAATCAAGAATGAAAACCATATTTTATCATTTTTTTAAGGTTTGTGATTTCAGGAGTTTTCAATTTGCAGGCTGAACGGCAATATCCTCAATCATGAACTGAATAGCATCTCCACCGCGATAACTATCTTTTTGGACTCTACCAAGAATTTGAAAGACGCCTTCGGCACTATTTTTAATATTGCGACCCAGTGCGGTATCAGCACAATTAAACATCACCGCACGCAAAGGCTGGGCAGTGCTATCATCCAGACTAACTGACAGATGCTGTTGTTCAGCCCCTATCCAGCGTAGATTTTTTAGCCTGCAATGAGTTATCCGGAAACGCGGTTCTGCAAAGCCGACCCCAAATGGAGAAATTCGTTCAAGCCAGTCCAGCAGGCCTTTATTACACCCCCCGACAGTGATATCTGCCCCAATAACAAATTCTTTATTTGGCACACCCTGCATTTTGAAATGCTGAAGCGCGTGATTTTCAAGAAATTCGGCAAAAATGCCAAGTTTGCTTTTTTCAACTGCCAGTCCTGCGGCCATATCATGCCCACCGCCTGAAACAAGCATATTTTTCTGACATCCAGCCAAGATGGCATTACCAAGAGAAAAGCCTGCTATTGACCGGCCAGACCCTTTGCCCATGCCAGCTTCATCAAAACTGATGACCACACAAATTTTATTAAATTTTTCCTTGATACGTCCAGCAACAATGCCAATCACGCCTTCATTCCAGCCTTCGCCTGAAAGCATTAACACCGCCCGATCAGGATTATCTTCCAGTTGGGCATATGCCTGTTCTTCAGCACGTTGGCGAATATCTTTTTCAATTGCTTTTCTCTGGGTATTTAGCTCATCCAGCCGCCATGCAAGCGACGCCGCAATATCTGCATCTGGCGCGCATAATAGCTGAACCCCGATAGAAGAATGCCCCAATCGTCCCCCTGCATTGATGCGTGGGCCCAGCATAAAACCAAGCGTATAGACAGATGGCATATGATCAACATTTGCAACATCCATCAATGTTTTAATGCCAATATTTCTGCGTTGTGCCATCACTTTCAGCCCCTGCCTTACAAAAGCGCGGTTAACCGAAATAAGCGGCATCACATCACAGATGGTTGCCAGTGCGACCAAATCCAGATAATTCAGCATATTTACCGCTTGCGGGGTTTTTGGCTCTATCCCTCTGATACGGCATTCCCGAACAACACCGGCAAGCACTAGAAAGCTTACCCCTGCCGCGCATAAATAGCCAAGCCCGCTATCATCATCCAGCCTGTTCGGGTTTACCACCGCCTTTGCCTGTGGCAGTGTTGGCCCTGCTTTATGGTGGTCTACCACAATCACCGGCAGACCAGCATCTGAGGCGGCCTGCAAAGGGGCATGCGCAGTAATGCCGCAATCTACTGTGATGATCAGCTCAGCGCCCTGTTCAGACAGATTATTTAGCGCCTGTTCATTCGGGCCATAGCCTTCTGAGAATCTGTCTGGAATATGACAATAGACAGGACAGCCAAACTGCCCAAGAACCAGACAGAACAACGCCGCAGAACACGCACCATCAACATCATAATCACCAAACAGACCAATTGGTTGCTGGCGTTCAATATACTCACAAATCAGATGAATAGCTGTGTCGGCATCCGCTAGAACAGAAGGGTTGGGAAGCATATCTCTAAGACGGGGCTCAAGAAAATCATCAAGTGTTTGCGCGGTAATGCCATGTCTGGCAACAAAACGTGACAGGCTTTGTGGCATTCCTGAATTTTGCGACAGGCCAATTGCCCGACGTTCTGTTTCATCTGGCGTGAACAGGCTATCCTGCACAACCCAGCGTGCATTGGATAAAGACTGCTCGATAATCGCCTCAGCCATATTATTTCAACTCATTCGCATCAATAATACACAGCACCATTATTTCACCTTTGACAAAATCAGCCTTTGCAAGTCTGGCTTGCATCTTTTCAATCGCATCCACAGATGTCTGGTGCGTGGTCATTACCAGCGTCACAGAATCTGCCTGCGGCTGTCCACGTTGCAACATGGATTGCACAGAAATATCGAGATCTCGTAAAATGGCAGTGATATCAGATAGCACCCCTGCCCTGTCAGACACCATCATCCTGATATAGAATTTAGAAATTTGTTCTGAAGTTGAAAAGTTAGGTGCATCTACCAACGCATCTGTCTGCACCCCAAAAGCTGGAGCATTGCGATGATGGGCAATATCTATCAAATCTGACAGCACCGCAGAGGCTGTTGGCCCTGCCCCTGCACCAAGACCTGAACAATTGATAATATTTACCGGTTCTGCTTCAACACTGACAGCATTCATCGCCCCATTAATATGGGCAATAGAGTTGGTATTTGATATCAGGCATGGCTGAACCGACCGCATGCCATCACGTTCGGCGATACCTAGCAATTTGATGGTATAATCAAATTCACCAGCAAACGAGATATCTGCCTTATCTATAGCCCTGATACCTTTACATTGAACAGTTTCAAAGCTGATTTTCTCGCCAAAGCCAAGTGCCGCCAGAATGGCAAGCTTATGCGCGGCATCCACACCATCAATATCAAAACTAGGATCAGCTTCTGCATATCCTTTTGCCTGAGCTTCTTTCAGCACATCGGCAAAAGAACGTCCGGTAGCTGTCATTTCGGACAGGATAAAATTGCTGGTTCCGTTCAAAATACCGGTAATGCGCGAGAAATGATTGGCAGCCAGCCCTTCTCTGATAATCTTCAGCGCCGGAATACCACCCGCAACCCCAGCTTCAAACAACAAGCTTACCTGATGTTTTTCGGCAAGTCTGGCCAGCTCAAAGCCATGATGGGCAATTAAGGCTTTATTTGCTGTGACAACATGCTTGCCAGCTTTTAGCGCCGCAGACACCAAATCGCCTGCGATTCCCTCTGAACCCCCAATTAATTCAACAACAATATCAATATCTTCGCGTGTGGCAAGCGCAAGCGCATTATCATGCCAGTCAATGCCTGCCAGACTAAAACCTCTATCAATGCTCTTATCTCTTGCAGATACCGCCTTTAACGATAAATGTGCTGCATGCTGGCTATGAAGAGGGGATAATAGTAGCTGGGCTGTTTTTGCCCCAACAACACCTAGTCCTGCAATACCAATATTCATCTGCGTCATCTATGCCTCTGCACTTGAAAATTGCTGAAAACCTTCAGGCATGATTAATCACTTAACCTGTTTATTGCAAGCGTTACAGGCCATATCACCTGAAAAGAAAGTGAATATAGTTTCTAATCTGCGAAAAAATGTGGCGTATTCGAAAAACTCTTATGGTGAAGCACTGTGTTTCAATTGAGTTTAGTTAAACAATAGAGATATGGTTAATCGGAAAAGTCGTTGCATATCTGGAAGGGAAATTTGGGAAATGACACAACCTCACCTCACACAATCAGCATCTGAAACATTTCCAGACTATGCACAGACTGTCATTATTGGCGGTGGTTCTGTTGGCTGTTCCATTGCATGGCATCTCGCCAAAGCTGGCATGACAGATGTCGTTTTGCTTGAAAAAAACGAATTAACCTCTGGTTCAACCTGGCATGCAGCTGGCAACTGTCCGAATTTTGTTGGCTCATGGACAGTGATGAAAATGCAGCATTATTCCACCGAGCTTTATCGCAAGCTAGGCGAATTGACAGATTATCCGATGAATTACCATGTCACCGGCTCTGTCAGGTTGGCCCATTCTCGGCAGAGAATGGAAGAATTTGCTCATGTCCGTTCAATGGCAAAGCAGATGGGCTTTTCACTGGAGATGATGAGCAATCAGGATATGAAAGATGTTTATCCCTTTCTTGAAACACACGATTTGGAAGGCGGTTTGTGGGATAGCACAGATGGCGATATTGACCCTGCACAATTATCTCAGGCCTTTGCAAAAGGCGCACGAGATTTAGGCGCAAAAATCATCAGATTCTGCCCTGTCACTAATGTTAGCCGTGATGATATAAAAGATGAATGGCGGCTAACAACACCGCAAGGCGAGATCAGATGCCACTATGTTGTCAATGCCGCCGGATACCGCGCCGCAGAACTTGGCAGAATGTTCGGCCGTGATGTGCCCTGTATTTCACTTGCCCATCAATATCTGATTACTGAATCTATTGGCGAGCTGACAAGCCGTGATAAAAAGCTACCTCTGCTACGCGATCCGGATAGCTCGTACTATCTGCGACAGGAAAAAGACGGTCTGTTGCTTGGGCCATATGAGAAAAACTGTAAAGCACATTGGGTGACAGCAGATGACCCAATGCCAGAAGATTTCTCATTCCAGCTTTATCCTGACGATCTGGAACGGCTGGAATGGTATATTGAAGATGCCTGCGCCCGCGTGCCTCTGCTTGGCACAGCAGGTATCACCCGCATTGTCAATGGCCCTATTCCCTACACGCCAGATGGCCTGCCTTTAATTGGTCCGATGCCGGGTGTTAAAAATGCCTTTGAAGCCTGTGTGTTCACCTTTGGCATTGTGCAGGCTGGCGGGGCTGGCAAGCTGATGTCGGAATGGATTATCGAAGGCGAAACAGAAACAGATAGCTGGGCTGTAGACCCAAGACGTTTTACAGACCATGTCGATTCTGTCTATACCTATGCCAAAGCAATAGAAACCTATTCGCATGAATATGCGATTCATTTCCCGCATATCCAATGGCCTGCGGGACGAAATGTTAAAACAGGCGCATTTCATGACTGGCATATCAAACAGGGTGCAGAAATGGGCGTCTATGGCGGATGGGAACGTGCTGAATATTATCCAGATAGCAATTTTACCTCAGCACAAATCTCAAATTATGACCACCCGCCCTTCTTTGATATTATCGGGGCTGAATGTGCCCATGTTCAGCAACATGTCGGGCTTCTGGATTTGCCCGGCTTTTCCCGCTATGAGGTGTCAGGTGACGGCGCGGCCGCTTTTCTAGATGGGCTGATGACAAATAAACTGCCTGCAATTGGCAGAACAGGGCTTGCCTATTTCGCTTCGGAAAAAGGCAAAATCCTCTCAGAGCTGTCGATTACGCGGTTTGATGAAAATCATTTCTGGCTTATTGCCGGTGCTGGCGCTTATTGGCATGATCGTGACGTGCTGCATGCCCATTTGCCAGATGATGGCAGTGTGCGCATCACAGATAGAACAAAAGAATTTTCAACCCTGCTAATTACAGGACCAAAGGCACGCAACCTGCTATCTGCTATTTCTGATTCAGATTTCAGCGCTGACAAATTTGGCTGGCTGACGCATCAGACAATCACAATTGCGAGCTGTGAGCTTACCGCCATCCGCGTGTCCTTTACAGGAGAGCTAGGCTGGGAGCTTCATATCCCCTATCCGCATAGCCATGCCGTATTTGATGCGGTGATTGACGCTGGCCAAGCTGTCAATCTGAAACCATTTGGCATGCAGGCACTTGATTCCATGCGTCTTGAAAAAGGCTATCGGTCATGGAAAGGTGACCTGACCTCAGATTATAATATGTTTGATGCAGGGCTTGGCCGGTGGGTGCATCTATCAAAAGACAGCTTCGTTGGAAAACAAGCTCTGACAGAACTTAAAACCAAGCCACATCGTCATTTTGTAACACTCGCTGTTGATAATCCTGATGATAATCTGCCCTTTGGAGATGCTGTCTATCTGTCATCTGTGATGCAGAATCAGGAAAATTGCGGGCTGGTTCTGTCTGCTGGATATGCGCATCGCACCGGACAGTCACTTGCGCTATCTGTTCTGGAGGCAGATACAGAATATGCAGTCGGCACAGAATTTGAGGTCAATATTCTGGGCAGAATCCGCAAAGCAAAGATTGTTGCAAACGCCAAAACCAATGCAGATTTATATGACCCGTCAAACCAGTTGCTAAAGGCATAGAATATGGCTGAAATTTCACTTCCCTCTCATGCGTCAGTTGTCATTATTGGTGGCGGCGTTATTGGTTGTTCTGTTGCCTATCATCTGGCTGAACTTGGCTGGAAAGATATTGTGCTGGTTGAACGTAAACAGCTTACCTGCGGCACAACATGGCATGCGGCAGGGCTGATTGCCCAGCTTCGGGCTACCCAGAACATGACCAGATTGGCTAAATATTCACAAGAGCTATATGCAACTCTGGAAGCCAAGACAGGTGTGGCAACTGGTTTCAGGCAGAATGGGTCTATTACAGTTGCCCTGACAGATGCACGATTAGAAGAATTGCGACGTGGGGCGGCTATGGCGCGTGCCTTTGGGGTTGAGATTGACGAGATTTCAGCCGCAGAGATTGCCAGCAAATATCCGGGCCTGAATGTATCAGATGCCAAAGGGGGCGTGTATCTCGATAAAGACGGACAGGCTGACCCTGTGAATATCACCCAAGCGCTGGCAAAGGGCGCACGCAATATGGGCGTAAAGATATTCGAAGGGGTACATGTTACAAATATCCTGAAAGATGATCATCAGGTTACAGGTGTTACCACCAGTTCCGGCAATATCAGCGCTGATTATGTGGTAAATTGCGGGGGCATGTGGGCACGCCAAATAGGCCAGATGGCAGGTGTTTCTGTGCCGCTTCATGCCTGTGAGCATTTCTATATTGTCACCGAACAGATTTCTGGTCTTCAAAAGAACCTGCCTGTGTTGCGCGTGCCTGATGAATGTGCCTATTACAAAGAAGATGCAGGCAAAATTCTGCTAGGCGCGTTTGAGCCTGTTGCCAAGCCATGGGGCGGAGATGGCATTCCCGAAGATTTTGAATTTACCACCCTGCCAGATGATTTTGAACATTTCGAACCTATTCTGGAACAGGCTGTCAACCGTCTGCCTATCCTTCAGCAGGCAGGCATCCAGACCTTTTTTAACGGCCCTGAAAGCTTTACCCCTGATGACCGCTATATGTTAGGCGAAGCACCTGAATTAAAGCGGTTTTTTGTCGCCGCCGGTTTTAATTCAATAGGCATTCAGTCTGCAGGTGGTGCAGGTATGGCACTGGCGCAATGGATTGACAGAGGGCGTCCACAAATGGATATCTGGGATGTAGATATTCGCCGTATCCACCCCTTCCAGAGCAACAGACATTATCTGTCAGAACGCGT
>Ga0181582_10004866_pt1 | contig 10812 bp, 11 predicted proteins | sample 071ome_32_FD_132438 | JGI IMG/M metagenome (GOLD analysis project Ga0181582, IMG submission 132438) | Coastal salt marsh microbial communities from the Groves Creek Marsh, Skidaway Island, Georgia - 071405AT metaG (megahit assembly) | ecosystem: Environmental > Aquatic > Marine > Intertidal... | reverse complement strand
CCTGCTCCGCGACCTGCAATACACCCATTTCCAAAAGGACAAGCACAAGCTCCACCTCGACCTCTACCGTCCCGAGAAGTTCGAAGGCCCACTGCCGGTCGTGGTCTGGGTGCACGGTGGCGGCTGGAAGAACGGCAGCAAGGACAAGTGTCCGGCCACCTGGCTGGCAACCAATGGCTTTGCCGTGACGAGCATCAATTATCGTCTCACCGATGCCGGAACGTGGCCAGACCAGATCAACGACTGCCGTGCGGCCGTCCGCTGGCTCAAGAAGAACGCCCACATGTATGGTCTCTCGACTGAGAACTACGGGGTCTGGGGCGGATCCGCAGGGGGGCATCTCGTGGCCCTGATGGGCACCCTGCCTTACCCAAAGGACGAGGAAATCTCCTCAAAGGTAAAGGCCGTCTGCGACTGGTATGGACCCTCGGACCTGTTGACCATGCCACCCAACATGGTAGGCAACGGTCGCACCGAGGAGGACGTCGCCAACTCCAATGGCGCGAAACTGCTCGGTGTCACGGTGAAGGACGATGTCCCCAAGGCCAAGACCGCCAGTGCCTACTGGCAGGTCAGCCCGGATGATTCCGCCTTTCTGATCATGCACGGCGACAAGGATCCCGGCGTTCCCATTGAGCAAAGCTGGAAGCTTCACCGCAAACTGGAGGAAGCGGGTGTCCGTTCCAAGATGCATGTGGTGCTTGGGGCCGGTCATGGAGGCAAGGAGTTCCAGACTGAAGAGGTCCGCGCCATGATCCTCGAGTTCTTCAACCGCGAACTGAAATGAGTCCTCTTCGCTGGGGCATCCTCGGTACGGGCAATATCGCCCGGAAGTTCGGCGCCGACCTGAAGCATGCGGAACGAGGCCATCTCGCCGCCGCAGGTTCACGCAGCATCGAGTCCGCCACAAAGTTCACCGCTGAGTTCGGTGGCCAACCCATGGCCAGCTACGACGAGGTGATCCAATCAGGAGAAGTGGATGCCCTTTACCTCGCCCTGCCCAATCACCTGCATGCGCCCCTCGCCATCCAGGCGCTCGAAGCCGGCAAACACGTTCTTTGCGAGAAGCCGATCGCCCTTTCCGTGGCTGAGGCAGAGGGCATGTTTGAAACGGCACACAAGACCGGCAAGGTACTGGTGGAAGCATTCATGTACCGCTGCCGCCCGATCATCCGGAAGCTCATCGACACGGTTCACTCGGGCGAGATCGGAGACCTCAGGATCATCCGGAGCAATTTCACCTTCGAACGTCCGGCCAGTCTCTCCGACGCACGCTATCAGCCCGACAACGGAGGCGGCAGCCTGATGGATGTCGGCTGCTACTGCGTCCACCTTTGCAGGACCCTTGCACAGTCGGAGCCCATGGAGGCCTTCGCCGTTGGCAATCGTCATGAACTTGGGGTCGATGACTACGCTGCCGGTTGTCTGAAGTTTCCCGGAGGTGTCCTTGCGACCTTTACCAGTGGAATGACGGTGACTTCCGACAAGCACACCCACATCGCAGGGACCAAGGGACGCATCGAGATCGACATGCCATGGCTCTTTGCCGATCGCTTCAAGGTCTGGCGTGGGGAGGAAAGCGAGGTGGTCGAGGTGGATGCGTCCAAGCCAATCTATGCCGAGGAGGCGGACGCCTTTGCTGCAACCGTCCTCGATGGCACCCCTCCTGTGATCACCGTTGAAGATTCCCTCGCCAACATGCGCGTGATCGATGCGCTCAAGAAATCGACCGGAGTGTTCAGGTAGGGACGCATCGCCGCAGGCGTCCCACCTCAATCCGATGCGTGATCCTGTAGCAACAGATGGAGCTTGGGGAATCCAGCACGACCACTCCTGCAACCACGAACCATGGGCTTCCCTTAATTCAGTCAAACGACCTCTCAAGCCAAGCGGTCTGATATGGGACCTCTTGGCAAGAGGTCCCTACCGGGTAGGGACGCATCGCCGTAGGCGTCCCACTTCAATCCGACGCGTAATCCTATAGCAACAGATGGAGCTTGGGGGATCCAGCACGACCACTCCTGCAACCACGAACCATGGGCTTCCATTAATTCAGTCAAACGACCTCTCAAGCCAGGCGGTTTGATTTGGGACCTCTTGGCAAGAGGTCCCTACCGGCAATCACATCCCTTCCAGCGCATCGCCCAGCCCCTGGAAGTGCTCCATGTAGAAGGTGATGATGAAGTAGGCCACACCGATGGCGATGAACAGGAAGAAAAGATTGGGCAGCCAGAAGGAAAATTGCCGCAGCTTGCTCGATGCCTCTTCCTTGTAGTTCCGGTAGATCCGTTGAAGACAGTCGTCGAGCTTGCCGCTGACTTCACCGGCCTCGTAGGCGGAGGCAAAGAGGTCCGGGAAGGCCCAACTCGCCGAGACCAGGCTGGAAGGCGTCTCCCCGTTTTCGATCTTAGGTCCAAACTTCTTCGTCACACGTCGAAGCGTTTCCGATCCGCAGGAACGCCCTGCCAATGCCCATGCTTCAACCGTGCCCACCCCGGCGCTGAGCAGGGCACCGAGGGAAGCGGAGAGCCGCGCCAGTGCCAGATACTTTCTCGCTGTTCCGAGCAGGGGCACAAAACCCAGGATCTTTTCCATGGCGGAGCGCCAGACCATGGTCCTCTGGTTGCTCAGGGAATACATCAGGAAAACGATCAATCCGTAGATCACACCCAGCGCCATCCCCTTCTGCACAAGAAAGGTGGTCACCTCTCCATTGATGAGCCCCACCAACGTGCTGGTGGGAAAAATGATTACCGCGAGGTGGAGGATGAAGAAGGGATAGGCCATCGCCCACAAGGTCTTGCCCACGAGCGCAGCCGTATCGGCATAGTAGTCGCCAAGCATGCGGAAGCACTCGTCCAGTCGTCCGCTGTTTTCCCCTGCTTCCAGGAGGGAGCGGTCGAACTCCGGAATGATGCCGGGCTCCTTGTGCAGGGCCTGGGCGAAGGTGTCGCCCATCTGGAGATAGTTGAGGATCCGGTGGATGGCGGCACTGAAGTGACGGGCGGACCGCTTGTCGGCAACCGAGGTGAGGGCCACCTGAAGCGTGACGCCCGAGGAAACGAAAGAGCCGAGCTGGTTGTACAGCTCGGCTCGTCTCAAAAGTTTTCCGGGCGTTTCAACAAGTGACATGACGCCCGGTGTGATGTGGATCAGGCGAGCGCCCGATCGATGGCGGCCGCCAGATCTTCCTTCGGACGCATGCCCATGATCTGGTCCTGCACCTCTCCACCCTTGAAGACCAGGAGGGTCGGGATGGAGGTGATGCCAAACTGGGCGGCCAGGGACTGGTGCTCATCGATGTCGACCTTGCCGATCTTGGCCTTGCCGGCGTATGCGTCGGCGAGCTCATCAATCACGGGTGCGATCATCTTGCAGGGGCCACACCACTGGGCCCAGAAGTCCACGAGCACAGGCTGATCAGACTTGATCACGTCCTGCTCAAAGTTGTCAGCGGTCAGGGTAACTACGTTTTCAGATGCCATTTTCGGATTCAGTTAAAGGTTCAGGTGCCTTGCGGCGAATGCCGAAGTCAACGTTACGAGGGCTGGAGAGGCAACCTTATTCCCAGAAGGCAGGTGCCTTCTCGGCCAGAACGAGAATCCGGTAAAGGCCGACGATACTGGTGATGAACACAAAGGACAGCAGGGTCCAGTTGACCCATCCATAACCGGCCCTGGCGACGGAAGCCTTGGGAGCCTTTGCCTTCTTCTCCTTGCCCTTCTTGCCCTTGGCAACCTTGCCGGTGGCCTTGGCCACAACCTTGCCACCCGCGCCGGGTGCCTTGGGAGCACCGGGTGCAGCCGCCGGGGCGCCCGGGGCCTTCGGAGCGGCAGGAGCACCCGGGGCCTTGGCTGCGGGTGCACCGGGAGCCTTGGCACCTCCGGGAGGAGGAAGGGAAATCTTGACGGTCGAACCCGGGGTGGGCGGCTTGGCCGGGGTTGCGGTCTTCGGACCACCCCCTGCCGGCTTCGGCGGGAGACCAATCTTCACCGTGGCACCGGCCTTTGGAGGCGCTGAGGGTGCCGCAGCTGCAGGAGCCGCAGGCGCTGCCGGTGCCGGTGCCGCACCGGGTGCGGGAGCGTCCACCTTGGGCGCCGGGGAGGCTCCAGTGGGGGGACCTGCAGGCTTCTTGCCGGGTAATCCGATGCGAACCGTTTCCTTCGGCTTGGGCGGCAAGCTGATACGAACCGTCTCTTTTTTCGGCTTCACTTTGGAAGCATCACCTTGGGGTGGTTGGTTTTCGTCGGACATAAGCGGTATCAACGAAGGTATTTTTCAGTCAATGGGGTGTCAAATGCTTAGTTTCCAAGCAGAAGCAACTTTCTGCCCTCCTTCCGCCTTCCAACCCCTCTTTTGCTTTTCAGGTGTCCGCCTCGAACGCATAGTCCCGCCTTAGGTTTTGAGATCCCAGTGAGCGACTCCTCCAAACAGTCTGAACAGGTCTGCGACCTCTGTGGCTCGGCAGACTACCGCATCTATTCCGAAAAAGGACGCCACGGCGTGGCCATCCGCACGGTCATCTGCCGTGGCTGCGGCCTGGTCTACACCAATCCCAAGCCCACCGAGGAGGAGAACGAGGACTTCTACAAGCGTCGCTACTGGGGTTCCTACAAGAATGAGACCAAGCCGGATGAGGCCTTTTTCCGGCGCAGGCTCCCCAAGATCCAGTCCATGTTCGGACTGGCCAGGCCCCACCTTCACCCCGGATGCAAGGTGCTGGAGATCGGGTCCGGAGTCGGGGCCCTGCTCTCCCTGATCAAGGAAGCGGCCGGTGAAGGTTCCACCGTCATCGGGATTGAGCCCCATGGCGGCCACTCGGCCTTTGCCCGGGAGCAGAAGGGTCTGGATGTCCGGACGGGCCTGTTCCATGAGTTTGTCGACGAACTGGAGGAAGGCACTTTTGACCTGGTGGTCATGAATCATGTGCTCGAGCACACCATCAGCCCCACCGAGACGCTGCGGACGATCCATCGACTCCTGAAGCCGGGAGGCATCTATTTGGTCGAGGTCCCCAACGTCCAGTTTCCGGGATCACGAATCAGCCACTATTTTCATCCGGCCCACCATTACGCCTTTTCCCCCAACACCCTGAGGCACCTGGCCATCAAGACCGGCTTTGACCCAAGGCGCGTCGAGGAACTCGACGGCGACCTGCCCCATACCCGGCTGAAGGGCACCCTTGTGAAGGAGGAACCGACTGCGGACGCCGCCAAACCGGTGGATGATGCAGACCAACGAGCCGCAGCGCTCGATGCCTACGGGAAGTGGTACTGGATGACCCTCGCCTCGATCCGGAAGAAGTTCACCCACTGGAAACGCCAGCAGATGCCGGCCGACCTCGTGGAGGATCACCCTCCCGGATCCGACTGACGTTTCGCCCGCCCCTTCACGCCGATGGGCCCCATTGACATGGCTTCCCAGCCATCCCGCGCCACATAAGTTTTGACGCCCCGTCCCTGCTGAATTATACGAAAGGCCCATGCACTGCATCGGGCATCCTTCTCCGACCCGCACCTCCCGCCCGGTGACCTTTTCCCCCTTTTGATCCATGCCTACGAGGAAAGAAAAACCCAAATACAAACGTATCCTTCTCAAGCTCAGTGGTGAAACCATGGGCGGCAAGAACGGCATGGGCATCGATCCCGATGTGGTCCACGAAATGGCCGACCAGATCGCCGAAATCCACAGGCTGGGCGTCGAGGTCGTGGTGGTCGTCGGGGGGGGCAACATCTTCCGCGGAGCCCTCGGGAGTGAAAAGGGATTCGAGCGCGCCCAGGGCGACTACATGGGCATGCTGGCCACGGTCATCAACGGCCTTGCCCTGCAGGACGCCCTCGAGAAGAAGGACGTCCCCACCCGCGTCCAGAGCGCCATCCATCTATCCCAGGTTGCCGAACCCTTCATCCGTCGCAAAGCCATGCGCCACCTGGAAAAAGGACGGGTCGTCATCTTCAGCGCCGGAACGGGCAACCCCTACTTCTCAACCGACACCGCAGCCGCCCTGCGCGCCAATGAGATCGGCGCCGAAGTCATCCTCAAGGCCACCAAGGTCGACGGTGTCTACGACAAGGATCCGATGAAGCACAAGGACGCGAAGCGCTACAAGACCGTGTCCTACATCGACTGCCTCCAGAAGCGCCTGAAGGTCATGGACTCCACCGCATTCACCTTCTGCATGGACAACCACATGCCGATCATCGTCTTCGACTTCTTCAAGGCCCACAACATCCGCAACGTCGTGCTCGGCAAGAAGGTGGGCACCCTGATTCAGGATTGATCCATGGCAGCCGGAGCCAAGCTCAACAAGATCGTCACCCACTGTGACAAGATCCTGAAGACGCGCGAGTTCCTCGACTGGAAGGGCGCGGTCAATGGACTGCAGGTCGAGAACGACGGGACGGTCACCCGGATCGCCGCCGCCGTCGACGGCAGCCTCAGGACCATCGAGATGGCCATTGAGGCCTGCGCCGATCTCCTGATCGTACATCACGGTCTGTTCTGGGGGCCTTCGCATCCCTGGACGGGCAAGAAGTACAGGATGCTGAAGCTGCTGCTCGACAACAATCTCGCCGTCTACAGTTCCCACCTTCCACTCGATGCCCACCCCAAGCTGGGAAACAATGACGGTCTCTGCTCAGCCCTCGGGTTCAAGGTCCTGACCCCATTTTTCTTTCAGAAGGAACGCTACCTGGGCCTTCAGGCCGCCAGAAAGATCAAGAGGGACAAGTTGATGGAGAAGCTTGAGAAGGTCCTGGGCGGGAAGCCCACCCTTCTGCCCGGTGGACCTGAGACCTGCCAGAAGATCGGCGTGGTGACTGGAGGCGCCGGATCCGAACTCTACATCGCCAAGCAGGAGGGCGTGGACACCTTCATCACCGGCGAAGGCCCTCATCACACCTTCGGCATGGCCGAGGACCTGGAGATCAACGTCATCTATGGCGGCCACTACGCCACCGAAACCTTCGGCGTCAAGGCCCTCGCCCAACACCTTTCCGAGGAATTCAAGGTCACCTGGACCTTCCTGGATCACCCCTCCGGCCTCTAGCTTGTAGCGGCGCCTCTATGACCGCCGGACGAAGGAGGTTACCACACCCGCTTCGCTCAAGGCGCAAAGGCACAAAGAGGAGAAAAACGCTCCAACTCACACTTACTGAATCAGGAATCTTCGGCTAACTTGGCAAGGTGAGCATCGATCAAAACGCATCTGAAGCACTCAAGCTCCCTGCCAGGGACAGGGCATTGCTCGCGGAATCGCTCTGGGCGAGCTTGTCTGATCCCAACATGATTGAGAACAAGCAAGACGATTCTGAAGCAGTGAAATTAGCAGTTGAACGTGATCAAGAGATGGAAACCGGAGATGTAGAACCAGTTTCTCACGACCAGTTGATGTCGCGTTTGCGCCAATGAAGATCGAGTATCACGCGGAGGGCGAAGGTGATGCGCATGAGTCGCTCAGCTAGAACCAATCGCCAGAATTGAACCCAATGTTCATTCATGAAGTCAGATCATCCAACATGGGCCTTGGAAACCCACGTATTTCCCGAGAAGGAAGAGCAGTCGCTTCTTTCACTACTGGAATCAATCGGAGTTGAATTTTGCACTCCGAAGGCTCACGAGCTTTCAAGGTTTGATCGTTGGGACCAGATCGATATTCCGAGAGGCTCCTGCTTCTTCGTGCGCCAGTTCAGTCAGCAGAGATCTTGGCTCGGAGACGTGTGGGGCAATCCGGAAGACTTTGACTGCTCGCGCTACTATCCAAAGTTTGGTCATCCTCTAATCAATAAGGACGGAAGAATCATGTCCATCAATGAATTGCTGTGGAAGCTGGACTCGATTCGGGATGAACTTGATTCCCAAGGAGACCTTTTCATCCGTCCAGATGACGGCTTCAAGAGTTTTGAAGGGGAAGTGGTTTCGTCAGAAGGGATCGACCAATGGTTGAATCGGCTCTCACTCCTTCAAATTCCGCGACATACGAAAATCCTTGTCGCTTCACCACGTCGCCTTACCTCGGAGTGGCGGATTCAAATGGTTGATGGAAAAGCCGTAGCAGCAAGCCGGTACCGCCCTGTATGGGAACAGGGAGCGCCAACCGAAGTTTTGGAGTACGCGGAAAATGTTGCCAGCAACGCTGCTTGGAATGTGAGGGCCTACGCGATGGACATCGCGACAACTGAGTCTGGCCTGGGGCTGGTTGAGGTTGGTTGCATTCTTTGCATGGCTTTCTATGAGTCCGATCCTCGGGCGATCGTTCATGCGCTTCAAGAGTTGGTGGCGGAATACCGGAACGGGAATACCAATTGTTAAGCCCAGGTCCAACCCCAGTTCGGGAAGATTGAACCGAAATCCACTTGCGGATCATGATTAAGTCTGTAATTTCTGTTTATACAGAAATTTAAAACTTAACCATCATGGCAAGAATCACAAAAGACATCTGCGGGCTGCTTGGAATGGAAGGCAAAGGCAAGAGAAAGAATGATCCCAAAAAGAATGCGTTGAAGCACGAGATCGACGTTTGCGTGGAGAGTCTGGTCAACCTCTGTAGGAAATCCCTGAAGGACTAGCCCTTCACTCGAATAAATTCGCTCACTTCTTCCTGAAGACAATGATGTGCTGTCGGGGCAGGACGTCGATGGTCTCCACGTATTCCAAAGGAAAGACTTCGGCCTCCTTCTTCACCTGGGCCTCGGACATCTTGTGCAGCGGCTTGATGGGAACCGTCGGATCCTCCTTGCGGTATTCCACCCAGACCACGCGCCCCCCCTTCCTGAGGGACTTCACGATGCCCTCCATCATCTCGTAGGGATGGGAGAACTCGTGGTAGACGTCCACCATGAAGGCAAGATCGATGCTATCCGCGGGCAGCTTGGGATCCGTGATCGTTCCCAAGACAGGCACGTAGTTATCATGACCCGCCTTCTTCATGTTCACGGCCAGCAGATCCAGCATCTCCTGCTGGATATCGACCCCGTAGATCCTGCCTTCCTTGCCGATGATGGGGGCGATCCTCCGGGTGAAGTAGCCGGAACCGGCACCGATGTCCGCCACCTTGTCCCCGGATTTGAGCTTCAGGGACTTGACCAGCAGGTCCGTACGTTCCTCGGCCTGTCTGCTTTCGCGTTCCAGCCAACCGGCTCCCAGATGTCCCATGACCTGGGAGATCTCCCGGCCCATGTAGTACTTGCCTATGCCATCGAAGGAACGGCGGCCTTTGCTGTATCTGGAGTCGGATGAGTCGGCCGCGGACAGGCCGAGGCAGAGGGAAAGGAAAAGGATGCTGGCGATGTATCTCATGGGGATAGGATTGAAGAACGACTTCCGGGACGGGCTGGACTATTCGAGGAATTCTCCCGGAAGGCAACCGCCGAGCCGTCAATTTGGACCATCAAGGGCATTTTCTGAAAAGAATTTCAAAGGCTGAAAAGCCCAAAAGCATGAATCCCCCTCATTTCCCTGGAGACCTAGAATCCCATTCAAGCCGCATTCCATCAGGCATTTAGGACATCTGGCCGTAATCCCCTCCTGCTGCCCTCAGCTTAATCATGGCAATTAGGCCGACTGCTATCTCATTGTGCCGCTTGACAGTCGCCCCCCCTTCTGGTTCTTTGTCCTCGGTTTACGAAGACAGCTTTCTCCGGCTTAGACGGAAAACAAGTCCGACCCTGCCGTAAATTTCGCTTCGGTGCGATGCACGCCGATGTTGAAGATCCTACCGTAAACCTACTTTGCATCTGATTCTGAAAGTTCCCCGGGCTGGCAGATCCTTCCTCAGGATAAACCAGCCCGGTTTTTTTTGTACCCACCACTTTCACCGCCCTGTAACACAAAATCCGCGCAAATGCCTTGCTTGCAGGCGTTAATCCAGTGAGCGCAAGCAGCGGAATCATGAGTGTCGCGGAGTCAGTCGAACCTGAATAACATTGCCTGAAGGCCCTGGTGGTCGAGGATGAAAAGGACATGGAAACCCTCATCAGCTACCATCTGAACAAGGACGGAATCCAGACCACACCCGCCAAGGACGGTGAGCACGGCCTTAACCTTGCCCTGAAGCGGGACTTCGACATCATCGTGCTCGACCTGATGCTGCCGATGGTCAGCGGCATGGAGATCTGCCGTCAGCTCAAGCTGAGAAACCGGCTGGAACAGACGCCGATCCTATTGGTTACCGCCGTTTCCGAGAGTATCGTGGAAAACCTGCTTTCGCGCCTTGAGGTTGCGGAGGTGGTCTTCAAGCCGTTCAAGCCTGAGGAATTCATGAAGAAGGTCCGGAAGATCATGGGCAGAAGCCGGGAAGAACAACCTCCCAACCCGTGATGAAGCAGTAGCGGGGAAGGAGAAGCCCTTTTACTCCTCGTCCGTAAGCTTGCGATAGAGCGTCGCCAGGGAAACCCCAAGAACCTCGGCCGCCTGTTCCTTGTCCCCACCCGTCTGGGCCAGCACACGGTGGATGTAGGCCACCTCCTGCTCCTTCACAAAGTTCTTGAGAGGCCCGATCGGGGAGTTCATCGCGGCAGGATTGGCCGGCTTGATCTCCTGCACATTGCCTTCACCACCGGTCGCCAGCGGGAAAAGCGCCGACGGCGCCACCTTCTTGCTGCCGGCCTCGCCCTGGGTCACCAGCTCGGTGTCACTGCTCTTCACCTTGCTTCCCAGTGCGGCCACCTTCGGGGGTAGATCACAGGCACGGACAACACTGTCCTCACAAAGCGCACAGGCCCGCTCGACGGCGTTCTCCAGCTCCCGGACATTTCCAGGCCATTCATAAGCCTGCATCAGATCCATCGCATGGCGGGTCACCTGGTAATACTG
>Ga0181582_10004863_pt1 | contig 10815 bp, 11 predicted proteins | sample 071ome_32_FD_132438 | JGI IMG/M metagenome (GOLD analysis project Ga0181582, IMG submission 132438) | Coastal salt marsh microbial communities from the Groves Creek Marsh, Skidaway Island, Georgia - 071405AT metaG (megahit assembly) | ecosystem: Environmental > Aquatic > Marine > Intertidal... | reverse complement strand
TCGGCCGCAACTCCTTCCAGCGGTCCCGCGAGGACGCACTGGAGCTGCTCTCCAACGTCATCAAGATCTATCAGGGCAAGTTCTGATCAGCCGAAGAACAGGACCCAGACGAACAGGAGCCACGCAGCAATAATCGTAACCTGCAGGGGGACAACGATCTCGTATCGCCCCCGGTCTGGTTCCTTCCCGCCGCGTGCATAGGCGTTCCATGCGTGCCGGAACGGATCGGAAAAGCATTCGTCCTTGATCCGGCCGATGCGCTGGCGGTGCCCGTTCAGGGCCAACTGGAACCGGTAGAGGAAGAACCCTCCAAAGAAGCATGCGCCGAGTCCTAAAACGCAGAGCAAATACTTCTCGGACTCGCTCGGGCCGATCAGCGTGTTGACGCCGAAGAGGGCGCCGATAAGCAGGATCGAGTAATTCACAATCTGCCATTGCTGACGCTTGAGAAATTCGATGTTGTCGCGGGCATCGTTGAACAGCGCGACGAGTTCATTATGTTCGCACGGATTTGCGGCTTGCTTGGTCGCCATTGTTGTATCCTCTCCCGTCGTTAACCCTGCAAAATGGTCGCACAACCTGCAATGGCTGATCCATCCTGCCGACTCTACCTGATCACCCCGTCCAGCCTCGACGGCGAGCGCCTCGATGCGTTCGCCGGTGCGCTGGAGGCCGCGCTCGGCGCGGGCGATGTCGCCTGCCTGCAGTTGCGCCTCAAGGGGCCGGTGATCGACGATGTCGAGACCCACGCAACGGACGACACCATCCGCCGCGCGGCTGAGCGCCTGCTGCCCATCACACGAGCCCATGACGTGGCCTTCCTGATGAACGACCGGGCCGACCTGGCCGCCGAACTCGACTGCGACGGCGTGCATGTGGGCCAGGAGGACACGCCCTATAAGGAGGCGCGCCGCCTGCTGGGCGACGACCGTATCGTCGGCGTCACCTGCCACGATTCCCGCCACCTGGCGATGGAAGCCGCCGAGGCGGGCGCGGACTACGTGGCGTTCGGCGCGTTCTACCCGACCGAGACCAAGACGCCGAAGTTCCGGGCGCGCCCGGACCTGCTGCAATGGTGGTCGGAAGTGATGGAAGTGCCCTGCGTCGCCATTGGCGGCATCACGGCGGACAACGCTGCACCCCTCGTCGCCGCGGGCGCGGACTTCCTCGCCGTCTCGGCAGGCGTGTGGAACCACCCGGAAGGACCGGCGGCGGCGGTGCGGGCGTTTAATGCGGTTTGTGGGAACGCGCCGTTGGTTTAACACCGCTGATCACCCATACTAATTCTGTCCTTCGCTCGCTTACTGCCAGCGCGTCAGCAAGGAGGAATTTTTTTGATTCCAGATTATCAAACACTCATGCGGCCCGTTCTTGAGGCGTCTGCGCATGGAGAGGTACGGATTAGTAAAGTCGTTGACGACCTTGCTGACCAATTCGGCCTCTCGGAAGCTGAACGAGAAGAACTGCTTCCCAGCGGCAAACAAACCCGATTCTCAAATCGCGTTCATTGGGCCAAGAGCTATTTGAACCAGGCGGGACTTGTGAAGGCAACTCGTCGCGCGCACTACCAGATCACCGAACGAGGCCAGAAAGCGCTAGAAGACCCTGCTCTGGTCATAAACAATTCTTACCTAGAAAAGTTCGAGGAATTTCAGGACTTCAAAGCCAGAACCAAACCAACTTCCAGCACTGGAAGCACTACTTCGGAACCGAGCGTGGATAACGACGCCACGCCAGACGAAGTTTTGCGCAATGCCCACCGTCAAATAAATGCGGCTCTAGCCGAAGATCTCCTAGACCGTGTGCGGGAAGCCACACCCGCATTCTTCGAGAACCTGATCGTCCAATTGCTGTTGGCGATGGGATATGGAGGCACTTCCGAAGACGCCGGACGAGCACTTGGCAAAAGTGGGGATGATGGGGTCGACGGTGTCATCGACCAAGATCCTTTAGGCGTAGATCAAATCTACGTTCAGGCGAAACGATATGCCGAAGGCAATGGGATTGGTTCCGGCGCCATCCGAGATTTTTTTGGCGCTCTAAGTCTTAAGAAGGCCCACAAGGGGATATTTGTCACAACTTCACACTTCAGCCCTTCCGCTGTTGAGACGGCTCAGAATCTTGGAACAAGAATTGTGTTGATCGATAGCGATGAATTGGCGCGCTTGATGATCCGTTACGGCATCGGTTGCAGGGATGAGCAAGTGCTTCACTTGAAAAAGGTCGATGAAGACTTTTTTGATGAATAGCCGCACTACCACCCCCCCTTCCCTCCCCCGCGCCTAACTGCTAGAGACCGCGCCGAAATATCGGCTTCCTCAAAGGCGACCAGAAAATGAAGATCGACGGCAACGAAATCCGGCCGGGCAATGTCATTGAGCATCAGGGCCGGCTGTGGCGCGCGGTGAAGACCCAGCACGTCAAGCCGGGCAAGGGCGGCGCGTTCCTGCAGGTGGAACTGAAGGACATTCGCGACGGCACGAAGCTGAACGAGCGCTTCCGCTCGGCGGAGACGGTCGAGCGTGTGCGCCTGGAGCAGAAGGAATACCAGTACCTGTATTCCGACGGCGACATGCACACCTTCATGGATCAGGACACCTTCGAGCAGATCACGCTGGGCGCCAATGTGCTCGACGACGATCAGGCCCGCTTCCTGCAGGACGGCATGATGGTCCAGATCGAATCCTATGAGGACGAGCCGCTGGGCGTGTCCCTGCCCGAGCGCGTGACGCTGCAGGTGGTCGAGGCCGACCCGGTGGTGAAGGGCCAGACGGCGACGTCGTCCTACAAGCCCGCGATGCTCGACAACGGCGTGCGCATCCAGGTGCCGCCGCATATCGAGGCCGGCACCGCCGTGGTGGTGAACACCGCCGACGCCACATACGTCGAGCGCGCGCGCGACTAACCGAAACCCCGTCCGGCCCCGAGCCTGATAGCCAGGGGCCGGCGAAACGGAAGAACATGCGTCCAGCCATCATCAACGTCATGGACAAGGCCGCGCGCCGCGCCGGCCGCGATCTCGCCCGCGATTTCGGCGAGGTCGAGCAGCTCCAGGTCTCGCGCAAGGGCGCGGCGGACTTCGTGTCCGCCGCCGACCGCAAGGCCGAGCAGACCCTGCACTACGAGCTGATGAAGGCGCGGCCCGATTTCGGCTTCCTGGGCGAGGAAGGCGGCACCAAGGAGGAAGGCGACGGCGTGCACCGCTGGATCGTCGATCCGCTGGACGGCACCACCAACTTCCTGCACGGCCTGCCGCAGTTCGCCATCTCCATCGCGCTGGAAGAGCGCGGCCAGATCGTTGCGGGCGTGGTGTACGAGCCGCTGAATGACGAGTTCTTCTGGGCCGAACGCAACGGCGGGGCGTGGCTGAACGACCGCCGCCTGCGGGTCTCCGCCCGCCAGAACCTCAACGAGGCGCTGATCGCGACGGGCATGCCCTTCCTGGGCCATGGCGACCCGGTGCGATACATCAAGACGCTGCAGACCGTGATGCCCCAGGTCGCGGGTATCCGCCGGCTCGGCTCCGCCGCGCTGGATCTCGCCTATGTGGCCGCCGGGCGCTGCGACGGATTCTGGGAGTTCGGCCTGAGCATCTGGGATATCGCGGCGGGCGTCCTGATCGTCCGCGAGGCGGGGGGCTTCGTCTCTGACCCCAAGGGGCGCGATCTCGCGCTGCAGTCCGGCGACGTGGTGGCGGGCAACGACCGCATCCACGAAAAGTTGCTGCGTTGCATCAAGGATTCCGACCCGGGCCCCACCCCGCGTGAAAAGACCGCTTAAGCGCCTGTCTTTAAAGCGGTTGTGGGCCCCGACTCCCTTACGGTATGTTCGCGTGCGCGGTCATGACCTGGCGGCAACCGCGTTGCATGAAGAGGGGTTGGGCGAGATGAAACGGCGAGCAATCAACGGGATTCCGGGCTTCAGGCCCGCATGTTTCGCTGCGGCAGCGGCGCTATGGGCTTTCTCGACGGCCCTGCCGGTGCAGGCGCAGAGCGTTGTTGTCGATCTGAGCGTACTGGGTGGCGGTGGCGGCTACAGCCCCTCACCCTATAGCGCCACCGGCCCGGCCACCGTCGCCGGTGACGGCCTGCTGCTGTTCCCGCCGAACAGCAGCCCCGTCTCCCGCCTCGAAGGCCCGCTGTCCGGTCAGTCACTCGTCACGGCCCCGCGCGCGCCCATGCGCGCCGCTTCACCCGCCAGCGCACCGCAGTCGCGCGTGACCGCGGCCGCACCGACGCCGCCTGCACAGACGCCTCCCGCCCCGGCAAAAACGGCACCTGCACCGGCTCCTGCCGCGACACCGGCGCCGCCGCCCGCACCGGCTCCGGCCCAGACCGCCGCCGCCACCCCGGAACCGGCCGCAACACCGGAACCGCCGGCCGTCACACCACCACCGCCGCCGCCTTCACCTGCCGAGACGCCGCCGGCGGCCGCCGCCCCCGCTCCGCCTGCTCCGACCCAGACGGCCGCCGTGCCGAGCGGCGATGCCGCGGGCGACGAGACCCGGATTCTGTTCGATGCCGGCTCGGCCGAACTCAACGACGCCGCCAAGGCGACGCTGGACGCGCTGGCCGAACGCCTGAGCGCCGACGAGAACCTGCGCATCCAGTTGCAGGCCTTCGCGTCAGGAAATGACGAGACCGCGCCGGAAGCGCGCCGTCTGTCGCTGAAGCGGGCGCTGAATGTGCGTGGCCATCTGGTCGAGCGGAACATCCGCAACACGCGCATGGATGTGCGCGCACTCGGCATCAAGTCCGGCGACGGTCCGGCGGACCGGGTGGATGCCGTGATCGTGACTCGATAGGGACCGCAACCTCCGCGCCCTAAAGTCGTCACATAATTCCGACAGTTTCGCGGTACGCTTCGGGCGGTTCTCCGCGGGACCGCCGGCAACGCGAAAACGGGCCGCACTGCGATGACCAACACGAACGTCTATATGACCCGGATGGGGGTCTTCCTGGTGCTCGCGATCATCGGCGCGGGCGTCCTCCACAGGCAGCTCATCGAAGCCTTTGCGGCCAACCCGGCGATCAACGGCATCATCCTCGTTGTCCTGTTGCTGGGCATCCTGTTCGTCTTCCGGCAGGTGCTGATGCTACGCACCGAGGTCAACTGGATCGAGGCCTACCGCAGCCAGGCCCCCGGCATTTCCGTGGCCTCACCGCCGAAGCTTCTCGCACCGATGGCCGCGATGATCGGCGACCGGCAGGGCCAGCTTCGCCTCAACACCACCTCGATGCGTTCAATCCTCGACGGCATCAGCGCGCGGCTGGACGAATCCCGCGATATCTCGCGCTACCTGATCGGCCTGCTGATATTCCTCGGCCTGCTCGGCACTTTCTGGGGCCTCCTGCAGACGGTGAGTTCCGTCGCCGACGTCATCGCGGGCCTGCAGGTGGGCGGCGGCGATGCCGTGACGATCTTCAACGACCTGAAGACCGGGCTGGAAGCGCCGCTGTCGGGTATGGGCACGGCGTTCAGTTCGTCCCTGTTCGGCCTGGCGGGCTCGCTGCTGCTGGGCTTTCTGGAACTGCAGGCGGGCGCGGCCCAGAACCGATTCTACAACGACCTCGAGGACTGGCTCAGCACCGCCACGCGCGTGTCGGGCGGGGGCGCCCTGTCCGTCGGCGAGGGCGACCAGTCGGTCCCCGCCTACATCCAGGCGCTGCTCGAGACCACAGCGGACTCGCTCGACAACCTGCAACGCACGGTCGCGCGTGCCGAAGCCGCCCGCGCCCAGAGCGACCAGGGCCTCAGCACCCTGACCGACCGCATGACCACGCTCACCGACCAGATGCGCACGGAGCAGGACCTGATGGTCCGGCTTGCCGAGAACCAGGCGGAGTTGCGCCCGGTGCTCCAGCGCCTGGCCGAGAGCCGGTCGGCGGGTGCCATCGACGAAGCAACGCGCGGGCACATCCGCAACCTCGACAACCACATGGCACGGCTGATCGAGGAAACGGCGCACGGGCGCAACGAGATCGTGCAGGAACTTCGCGCGGAAATCCGTCTGCTGGCGCGCACCATCGCCGCGCTGGCCGAAGAAGACTCCCGCTAGCGGGCGCGGCAGGTGCCCGGTTCCTCATCATCGCGACGACGCCAGGCCGGCATCAACTACTGGCCCGGCTTTGTCGATGCGCTGGCCGCGCTGCTGGTCGTCGTCGTCTTCCTGGTCATGGTTTTCGCGCTGGCCCAGTTCTTCCTGTCGGATGCGCTGTCGGGCCGCGACGAGGCGCTGACCAAGCTCAACCGCCAGATCAGCGAGCTGGCCCGGATGCTGGACCTGGAGCGCTCGGCCAATACGGATTTGCGCCTGTCGGTCTCGCAGCTCTCCGCCCAGCTGCAAAGCTCGATCTCAGAACGGGATGCGCTGATCGCGCGGCTTGCCGACACTGAGGACGAGCTGCAGCAGGTGCGCACGGCCAATGCCGAGGAGCTGGAGCGCCTGCGTCAGCAGGTCACCACCGACAAGGAAACCCTTGAGCTTCAGCTGCGCGACCTGGCCCGGCTGGAACGCGACATCGCCGCGCTGCGCAAAGTCCGCGAGACGCTGGAAGCCGAGATCGCGCAAGTGACCGGCGAACTGGGCCAGGTGCGCGACCTCAGTAAAGAGCTGGAGGCCCGGCTCGCCGCCGAGGAAGAGCGCACGGCGCTGGCCCAGAAGGAGATCGCGGAGCGCGATATCCGGCTGACCGAGCTTCTCCAGCGCGCCGAAGTAGCCGAGACCTCGTTTGCCGAGGAACGCGAGCTCTCCAAGGAGGCGCAGGCACAGGTGGCACTGCTCAACCAGCAGCTTGCCGAACTTCGCAAGCAGATCGCAGCGCTGAACGAGGCCCTCGACGCATCCGAAGCCAAAAATGCCGAGAAGGATATCCAGATCGTCAATCTCGGCCAGCGGCTGAACGAGGCGCTGGCGACCAAGGTTCAGGAGCTGGCCCGCTACCGGTCCGAGTTCTTCGGCCGCCTGCGCGAGGTGCTGGGCGAGCGCGCCGATATCCGCATCGAGGGCGACCGTTTCGTGTTCCAGTCGGAAGTGCTGTTCGAATCCGCCGAGGCGGTGCTGAACCCGCAGGGTGAGAAACAGCTGGCGCAACTGGCAGGCACGCTGAAGCAGATCGCCGGCGAGATCCCGCCCGACATCGACTGGATCCTGCGCGTCGATGGCCACACCGACATCCGGCCCATCAACAACCTGCAGTTCGCATCCAACTGGGAGCTGTCGGCGGCGCGCGCGATCTCGGTCGTGAAGTTCCTGGTTCGCCAGGGCATCCCCGCGGAGAACCTGGTCGCCGCCGGCTTCGGCGAGTTTCAGCCCATCGACGACGGGCGCGACGAGGTGGCCTTCCGGCGCAACCGGCGCATCGAGTTCAAGCTCGACCAGCGATAGAAGGTGTTACTGCGCGGCCTCGCCCGCGCGACCCAAATCGAATTGGAGTTCCGCGAGCCGGGCATAGAGCCCGCCCTGGGCCACGAGTTCGTTGTGCGTGCCCTCGGCCACGACCGCGCCTTCGTCCAGTACGACGATACGGTCCGCCGCCATCACGGTGGCAAGGCGGTGCGCAATGACGAGTGTGGTCCGGCCTTCCATCAGCCCCTCCAGCGCAGTCTGGACCGCGCGTTCGGATTCGGCATCCAGCGCGCTGGTCGCCTCGTCCAGCAGCAGCACGCGCGGATCGCGCAGGACGGCGCGCGCGATCGCAACGCGCTGGCGCTGGCCGCCGGACAGGCGCACGCCCTTCTCGCCCAGGAAGGTGTCGAAGCCTTCCGGCAGCGCATCGAGGAACTCGGCGGCAGACGCCGCCTTGGCCGCCGCGCGCACCTCCGCATCGCTGGCACCGGGCCGCCCATAGCGGATGTTCTCCCAGGCATCGGCGGAGAAGACCACCGGCTCCTGCGGCACCAGCCCGGTCTGGGCGCGCACATCGGCGGGGTCGAGTTCGCGCAGGTCGAGCCCGTCGAGCCGGATCGCGCCGGATTCGGGATCGTAGAAGCGCAGCAGCATCTGGAAGACGGTTGATTTGCCCGCCCCCGACGGCCCCACCAGCGCAACCGTCTCACCCGGCCTCACGTCGAGAGAAAAATTGCTCAGCGCGGCATGATCGGGCCGCGACGGGTAATGGAAGGTCACGCCCTCGAAGGTCACGCGGCCTTCGGGGTTGGCCGGAAAGGCCTGCGGCTCGGCGGGCCGGGAAATATTGGGCTGCATGTCGAGCAATTCGAACAGCCGCTCGGTCGCGCCCGCAGCGCGCTGGAGGTCGCCGATCACCTCGGAAATCGCGCCCACCGAACTGGCCACCACGACCGCATAGAAGATGAAGGCGGACAGGTCGCCCGCCGTGATCCCGCCGGAGATCACCTCGCGCCCGCCCATCCACAGGATCACGCCGATGGCCCCGAAGACCAGCAGGATCACCGTGGCCGTCAGCGCCGCGCGGGCGCGGATGCGCCGCACGGAGGTGGCGAAGGTGTCCTCGACGCGCCCCGAGAAGCGCTCACGGTCGGTCGCCTCATGTCCGAAGGCCTGGACGGTGCGAATGTTAGCGATGGATTCATCGACATAGGAGCCGACATTGGCCAGCCGGTCCTGGCTCTCACGGCTCAACTTGCGCACGCGGCGGCCGAAGACAAGGATCGGCACGAGGACAACCGGCACCACCAGCAGCACCAGAAGGGACAATTGCCAGCTCGTGACCGCCAGCATCACCGTGCCGCCTAGCACCAGCAGCACATTGCGCAGCGCCATCGACGCCGAGGTGCCGACCACGGTCTGGATCAGGGTGGTGTCTGCGGTCAGCCGCGACATGACCTCGCCGATCTTCATGGTCTCGTAGAAGGCCGGGTCGAGACGCAGCGTGTGGTCGAACACCGCCTTGCGCATGTCGGCCATCACGCGTTCGCCAAGCCAGGAGACAAGGAAGAAGCGCGCATAGGTCGCGCCGGCCAGCACCACCACCACGACCAGCAGGGCGACCAGCGCGTGATTCAGCGGCGAGATATCGCCCGCCGCGAAGCCGTCATCGACCAGCCGCCGCACCCACTGGCCGATGGCCAGCACGGTGCCCGCGGCGACGGTGAGCGCCACCAGCGCGCCCGCGACCGCCAGCCGGTAGGGCCGGAGAAACCGCCCCAGACGGCGCAGTTCGCCCAGCTCGCGCTTCGGCGGGCTGCCGTCGTCGTCTTCGGAAATGGTGGAGGCGTTCTTTCGGGCCACGTCGAAATCCATAGAACAGGCGGATGCACGGTGTAGCAGGCCCGCGCAGCGCCGCCAACCGAGCGCGAAAAGACGGGACGGAAACGCCTTGCGGTCAAGCGTCCCCGCCGCTATAATGCCGTCTTCCGAAGCCAGAGCATTAAAGATGAAGAAAGATATTCATCCCGACTATCACGAGATCACCGTGTTGATGACGGACGGCAGCGAGTACAAGACCCGCTCGACCTATGGCGAGCCGGGCGACACGCTGCGCCTCGACATCGACCCGAAGACCCACCCCGCATGGACCGGGCAGCATCGCCTCGTCGATACCGGCGGTCAGGTGGCCAAGTTCAACAAGCGCTACGAGGGTCTGGGCTTCTAAGCACCGGATATCGTTGAGAGTTTCGAACGGGCGTTGCTGCGGCAGCGCCCGTTTTCGTTTGCCGCATGGTGCTCCGTTCGTGCCATGCAGAATCCTCATATTCTCCGCCTGACAACCCCTTGAACCGCCGCACGCAATCCCTATCTCGGGATTGTCGCGAGGGACGCCTTTGAAAGGGTCCCGGATCGCCGCGCCCGGCAAATCCCGGCCCGACGTGGCGGGATCCGCCGATGTCACAGTTGCTCAAACACGGAGAACGAGTGAAATGCGCACCTACAATCTTGATCTGACTCCCCTCTTCCGCTCGACCGTCGGTTTCGACCGGATGGGCCGGCTTCTGGACACCGCCTTCAACAGCGAAGCGCCGTCCTACCCGCCCTACAACATCGAGAAGATCGCCGACGACCAGTACCGCATCACCATGGCGGTCGCCGGGTTCAACGAAGCCGATCTGGACATCACCCAGAACAACAACACGCTCATCGTGACCGGCGAGCAGGAAAAGGACGAGGTCGATTCGAAGTACCTCCATCGCGGCATCGCGACGCGCGCGTTCCAGCGGCAGTTCGAACTGGCCGATCATGTGAACGTGACCAATGCGGGGCTCGAGAACGGCCTGCTCGTGATCGAACTCAAGCGCGAGGTTCCCGAGGAACTGAAGCCACGCAACATCACAATCGGCGCCGGCGGCGCGGCCAGGACCCTCGATCACGAGAAGAAGGCCGCCTGACGGCATACCCCCATCCGCTGAAAGCAGGCCCGCCGGAAACGGCGGGCCTTTTTCGTTTCGCGCGCGAATGTTTAAATGCCGCGCAACAAAAACCCATTTCGCCCGGGGAGGCCCCATGAAGACCAGCACCGACCGCATCCTGACGACCCATGTCGGCAGCCTGCCGCGTCCCGAAAAGCTCGAGGGGCTTCTCTACAAGGTCGAGTTCTCCGAGCCCTACGACGCCGCCGAGTTCGACGCCACCGTCACCGAAGCCGTCGCCGAGGTGGTGGCCAAGCAGCGCGAATGGGGCCTGGACGTCATCAACGACGGCGAGATGAGCAAGACGGGCTACGCCACCTATATCCAGCAGCGCCTGGACGGGTTCTCGGGCGACAGCCCCTCGGTGCGCTTCGACGACCTGTCAGGCTTCCCGGGCTACCGCAAGATGCTGGCCCGCATGGCCGACACGCGCCGCCTCAACCGCCCGTGTTGCACCTCGGAAGTGACGATCCGCGACCGCGAACCGCT
>Ga0181582_10004855_pt1 | contig 10823 bp, 9 predicted proteins | sample 071ome_32_FD_132438 | JGI IMG/M metagenome (GOLD analysis project Ga0181582, IMG submission 132438) | Coastal salt marsh microbial communities from the Groves Creek Marsh, Skidaway Island, Georgia - 071405AT metaG (megahit assembly) | ecosystem: Environmental > Aquatic > Marine > Intertidal zone... | reverse complement strand
TGGTTCTGATGCCCTTTGCCTGGCGCGCGACGCTGGCGGCGCGGCATCATTGGCCGGTCTATCTTGCGGCAGGGGGGCTGATCAATGCCGGCTTCACCTGTTTCGGACTCGGTCTGCTGCTGGCCTCGGTCAGCAAGACGACGGTTCTGTTCTATCTGACGCCGGTCTGGGGGACGATATTTGGCCGGTTCTTCCTTGGCGAGAGGCCCGGCCGGCAACGCTGGCTTGCCGTTGGCGCGGCCGTCATCGGATGCGGTCTGGTGATGCGGATTGATCCCTGGCAGCTGGCGTTCGAGCCAGCGGACCTTCTGGGGCTCTTCTCGGGGCTGTTATGGGGCGCCGGGGCCGTCGTTCTGCGACGCCATCCCGAGGCTGATTTCCGCAACATATCGCTTGTTCAATATTGTGTTGGTGTCTTGCTGGCCGGGCTGATCATCCTGCTGATGGACACGCCCGTGCCGCCGCCGGGGGCAGTTGCCGCCGCAATACCCTGGGCGTTTGTCTTTGGCGGGCTGGTGTTTCTGCCGGCGCTGATGCTGGTCTTCCGGATCAGCCAGTATCTGTCACCGGGACTGGTCGGCATCCTGATGCTGTCCGAGGTGCTGGTCGCCGCCACGACGGCGGCGCTGTTCCTTGGCGAAAGGCTTGATCCGGCGCAGCTTGTCGGCGTTGTGCTGATCATGGCGGCCGGGGCCGGGGTCGCCTTTGCCGGCCCGCAGAGCCATCATGATGACCGGGCTACAGGCTGAAGCGCGAGAAGACCCGCCTTGCATTGTCCTCGAAGATCATCTGCCGCTGCGCGTCGCTGAGGCGCGTGCTGCCGTCGATATAGCGTTTGGTGTCGTCATAGTAATGACCGCTTCGCGGATCGATGCCGCGCACCGCGCCGATCATCTCCGAAGCGAACAGGATGTTCTCGGTCGGGATCACCTCGACAAGCAGGTCGATGCCGTCCTGGTGATAGACGCAGGTGTCAAAGAAGATATTGCCAAGAACGCGTTCATTCAGGTCGCCAAGCCCCATATCCTGCGCCATGCCGCGGAACCGGCCCCAGTGATAGGGAACCGCGCCGCCGCCATGTGGAATGATGAATTTGATCTGCGGGAAATCGGTGAAGACATCCGACATCATGAAATGCACGAAGGCAGTGGTGTCGGCACCAAGATAGTATGAGCTAGTCGTATGCATCGCCGGATGGCAGGCGCCGCTGACATGGATCATCGCCGGCACATCCAGCTCGCACATCACCTCGTAGAGCGGGTACCAGTATCTGTCGCCAAGTGGCACATCCTTCCAGTAGCCACCCGACGGATCGGGGTTCAGATTGCAGCCGATGAAACCCATCTGCTCGACACAGCGGCGCAGCTCGGCAATGCTTGTCTCGATCGGGGTCTGCGGGCTCTGCGGCAGCTGGCACACCGGGACAAAATTCTGCGGGAAGAGGTTGCAGACCCGCCGGATCAGGTCGTTGCAATGCTCTGTCCAGGCCTGCGAGGTCGAGGCGTTGCCGACATGATGCCCCATCCAGCTGGCGCGTGGCGAGAACACGGTCACATCGGTGCCGCGTTCCTGCTGTACGCGAAGCTGGTTCGTCTCGATGCTCTCGCGGATTTCATCATCGGTGACGGCCATCACGCCCTTGTCGCTGATATGGTCCGGGTCGGCGGCGACGGCGGCCTTCTGCGCGTCGCGCCAGTCGGCAACGCCGGGGGGTGTCGTGGTATAATGGCCGTGGCAATCGATGATCATGGTGCTGTCTCCCGGACAAAGGTCTGAAATGGCGTTCAGGCGCTGAACTGACGCTCGATGATATCCATCACCTGCATCGCCGGCAGGCATTGTGCGAGGCTGGAATTCGGCTCGCGTCCCTCGCGGATGGCGGCGATGAATTCCCGGTCGATCAGCTCGATGCCGTTTGTCGAGACATCGACCTTGCTGACATCGATCTGGTTGTCATGACCGTCATAGAGGTCGTCATAGCGGGCGATATAGGTGTTGTTGTCGCAGATATAGCGGAAATAGGTGCCAAGCGGCCCGTTATTGTTGAAGGACAGCGACAGGGTGCACAGCTTGCCGCTGGCCGTCTTCATGATGATGGCCATATCCATGGCGATGCCGAGCTCCGGATGATGCGGCCCCTGAACACCATGGACCTCGGTTACCATCTCGCCGGTCTGGTACATGAACAGATCGATGGTATGGCAGGCATGATGCCACAACAGATGATCGGTCCAGCTGCGCGGGCTGCCATCGGCGCTGATGTTCTTGCGGCGGAAGAAATAGGTCTGCACATCCATCTGCTGCACCGACAGCTCGCCAGCGGTGATCAGATTGTGGACATATTGATGCGACGGGTTGAACCGCCGCACATGGCCCGCCATCGCGACAAGGCCGGTTTCCTTCTGTTTCGCGACCAGCGCCTCGGAATCGGCCAGGCTGTCGGCCATCGGAATCTCGATCAGCACATGCTTGCCGGCGTCCATCGCGGCAAGTCCCTGTTCGGCATGCATGCCGGTCGGGGTGGCCAGGATCACGGCGTCGATATCGGGCATCGCCAGCGCCTCGGCAAGGTCCGTGGAGGCATGTTTGGCACCATAGGTGGCGGCAAGTTCCTGTGTTGGCTCCAGACGCCGCCCGACAATCGAGGCAATCTCGACCCCGTCGATGAGTTTCAGCGCATCAAGATGCTTTTTGCCAAAGGCGCCACCGCCCGCAAGACAGATTTTCATGGGATCAGCTCCGTTTCTAGCCTGATATGTCCTTGCCCGCTTCAAGGGCCTGTTCAATGAATGCGATCTGCTCGGCAAGCGCGGCGTCGGGGGCCAGTGTCAGGTCAAGTGCTCCCATATCGTCTTGCCAGGCGATCGTGCCGGTTGTCATCGCCGGCGGAATGTCCAGCGCGCGAAGCGTCTTCGCAACCTCGCGCATTTCGGCGGCGCGGCGGATGCCATGTGCTGTCATGCGTTCCATGTTGTAGGCGGCCTGTTCGGCCCATCCCATCCTGGTCTGCGAGGCATCAAGCGAAGTCGCCACCTCCTCGGCGACACCGGCCCGGACCGCGGCGCGGAAACATTCCGCCGTCAGTGCCTCGATTCCCTTCACCATGACCGAGCGTAGCATCTTGATGGTCGAGGCGCGGCCGATCGCATCACCGACAAAGCGCGGATGCAGACCGGCGATGGCAAGCTGTGCCGCGACAGCCTCGGGGTCGGGCGCCGCGGCGAGCATTGGCGTCTCATGGCCTCGCGGTTCGATTGGCGCCATGACCGCGACATCGACATAGGTGCCGCCTTTTGCTTCGATCGAGCCGGCAGCAATCTGTTTGGTCGTCGGTGCACAGCTGTTCATGTCGAGATAGAGCGCGCCCTGCGGCAGATACCGTGCCGCCAGCGCGGCGGCGGTGGCCGCCTGGTCCGCGGTGACCACCGATATCACGATATCGGCCTCACCGACGGCGTCGGCCGGGGATGAGGCTGCGTCAACACCGGCGCTGCTGATCCGCGCCGCCATAGCCGCCGAAATGGCGTCATCATCACTGGCAAGCTTGATGTCGAAGGCGCGGATCGCCGGCCTGTCGCCACCGCGCTGCGCGAGGCTGGTCGCAATTGCCAGCCCGGCCTCGCCAAATCCGATCAGCGCGATCTTCATCCGCAAACTCCCATAACTAATGACCATATGACATGGCCATGGAAAAGGGATAGCAAACTGGCGGCCGCCACGCCATGCCGACAGGATAGAATTTCGGCATGGCACCGTGCCAAGCTTTTATGGTCACTTTGCCGGTCATCGCGCTATGCTGGCAGTTGCCGAGTGATCTAGCCGAGTGATCTGAGGGGCGGGACAATGTCATCTGCGGGAACAAAATGCATGTGGATGCGGGGCGGCACCTCGAAGGGCGGGTATTTCCTCGCTTCGGATTTGCCGGCCGATGATGCCGCGCGCGATGCGCTGCTGTTACGGGTCATGGGATCGCCCGATGCCCGCCAGATTGACGGTATGGGCGGTGCCAGCCCGCTGACAAGCAAGGTTGCGGTCATCTCGGAGGCGACGCGTGATGATTGTGATGTCGATTATCTGTTTCTGCAGGTGTTTGTCGACCGGGCGCTTGTCTCGGACGCGCAGAATTGCGGCAATATCCTTGCCGGTGTCGGTGCCTTCGCCATCGAACGCGGTCTGGTGCCGGTGGCTGGCGAGACCACAGATGTACGGATTTTCATGCGCAACACCGGACAGGTGGCCACCGCCAGTATCGCCACTCCCGGCGGTCAGGTCTCTTATGCGGGTGACGAGGCCATTGACGGCGTGCCGGGCACGGCCGCCGCGGTGCCGCTTGTCTTTGATGATGTCGCCGGGTCGATGTGTGGGACGTTGCTGCCGACCGGCAATGCGGTCGATCTGGTCGAGGGGGTCGAGGTAACGATGATTGATAACGGCATGCCGATTGTCGTGCTTCGCGCCGCCGATATGGGGATCAGCGGCTATGAAACGCCCGCCGATCTGGACGAAGATGACGGGCTGAAGGCGCGGCTGGAGGCACTACGCCTGGCCTGCGGGAAGATGATGAATCTTGGCGATGTGACCGAGAAATCAGTGCCGAAGATGACCATGGTGGCGCCGGCGCGCCATGGCGGTGCCTTCATGACGCGAAGTTTCATCCCGCATCGCTGTCATGACACGATCGGCGTGTTCGCCGCTGTCAGTGCCGCCACTGCGGCGCTGCTGCCGGCAAGCCCGGTGGCCGGCATGGCATCCATCCCGCAGGGCGCGCGCAAGGTGATGGCGGTCGAACACCCGAACGGTGCCACAGCCTGTGTTCTGGAGTGCGACGAAGAAGACCGGGTTCTGAAGGCGGGGATGATGCGCACCGCGCGCAAACTGTTTGACGGTATGATTTTCTAGGGGAAGACGGACATGAACGATTCTGACAAGACCACCGGCGGCGAGGTTACCTGGCATCCCGATCCGAAGCGGCCCGATTTCACACCGCCTTCCGGCGCGGTCGACGCGCATTGCCATGTGTTCGGGCCGGCCGGTGAATTTCCCTTCGCGCCGGAGCGTAAATACACCCCCGGTGATGCCGGCAAGGACATGCTGTTCGCGCTGCGCGATCATCTTGGCCTGTCGCGCAATGTCATCGTGCAGGCAAGCTGTCATGGCAAGGACAACAGCGCGATGATCGACGCGCTGCGGACCTCCGGCGGGCTGGCGCGCGGCGTGGCGGTGGTCGCGCATGACATCGCCGATGACGAGCTCGACATGATGCATGAGGCCGGCGTGCGCGGCGTCAGGTTCAATTTTGTCAAACGTCTGGTCGATGCGACGCCGCGCGAGGTGTTCATGCGCACCGCCGAGCGGGTGCAGCGGCTTGGCTGGCATGTCGTTGTCTATTTCGAGGCACCCGACCTTGCCGATTTGTCGCCCTTCCTGAAGGAGCTTCCCGGCATCGTGGTGGTTGATCATATGGGCCGGCCGGATGTCAGCCAGCCGGTTGACGGGCCTGAGTTCGCCCGTTTCGTGACCCTGATGGAAGAGCTGCCGACCCTGTGGACCAAGGTCAGCTGTCCCGAGCGCCTGACGGTGGCCGGGCCGCCCTATGATGATGTGGTGCCGTTCCAGCGGCATCTTGTCGAACGGTTTTCCGACCGCGTTCTGTGGGGCACCGACTGGCCGCATCCGAACATGAAATCACACCGGCCCGATGACGGGCTGCTGGTCGACACCATCGCCCGGATCGCCCCAACGCCAGCCTTGCAGCAGGCCTTGCTGATCGACAATCCGATGCGGCTTTACTGGCCTGACGCCTGATTTTCCTGCGCAGTCCGGCGGCTGGCAAGCCCCCGCCCGACAGCCACCACGGCAAGGGCACCGATGGCGGCGGCAGCCTTGCCGGACCAGTCGGGAAGGGTGGCCATATGGTCCTTCAACAGCGGATCGTTCGCGATCAGGTCGCCGGCAAGCCACCCAAGCAGCGCCGCGCCAAGTGTGATAATGATGGGGAAACGCTGCATCATCCGCAGGATGATGGCGCTGCCACCAATGATGATCGGCACGCTGAGCAACAGGCCAAAGACGACAAGCGCCATATTGCCCTTCGCCGCCGCGGCGATGGCCACCGAATTGTCGAGGCTCATCACGAAATCGGCAATGATGATGGTGCGGATCGCCTCCATCAGGCTGCCGGATTGCGTGACCGACCCTTCGTCGAGTTCCTCTTCCTCGGCCAGCAGCTTGACGCCGATCCACAGCAGCAGCACCCCGCCAATCAGCTTCAGCGACGGCACGGTCAGCAGGGTGCTGGCGAAAAACACCAGAATCACCCGCAGGATGATGGCGCCGGCCGTTCCCCACAGGATGCCGAGCCGTTTCTGCCGTTGCGGCAGGTTGCGACAGGCAAGCGCGATGATGATGGCGTTGTCGCCGCCGAGGATGATGTCAATCGCGATGATCTGCAGGATCGCGATGACAAGCGCGTCGTCAAACATGGCGGCGGGACACTCTCACGGGGGACAGAAACTTCGCCGGATATAGACGTGACGGCCTGTTCGCGCAACCGGTTTGGGTCTGAGGGCGCATCTGGCCGGGCAGTGCGACAATAATACCCAACCGTGTTTTTGCTGCGGTCTGGAGGTTGCTTGAAATTTAAATTGTTGTATTTATTATATAAATTTAATAATAATGATTTTGATAATCATTCTCAATATTTCTCTTGCCAATTGCGATGAATTTGCATTTGATAATCATTCTCAGCCATTAGACACTGATGCCAGTCGGGGGAAACAGACCATGCATGTTGCAACGGCAACGCCAAAGGCAAAACCAAAGGCACAGGTGGCAGCGCGCCGCGCCACCGGCCGACTCATCACGTGGGCGGCCGCCTGTCTTACAGCGCTGTTTATCGGTGGCGGACCCGTCATGGCCGCCGCTGCCGAGATCAATATCTATTCACATCGTCAGCAATTCCTGTTGCAGCCCTTCCTTGACGCCTTTACCGCAGAGACCGGGATCAGGACCCGTGTTGTCTATGCCTCGAAGGGGTTGGCGCAGCGTCTTCTTGCCGAGGGTGAGGCGAGCCCGGCCGACGTTATTCTGACAGTCGATATTGCCCGGCTCAGCGAATATGCCGATCTTGATCTGCTGGCGCCGGTTGACTCGCCCGTTCTGGCGGCGAATGTACCGGCGCATCTGCGCGCGGCGGACAATCGCTGGTTCGCCCTGTCGACGCGGGCCCGCCTCGTCGCGACCTCGGTTGACCGGGTCGCCGAAGGCGCCATAGCCGATATCGAGGATCTTGCCGACCCGCAATGGCAAGGGCGTATTTGCAGCCGCAAGGGAAGCCATGTTTATAACCGGGCGCTGATGGCGTCGGTCATTGCGGCGAACGGAGCCGAGGCCGCCGAGGCCTGGGCTGATGGTATGGTGGCGAATTTCGCTCGCAAGCCGCAGGGCAATGACCGCGCGCAGGCCAAGGCCATTTTTGAAGGCCAGTGCGATGTGGCGATCATGAACCATTATTATTATGGGAACATGCTGTATGGCGACAAGCCGGAGCAGAAGGACTGGGCCGGCGCGATCAGGCTTGTCTTCACCAACCAGAATGGCCGTGGCACCCATGTCAATATTTCCGGTGGCGGTATGGCGCGGCACAGCCCGAACCCCGAGGCGGCGCGCAGGTTCCTCGAATTCCTGACAACGCCGGTGGCGCAGCAACTCTATGGTGAGGTCAATTTCGAATATCCGGTCAATCCAGCCGTCGCACCCGGCGGCGTGTTGGCGTCATGGGGCGATTTCAAGCGTGATGAACTGGCGATTGAAAGTCTTGCCACACTGGCACCCGACGCGCAGATGATCATCGACCGGGTCGGATGGTAGCCACCTTCCTGTCATATTGGTCAGGCCGGCCGGCCCGCCGTTTCGACGGCTGGTCGGTCGCCGCCATTCTGATATGCCTGTTGATCCTGGGACCGATCCTCGCCCTGTGGCTGACCGCCCTCGGCGACAGCCGGGGCCTGTGGGGGCATCTGGTCTCGACGGTGCTGCCGCGTTATGTGGTGAACACGCTGTTGCTGATGCTCGGTGTCGGGGTGCTGTCCGTCTTCCTTGGCGTCAGCACGGCATGGGTCATCACCCGCTACAACTTCCCGGCAAAGCGGATTTTTGAATGGCTGCTGCTGCTGCCGGCCGCCATCCCGGCCTATATCATCGCCTATACCTATACCGACTTTCTGGAATATGCCGGGCCGGTGCAGTCGCTTCTTCGTGACCTGTTCGGCTGGCAGCGACGGGCGGATTACTGGTTCCCCGAGATCCGCTCGCTTGGCGGCGCTGTTCTTGTCATGGCCTCGGTGCTGTATCCCTACATCTATATGGTGACACGGATCGCCTTCCGGCTGACCCCGGCCAGCCTGTTCGAGATCGCGCTTGTGCATGACAAGTCGCAATTCTGGTCGGTGGGACTGCCGCTCGCGCGGCCGGCCATCACCGCCGGCCTCGCCCTGGTCCTGATGGAGGTGGTGTCGGATTTCGGCACGGTCGAATATTTCGCCGTCGAGACGATCACACTCGGCATTTTCAATGTCTGGCTTGGCATGAACAATATCGTCGCCGCAGCCCAGATGTCGCTGCTCGGCTTTGTGTTCATCCTCAGCCTTCTTGGTCTGGAACTCTATGCCAGATCGCGCCAGCGGTTTGCCGGCAATGGCAAATCCACCCTCGAGCTGCAGCCTCTTGACCTTGGCCTGAAAGGTCGGATTGCCTGTCAGGCCGTATGCGCGCTGCCGCTGCTTCTTGGCTTTGTGATCCCGGTCGGGGTGCTGCTGAAATTCGTCCTTGGCAATCCCGTCACCGACCAGCTTGGCCAGGTCATCGACACGGTCGGCGCCACCATTTTGATGGCGGGCGCGGCGGCGCTGCTGATTGTCGCGGTATCGATGCTGCTGGTTCTGGCGGCCACCTATCGCGGCGGCATTGTCGTGCGGCGCCTGACCATGGCGGCATCAAGCGGCTATGCCATCCCCGGCACGATGCTGGCCATCGGGGTGCTGATCTTTGCCGGTGTTGTCGACCGTGCCTGGGGCGGGCTTGTCGGAGACCCGCGCGCGACCCTGCTGCTTGGGGGCGGCGGCATCCTTCTGACCGCCTATCTTGTGCGTTTCCAGGCTGTCGGTTACGGGGCGCTGATGTCGGGGATCAGGCGTCTTCCGGACAATATGATGAATGCCAGCCGCTGTCTCGGGCACGGATTCGGGCCCAGCCTGAGGCTGGTGATCCTGCCGCTGTTGCGCGGCTCGATGCTGGCAGGCGGCCTTCTGTGCTTTGTCGACATCATGAAGGAACTGCCGATCACGCTGCTGCTGCGCCCGTTCGATTTCGAGACGCTCGCCACCTATACATACCAGTTCGCCAAGGACGAGATGCTCGAGACGGCGGCGCTGCCGGCGCTCATGATTGTCGTTGCCGGTCTGGTGCCGGTAATCCTGATGAATAACATGCTGCGGCGCGCGGGCTAGACTTCATCTACGCCCCCGTGGTTTATTTGTCGCCCCTTCTGTCGGGCAAGATTTCCGGATACGAGGTGTGCTCCATGGCCGTCATCGCCTGTGTTGATGATCTGCGCAAACAGATGCAGCGGCGCGTGCCGCGCATGTTCTATGACTATTGCGAGAGCGGGTCGTGGACGGAATCGACCTTTGCCGCGAATGAGGCCGATCTTCAGAACATCAAGTTCCGCCAGCGTGTCGCCATCGACGTCTCGGAACGCAGCACCGCGATGACGATGCTCGGGCAGGATGTGCCGATTCCGGTGGCGCTGGCGCCGACCGGGCTGACCGGCATGCAGCACGCAGATGGCGAAATTCTGGCGGCGAAGGCAGCCGAATCCTTTGGCGTGCCGTTCACCCTGTCGACCATGTCCATCTGCTCGATCGAGGATGTCGCCGAAAACACCACGCAGCCCTTCTGGTTCCAGCTCTATGTGATGCGTGACCGGAAATTCATCCGCAATCTTGTCGAACGCGCGCGGGCCGCCAATTGTTCGGCGCTGATGATCACGCTTGATCTGCAGATCATGGGGCAACGCCACAAGGATGTGCGCAACGGGCTGTCGGCACCGCCGAAACCGACATTGAGGAACATGATCAATCTGGCGACCAAGCCGTCCTGGTGCCTTGGTATGCTGGCAACGCGCCGCCGCGAATTCCGCAATATCGTCGGACATGTGGACGGGGTGAAGGATATGTCATCACTTGCCAACTGGACGGCCAGCCAGTTTGACCCCAGCCTGTCCTGGGATGACGTGCGCGACATCCGCAAACAATGGGGCGGCAAGATCATCATCAAGGGCATTCTTGATGTCGAGGATGCGCGCCAGGCGGTGAATGTCGGCGCCGATGCGGTGGTCGTCTCGAACCATGGCGGGCGCCAGCTTGACGGTGCGCCGTCCTCAATCGCCGCGTTGCCGGCCATTGTCGATGCCATTGGTGACAGATGCGAGGTCTGGATGGATGGCGGGATCCGCACTGGACAGGACATCCTGCGCGCCGTCGCGCTTGGCGCGAAAGGCACGCTGATCGGCCGCGCCTTTCTTTACGGGCTTGGCGCGGGTGGCGAGGCCGGCGTCACGAAGGTGCTGGAAATCCTGCACAAGGAACTCGACCTGACGATGGCGCTGTGCGGCCGCTCGAAGCTGTCCGAGGTCGATGAGTCGATCCTGATCAGATAGATGGGCCGGGGTCAGCCGGCGCCGACCGTCCGGTGATAGAAATCGGGATCCGTCGCGCCCTCGGTGCCGACAAGCAGCACCACCGAATCCGGCGTCATTTCAAGTT
>Ga0181582_10004853_pt1 | contig 10825 bp, 8 predicted proteins | sample 071ome_32_FD_132438 | JGI IMG/M metagenome (GOLD analysis project Ga0181582, IMG submission 132438) | Coastal salt marsh microbial communities from the Groves Creek Marsh, Skidaway Island, Georgia - 071405AT metaG (megahit assembly) | ecosystem: Environmental > Aquatic > Marine > Intertidal zone... | reverse complement strand
GCGATACCAGACCGAGTATGTGCATGCGGCGTCCCGGCCTGGCGGCTTGAGCGCAGGCCTCTACCAGCGCCGGGTTACGACCGAAATCTCCGTTTTGGAGCGCTTTACCTATCCGCGAAAAATCCTGGTCAATCAGGCGCCCGGCGCCGATATGCATGTGGCCCACTTCAGAGTTGCCCATCTGGCCATCTGGCAGACCGACGTCGTTGCCGGAGCAACGAATCAAGGTATGCGGGTGATTTTTGAGGAGGCTGTCCCAGTACGGCGTCCGGGCAGCGGCGATTGCGTTGTAGTGACGCTGCTCGCTGTGACCCCATCCGTCGAGCACGATCAGCAGTACGGGATTGGGTGTCGTCGCCATAGGCTTTGAATAATCTGAAAAGTGTGCGGCGCGGGCGCGTTGCAAAGGGCCTCGATCTAGTAAGTGAGTGTATCATACGCATCCGCCCATTCTGCGGTTCGAACGCCTGTTTTCCCGGCGCTGAAAGTTTTTTCAAGAGACGATACGTCTATGGAACAGTTGTCTGAATTTGTGGTGAATCACTGGATTCTCGTTACAGCGTTCTGTGTGGTCGCCGGTTTGCTTCTCGCCAGTTTCGCGAATGCTGCAGGTGGGGTTTCCCCCCAGGAGGCCGTCGGACTGCTCAACAAACAGGCGGCGGTGATTGTCGATGTCCGTAAACACGAGGATTTCGCCAAGGGGCATATCATCGGTGCACTCAACCTCCCGCTGAACGAGTTGGAAAGCGCACGTAATCGACTGGCCGCGCATGCGGAAAAGCCTGTTCTGGTTTGCTGTGACAGCGGTGCCACGAGTGCGGGCGCCGCCCGAAAGCTGAAGCAGGCGGGAATCGCGAACGTGAGAAACCTGGCCGGTGGTCTAAGCGCATGGCGCGCCGCTAACCTGCCCGTGACGACCGGCTGAGGAATGCGGTCGTTAGGGCAGGAACCCAGACAGAGCGGAAACAAATAACATGGCTGAAGACAATCCAACTGGCGCAGCTGCCCCCGCGGCCCCGGCGGCAGGACGCATGGGGCGTCTCGCGATTCAGAAAATCTATGTGAAAGATCTTTCTTTCGAGGCGCCGAATTCACCGGGAATATTCACTGAAACTCTGAATCCTTCGGCAGATGTGCAGTTTTCCAATCAGGCGACGCCGCTGGACGCTGACAATCATGAAGTCGTGCTGACGGTGACAGTTAAAGTTCAGCAGTCAGAGAGGACGGTATATCTGGTAGAAGTGCAGCAGGCCGGCATATTCACAATTCAGGGTTTTCCGCAGGAGCATATGCCCGCGATTCTTGCAACGGCGTGCCCCAATACGTTGTTCCCGTTTGCGCGAGAAGCTATCTGTGATCTCGTCACCAAAGGTGGTTTCCCCCAACTCCTTCTCGCGCCGGTTAATTTCGAAGTTCTGTACGCCCAGGAGATGCAGCGGCAGGCTATGGAAGGCGGTGAAAGAAAGCACTGAACGTGTATTGGCCTTGGGGGCATCCCGTTGACTAAGCCGCAGGTGCTGGTTGTCGGTGCGGGTGCCTGGGGGAGTGCCCTTGCGAACGTATGCGCCCGAGCGGGCTCCCGGGTCTGCCTCTGGGATGCGGACCCGCGGCTGACCGGATACATCCGGGCCGAGCGCCGTCACCCCATATTCTCGCCAGAGGTGGGGTTTGAATCGAATATCGTCGTGCTCGATAAGCTGAGCGACCTGAAGCAGGCCGAGTGTGTGCTGTTCGTTGTACCTTTTCAGTACCTCAGGGCGGCGATGGGCGCGGTCAGAGATGCCGGAATTGACACCTTCGCCGTGGCTTGCGCAAGCAAAGGGTTCGAACTCTCAACGCATGCGATGGGACATGAAATTGCGGCAGCGGTATGGTCGCCGGATCAGCCATTTGCGCAACTATCCGGTCCCAATTTCGCGGCCGAAGTCATGTCCGGTGCGCCGGCAGCGATGACCGTCGGTGCATCGACGCCCGAACTTGGGGCTTTGCTTGTCCGCATGCTGCACTCTTCGCACTTTCGTCCCTATCCCAGCGATGATGTTCTCGGCGTTGAAATTGGCGGCGCATTGAAAAACATCATCGCAATTGCGGCGGGTATCGCTGATGGTCTGGGTCTGGGCTCGAACACGCAGGCCGCCTTGATCACCAGAGGTCTGGCAGAGATCTCCCGTTTCGGCTGCGCGCTGGGGGCTCGGACGGACACTTTTGCCGGGCTCTCGGGCATGGGCGATCTCGTCCTGACGTGTACCGATAACCAGTCCCGCAACCGGCGCTTCGGAGTCGCCCTCGCGGCGCATGGGGATAGTGAAAAGGCTGCTGAAAGCGTCGGTGCTCTGGTCGAGGGTGTTACGACCGCCAAAGCGGTTGCGGAGATGGCGCGCTTGAAAACAATCACGATGCCCATCGTTGCAGAGGTCGATGCCATCCTGGCCCGGCAGGTAACGCCAGCCGAGTCAGTGACCCGTTTGATGGCGCGCGATCCGGTGGCGGAAAGCGTCTAGGTCTGAGTAAACAGCCGGGGCGGAGATCAGAATGTGCTGCCGGCGCGGAGCGCGCGAGCTCCGGCAAAGCCATGCTGTCGCCAGGCCTCAAAGAGCGCGATGGCCACCGCGTTGGATAAATTCAAGCTACGTCCGCGTGGTTGCATAGGCAACGCAATGACCTGCGCAGGACGCAGAGTTTCCAGCAATGGTGCAGGAAGGCCCTGAGTTTCAGACCCGAACAACAGCACGCTGGGACAGGGAAAAGCTGTATCCAGAATGGATGTTCTCCCGCGAGTCGAAAATGCGAAGACGGGAGTGGGCGCCAGAGCAGCCAGGCACTCGTCCAGATTTCTATGGACCTGGAGCGAGGCGTACTCGTGATAGTCGAGTCCGGCTCGCCTTAATTGTCGGTCATCAAGACTGAAGCCAAGCGGTTCCACCAGATGAAGCGCGGCGCCGGCGTTGGCGCACAGCCTTATAATATTGCCCGTGTTAGGGGGTATGCATGGCTCATGAAGGACGACCTGGAACATGGGCTCGATGAGGCCTAAAGAGTGAGCTATGAGACGTCGCTTGAGCAGAGGCTGCAGATTGATTTCTGCGGACTGCGCTTTAACAGCCCGCTGGTGCTGCTTTCCGGCTGCGTAGGATTTGGCGAGGAGTATACGCGCGTCGCGGGCTTTACCCATGCCGATATCGGCGCGGTATGCCTCAAGGGGACAACGCTTAATCCTCGGCTCGGAAACAGGCCGCACCGGGTTGCCGAGACCCCGGGAGGTATGCTCAACGCAATAGGCCTGCAGAATCCCGGCGCGCGAGCTGTTGTTGACAAAATCCTTCCCGCGCTGGATTTCTCCGAAACACGTTTCATCGCCAACGTCTCAGGATCAACCGTTGACGAGTACGCGGAAGTTACGGCGATTTTTGATGATTCTCCAATCGACGCGATTGAGATCAACATTTCCTGCCCTAACGTGAAGGAGGGTGGGGTCGCATTCGGCAACGATCCGGACATGTCCGCACGGGTCGTTGAGGCGTGCCGGCGCGTCACTCAAAAACCGATTATCACGAAGTTGTCGCCGAACCAAACCGACATCGTGGAGAGCGCGCGGCGTTGCATCGACGCAGGCAGCAACGCACTTGCGGTGATCAACACCCTCATGGGTATGGCAATTGATATCGAACGCAGACAGCCGGTGCTGGGAAACGTGCAGGGTGGTCTCTCAGGACCGGCCATCAAGCCGTTGGCGTTGTATAAGGTGTTCCAGGTTGCTGGGGTCGCACGGCAACATGGTGTTCCAATCATCGGTCAGGGTGGGATCTGCTCGGCGGAGGACGCTGTGGAGTTCCTGCTCGCAGGTGCGACTGCCGTCGGGATTGGAACTGGATTGTTTTACGATCCGCTTTTGTGCGCACGCATCAATGCCGGTATCTCGGATTACCTCTCCCGGCACAGTTTTGAGAGTGTCAGTTCATTGACAGGCGCTTTACTGACAGGCTGAACAGCCGTGCCCATCGGAACCTGATCAGCGTGGTTGGTGATCAGGTTTATTGCCCAGCCTTTTTAAAAAAACCCGCATTTCCCGTGCAGCCTGCATGTCGCCGTTTTTCTCGGCGACAGCGATCCCGTTCTGGTACGCAAGCCGCGCTTCGTCGGGATTATTCTGCTTCGTGTGAGCTTTGCCGAGTAATTTCCATGCCGCGGAGTAGTCCGGGTTCAGCGTGACAGCTTTATTTAGATGAACAGCCGCGCGGTCGGCTTCGGACTGCTGTAGGTACGCGCTGCCGAGGGCGAAACGGAGCAGCGCGGAGTCCTGGCCAGCGGACAGCATCTGCTCGAACTTTTCTATTTGTGAGCTCAACTTCGCCAGAAAGAGGGTGTTAATAGGACCAGCAGCGTGAAAATTTCCAGGCGGCCCAGCAGCATGGCCAGGCACAGCAGATATTTGGCGCCATCGGAAATATCTCCGTAGTGATAGCTCACGGCACCTAGGCCCGGACCCAGGTTGTTCAGGCAGGCAGCGACAGCGGAAAAAGCGGAGACCTGGTCAAGCCCGGTGGCAATAAGGCCAAGGAGCAATACCACAAAGACCGCAACATAAGTGGCGAAGAATCCCCAGACCGCCTCAACCACCCGATCAGCTACCGCTCGCCCCCCAACCCTGATGGAAATAATGGCATTCGGGTGAATGAGGCGCTTAATCTCGCGCATGCCTTGCCTGTAGAGCAGCAGAAATCTCACCACTTTCATGCCGCCGCCAGTTGAACCTGCACAACCTCCAACGAAGCTTAAGAACAGAAGCAGCAAAGGCAGGAACAGCGGCCAGCTCTGGAAGTCGCCTGTGCTGAAGCCGGTTGTCGTGCCAATGGAAATGGTATGGAAAAGACTCATACGCAGGGCTTCGGGCAGAGCCACGCTGCTTCGGCTCACTGCCAGTCCCAAAGCGCACACAAGGAATACGCCGCCTAAGAGGGCGGCGTAGGTACGAAATTCCGCGTCATCTCGGTACGGCATGAACGTGCGGTGGCGCCACGCAAGAAAGTGCAAAGAGAAATTCACGCCAGATAAGAACATGAAGATAACCGCAACAATTTCGACGGAAACACTGTCGAAGTAGCCGATGCTTGCATCGTGCGTTGAGAATCCGCCAATAGCGACGGTTGAAAAGCTGTGTCCGACGGCGTCGAACAATGACATTCCTGCCGCGTAGTAGCTCAGCGCGCACAGACCGGTCAGGCTGACGTAGATGTACCACAGCATTTTGGCGGTTTCGGTGATTCTGGGGGTCAGCTTGGAATCTTTCATAGGCCCCGGGGTTTCAGCGCGATAGAGCTGCATACCGCCAACCCCTAGCATCGGCAGCACGGCGACAGCGAGCACGATGATCCCCATGCCGCCCAGCCACTGCAGCAGTTGTCGATAAAAGAGAATTGATCGCGGCAGTGCGTCGATGCCTACGATGACCGTGGCTCCGGTAGTAGTTAGTCCGGAGATGGACTCAAAAACGGCGTCAGCCAGTTTCATGTGCGGGTTATCTGCCAGAAGAAACGGCATCGCGCCGAAGATTCCCAGAACTAGCCAGAACAAAACGACAACCAGGAACCCGTCCCGTAGCTTCAACTCTCCTGCAGATTTACGAACCGGCAGCCACAGGCTGAGACCGGAGCTCAGAATGACGGCGATGGCAAAGCAGAACGCCCCCGCAGTTCCGTCCCCTGAGAGCACCGCGATGACCAGCGGGGGCAGCAGGGTCAGGCTGAAAATGGCCAGCAGCAGCCCAAGAATCTTTTGTATGACGCGGAATCGCATGCTTTCAGGCGGCTCTCAGATGAAAGTCACGTTGACCTGAAAAAGACGCTCCACTTCATTCACGTGTTTCTTGTTTGTCACCACCAGGATCACGTGGTCTTCAGGCTCGATGACGGTGTCATGGTGGGCCACGATCACATCCTTTCCTCGAACCACTGCGCCGATAGTCGTGCCGGGTGGGAGCGGAATATCGTCAATCGTACGTCCAACGACCTGGCTCGAATTACGGTCGCCGTGCGCGATGGCTTCGATGGCTTCAGCGGCGCCGCGTCGAAGTGAGTGAACTTTAACCACATCTCCGCGTCGGATATGCGCAAGCAGGCTGCCGATGGTGGCCTGCTGAGGAGAGATAGCAATATCGATGATGTCGCGCTGCACCAGGTCGACGTATGCCGCGCGGTTGATCAGCGCCATCACCGTTTTGGCCCCCAGTCTTTTGGCCAGCATGGAGGAAATGATGTTCGCCTCATCCGCATTGGTCAGCGCGCAGAAAACATCCGTACCTTCGATGTTTTCTTCTCGCAGGAGGTCCTCATCCGCTGCATCGCCCAGGAGAACATAGGCGTGCTGGAGATCCTCCGCCACGGCGCGCGCCCGGGTTTCGTTGTTCTCGATGATCTTGATATGACAGGTGTTTTCGAGTGCCATGGCGAGGCGCTTGCCGATGTTACCGCCGCCGGCAATGATGACTTTCCGGTTGGGACCGTCCAGCTTGCGGAATTCGCTCATGACTGCCCGGATGTGTTTCGGCGCCGCGATGAACAGCACATCGTCACCCGCTTCGATCACGGTGTCCCCGCTCGGAAGAATCACCTCATGCCGCCGGAATATAGCGGTTACTCGTGTGTCGATCCCAGGGAGCTGCTGTGGAAGTTCACGCAGTCGATGGCCTACCAACGGCCCGCCGTAGAACGCGCGTGCGGCAACGAGCTGCACTTTCCCGCCAGCAAAGTCGAGCACCTGGAGCGCGCCAGGAAATTCAATCAGGCGCTTGGTGTAGTCCGTGACTTCCTGTTCCGGGCTGATGAGCACGTCGACCGGGAGGGCGTCAGGTGAAAACAGCTCTGGGTGAACCTGGTACTGGTTCTGCCTGATCCGCGCGATTTTCGTTGGCGTGCGAAACATGGTGAACGCCACCTGGCAGGCGATCATGTTGGTTTCGTCACTATTGGTGACAGCGAGGATCATGTCAGCGTCTTTGGCGCCAGCCCGGGCTAGGACTTCCGGATGAGACGCATGTCCCAGCACGGTCCGCAGGTCCAGACGGTCCTGCAGCTGCTGCAGATGAGTCGCGCTCTGGTCGACGACGGTAATGTCGTTCGCTTCGCTGCAAAGATTGGCGGCGACAGAAGAGCCGACCTGCCCGGCTCCTAGGATGATGATTTTCATTCGTTACGAGATTGTTTGATCTGTTTCGGATCCAGACCCAGGCTACGGAGCTTCCGGTACAGGTGCGTCCGTTCTATCCCTGCTCGCTCCGCTACCTGACTGACGCTTCCGTTGCAGTGCCTCAACTGGTGCTCGAGGTAGCGCTTTTCGAATTGTTCTCTGGCTTCCCGCAGCGGCAAGTTGTACTCGGGTGTATCTGAGCTTTCCGGATATTGCGGTACCTCTATTCCCAGCAAAGAATCGACTTCGCGCAATTCGACCGTGTCCTGGGTGCCCAGAATCAGCAACCGTTGCACAAAGTTTCTGAGCTCCCGAATATTGCCGGGCCAGTGGTAGTCCTTGAGTCGTTGTCTTACCCGCGGAGAAAAGTGCCTCGGGGACAACCCGTCTGTCTGTTTCAAGTCTGCCACGAACCAGTCGAGAAGCTCCTCGATGTCTTCTCGACGTTCGTGAAGAGCCGGCACCTGCAGCGGCAGGACATTCAGGTTGTAGTAAAGGTCGTCACGGAATTTCCCGGCGCGCACCAGGGCATTAAGGTCCTGAGATGTGCTGGCAATGATGCGAACGTCTACCGACACGGGGTCGATGCCCCCCACACGCAGGAAGGAGCGATTTTCCAGCGCGCTGAGTAGCCTGGCCTGCGTATTGACCTCCATATCCGCAACGTCCTTGAGGAACAGCGTGCCGCCATTGGCGAGCTCCAGGGATCCGTAGGTCACGCGGCCCTGTTGCTCGCTGCCGAAAAGCTCCGCATCCGGGTTTTCTCGGGCTAAGCCGGCAACGCTTACATTGACGAAGCGAGCTTGTCGACGAGGACTTTGTGAGTGGATGAAGCGGGCCAGCACTTCTTTGCCTGTGCCTGATTCTCCGGTGATGAATACGTTCGTATCATGACCGGCGATGCGCTCCGCACTGGCTCGGAGCGCTGCCATGACAGCGCAGGCTCCAACGGGAAACGCCGCCGCCTGGCCCTGTCGCTGCAGCCCGCGATTTTCACTGCTGAGACGAGCATGCTCCAGCGCACGCGAAACCGTCACGAGAATCTTTGCCAGCGACAAGGGCTTCTCGATGAAGTCGTAAGCCCCGAGGCGAGTGGCTTCTACTGCTGTCTCTACCGTGCCATGCCCTGACATCATCACGACCGGTGACGGTAGATCGTCGTTTTCACTCCACTGCTTAAGCAGGCTCAAGCCATCGACGTCAGGCATCCAGATGTCCAGAAGAATCAGATCGGGACGACGCACTCTCCTGAGCGACTGGGCTTCAGCAGCATCGCTGGCGACCGCTACTTCGTAGCCTTCGTCCTCAAGAATTTCTTGAAGCAAGCTGCGAATATCAGGTTCGTCATCAACAACGAGAATGTTTGCAAGCGCCATTACTTGTCCGGTACTCAGGTGTGCGTCTCGGCGTTACCCGCCTCGAAAAAGGGGAAGTTCATGGTGACGACGGTGCCTCCGCAGCCGCCATTGCAGAGCGCGATTGATCCCTCATGCTCCTCGACAGCTTTTTTTACGATAGCAAGTCCGAGACCAGTGCCGCGGCTTTTGCTGGTGACGTAGGGCTCGAATACATTCCCGAGCAGATGCTCCGGGATTCCGCCACCGTTGTCTTCTATGCGGATCTCAAGCATCCGGGCGTCTGCACTCTTCACGGCGCGGGCTGTCACCATGATAAGAGGATCCTGGCCTTCCGGGGTTGCTTCAAGCGAGTTTTTGAGCAGGTTATTGAATACTTGTCGTAAGCGCGTTGCGTCCCCTTTCAGGGGAGGCAGGTCAGGTTGAAACGTGCATTCGATGCGCGCGTTTTTTTTGGCGTTTTCAAATAAAGACGCCACACCGGAGACAAGCTGCTCAATATTCACTGGTTCGTGTACCCGGACCGGGCTGCGCGCGTAGTCCGAGAAAGTTGCGACCATCGTTTTCATGGTGTCGACCTGCTGGATGATCGTGGTGGTCAGACGCTCAAGCGTTTCCCGCTCGCTGCCGTGTAGCGCTGGCAGGCATTTAAGGCGGAGACGTTCTGTGGCGAGCTGAATTGGCGTTAGAGGGTTTTTGATTTCGTGGGCCAGGCGTCTGGCCACCTCAGACCACGCTGCATCCCGTTGACCCTGGACGATCGCCGTCACATCCTCTATGACCAGCACATGTCCGTTGTTTCCTCGCTTTGCATCACTCAGGCTGCGGCCTCGACAGATGAGCTCTTTTCTGCCTCGTCCTGTCATCAGGATCAGCTGTGCCTGCCACGTTTCGCGGCCCTCCGCGGACGCGCGCTGGAGCTCTGCGAGGACTGCTTGTAAGGGATCCCAGCGATCGCAGAGCTCATGGAAGCTGATTGTGCCGCCGATGGTTGTATCAAGATCCAACAGACTGATGGCGGAGTGGTTCAGCGTGGTCACCGTCAATTTTTCATCCAGTGCTATGACGCCGGATGAGAGCTGCCCCATCAGTGTGTCGAGATATTCATGTTGAGCCTCAACCTGACTGCGAGCTTCACCGACACGCGCGGTCATTTCATTGAAGGAGCTGATCAAAACGCCGAGGTCGTCGTCGCTTTCAACCGGGAGCGTTGTTGTGTAGTCGCCTTCGGCAACCGCGGCCGTTCCTGCGGCGAGGTTGCGTATGGGCGCGGAGAGTCGTCGGGCAGAATAGAAAGAGGCCCACACTGCCGTAAAAATGCTGAACAGAAGCACCAGTGTCAGCGTCATGGCGAAGCTCAGCTTGAGCTTCTCTCGGAGATAGGCAAGCTCAGCGTACTTCGCGTACGCGGATTGAACACTGCCGCTCAGCTCGTTTATGCGGGCAGAAAAAGGGTAAAGGGCATGCAGGATCCGTTTTCCCTGACTTGCCTGGGGAAGACTCACCACCACAGCCGCACGGACGAAGAGCTCTCCCTGCCGAGAGGGATCGATCCCGATGTAGCTCTGCCCATGGCGCACCTGCAGCAGAATGGGATCGGAGGGCAGGTGGGGCAGCAGAGCCGTGGCACGAGTGCTTGTTGCGATGAGCTGGCCTTCCTCGCTGAACAGCGTGAATTCTTCTGCTGCTGCTCTTTCTCTAAGTTCGTCGAGCAGGCCGGGCCCTGGGGACCAGGCAGCGGCGGAGACTATGCTGTTGGGCTGACGCAGCGCGTTGAGGTTGAGGGTGGTCCGCTGCGGCGTCCCGAGCGCGAGATCCTCCGCAACTCGCTCGGTTTGGACCAGCAGCTGCCGCATGCGCACGTCGAGCGCCTCGCGGCCGAGTTCGAGCGCATCGTTCAGTGCGACATCAATCCTCACGTCAAACCAGCTGTCTATGCCACGTCGCAAAAAATCGAGTGAAAAGCTGTAGAGAACGATGACCGGTCCGATCGAGAGAACGAGGAACATCGTCAGCAGACGCACAGATAGCCGCGAGCCCGGTTCCCTGGCCCGCAGTTGCCGCATGAGACGGCGAATGTTTATTCCTATAAGTACGAGGAATGTCAGGAGCCCGAGGGTGTTGAGCACTAACAGGCTCACGTAGGATGAGCCAAAGGCCTCAGAGTTCTGTATCGAACTGCTCAGGAGCACGAGTGACGCAAGCATGGCGACGCTGAGCAGGGCAATACCGCTCAGCGCTGCGATGCGACGTCTTAGAAGCTCTCGTCCCACCGGTACCAGCCGCTT
>Ga0181582_10004851_pt1 | contig 10829 bp, 8 predicted proteins | sample 071ome_32_FD_132438 | JGI IMG/M metagenome (GOLD analysis project Ga0181582, IMG submission 132438) | Coastal salt marsh microbial communities from the Groves Creek Marsh, Skidaway Island, Georgia - 071405AT metaG (megahit assembly) | ecosystem: Environmental > Aquatic > Marine > Intertidal zone... | reverse complement strand
TCGTCATGCGCGGACGAGGGTCGTCGAGCGAGATCGCGTGCGGAGGGAACACCGAGCGCGGATGCGGCGCGCTCCTGGCGTACCCGACGGGAAGCCCGTACGTGCGGTGCGCGCTGTGTAACCACGTCACGGAGACGCGCGCGGCGGCGACGTCGACGGCGACGGCGACCGAGTCGATGCGGTGCGACGGGTGCGAGGTGATGATGCGGTTCCCTCGAGACGCGACGCACGTGCGGTGCGCGCTGTGCGAGACGTTGAGCGTGAACCCGAGGTTGTCGGCGTCGGCGGATTTCGCGCCGCGGGATCCGTTTGAGTTGTTAGCGCTCGCCGCGCGTGGGCCGGTGAGCGGGCGGGAGACGGCGTACGTGCGATGCGATGGGTGTCGGTCGACGTTGGCGTACGCGGCGGGGTCGACGGCGGTGCGGTGCGCGGCGTGCGGGACGGTGACGAGGGCGCGACTTTCGGAGGTGCCGTCGTCGACGGCGGCGGCGGGCGGGGACGCGAGGAGCGCGAGAGTCCTGGGGACGAGACTCACGCGTGAGAATTTAGTAGTGATTGAAAATCCACCCACCGTGACGGCGAATGGGAAGATTCGCTCGAACATCGCGGTGGGAGTGAAGCTCGACGAGTAACGAAACGCGACAGTTGTCGCGAAGATTTTTGTCTCAGAGAAACGAGAGACGCCGACAGACAGACAGACATGTACCGACTAGATTGTGCGCTAAAATTTTAGATTTGTATATTTTACACTGCGAGCGTATCGAACCGACGCAACCCACATCGTCGCGTCTCCTCCTAATGAACATGAATAAAATGAAGTCGCCGTCCGACGACGCGGCGTCGTCGACTCACTTCTCGATCGCCTGTATCTTAAACCCGAGCGAGATCCAATCCAACTCCAACGCCCGTATCGTCTGCGGCATGTCGTCGTACTCCGGTTCCCTCTCGAACCGCATGACAAAGTTGGATCTCCACAGCGCCAGTCGTCTCGCCAGTCGCACGTGCTCCGACACGTGCCTCCCCAAAATCGCCTCGTACTCCACCCCACCCGGCTGAAACGCATCCACATCCTTCCCAGCTTCCCGCATTCGTCTCGTTATCTCTCGAAACGCCTTCAACTCCGCCTCGAACGCCGCGTCCGGCGCCGTCGGCGGCGTCCGCTGTCGCCTCGGCGCCAACCACGCGCCTCGATACGCGTACGCGTCCGTCTCCTCCGCGTACCTCCACCGCTCCTCCTCCTCGGACGCGTTCTCCTCCTCCTCAGACGCACGACGCGCCTCACTCGCCCGTCGCTCGCGCTCGCGCGCGCCATCCGTCGTCCAATCGAACCCGTTCCGCTCGCGGTGCGTGCGTCGTCGCGTCGTCGGCCCCGTCACCGTCGTCTCGCGTCGAGGACGCCGCGCGCCGTCCGACGCCGCCGACGACGACGACGACGACGCGCGCGTCACCGTCGTCATCGCGCGCGTCGCGAACATCGCGCGCGTCACCGACGTCGACGACCGACGACGCGCCGCGCGCGCGGGTGCCGATGGTTCGATCCACGATGGGTCGACCGACCGCTCGATCGGGGTTTCTGGTGTATAACATGGACCTTTTTTCAGATTACGATGCGCTCGACGACCGACGACGACGACGACGACGACGACGACCGCGAGTCGGGAGTCGGCGACGCGTCGTGGTATCGTCGCGAACGCGCGGAACGGACGGGTGTCGCGCGCGTGACGACGACTGTGGTCGACGCGTGGTCGTCGTCGTCGTCGGTGGTGGCGTCGGGACCGTGCGTGAATCGTCGGTGGATTTTTGAGATTTTTGAATTTCGCGACTCGTCGTCGTCGTCGTCGTCGTCGGGTCGTCGGGTCGTCGATCGATTCGATTCGTCGGACGACGCGTGAGATGCCGCCGCGTCGGAGGAAGAGCGCGGCGACGACGGAGACGATGGAGACCGAGGCGCGGGCGGTGGAGACGGTGACGGAGACGGCGGCGGCGCGAGGCGGCTGGGACGAGGAAAACGCGAACGCGAGCGCGCCGGCGAAGAAAAAGTCGAGGAGCGGACGGCGAAAGACGACGGTGGAGACGCCCGTGGAGGCGTTGAAGGATATCGGGACGAACGCGGCGGTGAACGCGGAGGGCGCGGTGGGGGCGATGGGGGAGGAGGAGGCGGCGGCGGCGCGCGCGGAGGCGTCGGGGGACGTGTTTGATTTGTTGCGCGGAGAAAACGCGGCGACGTTGTTGTATTCAAACGAATGGCGCGCGCGATACAACGCGAGCGAGATCGCGGCGGTGGCGGAGATATATTCGTTGTTGTGTAAAGCGGCTGGGTGCACGACGGGGGTTTCCGCGATGGAGTTGCAGCGAAGCGATTGCTTGACGATCATGAATCGCATCGTCAACGACATGGCGGCGGGGAATCTCTTCGGCGAAGATCCGCTCGCGAAACGGTCGCAGGATTTCAAAGGTTTTCGCGAAAACTTTTTGGAATTCATCGACAAGTGCGTTCGCAACACGAGCGAGGGTGAAGAGCTGTACGACGGCACGTTGTTTGCGTCGCTCGCGGAGATTGTCGCCACGTGCGCGTCGAGCAAGGCGCGCCCGTTGCGCATGGCGGCGACGTTGATGGCGTTGCAAATGATCACGAGTTTGATCACGGTGGTGAACAACTTGCAAAAGACTCGCGACTTGAAGCAAAATCAAATGGATAATGAATTGAAAAAGAAGATCGTGGCTGCCGATCTCGTCAAGAGTTTGCAACGAGCCATCGACGACGCGCAGGAACAAATCGAACTCGTCGAGGGGTACATGAATGAAATGTTTACAAAGGTTTACACGCACCGATTCCGAGATTGCGATGAACACATTCGAGCGGAGTGCATGAAGTCATTAGGCAAATGGATGTACAAGCATCAGCTCGTGTTCCTCACTGACTTTTACTTGAAGTATCTCGGATGGAGCTTGAACGACAAGAGCGCATCGGTGCGCCTCGAGGTTCTGCTCGCGCTGAAGAGTCTAGCCTCGAGTCAATCGCACTTAACCATGATGGACACGTTCATCGCTCGTTTCAAGGGGCGAATCGCCGAGATGCTCTGCGACGTCGACGCTCGAGTCGTCGTCGAAGCCGTGCGACTCGCCGCCGTGTTGCACGAACACACCGAGCTGGACGCCGAGCACATGAATTTCGTCACCGCTCTCATCATGGATAGACACCCGACCATTCGAGTCGCGGCGGCGAAAGCGACCAAGACGCTCATCCGCACCTTGACGGAGACGTATCGCAAGGCGCGCGACTTGTCGTACAACGAGGACGAGGATTCCACGCACTTGCGAGAACTTCACGGCATCGCGCAACTTTTAGCCGATCTCGGCGACGAAAACGGTGGACACGGCAAGGTTATTGAAGGTTTGGTCAGCGCGTACGATGTTTTGTCGCAGCATAAGTTCATCGCAGAAGTCTTGACCGGAGACATGGAAATGGAAGACGCGGCGATGATCGCCAACATCATGATTCTCTCCATGCGCCACGCGATGGGCGAGGACGTCTCCAAGCCGTTCACCAAATCGACGTCGAGACAAAGCGCCAGGCAACGACAAGCGATCGAAACCGCGCACGAAGAGATCACCATCGACGTCGGCAATTTGTTGCCCGAACTCTTCATGAAGTATCAAGCCGAATCGCAAGTCATAGCGCCGCTCGTCGAGGCGATGCGTTTCGTCAAGCTCGAACGCTACACGTTGCGTCACGAGGAGGACAAGTTTACGGCGATTGCCGAACAAATCAAGGATATCTTCTTCAAGCACAGCGATAAGCGAACCCTGGAGGCGTGCGGTGAGGCGTTCAACTATTTCTGCAACGAAGGTTTCGAAGCGGCTGCCCCGTTCGCACAACCCATTCTGGATAGCGCCGTGCACGATTTATCGTCTCGACTTTCGGTGACGCTGAAAAAGGTGCGCGCGTTGATGGCGAAGGGTGACAAGATTGTGGCGAACGAAAACGAAGGTTACGCCTTCGAGCTTCGCATGTGCCTCTCTCGAGTGCACGCGCTCATCTCCAAGTGCAACATCTCGAGCGGCGTTCACATGATGAACGACTTGTCGCAATACGTCGCCGACGTGTCGCGCACGACGACGACTCCGGGCAAGGAAGCCGTCGCGTTGGCGTCCTCTTCGGTGTCTTTCGCGCTCATCTGGCAAGGGCTCGAGCTCATGGACAGCGAAACGACGACGAGCGTCCAAGTCAACGAACACCTAGCCGAGCGCGATGCCTTCGTGTCGAACGTCATGCACATTTTGCGTCGCGTGATGGATACGTTTCCGAACGCCGATACGGACGGCCTTCGAAGATCTTTGATCTCCACCATCTGTGACATGGAATTGTACTACTACAACGCATCCACGCTTCCCGCGGCGCATCCGGCAGCCGCGTTGCAGTTGAAACTGAACTCGAGCGATAGCTCTGAGATCTGGACGCACTGCACCGCGCTCATCACGCCGGACGACGCGCAGCAAGACGCCGACATGGAGTCGGCTCGACTCGCATACCGCATGGCACTTCACGAGCAGCAGATTGCGTCCAACGGTTCGTGCGGCGCGGACTTCCTCTCCAACTTCAAGATCGCGGGTCCGTGGACCGATGCCGTCATTCGCACGTACTGCAACGACTTGCGCAGATCGGGTCCGCACGTGTTGGCGCGCGCCGTTTTGAGCGCTATGCAGACGGCGTACGCGGAGGTTTTGCAAGCGGATCTCGGCAACAGGCAGCTCCTCATCGACGCGTTCGCCGATCTCTCGAAACGCCTCGGTGACATTTTCACCCTTTCGTCGAAGCGAGATCGGCTCGTAATGCGCATTTTCTTTGAAGAAGCGGTGAGAGCGGTCGTCTTCCCGGATCCGGATTACGACAAGTTTGCGTTTTTGGCGTACGGCTTGGCGCCTTTACTTCCCAAGTTGTCGGCGGTCGACGCCAAAGTTCTGACGCATACCGTCGATGATGCACTCAACAAGGTAGATAGTGAAGACGCGCGATGCGCGCCTCTGATAGAATTCGCAGATCAATTGAACTCGCGCGCCAAGGGCGCGTCCGCCGATCGTCAGCGCAAGCGAGACATCCCGGCGGCCGAGGTGCCTGAGCCGGTGAAGAAGACGAAGAAGCAGGCCATCGCCCCCGCCGCGGTAGAACGAGACGATCCGATTGAGAACAGCGTCGACGAGCACACCTTGGACGACGGACCGGTCGAAGCCCAGCCGGCGCGCAGTTCGCGTCGAAGATGAACATGTACTGTATTCGCGGTGGACACACAATAACTAGTAGGAGCACATACCACGCATAGATATGATCGATATTTTTGTTACAAATGACACAAAAGACGGAATCAATCCATCACGCAATCGGCGCTGGCTGTAACTCGTGCGCGAGGCGTCGCCTGGTCGCCACGTCTCCGCCCGCCGGAAGTTCGCCCGTCGCCGGCGTATCCGAGCCCGCCGGCGCGTTGATGGCTCTCTCAATCGTCCCCGGCGGTGCGCGCTGTCTCTGCACGTCCAATTCACCCATCAGTCGACCGAGCTTCGACAGAGCACCCTGCAAGCGCTGCTGCATCTCGGGCATGAGTTCCAAATTCGCATCCAACTCTCTTCGCAGCGCCTCCATCGCCTCCCCGTCCACGCTCGCCGTCGCCGCCGCGTCCTCCTCACCATCCATCTTTTCATCAACCTTCACCGGCCGCAACTCCTTCAACCGCTCGGCGTAATTCTTCGCCACCTCCCCCGGCGTCGTCGCGCGCTGTTCCGCAACCTTGGCGCTCAGATCCGCCACCTCCGCCTCCAACGCGTCGAGCTCCGGGTCGGCGATTTCCCCCTCGCTCACCGTCTCCTTCCCCTCGTCCCCGTCTCCACACAGCACGTTCGCGCGCACAGACCCCAACACGCGCTCCGTCATGGCGTATAAATGTCTCTTCAACGCCTTGGCTCGCTCCGCGCTCCAGTGCGGATCACGCTTCGCCGCGTCGATCGTCTCCAGCACCGCCTCGCACAGTTTTTCCTCAATCTTCGCCAACTCATCGCGCGACGCCACTCGAACCTTCACCATGACGCCGTCGCGCGCGCGCGGGTACGCGTCTCACGAACGGAAGAAAAGATCACACGAGAACCCGGTCGCGGACGCGTTCGGTCTCGCGTCGCGTTCGGTCTGACGCGCGTCGTCGCCGTTCGCGCGCACACGTTGGTTTTTCTTTTTCAAATTCACCCCGACGCGTCTGTCGCTCGTCCCCCTTTCGCGCGTCTAAATACGTGTGAATACGGGATTTCATACAAACGAGGCGAGGCGTCGAATGGGTGGATGACGTCGACGGGTGGCGGTCGACGAGCGCCAGACGACGACGACGACGACGACGACGCGCGTGATGTTGACGACGGTGACGAACGTGACGACGGTGACGACGGTGACGACGCGCGCGCGCGCGTCCGTGCGCGCGAGACGGGTGGTGGTGCGCGGAGGCGCGCGTGATGTGCCGACGGTGCGCGCCGAACGGATGACGGCGACGGGTGATGACGACGCCGCCGTGGCGTTCGAGACGAACGCCAAGGCGTGCGTGAGCGCGTTGGCGATCGCGGCGTGCGCGACGGTGATGCCGGAGGCGGCGCACGCGAGCGGTGGGGAGTTTGGGATCCTCGAGGGACGCTCGGCGGCGTTGTTGCACCCGATCGGTTTCGGGGCGATGTACGCGATTTCGTTGTACGCGGGATGGCTCGGGTTGCAGTGGAGACGCGTGCGCACCGTGGGTGATGAGATTACGGAATTGAAAAAGACGTTGCCGGCGGACGCCGAGGCGGCGGCCGGAAGCGCGGCGGCGAAACAGAGTGATGAGCTCACGGCGACGAGAAAGGAACTCGTGGCGGGCAAGTTCAAGGATAAGCACGCGAACATGGGGTACTTGCTCCTCGCTTTGGGCGTCACGCTCGCTGTCGAGGGCGGTATGAACACGTACTTGCGCGTGGGTAAGCTTTTCCCGGGTCCGCACCTCTACGCGGGCGCGTCCATCGTCGTGCTGTGGGCCATGGCGGCTGGTTTGGTGCCGCAAATGGAGAAGGGCAACCAAAAGGCGCGCGACTTGCATATCGCGTTGAACTGCATCAACGTCGCGCTCTTCACGTGGCAAATCCCCACCGGCTTAGAAATCGTCGGTAAGGTGTTCCAGTTCACCAGCTGGCCGTAGAAATAGACGAAATAAATAACATTTTTCATTCAATCCTTTCACAAACTATGCGTATGCTCCCCGCTTCTCCGCTGCGACGGCGCCCCTCGCAACAACGACGACGCCCGCGATACGATCCCTGGGCGATCGTCATCGTCGTCGATGGAAAACACCGATGTCGGATTCGAAGCGTTCCCTAACGGGATCTCTCTAAACTCTTCACTCAGCCTCGTGAAGCCTCGCGAACTCTGCGCCTTGAATACGCCGAAGCACGACGACAAGCTCGCCTTCAAATCGTGCGCGCGTCCGATGTGACGGAGGATGACTACTGCGACTATTAATATACCGGTGAGTATTCCCACCTGCGCTCCGATGGATACGCCAGAAGTGTTGATGTGTGGAAGACCGGAGGAAGACACAGTCTTGACGTCGCTGCATAATATCTTCTCTCCGTCCTCGTTAAGAAGCACCAGCGCTTTCCCTATGATCGATCCACTTCCACTGAGCGGTAAGTTTGAATCCGTGAATTGTGCGACAGAAGGCGACACCAGAGGCTTCTGTCTCACGAAAATCTCACCGACCGGACAATCCTCCGCGGCAGCGCTCGCTCGTCCTTCCTCGTCGCACGAATCCTTATCGCGCGGATTATACACCTCACCCACGCGCGCGCACGAATTCGAGCCACCGGCCGAACCGGAATAAATCGCCCATCGGTAATTCGTCGTCGCGGTTTCCCCTTGCGCCCTATTCACTAGGCGAACGGTCACGCCGGTGTCCGTGCTCGCGTCGTTCGCGGGCTGGCTCATCGTCACCACCCCCGAAATTTTCCCGAGCGCCGTTCCCAGAGTCGCTCGAGCGGTGATCACCTTCCCGATGTTATCCCCGTCCTCGATCACCGCGCACACGTAAGGCACTTTCCCACTACTGAATCCTAACGCGTCCCCGCGGTCGCCTATCCACACCGCCAAGGTTCGCCCCACGACGCTTCGCGCGCCCGTCAACGGTAAATTCCGATCCACGAACTCGTACGTCTTCCCGTTCACGCTCGCGATCATGTCCACGTCCATGCGCCCGCTCACGTCACCGATCGCGCATTCCCGACCGACGCACGTCGCCGGCGACGCGTTCGCGTCGTCTGGATTATACACATCTCCCAACGCGTCCGACCCGCACCGACTCCCGCCCGCGTCCGCGCCGAGCTCGTGCACCGTCAGATGCACGGGCACGTCATCGCCCTCACCGTCGCGTCGCGGCGACGTCACGACGACGCGCGCGTACGTCACGTCGCCCTCGTAACGCTGCGACAAGGTGGCCTCAATCGCGCCATCCGCGCCGAGCGACGCGCGCGCGATCGCCTCGCGCGCGTCCGCGCCGACGCACGCCGTCACCGCGAGCAGCGCCGCGAGCGCGATCGCCGCGCCGCCGACGCCGACGCCGCGCGCGCGTCGACGACCCATCCGACATCGAGTGCGGGACGTTCCACACTTTGCGCCGCTTCACCACCATGCGCGGCGTCGCTCGACGACTCGCGCGCGAGCTCTCGAGACGCGGATGCGCGGCGACGGTGAGCGCGCCACCGAGCGCGCTCGAGCGATGCGCGTCGATGGCGTCGACGAGCGCGCCGCGCGCGAGCGGACGTCGAGAGTTGCGCACGTCATCGCTGTCGGCGCTGGCGCAGCCGGCGACGACGTTCGCGGCGAGCGCCAAGCCGAGCTCGCTCGAGACGGCGCTCGCGGACGCGGATGAGGCGTCACCAGAGGCGAGCATCACCGGTTGGCGTAGGATGGCGCTCGCGCTCGGTGGATATTTCAGTCGAGAGAGTCGGAGCGTGCGGGGTGCGGAGCGGCTGTACGAGGAGGTGTCGAGGGCGACGTCTGAGAGCGCACTGTACGATGTGCACGGCGTCGAACGAACGTTCGCGAGCGAACACGCGATGCGATGTTTGCATGTGTGGTTGTGCTTGGGGCGATTGCGCAAGGAGGGGGAGGACGCGAAGGAGTTTAGTCAAATTTTCTACGACGCGTTCCAGGACAACGTCGAGAGACGCGTGTACGACGAGGGCGTGCGCGTGCGCGTGCGCAAGTGGCTCCAGGATTTAGAGCGAACATTTTATGGTAACGCTGTCTCTTACGATAAGGCGTTGGACCTCGGCGGCGCGGAGCTCGTCAAGGCGCTGCACAGGAACGTGTACGAGGGGGAGGGGGACGTCGAGCGCGCCAAGGCGTTGGAGCGATATGTGCGCCACCACCTCGCGTCGCTCGCGCTGACGTCCACGGAGGCACTCATGGATGGAAGAATTCGATTCAAGGTATGATCCGTTAGCGCTGCTGCAATTAATTATGTATTCACGTGAAGATGAAACGTTTCATTAAACTACTGTGTTGGCGTCGTCGCCGTGCCCGAGAGTCGACGTGAACAGCTTTCCTAGGCTTGCGTCCATCTAGTACGGACGACCAAATCGCGGCTTGTCGCCGTTCGGCTTACCACCGTCGAATCGCTGTCCACCACGATCCGGGCCGCCGCGACCGCGACCTCCGCGGTCTTCGCGTTCGCTACCCTTTTCCGGCATCTTACCCACAAACACGGGTTCCGGCTGCGGGGGAATGTTATCCGGGTCCTCACCTCGCGCGATCGCCTCGGCGCGCGCCTTCTCCTTCTTCTCCACCTGTTCCTTCTTCTTTTGTGCCATGTAGTCACACTTGGTAGAGAGAGTCAGCGTCGCGCCGGCGTACGTGACATCCGTGCGTCCGGCGATGGCCCTCGCCTCCTCTTCCGAAGCGAACTCAACGAACACGCTTCCTCGGAAATCTTTACTGGCGGTATGTCTCCGCATGCGAATCGACTGCACCTTGCCCACGGTCTCGAAGAATTTCGTCAACTCTTCGATCGTCGCCTCGCGAGAAAACGGACTCGCAAACACGAAACGCTTATCCAGTTCCGCCACCATCGCGCTTCTGTACGCGTTCACGCCTTCCTCCGTCGTGAGATCCGGTTCATCTAAGTCACCCACCTTCAAAGACTTACGCTTCACTCTCGTTCCCTGCACCACCTCCAAGAGTTCGCTCGTCTCGAGAGCCTTGGCGATGCGTTCTACGTTCTTGGCGTTGTCCTTACCACCGTACGGCGCCAAGATATCGCGCATGCGCGAGAATCCCGCGATCATCGCGATATCGACCGCACCGTCGAACCCGTCCCGCTTCGCGCGCGCCACCTCCTCGAGCAAGAAGGCATCGCGCGGCAGGTTGGAGTCGCAAAAGTAAAACTCCATCTGCTTGCGAACCGCCTCGGTCGCCGCGTCGTCGAACGCCCGGTCGTCCTCCGTCGTCTTGGCGCGGAACTCATCCGATCCGAACGTCATCTCGCTCGCGCGCCGTCCTCGCTCGCGCGCGTCGATCGATGCGGCGCGACGCGTCCCGCGCGGCGGCGACTCGCCGGCGGCGCCCGCGCGTTGACTCGACGGACGCGAACGGTGAAACATACATACCTTTGTGAACTACACAATACGGGATTCGTCGACGCACGTGGGACTTAAAACGAGTCACGGGATTTCGTATTGTGGGAGTTTGAGAGCTGTCGAGGACAAAACGTGTGATTTTCGCGAGGTTGAATGCTCGCGAGATCGTTCTTCCGACCGACCGTCGACGCGCG
>Ga0181582_10004848_pt1 | contig 10831 bp, 6 predicted proteins | sample 071ome_32_FD_132438 | JGI IMG/M metagenome (GOLD analysis project Ga0181582, IMG submission 132438) | Coastal salt marsh microbial communities from the Groves Creek Marsh, Skidaway Island, Georgia - 071405AT metaG (megahit assembly) | ecosystem: Environmental > Aquatic > Marine > Intertidal zone... | reverse complement strand
CATCTCCATCTCCATCACCGCCGCCATTCGTATCATTGGCGTTGCCGTCGTCATCAATCTCGACGACCTGCCGGACCCCCCGGTTGCCGCCGTGTGCCGCCACCGGACCGACACTCTGCAGTCCGTTTTCGAGGTACCCCGTCACGGCAGCCTCGATGTCCCACCCGTACGCTTCCAGGAAGTGCTTGGCGACGTCCGGCGGGGCTTGAGTGATGTCCACGAAGGAATTCGTTGCCGCCGATCGATCCGGCCCCTCCTCAACTTCCACGGCCGCGTCTGTCTTTCCCTTTCCCTTTCCCGCGCTGCCACGCCCGCGAGCCATGGTGCGAAGCGATTGAATGAAGCAAATGAGTGATCAAATGAGAGCGAACCGTTGAGGTTCGTTTCTCCCAAAGCAAAACTCGTCCTCCCGAATCCCATCATGGTCGCAGGAGGTTCTTCGAACCTACCGTTCGCCCAAACCTTTGCGTCATCGGCGATCGCGGCCTGCACGGCAGAGGTACGCCAGAACTCAGAAACTCGGACATGTCTTGGCTCGGGGCCCCGGTTCCACCGATCGGACGCCTGGATCGGCACCTTGGGTGTTCATCAGGCGTATCGCAACCGATGATTCCATCGGGTGCGAGCTACCTACCCGCGGAGAGGCCCTGACAGCGTAGTATGATCTTCGCATCCACCCTAGTTATCCAACAGCGTTTTACCCTCGTTCGCACACCGCCACCCGCAGATCGCCACGCTCCCCCTGGACACCGCCAAGGTCCTCCTCCAGGTCCAGAAGGCGTCTGCCACACCGAAGTACAAGGGGCTCCTCGGGACATGCCTGTGCGTCTTCTTCTTCGAGGTTCGACACGCTCGACACACCCACATCTCACGCACGCACGCACGCACGCACGCACCCATATCCCAGGACTGTCGCTCGTGAGGAGGGCACGGGCGCCTTGTGGAAGGGACTGGGGCCCGGACTCCAGCGCCAGGTCATCTATGGCGGCCTGCGGATAGGCCTCTACGACCCGGTCAAACAGTTCTGCACCAATATCGCCGGCGGGGACTCGATCGGCGTGAAGATTGCTGCCGGTCTGCTGTCTGGTGCCATCGGCATCACCATCGCCAGCCCCACCGACCTGGTCAAGGTCCGGATGCAGTCCCAGGGCAAGCTGCCGCCCGGCACGGCCCCCAAGTACCCGTCTGCCATCTCTGCCTACAAGATCATCATCAAGGAGGAGGGCCTCGGCGCGCTCTGGACCGGTCTGGGCCCCAACGTGGCCAGGAACGCCCTCATCAATGCCGCCGAGCTCGCGTCGTACGACCAGATTAAGCAGTCGCTGTTGGGAACGGGCGTGTTCCAAGACAACGCCTACTGCCACATGGCGTCCTCCCTGGGCGCCGGGTTCATCGCCGTGTGCGTCGGGTCTCCCGTGGACGTCGTGAAATCGCGCATGATGGGCGCCCCCGTGGGCACGTACAGCAGCATGTTTGACGCCTTTGTGCAGACGGCACGGAAAGACGGCATGTTGGCGTTCTACAACGGGTTCGGCCCCAACTTTGCCCGCCTCGGCAGCTGGAACGTCGTCATGTTTATGACGCTGGAGCAGGTGAAGCAGAGGCTCTTTGGCGCGGGCAGCGGCCCCTCGGCCACAGATCAAGCCGACTAGATTTTGCAAAACGGTCAATTGACCTGTAATGCTTATAAATTACATCATAAATACCGTCACACCCCACCTACTGCCCGAGCTCGGCCCTCTTCCTCGACCACAGAATGTCCATGGCAGAGTCGGCGTCGCCCTTGGCGCGGACCTGTCCAGTCAGCGCAAACGCGCTGAAAGACCCGGTGTACAGACCGCTCTCGTCAAGGTGACCGATGTTAATCTGAACCGACCGGTGGTCCTTGGCCGTGATCAGCTTGTTGGTCCAGCTGCACTTCCTCGGCACGTAAAGCTCGACGATGTTTCCGTTTCCGTCCTTCATTGTGTGTATCTGCAGGGGGGAGGGGGGAGAGGGAGGAGGGAGAGGGAGGAGGGTGAGCGTGCGTGGGCGAGCAGGAGAGGAGAGAATCGAGAATGGAGGGCCAGCGACGACGTCGGCGGTGCCACCGAGGAGTCCCGCGCGCAAAATTTGGCTCGAACTCGGACGGGCCCATCCGAAACCGCTTCCACCCCCGTCGCGCCCTCCCAGTCACGCCTTGACGCCCGATTCCACCATCCAGGGCACAAACCGGCCGGGAAGGGCGACGGCAGCCTTGAATTGAAATCGCGGCAGCCAGACGGAAATTCCCGTCATCCTCCCGGAATAGGCCGTGTGCACCATTGCGCCGCCTCCAATACGCCAGGACGATCCGTTTCCAGGGTACGGACACGCGACAAGACGACACACGGCCTATTCCGGGAGAATGATGGGATTCGGGAATTCAACGGAGAATTGCGTCGGTATTCGGCGGCCGTTCGTCTCCAAAAGGGCCATCCATCATCGAGCACATGCACAGTGTATACACGTGAAGACGTACGTACCTGTGGTGGCAACTTATCGAGTTGAAGTGAAGAGGAAAGGAGCGGCTCAGCCTCGTTCACCTTCGACGAGGTTCAGAAACAAAACACAGACAAATTGAGATACAGACAGTGCCACGCAGGATCTGTCAACCGATTTGCCACCTGGATCTCTATTCTAGCAAGGGGGCGCAGGGCAGAGGGGCGTATATCCGACGCGTGTTCTCGATTTGCATGCTCGAGCTATGGGGTCCGGTTTCCCAACGCTTGTTGCTGGCTCGTACGAACGTTTCCTCTTCGGATTCTCCCATCCGGCGTCGTTCAACAACAAGCAGTCGTTCGAGTTGAAGACACAGTTCACGGTACGTGGTCGTGGTCGTGGTCGTGGACCGGTATCGGTCGGCGTCTCGTCGCAGTGTGAACTGTGAACCCAGGCGAGCGGGTCGCCGCGCTCCCCGTTCGCTCCACGAAAACACGCTCCGCCCTGACAACCAACCAACTGACCAACTGACCGACCGACCGACCAACCCAACAGTACCCGGCACACAAGTCAGTGGTCAAGTCGCTCGCGGCTGCCGGCCCTTTTCTCTGTTCCGGCGGGGCGGACGACCTGATTCATCTGTACGATCTGAAGCATGGGAAGGACTTGGGCTTTTTGGTGAATCCTGGGGTGGGGGCGATCACGGCGATGTCGTTTTATACGCCGGTCGGAGCGTTTCGGCCGACGCATTTGTTGGCGGGGTGTCACGATGGGAGTGTGACGGTGTGGTCGGTGGCGGACGGGTGGCAGTGTATGAAGACATTGCGGGGGCATCGGGGAGAGGTGCATAGCGTGGCCGTGCATGGGACGGGGGTGCTGGCGTTGTCGACAAGTCACGATGGGACGTTGCGGTTGTGGGATCTGGTCAAGGGGCGGACGACGTTTATGAGTAAGCTGGAGGAGGTGGCTGAGGAGGTGAGATGGAGTCCGTCTGGGAAGATGTATGGGTTGCGCGGGGGGCGGACGGTGTCGGTGTTCCGTGTGGGGGAGGGGGCGTGCGTGGCGTTGGAGCACTCGCGGCGGGTGACGAGTTTCTGCTTTGGGAACGAGGACGATGCGGTGATTACCGGGACGGAGGACGGGAAAATTCGCGCGTGGCGGCTCGATAGGAAGGGTGAAACGGCTGAGGTCGTGGTCGAGCTCGACGGGGCGCACGCGAGCAGGATCAAGGCATTTGCGATCCCGTGCTCGTATACGGTCGCGAGGGAGAATGACGACGACAACGACGACGACGACAGCGACAACGACTTGCCAAAGCCCGAGGCGACGGCGCTCGGCGTCCATCACTTCCCGGCGTACATCGCGTCGGCGTCGAGCGACGGGCACGTGTCCGTGTGGAACCTGCGGGCGGCAGTGGAGGCGGCGATGGAGGGACCTGCAGGCGAAGCGACCGTCCTGGATGCGTCGAGCGTCCTGTTGTCAAGCACGAACACGGGGGCTCGGCTGACCACGATTTTGTCCGTCGATTCTGTCGACATGATGGAGGTCAAAGCGTTGGAGCTGTCGATGAAGAACAAGCAGGTGAAGCAGCTGAAAAAGCAGGTGAAGCGCGGCGCGAGTCAGTCCAAGAAGGTCGTCAAGGCCGGCACGAAGAGGTCCAAGCCGGCGAGGCCGGAGGGCAGTGTTGGCGGCGGACGCGGCGCCAAGGTCGAATCCCACGGCAAGGACGTCGTTGTGTCGTTCTTGGACGAGAAGGATGCAGACAAGGCAGCCAAGCAGGCGAAGAAGATCGCGATCGAGGCTAAGCGACGATCACAACAAGGGAACAAGAAAGGACAGAAACGGCGGTGAGCGTGTCGCTGTAACATTACAGGAGCGAGTAGGAACCATAAACGACGTCCCGAATGCGGTAATACGTGTCAGACAGGGTCCCTTCCACCACGAGTCCGTTGTTGTTGCTGTCGGCCACCCTCGTGATCAGCACGGGGGCCGCGGCATCGTCGCCGACGCAATACAGACCGCCTCCGTGGAAGTCGGACGCGATGCCCATCTTTCCCAAGGCCCGCTTCAGGTTTGACAGCTTGACGTCACCGATGAACACGCCGCCCAGCCGCTGTTGGCCGGCGTGCGGCACGAGCTCGCCCTGCGCCAACTCCCCGTCCACCCAACCCATCTCGACGTCTCCCATCTGGTGCATCGAAAGCGACTGATACAGGGCATCGCTGATGACAATTTCCTTGGCCGCACCGAGGTCGATCTCGATGGTCTCGGAGGCGTCGGTGGGAACGAAGACGTTGCTGTTCATGCCCTCGAGGTCGCTGAGCAGCGACGTGGCCAGCTTTGACTTGGCATCGTGCGTCCCCCGCACGATGACGCACGACCTCGGAGCCATCTGGGCCAGCATCGTCTGCACTGACCGCGCGTCTGACTTGCCGTCCAGGTCCACCGCCTCCACGAGCGCCTGCACCTCGATGCTCACCTCCTTCCGCTCGATCTTCGTCGGCACGTCCTCTTCCTCCTCCCGCTCCTGCTCGCGTGCGCGCTCCGCTTCGGCCTCCGACGCGAGCGCTTGGCTCAGGATCGGATCGCTGTTCGGGTCCAGCTTGTTCAGGTCGACGATGTCGCCGTACTCGTCCGTCTGCAACGTCCGCTCCACGTCGTCCTCTTCCGGGAACATCGGATAGGCTGCCGTGCTATCGAGCTCGAAGCCTTCGATCAAGCACTCGGTCTCGTCTCCGTTCGCGGTCCCGATGTCGTCGCCGTCGACGTCCATCGCGTCCGGATTGCCTGCCTTCTGGGCCTCCCGGTCCCGCTTGTTCTCGATCACCTTGACGTTGTCTCGCTTGATCTTGGCCTTCTCCTCTGCCCGTTTGGCTGCCATCTTCTCCGACTTTTCCGCCTCCTTGCTCTCCAAGTACTCCTTCAGCTCCTTTCCCTGCAGCGGGACCCGCCTCGACACGGTCATCTTCAGCTTGGAGCTCCCCCGTCCGCCCGCGGCGCCGAGCACCTGCGCCGCCAGGGAATCAGGCTTGGGGTCCAAAACGACGATCGCGTTCCTACGGTTGCCGGCCCACTGAGAGAAGAAGATCCTCGACGGCCCGTCGTCCATGGACTCGGAGACGGCGAGCACCACCGCCGGCCCCTTGTGACGCAGCACCTTCATCGCCTCCTTGTCCGTCGAGCACAGCGTCACCCGACGCAACTCTAGCGGGTTGTCCACCTTGTTGTACCCCAGGCCTTTGGCGAGGTCCTCATTCATCCATTCCAGCTGACACCGGGCGTACTCGAGCGTCGCCTTGACCATCGGACCGACGAACAGCAGCGGATACGTCAGTCTCTTCTCTTCCCAAAGCGCGTTGAGCGTCATCAGCACCTCCAACACCCGCCCGGACGCGTCGACCGGAATCAGCACATTGCCGTCGTTCCGCAGCGTCTTGAGCACAATGTCCTTCAGCACCGACGCGGAAGACGCCTTGGACGACGCGGACGCCGAGGATCCGGCCGATGTGATGACCAACCCCGGGCGAACGCCCAGTCCCAGGTCCATCATCGAGCATCCGCTCAGGACCATCTCCTTCTTGTGATTGTAGTCGACCGCGTAGACAATGTCCTGCACGCCGTTGATGGTTATCCGCCAGATCGCCCCGCCGACCACCCTCCCCGAGTTATAGGGCACCACGGACACTGTCAGCGCGTCGCTCGCGACCAGCACCTTCTCCTCCCGATACCGCAGTCCCGTCACCCGCCCAAAGGCCCGATCGACGTCCGCCGTCGTGAAGCCGTGCTCGACCTCCGTCGCACCGAGCAGCGTCGAGTAGAACGCCATCGTGGCCATCTGCTGCCCGGCTCCCGTCATGTAACACCGCGGAGCAAGTTTGCCGGCCTCGTTGTCGGCCTTCCCACCAGCCCCTTTGCCGGCTTCGTCGTCGTCCCCGCCGCCGCCTTGCCGGTCCTCCGCGGACGTCAGCAGCTGCACGAGGCCGTACATGTGTTCCATGTCCGGTTGAGAGATGAGGACGACGTCCGCGGGCGGCGCGCCCGAGGACGTGCTCGCCTGGTACCGGCCCACGTCGGCCTGGCTGCATCCATCGAGGAGCACCCGCAGTGTGGCTCCTTCGCCGCCCTCGTCCGCGTCGGTATGGGCCTTGATACAGAGTATCGAGAGCGCCTCCAGGGAGACGGATACACTGCCAGACATCGCGTCTTCTTCCTCGAAAGCGGTTCGAGAATACAGCGTTTTGAAATTTCTCTGACCAGCTAGCTGGTCGCCAAGCGCTTGGCGAGAAAGAGACGAAACGAACGAGAGATGGACCTTGACCCGGGGGTATCCAAGGACGTGCTGGCGCGTTCGCTGGCCAGGTACCTGCCGGGAAGCCTCCTCGTCGTGGATCGAGGCTGGGGGGAGCTGATCGCTCACGGCGTTGGGGTCGACTTTCTCAAGGCGGTCGGGGTCGTCGGCGTCGTCGGGATCGACGACGTGGACAGCAGACCGTTGGTGGAGAGCCTGGCGGCGCTCACCGAGCGGCGGACGGGGTACGGTCACGTGGTCGTCCTCTCCACGAGACTGTTGCTGGACGTGGAGGCAGACATTGCCCGGGTCGTCAGGGCCGCGAAGGACGTGGCGGGGGGCTCTGCGTACCAGAAGGTCGTTGTCGCGACCAATATCTCCGAGGCGGCCCACGTGGACGCCGACCCGGTGGCCTACGCTGGGGGCTTCCGGGCTGTCCATGGCCGTCTCGTGGGCCTGATGGGCGATGCGACGGGCGTCTCGATCGAGGAAGTCTTGCACGTCGACGTGCCGTGCATGGTGTTCGGAAAGAATGCGTTTGCGTTTCCGAGCCGTTCGGGGGCGTCGTTCCTCGGCGACTCGACGACGACGTCGTCGTCGGGCAGGGACGCGGCCGACTTGGAGCGGGAGCTGCAGGCAAGGATTGTCGTCAACGCGCACCTGCTGGTTTCTGTGTCGAAGATGATGGACGTGCAGCCCGAGGCGTTCTGCGTGGGGCCGCTGTCGGAACGGGTGGGCAACGTGCTCGCGTACGTGCCGGCTCACGACAGCACTCGCAACGTGCGGGCGGCCTTTTGTATCGTGGACCGGGCGCTCGACACCGCGACGCCCAGCGAGCATTCTGGGTACTTTTTGCAGCAGATGCTGCTCTGCGATGCCGCCGGTGGTCCGATCGACAACGTCGACGATGATGATGCCGTCGACAAGCTGCGCCCGTCCATGTTTCATCCGGGAGACGCCAGCACGTCGTCAGGGTATGTGGAGTTCTTGACGTCTAAAACGCAGCGCGAGGCTCTGCTGTTTGTCCGGAAGTGGCTCAAGGAGGCCATCCGGCAGTCATCGCTGAAATTCACGGGTCGTTCTTCCAAGCCTGGCGCCGTGTCGGCGGAGGACCTCGAGGCGCTTTGTCAGGTGCTGCGGGATGATCCGGCGGCGCGCGTGCGGCACTCGTCGCTCCTGCAGATCTCAGAGATTGCGTGTCGGTGTCTGCGCGGACACGCAGCCTGGGACGAGGGGAAAAGCAAGGCAGAACACGTCGCGCGACTCAGCGCCGAGGACGGACCGGACAGTTTGACGAGCTTGATACTCGACGAGCTTGCCGCGGCCAAGCGCGGCGGCGTGATGTCCGTGTTTGACGTCGTGAGGCACCTGATGATGGGGTCGTTCTGGCTGAAACGGGTTGGAGGTGCAGGCGTGGAAGAGCCCCAACGAGCGGCGATTGCCGAGGCCCTCGCGGCGGCCTGTGCGGCCCGCCGAGGCGAGGAGAAGATGTCGTGGATTCCAGAGGGCGCGGAGGCAGACGAGCAGCTCGTCGAGGTCTCCAGGAACGTCGTCGAGGTGGTCTGCAGTCTGCCGGCAGGGCGCTCCCTGAGGGAGATGACTGAGGATTTGCTGAGCAAGCGGGATGTGCCCGGGATGCGCCATATCGGTACTAGTATTGCTGGGTTGGTGAAATCGGGCCTCGGTCGGATCGGTATCGGATCCGGCAGTCCCGTCGACTACGAGATCATCGTCGTCTTCGTGCTGGGCGGGGTTTCGGCTGGCGAGCTTGCCGACGTTCGAGCAACGGTTGATAGCAGTGGTGTGAACGCAGGACGGATGGTCCTGGTCGGCGGTTCGACAATGATCGTCGACCCGAACGATACCCTTGAAAGCGTTTTCTCAGAACTGTGATCCCCCGAGGCAGCGGGCCTCGGGCGGTCGGACGGGAAGGTGGGGCGGTCGGACGGGAAGCTGTGATCCCCCGAGGCAGCGGGCCTCGGGCGGTCGGACGGGAACCTTCCCTGTCGGAAGGTCGCATCGGCGACTGACGCCGACACGCCGACCCACCACCATTTCGCAATTCCTTCTCCTCAAACTCTACCAATCCCTCCAAATATGCAACTCAGCACCATACGAGCCGACAAAACCTCAATAATCGTCCTCAAACCGCACGATCGACGATGGCCCCGAATTCCCGAGGGGGGGCGGCCGAAGCCCGACGACGCCCCGAAGAACATCGCTATTCCTCGTACAGTCTCTAAATCGTACAGTCATGCCGCGATAGTGTCCTGGCGATCGCGAACGTTGACGCCGACCGGCGAGGCCGGCCACCTGTTTTCGGTCGATCGTCCCCGGTGATCGGGCGCGCGTGAATGAGCCATCAGTCGCGATGGTCCCGTGTATGGTATAATGATACAACCAATATACCGTAAGGCTGACACCGGACGCTGAAACTCGGTACATCGGGCCGGTCGAGCGCACGATCGATCCACCCAGGGGACCCCATTCGGACAGCCAGGCACGGCGTGCAGAGCGGCGTACGATCGACATCTTTTCCTCATTTGTACTTATTATCTAGGGACGCCGTTGAAAGGGCGATCGTCCGACCGACGGCGCCCGTTTGGATTGCGACGCACATGACTGGATGACGATCTCATTTTCCGGCTTGCGAAGAGATTTGATCGGGGATTCTGCGGTAGAATAGGAAAAATAGGTACCCTGAAAGATCATATGCGTGCAAGAAACAACCAGCAGAATCGCTACAAGCCGAAAACAGAGGGCCCGACGACCGATCGCGGGGCGGAAGATCGCTACCCCGTCATGGCCGCTGTGCGGTTGGTCTTCTTCTATCGTCTGTATTCATGAATGTAATACATATATACATTGTTAACATGCTTCCATACGGGTTTAACTCGTCCATGTGGCGCGAGAACGCGAGCCGTCCGGCCGACGATCGGCGGGCCTTCGACAGAACTCCGTCGGGGTTCGTCAGGGAATGAAAATCGCTGTCTTCGGCATATATCGTGATTGTAAGGCCTGGTGAGTCAAAATCACGATCGTCGGGGACGTCCAGGGCGCCGCGCGCACCGGCGAGATCGCCGCGATCGATGTCGGCCGATCGCACGTTTGGCCGAGGGCACGCCCGTCAAAGCTTTGAATACTGGTTTGATGAAGTTTACATAGTCCTGGTTTGAGTTTGGTCGAAATGCGAGTCCTTTCGTGCGCTCTGTGGTCGGGCCCTGAATCGCCGCCCGATCCGTGCTGCGCGGAGGGAGCGTTTGCGAGGTTGTTCAGGGCCGTGGCCTCGGCATTCGTGGTCTGACGCGTGATTTACTGGATGTATATGGACTTGGGGGAGCACTCGGCCTGCCAGCCGTCGTCAAAGGCGAGGACGAGCTTCCTGGCGCTCATGGTGGGGTGTAGACGCTCACGTCGCGTCCGTCGGGAACGCCAGATCGTACAGGTCGTCGTAGTGCTCGATAAAGTGGGGCGTCAACCCTTGCTTGACGTCCTCTCCCAGCTCGTCCCAGTCGCGCCGGTTGCCCTCGGGGAAGACGATGTTGGCGATCTCGGAGCGCTTGGCCGCCAACGCCTTTTCCTTCACGCCACCGATCGGTAACACCTTCCCAGTCAGCGTGATCTCGCCGGTCATCGCCAGATCCGCGCGGCACGGCTTGTCCATCGCCAGCGACATCAGAGCAGTCACCACCGCGCAACCCGCCGACGGGCCGTCCTTGGGCGTCGCCCCGGCCGGCACATGCACGTGCAGGCTGTTATCTGCAAAGAATTTGTTGTCGGGCTCCTTCTTTTCCAAGAGGCGCCTCGCGTACGTGTGCGCAATGGTAGCACTCTCCTTCATGACGTCGCCCAGCTGTCCCGTCGCCCGCAGGCTCCCCTTGCCCTCGCCCCGGTCAACGACGGCCGCCTCAATATAGAGCGTCGCGCCCCCGGACGCAGTCCAAGCCAGGCCCGTCACCACGCCGAGTGGCGTGTCGTTCAGGTAGATTTTGTCCGACGGGTACGGCGGGTGTCCGACGTAGTCCACCAGGTCGCCGGCAGTGACCACCAAGAGAGGCTCGTCGAACGTCGGCCATTTCGATG
>Ga0181582_10004844_pt1 | contig 10835 bp, 8 predicted proteins | sample 071ome_32_FD_132438 | JGI IMG/M metagenome (GOLD analysis project Ga0181582, IMG submission 132438) | Coastal salt marsh microbial communities from the Groves Creek Marsh, Skidaway Island, Georgia - 071405AT metaG (megahit assembly) | ecosystem: Environmental > Aquatic > Marine > Intertidal zone... | reverse complement strand
TGAGTGGTTTGTGCTTCGTGGGGGTTGATGGGTGTGTGTTCGGAGTGAGCGCGCTGCGGCTGAATGAAACAGCGAGCCGGAGGCTCGCTGAAACTTGAATGCAGCTCGCCTCCGGCTCGCTGAGACTCGGATGCAGCTCGCCTGCGGCTCGCTGAAACTCAACTGCAGCTCGCTCCGCTCGCCCACTGCTCGCAATACAAGAACATACCATCCTGCCTGGGCGGCGTGGCCAACACAATCGTCCCGCACCCCGCAATCCCCGCCGGCACCGCCAACATCAGCGCCGTACTCGGCAACACCGCACTCCCTCCCGGCACATACAACCCAACACTCCCAATCGCCCTTCCCACCCGCCGACACACCACCCCCTTCATCGTCTCCACCACCACCTCCCCATTTCCCTTCTGCGCCTCATGAAACGCCTTGATATTCCCATACGCCACATCGAACGCCCGCACCACCGACGCCTCCAACCCCTCACATCCACCCAACGACGCATCATCGATCGGAACGCACACCGGCGACGACGCGTCGAGATCCACCCGATCGAACTCGGCAGTATACGAACGCACCGCCTCGTCCCCGTCCACCCGAACAGACTCGACGATCGGAGACACCGTGGTGAGGATTGAAGAGAAATCGATGCGGGGCCGGGAGAGAATCGAGGCTAATTGCGACGGAGAGAGGTCGGCGGCGACGTGGGAAGAAATCGAGTCTGATGATACTTCCGTATCGGACGAAGACGCGTGCGCGCCAGGACGTTGTCGTCCTCTACACGCGCCGTCTGCTGATGACATGCGGATAGCTCCTCCAAAATGCTCGAGCCGAATGCCGACCGATGGTCTCCTCCCGGGACGACGACGACGACCCACCGCGGTTCCCTCGTTGTACCAACAGACTGCAGTAGCCAATGGGCGGTGGCAGATGGCGAACATTGGTGACAGGATACCTACGATGTTTTGGTTTGCGCTTGGAGCGCTGTCTGAGCCGATTCTGCCAAACACTCGGTGGTGTTTTTTGCATTTTGCATTTGAACCCGAGGGTATTCGTTCATCGTTCATCGTCCATCGTCCATCGTTCGTGTTGGCGAGTGGCGAGTGGCGAGTGGCGAGTGGCGAGTGGCGAGTGGCGAGTGGGAGACGAACGAACGAGTGGTGTGTGCGTACCGACGAGTGGGCGCTCGGGGCGCTCGCGTGCTACTACTACGAATACGAGTGCTGGTTCGACTGTGCGGATGGTGATGGGTGAGGTGGGGTCATCGTCATCGTCATCGTCATCGTCATCGTCATCGTCATCGTCATCGTCATCGTCGGGGAGGAGGGCGGCGAGGTCGACGGTGACGCAGCGTCGGGGGCGTGTGGATGGTCCTGTCCAGACGGGTCCTGTCCAGACGGGGAAGAAGCGGGGAATGTCCGTGCGTCGGGTCGGGTCGGGTACGGGTGGGGTGACTTTTGTTGGCGGGGTCACTGTGGTCTTGGTTTTGGTACGTTTTGTTGTTTTCTGTACGGGCAGTGGTGTGTGGGAACTGGGTCTCAGTCGTTCGCGCTCACTCGTTCGCAACCCATCATCGTCATCGTCACCGTCATCGTCATCACCATCATTATCAATAGGCTTTTCTTCTCCGGGTCTTCACGTCGACCCATTCCTACTCTGGCTACGCGACCCCGCCGACCTATGGGGACTACGAGGCGCAACGGAATTGGATGTCGATCACGTTGCATACGCCGGCACGCGACTGGTATACGGTTTCTCCGGACTATTGGCGTTTGGATTACCCTCCCTTGAGTGCGTATCAGAGTTGGTTGAGTGGGAAGGTGGTTGGGTGGTTTGATGGTGGGTCGGTGGGTGGGGTGGCGGCGAGTCGGGGGCGGGAGGGGGTGTGGGGGAAGGTGGGGATGCGGGTGAGTGTGTTGTTGGCGGATGTCGGGGTGTATTTGGTGGCTGGCGTGGTGACGTGGTGGGGGAGGACCACGGGGAAGAAGCGAACGCATTGCGATGATGGGGACGACGGGGACGACGACGATGATGATGTGTCGTCGTTCCTCGCGATGTTTTGGTTGGTGGTGAATCCTGCGTTGGTGTTGGTGGATCACGGGCATTTTCAGTATAATTCGGTGTCGTTGGGGTTGACGGTGTTGGCTGCGGCGTGGGTGGAGCGGGGACGGAGCGGCCTCTTCTCGACTGGCCGGAGCGGGGGACGTCGACGTCGACGTCGTGCCCGTCCCGATCTCTATCTCGATATATTCTACCTGGTGGCGTCGTCGGTGGCGTTTACGTTGGCGTTGAACCACAAGCAGATGACGTTGTATTATGCGCCGGCGTTTGGGGTGTATTTGTTCGGGTTGTGTTGTGTGGCGGGGCCGATATCGTGGGGGTATCGGGTGGGGTTGTTCGTGGGGTTGGGGTTGGGGGTGGTGGGGACGATGGTGGGGATGTGGGGGCCGTTGGTCGTCGATGTCGGGGAGACGTCGTGGCGCGAAGGGTTCTCAGTCTCCCTCGACCGGGTTTTGAGGATCGTTTGGCGGGTGTTTCCGGTTCATCGGGGGTTGTATGAGGATTATGTTGCGAATTTCTGGTGTGTGTCGTCGATGGTGTACAAGTGGCGGGTGCGGTGGGATCGTGGGGCGTTGGCGAGGTTGTGTCTGGTGGGGACGTTGGCGGCGAGCGCGCCGGCGTTGGTGCTCGGGTTTGTGGGGGTGGTCAGACCAGGAGGAGGAGACGCAGGCGGAGACGGAGACGGAGACGGAGAGAAGAAGACGACGCGTCAGAGTCGAATCTTTCCGCTGATGCTGGCGAGTGTGAGCCTGAGTTTTTACCTGTTTGCGTTCCAGGTGCACGAGAAGAGTATCCTGATGGCGGCGACGGCGGTTGCGCTGGTGGGCGACGGGAAGGTGGCGGGGAGGGTGCAGTCGATCGCGATGATGACCATGTATCCGTTGTTGAAGAAGGATGGGTTGGTGGTGGCGTACTGGGCGATGCAGGGGTTGGTGGCGGTGGTGGGCGGGTGGGATTGGTGGGTGGGCGGGACGTTGGCGGTGGTGCATGCGGTCGGGGGGTTCGTGCGGGTCGAGGGGAAGGATTTCTTGGAGGATGCTGTGATGATGGCCGGGGGGTTCGCGTGGTGGGTGTGGCTGTGGGGGTGGTTGGTGTGGAGGCTGTGGGAGGCTGGGGGAAAGGTCGGCTGTGGGGGGAAGGTCGTGGGGAAGGGGTTGTGACTCTTTAATACATGTATACCACTACCAGAAGTAGATGGTGTTGGGGAAGCATTCGGACTGCCAGCGGTCGCCGAAGGCGAGCGCGAGCTTGTTTGCGCGCTCCTGGGTATAGGCGGGCATCGTGCTGTCGCTGCAGTTGCGCAGCCAGTCATAGAGCTTCTTCTCGTCCTTGCCGCCGCGTCTCTTGGGAAACCTGCCGTGGGTCCGCTTGAACAGCTTCACGGCCTCCAGGATCGCGTCCCACTGGGACTCGTCCCTCGAGTTCGCCGAGGTCCTGATCTGGTGGCCTGGCTGGCCAATACCCAGGGTCCCCAGGTAGGGGAAGCACTCCTTCTCCCATCCCTCGCCGAACGCCTCGTTCAGTTTCTCCCAGCGAGCCTGGGTCCAGTCCCTTCCGCCACGCCTGCAACGCCTCAGCCACATGTACAAACTGTCCTCCTCCTTGTCCTTCTTGTTCACCTTCGGAAACCGCCCCTTCGTTTGCTTCCACTGCTCGCACGCCTTTAGACGGGCGTTCCACTTCTCCTCCATCTTGGAAAGATATCCAGACCTATCCCTTCCCATCGCATCCACCCTCTGCACCTTCCTCGCCGGCTCCTCCCTCTCCCGCTCCCCCTCCTCCCGCTCCCTCTCCTCCTCCTCTGCCACCTCCCGCTCCGCGGCCAGTTCAGGATAAAGGTCCGACAAGAGAAGCTTCTTCTTGCGTTTCGCCATGATTGAGCCGTTAACACACGCTGCCTCGCACACTATTACGTAGATAACACCGTAAGCGACGTCTGGAGGGACGCACCCGCGCAAACTATGGTTTATTTCTGCCGAATTCGGTCTTCTCGGTTTCGCCCGTCGAAAACGAATCCAGTCGAGCACGGCATACTTAATCCGTGGTCTGCGTCTATTCGCGCGTCAATCGATCTCTATCAGTGTGATATACGTTGTTGCGTTGACGGCTGCAGCATGGCGAAGAGGAAAAAGAAGCTTCTGCTGTCTGACTTGTTCCCAGAATTGGCCGCGGAGCGGGAGGTGGCAGAGGAGGAGGAGCGGGAGCGGGAGGAGGAGGAGCCGGCGAGGAAGGTGCAGAGGACGAGTAAGGCTGGCCACGATATGACCAAGCGCGATGAGAAGTGGAACGCCCGTCTGGAGGTGTGCAAGCAATGGAAGCAAACGAAGGGGCGGTTTCCGAAGTGGAACCCGAAGGACAAGGAGGAGAACAGTTTGTACGATTGGCTGCACAGGTGCAAGCCTGGTGGACAGAACTGGACCCAGGCTCGCTGGGAGAAGCTGAACGAGGCGTTCGGTGAGGGATGAGAGAAGGAGTGCTTCCCTCAGTCACCCTATGCCTTGGACCCTGACCCCGAACTTTCGACCAGTGGTTTCTGGAGTCGTCTGGACCCGTGACTCGCCGTCTCTTCGTCTCCCCAACTATTCTATTTGATAGTGAATATCGATGGAAGAGAATTTACCGACCACACCCCATCCACCGGGTCCCGGATCGGCCGGCGGCGCGGGCCCCGTCGGCGACGCAGTGGTTCGAGTGACTTCGCCACCGTCACCGCCTTTGACACAGTTTCTGCCGTCGCCGACCCCACAGAAACGCTCTATTAGGACGTCGACGTCGATATTCTCGCGCCTCAACCTCGCTCCCACCGCCTTCCAGAGTAAGTGGCGGACCCGGGTCCGCCAAAGGATGGACGGCGTGCCGCTGACGCTGTGTTGGTGCGCCTTCACCTGTACGATTCTGTACTCCGACCTGATTCGTACTGCGTTGCTTCCGCCGGCCGTGGATCCGTACTTTGTGGGCTTCACGATCGTGTCGATGCTGGTGTTGGCGATCGAGATTGTGCTGTCGTCGCTCGTGCGGCCGGGGTACATGTGGCGGTTCTACATGTGGATGGATCTCGTGGCGTCGTTTTCGCTGTTGTGCGATATTCCAGCGTTTGTGGAATTTGTGACGCAACCGGTAAGCAGCGACGACGACGAGCGCCACCTGACGTTGGAGAGGATCGCCAAGGCGGCGCAGGCGGGGGCGCGGGCGGCGAGGATCATGCAGGTGGTGAGCGTACTGCAGTTGCTGCATTTGCGGGCGCAGCGGGCTCGATTGAAGAAACGAGAGCGTCGATTGAGCGGCGGGAGCGGGGCGAGCGGCGGGGAGGGGTCGACCGCGCCGTTCAACGACGAGCGGGAGAGCGGCACCGACGGCGCCGACGCGAGCAATCTGCAGTTCCAGATGACGACGCTCAAGCCGCAGACGCGCGTCGGGGAGAAATTGACGGAAATGACGATGCGGAAGGTCATCCTGGGCGTGTTGATCCTGCTGTCGATGCTGCCGGTGTTCGACTCGTGGGTGTTTTACGGGACGCCGACGTCGTTCGAGGACGGGGGACTGCGGACGCTGCACGCGCTGTACGGGGTCAGGGTCCAGGACGGTAACTCAAGCAGCGCGTTCTGGGAGGCCGTGGAGGCGTATCGCGAGCAGAACGAGTACAAGGTCGGCGGGAGGACCTCGGGCAAGCTGATCCGGCTGGTGGTGCACAACGAGACCATCCTGGACAACGCCGAGCGGTTCGACTACCTTCGCAAGTCCGAGAAGCAGAGCTCAAAGATCAAGACGGAGATCGACGTCAACGCGTTTTTCGTCGACGGCGGTGGCAGTGGCGGCCAGGGCCAGGGCCAGGGCGAGGGCGGCTTCGCGACGTTGCCGCCCGCCAAGCCGATCAACTCGACCAACACCACGACGAAGGTGACGATCATCACAGAGTCGTGGACCGACGTGCGCTGGGACGTGCAGTTTCAGTCTATGCTCGACATCGCCCGGGTGACGTGTCTGTTGGGAATGCTGTCCATCGGCGCGGTGCTGTTCATCCGGGACGCCGACTCGCTGGTCCTTCGGCCCATCGAGCGCATGGTGCACAAGGTCAAGATCATGAGCGAGAACCCGTTTGCCTCCAAGACGTTCAACAACGGCGACGACGACGAGAGAGACCAGGCGAAGCAACTCGAGACCAAGGTCTTGGAGCGTTCGATCGGCAAGGTGTGCCAGCTGCTGACGGTCGGGTTTGGCGAGGCCGGCGCCGAGATCATCGCCAACAACATCAAGAGCGGCGGCGCCATCAACCCGATGCTCCCCGGCAAGCGCATGCGCGCCATATTCGGCTTCTGCGACATCCGCGACTTCACGTCCGCCACAGAGATCCTCCAGGAGGACATCATGGAGTTTGTCAACTGCATCGCCTCGGTCGTCCACGAGGAGGTCAGCTTTCACGGCGGCGCGGCTAATAAGAACATCGGCGACGCGTTCCTGCTGGTATGGAGACTGCCTGACACCACCGCAGACACCAAAGACCCGAAAACACCCGGGAAGACGTGCACGAGGCGCCGCGGCAGCATCATCGAGGCCAAGGCGGCCATGCAGGACGTCGACGTCGGCGCGGCGGGCGTCATCACCGAGAGCCATCTCGCCGACGCCGCCCTCGCATCCATGCTCATCATCAAAAACGCCCTGGAGAGGTCTCCCAAGCTCTGCGCCTTCTGCGAGCGCGAAGACATCCAGCGCAGGATGCCCGGGTTTCGGGTCAGGCTCGGCATGGGACTGCACGTCGGCTGGGCGATCGAGGGCGCCATCGGCTCGCACCACAAGATCGACCCGAGCTACTTGTCTCCCCACGTCAACATGGCGGCACGGCTCGAGGCGGCCACCAAACAGTACGGCGTTCCGATCCTCCTCTCCAACACCTTTGTCGACATCCTGTCGCCAGAGGTCCGCCAGCGCTGCCTGGCGATCGACACGGTCCTCGTCAAGGGAAGCAACGTGCCCACCACGCTGTTCACCGTGAAGATCCACAGTCGCGATGGCCATCGCGGTGGGAGCGACGGCGATCGTGGCGACGGCGCCGACGGCGCCGACGGTGTTTCCGCGACGGCGGCGGCCACGACGACCACAGCGGCGACCTCCGCGACCCAGGACTTGCGCCACGCAACCGAGTGCGCAGGCGGCCACATCTCCTTCTCCGACTACCCGTACCTGAACGAGCTCGACGAGCACCCGGATCTGAAATCCACGCCCTGGATGGACGACGACGAGTCGATGCGCATGGTCGCCTCGTTCGAAGAGGCCTACGCGCTCTACCGGGCCGGCGACTTCAAGCGAGCGACGGCGACGCTCCTCGCTCGGGTCGACCCGACGTACGGACCGGCGGCGGCGCTGCTGGAGTACATGCAGAGCGACCCGAGCGCGACCGGCGGGTCGAGGGACGACGCGGGCGGGTGGGTGCGCGAGCTGACCGAAAAGTAGATGGATAGATATACACACGAGAGTAACGTCACACCATGTCGTCCCGTTTCGTTCCGTTTCCCTGCCTGAATCGCACAGAACCCAACTTGGCCAAGACATCCGCGGCCAATGCCAACGTTCCCAGCCTCGCCTCCGCGACCTCCACGTCCCCACCACCCACCAGCCCACCCGCCACCTCCTCCATGAACGCTAGCACCCGCCCCATCACCCGCCGCTTCATCCCGACCAAGTTTACACCCACGTCCCCGCCCACGTCCCCGCCCACGTCCCCGCCCACGTCCCCAACCTTCCCGCCCTCCTGCCGCACCTCCAACTCGCACCCGACACACTCCACCCGCCCAGTTCCCTTCTCCCGACACAACGGCGTCCTACAAATCGGACAATACGACCCCAGCATGGTCCACCCGTCCAACATCCGATCCGCCAGCTTGCCCGTAGGCGACCCGGACCGCTCAACCCCGGCGGCCTCCGTTTCCCTTTCCTCCCGCACATCCGGACTCTTCGGCGGATCCCGCACGACCACCCCCCCGTCGCCCTCACGATCAGACGCCCCCCCATACCCACACGCCACACACACCGCCTCTCCACCAGACGGCGACCGCATCAACGGAACAGGACAGGAAGGGCAGGAATCCGCCAGCATGGTCCAACCCGAGAGGAGCAGCTCGCCCATTGATCGCGTCGGCGGCTGACCGCCAGACCGAAGCGCCGGCATCGTCCGTCCGTCCGCACGAATCCGTCAAGTCAGAGACGTAGAGACCGACAGACGCGCTGCTGTTGTTGGGTGTCGGACGAGGCGACGAGGCGACGAGGCGACGAGGCGACGAGGCGACGACTCGTTCCCGTCGTTAAAACCGCGAGCTCAAAAAAACTGTTCGAACAGTACGTTCATTCTTCACCATGGCAAAGCGGACGAAACCAGGGACGAAAAACGTGCACATCACGCCCTCCTTGGCCGCATCGTCGGTCGAACGGAAGGAACGGAAGCGCCGCAAGACCACGGAAGAGCATCGGCAGCCTCCCCGATCCCAGGCCTCGCCAATCCAGCACGCGTCCCACCCTCGCATCGTGGCCCCTTCCACGTCGCGTGTTCGCCAGCGCGTGTTCGTCTTCGGCGACGGCGACTGTGGGCAGTTGGGTCTGGGAGAGGATGTCACGGAGAAGCTCCGTCCTGGCCTGCTCGAGATTGACGACACCCAGTCTGTCCTGCAGGTCGTATGCGGCGGGATGCACACGCTGGCGTTGATGGAAGACGGTACCGTGTATTCGTGGGGGGTGAACGACGAGGGCGCGCTGGGCCGTCGTACCCCTGATAAGGTCTGGACCGAGGTATCCGAGTCGTCCTTTGGGTCCATCAAGGCGTCGTTTTCGGGAGACAATCTGTCGCTGTTGACGTCTGGCGGCGACCCGTATACGCCGGGGCGCGTGCCGATGCCGGCCGCGTGTGCGGGGAAGAAGTGTGTGCAGCTGTCGGCGGGCGATAGCCACTCGGTGGCGTTGTTCGAGGACGGGTCTGTCGCGAGCTGGGGTACGTACCGGGACGGCAGCGGTGTCATGGGATTCGGCGTCGAGACGCACGTCCAGTTGGTTCCCACCGTGGTGTATGCTCCGGACGCGCGCCAAGGACGTCCGGCGATGCTGTCGGTGTCGTCCGGGGCGGACCACGTGTGTGGGCTTACCGGGGAGGGGACGGTGGTCAGTTGGGGGTCAGGGCAGCAGGGGCAGCTGGGACGCGTGGGCGTGCGTATGAGCGAACGGATGCGCCTCCAGACGTTTCTGGTGCCGACGGTCGTGCCGCTGAAGGCCAGGGGACGGGGCGTGCGTCGCTTCGTGGTCGACGTGGCCTGCGGGACGTACTCGTCGTTCTTCCTGATGAGTGATGGGTCGTTGTACGCGTGCGGGCTGAACAACTACGGACAGCTGGGGATCAAGGGGGACGGCGATGATGGCGATGATGGCGACGACGACGTGTCTGTCGTGCACGTCCCGACGAGGGTGGCTGGCGCCGACGGCGTCGTCAAGGTGTTCCCCGGGCAGCACCATACCCTCTTCTTGACCTCGGATAAGAGCCTCCTCTCGTGCGGTCGGCCGACGTACGGGCGTTTGGGGCAGCGGGGCGCGGACGTGGGTTCGGACGTGGGGAGTCCGACGCTCGCGCCCGTGGACGGGGATGCGTTGGAGGGGAGGCGCGTGGCGGGTGCGGCGGCGGGACTGGCCGTCAGCGGTTGCTTCGATACCGAGGGGAACGCGTACACGTGGGGGTTCGGTACGAGCAATCAATTGATCAAAGGTGATGACGACGAGGACGAGGTGGTTATGAAAAAGGTCGCGAGCACGAAGCGATTCCAGGCAAACGTCGTGGGCATGGACTTCGGCGGACAGCACGGGGCGATGGTGGCGTACGACCGATAGACCGATGGACCGATGGACCGATAGATTCTTATCTTATGTGTGTAGTATTCTAATAGCATACGATATACGTCGAGATTTACATCCCGGAGGAAGCAACAAGGCCATGCCGGCACAGACAGGACGAGGCGGGGCTTTGCATTCCTTGCATCCGCGGATGCAAGCCGTTCCGCTGTCGTCGACAAGGACACGCGCGCTGTCGCTGCACGTCCGTCGTCGTCGTCGTCTATACATCAGCACATACATCATCAGTGCCGCCGCCAACGACGACGCTGACTTTGGCTTCGAGCTGGACGGCCAACGCTCGGAGTCTCAGAGCTCGAGCTCTTCGTTGAGTTGGCTGGTCGAGCAGCAGCAGCGTCTGACGTCGAGCAGTGAGAAGGAGGAGCTGGAGGCGGAGATGGCTGCGAGCGTGGGTCTGACGCTGAAAGAGTCGGCGTTCTCGGCGTATCAGCATCAGCGGGAGCAGGAGGACGACGAGGCTCGGTTCCACTTTCATCGTCAGCTGCACGCGTGTGCCGAGCGTGGGGACTTTGTGAATGCGGAGGGGGTGATGAAGCAGATGAATGAGAGTGGTATGCTGCCGGGTTCAAAGGCGTTTCATGCGCTGACGCTGGCGTACGTCAAGGGGGGGTATGGCAAGGGGGCGTTGGGGGCGATTCGGACAGAGGTGAGTAAAGGGGTGCGGCCGTTGCCGCAGACGTATGCTGCGGTTGTGCTGGCGTTCCTGCGGGAAGGGGACGTGGAGACGGCGCAGGCGGTGTATGCGAGTAATCGGAGGGCAGAGGGGGTGGGGACTGAGCAGAGCTGGAAGATTTTGACCGGGGCGTTGTTTGCGCGGAGCGGCGGGGGCGAGGTGGATGGCGGGGTGGATGGCGGGGTGGATGTGAACGTCGATGCGGAGGTGGATGCGGAGGTGGATG
>Ga0181582_10004832_pt1 | contig 10849 bp, 9 predicted proteins | sample 071ome_32_FD_132438 | JGI IMG/M metagenome (GOLD analysis project Ga0181582, IMG submission 132438) | Coastal salt marsh microbial communities from the Groves Creek Marsh, Skidaway Island, Georgia - 071405AT metaG (megahit assembly) | ecosystem: Environmental > Aquatic > Marine > Intertidal zone... | reverse complement strand
GGGTCGGTGGGGTCTCGCAGGACATGACCCCGCTGGTGATTGAGAAGATTCGCAGCTTCCTCAAAACATTTCCCAAGACACTCGGCGACATGGAGCGGCTGCTCAACCGCAACCGGATCTTCGTCGATCGCACCAAGGGCGTAGGTGTGCTGACCAAGGCCGAAGCCATCAACCGCGGAGCGACCGGCCCGGTGGCCCGGGCCAGTGGTGTCACCCGCGACCTCCGCCGCGACGAGCCCTACCTCGCCTACGCCGACCTCGACTTCCAGGTCTGCTGTGCCTCCGCGGGTGACTGCTATGCCCGCTACCTCGTGCGGATGCAGGAGATGCGGGAGAGCCTGAAGATTGTGGAGCAGGCCCTCGAAAACCTGCCGGAAGGCCCGATTAACGTCGGCATCGACCAGCGAACAGCGCTACCGACGAAGAAGCAGGTCTATTCGACGATTGAGGGCACAATTTCGCACTTCGAACTGTCGATGAGCAACCGTGGCTTTGAGGTGCCATGCGAAGAGAGCTATGCGGCGATCGAAGCGCCTAACGGTGAGCTTGGCTTTTACATCGTCGGCGATGGTGAGGATGCTGCCTACCGGGCCCGCTGCCGACCACCCTCGGTGCTGCACTTTGCCATGTTTCCGCACCTGATCCGCGGCCACACCCTTTCGGACATCGTGGCCGTACTGGGCAGCCTCAACATCATTGCCGCGGAGCTCGACCGATGATCGCACAGCGGAAGGTTCTCACCGACGAGATGGTCGCCAAGATCGAGGCACTGATGCCCCGGTACCCGACCAAGCAGGCCCTTACCCTGCCGGCACTGCACATCGTGCATGACGAACTGCGGCAGGTCCCTCTCGATGCCGTGGTCGAAATCGCCCAGTTGCTCGACCTTGCCCCCGCCGAGGTGCAGGACACCCTCACCTTCTATCAATTTTTTCATCAGGAAAAGCCGCATGGCAAGGTCCGCGCCTTCGTCTGCCGGTCAATCTCCTGTGCCCTCCGTGGTGGTGAGCAGGTACTCGACCACCTCTGCACCAAGGCAGGCATTAAGCCAGGCGAGACAACACCCGACGGTAGCCTGACAATTGAGCCGGCCGAGTGTCTCGGTGCCTGTGACTTTGCCCCCTGCATGCTTGCCGGGGACGACCTGCACAAAGACCTTACCCCTGAGAAGGCCGATCAATTCCTCAACGCCGTTCGCGGAGGAGCATCATGACTGACTCACAGACCTTCCAGCCGGTGCTGCTTGAGGCGGTCGGTGTCGAGCAGGGGCATTCGCTTGAGAGCTACCGCTCCCGCGGCGGCTATGCTCCGTTGGAAAAACTGCTGGCTGAAAAGCAGCCGCCAGAAGTGGTTGAGATGGTCAAGAGTTCGGGCCTCCGCGGCCGCGGTGGAGCCGGTTTCATGACCGGGCTGAAGTGGACGTTCTTGCCAAAGGACCATCCCGGGCCGATCTATCTTTGTGTCAACGCCGACGAGAGTGAGCCGGGCACCTTTAACAACCGCATTCTGATGGAGGATGACCCCCATCAGATTCTGGAAGGCACAATCATCTCGGCCTACGCAACTCGGGCTAGTACCGCCTACATTTATTTACGGTATGAGTACCCGCAGAGCTGGAAGGCACTTCAGGCGGCAATCGACGAGGCCTATGCCGCTGGCTACCTCGGCCAGAACATCAAGGGCAGCGGCTTCTCACTCGACATCTACTTGCACCGCGGAGCCGCCGCCTATATCTGCGGTGAAGAGACTTCGCTGTTGGAGAGTCTCGAAGGCAAACGGGGCGAGGTCAGGCCCAAACCCCCGCTACCGGCCATTGAGGGTTTATTCGGCGAACCTACCGTGGTCAATAACGTCATCACCCTCGCCTCCGTACCGGTGATTCTCGCCGACGGGGCGGAGCAGTATCAGAGTTACGGTGCCGGACGTTCCCGCGGTACCCTGCCTTTTCAGCTGGCGGGCAATATCAAGCAGGCCGGTCTGGTGGAAATCGCGTTTGGTGCCACGTTAAATGGTCTTTTACATGACTTTGGCGGTGGAACACGAAGCGGCAGGCCGATGAAAGCGGTTCAAGTGGGCGGACCGCTGGGCGCCTACCTGCCCCGGGAGCAATGGGATACACCGCTGGACTACGAGGCCTTTGCAGCGATCGAGGCCATGCTCGGTCATGGTGGAGTGGTGGCGTTTGACGATACCGTGGACATGAGTCAACAGGCAAGATTCGCGATGGAATTCTGCGCCATTGAATCCTGCGGAAAGTGCACGCCCTGTCGGATTGGTTCGGTCAGGGGAGTCGAGGTAATCGACAGGATTGTCGCCGGTGATCGCCCCCACGAAAACATTACGCTGCTGGAAGAGCTTTGCGATACCATGATAGCCGGCTCGCTTTGCGCCATGGGAGGAATGACTCCGTTCCCGGTCAAGAGCGCCTTGCGTCATTTTGCAGCTGACTTCACAGCAGCGCAATCCAGGTGACAGCCATGTTGCAGTTCTACGATCCAACCAACAATAAGTCTTCAGTAGGAGATGATCCCGACAGGGATTATGGCACTCCGGCAATGAAGGCTAAAGGCGGCAAGAGCACCGTTCTGATCTGTCTGACCATAGACGGTCAGGAAGTGACGGTTCCGGAAGGCACCTCTGTCATGCGCGCGGCCGCGCAGGCAGATATCAATATTCCAAGATTATGTGCCACCGATTCCCTGCAGGCATTTGGATCCTGTCGACTGTGCCTGGTGGAAATCCAAGGACGCAAGGGAACGCCTTCGTCCTGCACCACTCCAGTGGAAGAGGGTATGGTAGTGCGCACCCAGACTGACCGGTTGGCCGGTCTGCGCCGCAATATCATGGAGCTTTACATTTCGGACCATCCACTCGACTGTCTGACCTGCGCGGCAAACGGCGACTGTGAACTGCAGGACGCCGCTGGCGAGGTGGGACTGAGAGAGGTTCGCTACGGCTATGCCGGCAGGTCGCATCTTGCGGCCGAGAAAGACCAGAGCCATTCCTATTTTACCTTTGATCCTTCCAAGTGCATTGTTTGTTCCCGCTGCGTGCGCGCCTGCGCAGAAGTACAGGGAACCTTTGCTCTTACCATCGACGGTCGCGGGTTTGATTCCAAAGTGGCCGCGGGCCAGAATGAAAAATTCATGGATTCAGAATGTGTGTCGTGTGGCGCTTGTGTACAGGCTTGCCCAACCGCGACGCTGATGGAAAACAGTGTCATTGAGCGGGGCTTGCCAGAACACACTGTGCTGACAACTTGCGCCTACTGCGGTGTAGGCTGCGGATTCAAGGCCGAGGTCAAAGGCGACCAGGTCGTGCGCATGGTTCCCTACAAGGGTGGCAAGGCCAATAGCGGGCATTCCTGCGTCAAAGGCAGATTCGCTTTTGGTTATGCGACTCATCCTGATCGGGTTAGCGAACCGATGATCCGGGAGACCATCGACGATCCCTGGCGCAAAGTAAGCTGGGATGAAGCCGTTACTTTCGCTGCCACTCGGATCCGGGAGATTCAGAAGAATTACGGGAAGGATAGCGTGGGAGGCATTACCTCCTCCCGCTGCACCAACGAAGAAACTTACCTGGTACAGAAACTGGTGCGGGCCGGATTCGGCAATAACAACGTGGATACCTGTGCGAGGGTTTGCCACTCGCCCACCGGCTACGGTTTGAAAACTACCCTCGGCGAATCGGCGGGAACCCAGACTTTTGAGTCTGTAGAGCAAGCCGACGTAATTTGTGTCATCGGGGCTAATCCTACGGACGCACATCCGGTTTTCGCCTCGCGCATGAAGAGACGGCTGCGCCAGGGCGCGCATCTGATTGTTGCCGATCCGCGCCGCATCGACCTGGTTAGAAGCCCGCACGTGGCCAGTGACTTCCACCTGAACCTGTTGCCTGGCACCAATGTTGCTCTGCTGAATGCCCTGGCGCACGTTGTAGTCGACGAGGGTCTCGAAGCCTCCGACTTTATCGACGGTCGCTGCGAGCAGCCAGCCTTCCAGCGCTGGAAAAAGTTTATCAGCGAGGAGCGCAACTCGCCGGAAACCATGGCGCCGGTGACCGGTGTGGCCGCCGACGACATCCGACGGGCGGCGCGCCTGTTTGCCGAGGCGGGTAATGCCGCAATCTATTATGGACTGGGCGTGACCGAACACAGTCAGGGATCTACGGCTGTCATGGCGCTGGCCAATCTGGCAATGTTGACCGGCAATATCGGTCGACCGGGAGTGGGCGTCAATCCTCTGCGAGGGCAAAACAATGTGCAGGGATCCTGCGATATGGGATCCTTCCCTCACGAATTGCCGGGCTATAGGCACGTGTCGATAGACAGCGTGCGTCAGCCATTCGAGCAGCACTGGGGCGTGGCAATCAATCCCGAGCCGGGACTACGAATACCCAATATGTTTGACGCGGCGATTGCGGGCCACTTCAAGGGGCTGTACTGCCAGGGCGAGGATATTGCGCAGTCCGATCCCAATACCCAGCATGTCGAGCAGGCGCTCAGGAACATGGAGTGCCTGATTGTGCAGGACATCTTTCTCAATGAGACGGCCAAGTACGCTCACGTGTTTCTTCCCGGTGCTTCCTTTCTGGAGAAAGACGGTACTTTTACCAATGCCGAGCGCCGTATTTCCCGGGTGCGCAAAGTCATGGCGCCCCTCAGTGGCAAAGCAGACTGGGAAGCTACCGTGGCACTGTCGAATGCTCTGGGTTATGAAATGCGTTACGGACATCCCGCGGAGATCATGGATGAGATCGCCCGATTGACACCTACCTTCGCGGCCGTCAGCTACAAGCGTCTCGATGAGGAAGGTTCCATCCAATGGCCGTGCACAGATCAGGCTCCCAACGGAACGCCGATCATGCACGTGGACGAATTTGTGCGTGGCCAGGGTTACTTCGCGGTGACCGAATTTATCGCTACCGAGGAAAAAGTTACTCGTCGATTCCCGCTGTTACTGACTACCGGGCGGATTCTCAGCCAGTATAACGTGGGTGCCCAGACCCGGCGCACGGATAACATGCGTTGGCATGAGGAGGACCGGCTGGAGATTCATCCCCACGATGCTGAAGAGCGGGGAATTGTCGATGGTGACAAGGTGCAGGTAAGCAGCCGCGCGGGAGACACGACGCTCAGGGCCACGATTACCGACCGGGTTCAGGTTGGAGTGGTCTACACGACTTTCCATCATCCGGAATCCGGCGCCAATGTCATTACTACCGACAATTCTGACTGGGCGACCAATTGCCCGGAGTATAAGGTTACTGCCGTGCAGGTCAGAAAGATGGACAACCTGTCAGATTGGCAGACGCGCTTCGAGTCTTTCAGTGCCAGGCAAATCTCGTTGGCGGTGGAAGGCGATCCCTGAGGTGGGGCAGTGAACGCCAAGCAATCCCTCAAACCACGGTCCCGGGATGGTTCGGGTTTCGATGCAGTGACCGAGCGGGCGGTCGAGGTATGGTCCGCAACGGCAACCACCCGGGATTGCGACTGGATTGCCTGTGAGGCGCCGGTAGCACTGATTTACAACGGCATTTCCCATGCCGTGATGATGGCCAGCCCCCTGGATCTGGAAGCCTTTGCCATCGGCTTTAGCCTCACCGAAGGGATCGTCTCCAGTGCCGGCGAGATTTATTCAATAGATGTCGGGGGCAATGAGAGAGATGGCATCGAGATTGCCCTCGACATTTCTGCAAAATGTTTCGCCGGGCTGAAGGAACGTCGCCGAACCCTGGCCGGCCGAACTGGCTGCGGTATCTGTGGCGCCGAATCCCTCGAGCAGATCAGGCCCTCCCTTAGCCCAGTGCAATCGGATCTGGCGCTAAGCCACGCGACCATCGAATCTGCCTGCCGAAAGCTGCGCGGGCACCAGCCCCTGCAGTCGAAAAGCGGCGGGACCCATGGCGCCGCGTGGTGCCTGTCCGATGGAGAGCTTTTCGAAGTCTGCGAGGATGTCGGCAGGCATAATGCTCTGGATAAACTAATTGGAAAGCTAGCCAAGCGGGGGCTGCTGGAGGACCAACAGGCACTGCAGGGGTTTCTGCTGATCTCAAGTCGCGCAAGTTACGAAATCGTTATCAAAGCAGCGCGTGCCGGCATCGCCGTCGTGGTCGCAATGTCGGCGCCTACTTCTCTGGCAATAGATGTGGCAGAAGATGTCGGCATCACCTTACTCGGGTTCGCCCGCGCCGACAGACACGTTGTTTACGCCAATGGACGGCGCATTGTGGATTAGTGGAAAAGGGAGTTTGCAAGTAAATGACTGAGAATGAATTGAACCACTTGATAAAAATGCTTAATCAGATTGCTGAAAATCTCGCTCAGGGCGACGAGGAAAAGGTGGTTGCGGAGAGGGTTGCAGATCACATGCGACGCTTCTGGTCGCCTTCGATGAAGCAGTCGATTGCGGCTTATCTTGAAGCAGACGGTTCCGACCTGTCCGCGAATAGCAGACAGGCTGTCAAGATTATCGGCAGAAAGTAATGAGTCCCGGTAAATCCTGCCTCACGGAGTGCAGTTCAAGTTGGCGATGAGTTGCCGTGATCGCTTCGCCTCGCGGTCTGGAAGCAAATGCAGGCCGGTAAGCTCCTCAATTTTGTCCAGCTCGGCTAACTGTCCGCAGTAGTCTTCATTCTGCGCCAGTTGCTGTGGGAAGATAAAAGCAGCATAGCCAGAATTATCAAGGACAACTTTGTAATAGCCTGCCAGGTTTAAGCCAGGTTCCAGCGAACCTGAGCCTGGCATTTCACCGTCGTAAAAAAACGGGCCGGTGATCACGTGTAACTCTTTTTCCTTGCTGACCAGTCCGTTTAGAGACTGCTCCAGCCTTAACCAGGGACCCAGGCGCAGCGGGGCAGGCATAGGGAGCATGTTGCTGGTGTAATTGATTTCCGGCCAGTATGGCGTGTTGGCAAAACTGGTCATGGGTGCCAGGTGGACGCGGTCCTGCTCATTGCTTTCCGGCGTCGACCCGCCGCCATAGGGACTGACAGAACTGGCAATTTCGGGGACTGATACGCCAGATTCTAGATCTTGCAATTCGGCGACTTCAGAAAATCCTGCCAGTCGATCGGGTTGCCATTCTCGCGGTAGCAGCGAAGCAATGCCGACGGCCTCATCACTTAATCTGTAGGCGATCCAGTCGGCTCGTCTGCTGTAGCGATTTAATCCCGCCGCATACAGATGGTGGATTACTACCTTGGAATTGCCCGCCGTGAAAGCTGAATTGTAGTAAGGACAACTGCCGGCGCAGTGGGTGACTGCCACCTCCTGGCTAAATCCAGTTATTGGCAACGATATTGCCGCAGCCAGCGCTATCGCGCGTATATCGACGCAGGTGAACCAGCGAGCGTTGGGCGTTTTGACAGACATGGCAAGGACTCTTTCCTAGATATTCGAGGCTCATGATCTAACGAGTGGCATTGTGCCACCAACGCGTCGTCATTGCAGTGATATTTCGCTTGCACAGCATCCGGGTTTCCATACCCCGAGTCAGAAATCCAACAATCTTTGACTTTATTTTTACGATCGCCGTGGTTGCCGTCGGCTTGATCAAATCAAGCCAACGCCCCACATCACACAAACGGCCAGAAATGTTACGATTCCGCCAACCAGGGTTGCACCGCCATACGCGAATACCGCGTCTGGCACGCTGAGGCGCGACAGGGAGGTGCAGACCCAGAAATAACTGCTGTTAACGTATTTGATAATCACGGAGCCGCTCGCGCCGGCCAGCATGGCAGCTTCGGGCGAAAGACCGAGAGTGCCAAGCATCGGAGCAACTAATGAGGCAGCGGTGATCACCCCTACCGTTGTCGAGCCCGTAATCATGTTACCAATAATGCCGATTACGAAGGGCAGCAGGATGGTCGGCAGCCCGTAATCGGTGAACAGGGTAGCAATGAAATCCACTGCCGGCGTACCGCGAAGGATTGCGCTCAGTGAACCACCGAGGCCGGTTACCACCAGTATCATGGCGGAAGTCTTGAGGGCGGCCTCCACCCACGCATCGCGGGCTTTTTCTCGATCGTCCTGGCTGCGGATGTTGCGGTATGCCAGCCAGACACCGATGGAAAGCGCGACTACCGGCCAGCCGAGATATTGAAACAAGGTCCTCATCAGGTGACCTTCTTCGTACACCAGGCTCACGATACTCTGGGTGCCGATCAGCAGAATGGGTATGACGATAGGCGTGTAGGAACTGAGGGTACTGGGCAGTTCTGCGGGTCCGTCTTCGTCCAGGTCCTCGATCGAGATTCCCTCGAATTCTTCACTGGCCTCGGTCTTGATGCGAGGTCCCGCCACGTACACCCCCCAGGCCCAACCGGCCAGCGATCCTGCCAGGCAAGCTATACCACCAAAAATTATGGTTCTGCCGATATCGGCGCCCACAATGGCCGCGGCCGCCAGCGGGCCGGGAGTCGGCGGCACGATGGCGTGGGTTAGCTGCAGTGCGCCCACCAGTCCGGTGGCCATGACGGCAATTCCCACTTCCATGGTTCTGGCGGCGGAATGCACCAGTGGATTGAGGATGACATAAGCGACGTCAGAGAAAATGGCGACACCGATGACAAAACCGGTAAGTGTCAGCGCGAGAGGCATTCTCTGAGTTCCTACCAGGTTAACCATGGATTTCGTGATTACCTGGATTGCTCCGGTATGCTTCATGGCTTCGGCAATAATAGACCCCAGCACTATCACAACGCCTATAGATCCCAGCGTGTTGCCAAAACCGGTCTCGAAAGCATCGATAAAATTGTTTTGTTGAATGCCGGGCAGCAGCCCGAACAGGATAATGGGAATCAGCAAAGCGAAAAACACGTGCCACTTCCACTTGGCGATCAGAAACAGCAACAGGAAGATAACGACGGCAAAGCCGCCAAGGGAAATTGCAGCGCTGGTGTTGACCGCGGTGGATGGATCCATGATTAAGTCCTTTATTACTGTTGTTCTAAATCAGAGTATCAGGACTCCGGAATTTCAGAGTGCCAGAAAATCCAGCGCGGCCTGAATGCCGCCCTTTCGGTAGGGAATGCCAGATGCAGCAAGCCCCATTTCCACTCCGCTCAGCGTCCCCGCCAGCATGAGATCGTTAAAATCTCCGATGTGACCGATGCGAAATATTTTGCCCTTCATTTTCCCGAGGCCGGTACCCAGGGACATATCGAACCGGTCCAGAACCAGATTCCGGAAAATGTCAGCGTCGTGGCCTTCAGGGACAAGTACTGCGGTCGTTGAATTGCAGAATTCCTTTTCGTCTAGGCAGATATTTTCCAGATCCCAGGCGGCGACGGCTCGTCGGGTAGCTTCCGCCAGGCGCGCATGCCGCGCAATGACGTTATTCAGCCCTTCGTCCAGCAGAAGATTGAGCGCTTCATCCAGCCCATACAGCAGATTAGTTGCAGGGGTGTAGGGGAAGTATCCACGGCGATTGTTTTCCAACATGGCATCCCAGCGCCAGTAGCTATGCCTGGCCGTCGAGCCGGCGGCATGCTCCAGAGCCTTTTCGCTGACAGCGTTGAAACACAGACCCGGAGGCAGCATCAGTCCTTTCTGGGATGCGCTGACCGTGACGTCTACCTTCCACTCGTCATGTAAAAATTCCGAGCAAGCCAGGGAAGATACAGCATCGACCATAAAGAGTGCCGGGTGACCCGCTTTGTCGATAGCGGCGCGAACCGCTGGAATGCGGCTGGTAACCCCGGTAGATGTTTCAGTGTGCACCGCCAGCACGGCCTTGATCCTGTGTGCGGAGTCGTCGCGAAGGCTCTGCTCAATTCGCTGCGGGTCGACCCCGTGACGCCAGTCTCCTTCCAGCCACTGAACTTCAAGGCCCAGTTTTTCGGCGACATTTTTCCACAAAGTGGCGAAATGGCCGGTTTCCGATGCGAGAACCCGATCGCCGGGAGACAGACAGTTGAGTAAGGCGCATTCCCAGCCTCCCGTGCCGGAGGCGGGATAGATGAATACCGGAGCCGAGCAGTTGAATACCTTTTGCAGTTTCTCGAGCAGCCGGTTGGTGAGCTCGGGGAACTCCGGCCCGCGATGATCGATCACGGGCTGCGCCATAGCGCGCAACACGCTGTCCGGGACGTTCGACGGTCCCGGGATCTGCAGAAAATGTCGACCCGGTCGGTGTTGTTGGGTACTCATCGATCGAATAAAGCTGGCCAGCTTGCTATTGAAACTTTCACGGACAAGCTAAGATAGATGAAATGCCGATTGGTAACAACATAAACCAACAAACCCGATTGTTCTCTTAAAATTGGCACGAAATATTGATAACGTTCAGGGCTTTCAGGAATAGTAGTAACAGGGATATTTTTTAATGGTCAATATACTTTTCATAGATCACGATGGAACCGAACACCCCGTTGAAGCGGCTATCGGTGAATCGGTCATGCTGGCGGCTGTCGATAATAGCGTCCCGGGGATTGACGCAGACTGCGGTGGTTTCTGTTCCTGCGCGACTTGCCATGTATATGTGAGTCCGCAATGGCTGGAACGTGTTGGACCTGCTGGTCCCGCAGAAGACGAAATGTTAAGCCTGACGCCGGATAGAAAGGAAAATTCCAGACTGGCATGTCAGATCGAAATTACAGCGGAACTCGACGGTCTGATAGTGACCACGCCTGAATTTCAGTACTGAGCGGGAAATGTTTGAGTTAATAAGCAGCAGGTCCAAGTTCCCGGGGGGGGTTAAAGGTGAGTGAATTAGCTGGCGATCAGCCACAAAAGCCAAGTAAGTGGAGCATGGTAGGCAAGGATCCCTACACCATGCCTCTCGATCAGATAGATCTTTCGCATCCAGGAATCTGGCAGACGGGTGAATTCCTGCCTTTCCTC
>Ga0181582_10004829_pt1 | contig 10850 bp, 6 predicted proteins | sample 071ome_32_FD_132438 | JGI IMG/M metagenome (GOLD analysis project Ga0181582, IMG submission 132438) | Coastal salt marsh microbial communities from the Groves Creek Marsh, Skidaway Island, Georgia - 071405AT metaG (megahit assembly) | ecosystem: Environmental > Aquatic > Marine > Intertidal zone... | reverse complement strand
GGGGGCCGCGGGCCGCGGGCGGGTGGGGGCCCGCTCGGGTCGCCCCCTGCTCGCGCGCGCGGAGGGGCGGGCGGCACTCGCCTCCCGACCGTCGACCACCACGCCCTCGAGGTCGAGGATGCAGGACGGGCCGCCGGGCGCCTTGCCCCCGGGGGAAGCCGCCAGAGCGCAAGATCTCCTTCCCGGTGCGCCCCGCCCACCCGGCCGCGAGGGGGCCGGTCGCGTGAGCGTCGATGCGCTGCCGGATATTCCGGGCATGATTACTCGATCGGCGGTGTGGCGACGCCGACGGAGTCTCGAGCAGCCCCAGCGGCGGGCTTCAGGGAGTTCGTTGGGCCCGCGGCTCCCCTCCAGCGCAGCGTGGTCAGGCGGGCCAGGTTTTCCCGTCCCGGGGTGCACGCCCCCCCCCTCTAGCGTCCGGGGGCGACTCCCTTCCCGCGCGCGCTCGCGGGCTGACGTCAAGTGGGCCCGCCCGACGGCGACTCCTCGCCGGCGGTCTGCCGCGCCCCCAGTGGGCATTGGGGGGCCCACCTGCGGCGGTGCTGCAGTTTCCTGCAGACATGGCGGCGGGGGGAGGGACTGCCGGAATCCCGAGCCGCGCGCTCGAGGCCGCGGAGGTGGCCCTGGCCCACCGGGGCGCACAACTGAGGTGCGGGCGGAGGGCACCCTCGCCCCGCTCCCAGCCCCCCCGCACGCGCGATTCGGGGCGGGCCGGCCCGCTCCTTCCACTGGGAGACCCTCCTCTCCCCCCTTCCCGCGCGCCCCCCCGCAGTCTCTCGGAAGGCACCGCCGCACGGCTGAAGGAGGCGCTCGAGGGCCTGCGACGCGCTCAGTGCGGCCCGGGGCCCGTGGGCAGTCCCTTCCGCCGGCCCTCCCGGGCGCACCTCGCGGCGCTCCTCTCCGACCTCGTCTCCCTGGGCCTCTCCGACGACGCCGCCAGGCGGTCCCTGCGCGGGTGCGTCCTCGGCGAGGGCCTCGCCCTCCCCCCCCCCGCCGCCCCCCGCGACGTCGCGGCAGAGGACTGTCTGGACTGGCTCTGCCTCAACGGCGCCCGGGACGACCTCCCGGCCGCCCTGCGCGGGGCCGACGGGGGCGGGGGGGCGGGAGGGGAGGGCGTCACCGTCTTGGTCGCCGCCGGGCCCGCGACCGACCCCGGGCCGGCCGTGGCGGAGCCGGAGGAGGGCCCCCCGGGCCCGGGCCCGGGCCCGGGTGGGGAGGCCGCGGCGGCAGCCGCGGAGGCGGAGCGGGCAGCCGCGGAGGCGGAGCGGGCAGCCGCGGAGGCGGCGGAGGTGGAGCGGCGGCGGCGGAAGGAGTGGATCCTGCGGTACATGGCCGAGGGGGACTCGGACGGCGACGGGGGGGCGAGCCCCCGGGGCGCCCCGGGCGGGGACGCCACGGACGGCGCGTCGGACGGCGACTCGATCGACAGCTGGGAGTTCTTCGTGGGCGGGGAGGAGCTGGCGGCGAGGAAGGAGGGGAAGCGGAGGGAGCGGCGGCTGGCGCGGATGACGGAGGAGGAGCGGCGGCTGGCCCTCTCCGCCGACTTGGTCGCGGCCAAGGAGGGGGCGGCGGCGGCCAAGGCGGCGGGGGACCGGGAGGCGCAGCGGGGGCTGGGGAAGCGGATCGGGGAGCTGCGGGGCCAGCTGGCAGCGATGGGGATCGCGGAGGACGACGCGTACGAGCTCGCCGGGGCGGAGAGGCCGGAGCGGAGGCAGCCCCCCCCGCCCCCCGCGGCGGGCGCGGGGGGCGGGGTCCCGCCGGGCGGCCCCGGCGCCGGGGACAGCGACAGCGACGGCGACGGCGTTGCCGGGGACGGGGGGCTGTTCGGGAGCGAGGCGCTCAGGGGGCCCGTGATGGTGCGCGAGGACCGGCCCCCCTTCCCGGCGCGGGTGCTCCTCGGGGAGGCGGCCCCAGAGGGGGTGGCGGCGGGGCCTGCGCAGCCGCCGCGGGTGGCCCTGCAGTCGGCCCTGAAGTCGGTGGGCGCCCCCGCGGCGCGGATGGAGAAGGTGGCGGGCGGGAGGGGCAAGCCGTTCGAGTACGCCTGCGTCCTGGACATGCGGCCCCTGTCAAAGAAGGGGAAGAAGGGGGGCCGTTGGGACGGAGCGCCGGCCCTGTCCATCCGGGCGCCCGCGGAAGACGTGGCCCGGCTGGTCGAGGAGTCGGCCGGCGTCAAGGGCGGCTGGACGGCCGAGATGGCGCAGGACCTGGCGGCCCTCCGCGCCCTGCACGAGGTGGGCGAGCACCTCTGGCGCAAGACGGGCGTTGCCTCGAGGCTCGGGGCCTTCCTGGGCCTGACCGGGCCCTGGCAGGCGCAGTTCTGGCGGTGGGAGGGGTGGGAGAAGGAGTACCGGCTCGTAGAGGTCTCGGGGGGCGAGGAGCCCGGCGCGGGTGACGGCCTGCTCTGGGATCCGGGGGCCGCCGGCAGCGACGACGACGGGGACGACCCGGCCGCGCGATCCGGCGCGTGGGCGGACGCGCTGCTTCGGGAACTCGCATCCCTGGGGGAGGGCGCCCGGGGCGGGGCCGTGGGCGAGGCGGGGACGAACGGGTGGTTCCTGGACGACGACGTGGAGAGCGGGGTGCCGCCCGAGGGGGAGGGGCCGGGGGCGGCCCGGCCCGGGACGGGCGCCCCGGCCGCCACGGGGGGGGGGGGAGCGGGCGCGGCCGACGAGGGCTCCGACTGGGAGGACTGGGCGGGCGGCGACGGCGAGGGGGAGGGTGGGCCCGCGCCCCCGCCGAGCGCCCCGGCGCCGGGGCCAGCGACCGGGGAGGGGGCCGACCTGAGGCGCGCGCTCGAGGGGTGGCGGGGGACGGCCGGGGGCAAGGAGTGGATGGCCCGGCGGGCGTCCCTGCCGGTGGCGGCCATCGAGAGGGAGCTGGTGGCGGCGCTGCGGGAGAGGGACGTCGTCGTGGTCTGCGGGGACACGGGGTGCGGGAAGACGACCCAGGTAGGGCAGTACCTCCTGGACGACGCCATCCTCTCTGGCGGCGGGGACGCCTGCCGCGTCGTGTGCACACAGCCCCGCCGGGTGGCCGCCGTGTCCGTGGCGGAGCGGGTCGCCGCAGAGCGCGGAGACCGCGCCCCGGGCCGCGGGGCGTCGCTAGTGGGGTACCAGGTGCGACTCCAGGCGAGGAAGACGGACCGGACGCGGCTACTCTTCTGCACGACGGGGATTCTCCTCCGCCTCCTGTCCGACGAGACGGCGGGGGCGGGGGCGGGGGCGGGGGGGGTCGCGGTGGGGTCCCTGGCGTGGGCCTCGCACGTGGTCGTGGACGAGGTGCACGAGCGGTCCGTGCAGACGGACTTCCTGCTGGCGATCCTGCGCGACGCGGTGGCGGCCCGGCGGCGGGAGGGGCGGCCGCTCAAGGTGGTGATGATGTCGGCGACGGTGGACGCGTCGCTGTTCGCGGGGTACTTTGGCGGGGACGTCCCGGTCCTCGAGGCGCAGGGGCGCACCTTCCCCGTGCGCCAGCTCTTCCTCGAGGACCTCTACGAGGCCACCGGCTACACACTGGACCCGGACGGGCGGGCGTCCCTACAGTCCCGGGGGGGGCGGAAGGAGCGGGTGCTCGGGGGCAAGGCCGTGGGGGCGGGGGAGGCCGCCGCGCTGATCAAGGCGAGCTGGGGCGCCGAGCACGAGGACGCCGAGCGCGTCGGCGCCCTGGACGGGATCGAGGTGCTCAACCCCGACCTTGACTACGACAGACTGGCGGGCCACGCGCCCTACACTGGCGGGGGGTGGGGGGACCGCACGCTGCGCAACCTGGCGAGGCTCGACGAGCGCGTGATTGACTACGACCTTGTGGAGGAGACGGTGGCCTTCGTGGACGCCGAGGCCCGGGGGCAGGGCGGCGGCCGGGTCGTCCCCGGCGGCGGGGCGGACGACGAGGGCCGCGGGGCGGTGCTCGTCTTCCTCCCGGGGCTCGGGGAGATCAAGCAGCTCATGGGCCGCCTCGGGGGCATGCGGCCGTTCCGCGACCCCGGCACCGGGCAGTCGTGGGTGCTCCCCCTGCACTCCCAGGTGCCCCCCGCGGACCAGCGGCGGTGCTTCCAGTCCCCCCCCCCGGGCGTCCGGAAGGTGGTCCTGGCGACCAACGTCGCCGAGACGTCGCTGACGATAGAGGACGTCGTCTTCGTGGTCGACACGGGGAGGGTCAAGGAGGTCCGCCACGACGCCTCCCGCGGGCTCACCCTCCTCTGCGAGGACTTCGTGTCCCGGGCCAGTGCCAAGCAGCGCCGCGGCCGTGCCGGGCGGGTGCGGGAGGGCGTCTGTCTGGCGACCTACACCCGCCGCCGCCATGACGAGCTCATGCGCGGGCAGGCCAAGCCCGAGATCGGGCGTGTGGCCCTGGACGAGCTCGTGCTCCAGATCCACGCCCTCGGCCTCGCCGACCGCGCCGCCGACTTCCTGGCGCGGGTCCTGGAGCCCCCCCCCGCTTCGGCGGTGGAGCACTCGGTCCGCCGGCTGAGGGAGCTGGGGGCCCTCGACGGGGGCGAGCGGCTGACAGCGCTGGGGCGGTGCCTAGCGCAGCTCCCCGTGGACGCGCGCCTGGGGCGGATCGTGGTCCTGGGCGCCGCGATGGGCGCCCTGTCCCCCGCCGTGACCCTGGCCGCGTGCTCCTCGGACCGCCCCCTGTTCGTCTCGGGCGTCGAGGGCTCCCACCGGGCCCGGGAGGCCCGGGCGTCTCTGTGCTCGCCCGAGTCCGGCACCCTCGCGGCCGGCAGCCAGTCCGACCTCGTGGCCACGGTCGCCGCCTACGACGCGTGGGCGCGGGCCCCCGGCGCGGCCGGGCAGCGCGCCGTCTGCGAGCGCCTCAGCCTCAGCTTCGACGCCATGCGGACGTCCCGAGACGCCCGGAGGCAGCTGGAGCAGCTCCTCGACTCGGCGGGGATCTCCGAGGGGGGGGACGGGGGCGGACGGGCCTCGGACCGGCACGCGCAGAACCGGGCCCTCGTCGCTGCGCTCCTGGCAGGGGCCCTGTGGCCGTCCGTCAGCGTGCTGGCGACCGTTTCGGGGGCCCCGGGCTCCAGGAGCGTCGGGTACACGGACGCCCAGGGGACCGACAACCGGGCGGCCCCGGCGTCGAGCGTCTCCCCGCTGCTGCCCGGGGCCCTGCTGCACCCCTTCGTGGCGGCAGGGGGGCGGCGGCGGACCGCCGGGAGGGGCCCTGTGAGGGTCACGCTGGACGAGGTGGCCGTCGTTTCGCCGATCGCGCTGGCGCTGCTCGGCGGGGAGCTCGACTGGGACCGGCTCGGGCGGAGGGGCACCGTGGGGCGGTGGGTGCAGCTGCGCGGGGACCCCCGCTCCTTCGCCCTGCTGCGCGCGGCGCGCGTGGCAGTGGACGTCGCGGTGGGGGCGGTCCTGAGCAGCGGGGGGCGGGGGGGGCGCGGGGCTCGGGGGGCGGAGGAGGCCGCCGCGCGGGTGATGGACGCGGTGGCGGCGGCGCTCGGCGAGGAGCGGGTGGCAGCGTCCACGTGAGCCGCGGTTGAACAATGCGCGGCGGGCGCGGGGCGGGTGACGCCCCCGGTCTGTCGCCGGGTGCCCGGGCCGCCGCGCCGCCAGCCCGGCGGGCCCTCCCCGCGGCCTCCCGAAGGGTCCCGGGCGCTCGAGGCGGGCGCGGGCGGCGCGCGTCGACCAGTCCCAGCCGGGCCCGCGACCTCGTCCCGCCTCGTCGAGCGTCCCCCTTCTGCAGCGCCTGCTCCCTCGAAGGAGAACAGGGCCCCGGACGCGGACGCTCCCCGCACACGTGGCTCGATTGCGCGCGTGGCGTCTCCATCCTGTCATCGGGTGCCCATCGGGACATCGGCGCGGCGCACATTCCCTCCGGGCGGCGCAGAGCGGGGGGCGGAACGATCGAGATGGACCATCCGCGGGCGCTGATGAGCGAGGCGAGCAAGGCAGCGGCGGACCAGGCCATCGCGCAGGCCAAGGCAAGGGAGGATGCGGGTCTCCCCAGGTACCCCCTCCTCCCGCGCGGGCGCAACGCGCGCCGCGTCCCACGCCCCCCTGCTCAAAACGGGGGCCCCGTCCCCCCCGCGCACCCCCGCCGTCACACAAAGAAGGCCCGAATGCGACCCGGATCCCCCTCCTCCTTATACCCCCCTCCCGCAGCCCCGACAGGGCTAACAAGATCGACGACGACGGGGCGGGGTGGAAGGGTGTCTTCGTCTTCTACCTGGTGCTCCTCATCATGATCTCGTTCCAGATGGGGATCGTGTACCTGCGCAAGCGGCACCCGGCGCGGTTCACCCAGGCGACGCTGGTGGGCCTGTGGGTGGTGCCCGTGTGGCTGGCGGCGCAGAGCGGGTACTGGCGGTTCATAGGGATCTGGGCGGCGTGGAGCGCAGTGACGGGGTACATGCTGTCCCTGGCCATGCGCAAGCCCCTGGCGCTGACGACGCCGCGCAAGGTGTACACGTGGTTCCTGATCTCCCACCGGGTGACGATGCCGATCGCGACGCTGGGGGTGTTCCTGGTCATGGGCAACTTCTTCGGCCTGGGGCTGATTGAGGAGTGGTTCTTCAGCGCCAACGCACAGATCCTCCTCTTCTGGTACGGCGTGTACTTTGGTGTCATGACGCGGGACGCGGCCGAGGTGAGCAGCGACCTGATGGCGGGGACCATGGGGGTGGGACGCGGAAGCGGGGGCCACAAGCTCGGATTCAGCATGAATCACTGCGGAATCTGCGGGGGGCAGCTCCCGGGGCTGACGATGCGGTCCGGAGAGGAGCTGCAGCCGGGGGCTGAGGGCCACATCCGTCTCCCCTGTAAGCACGCCTTCCACGACTACTGCATCCGCGGGTGGACCATGGTGGGGAAGAAGGACATGTGCCCGACGTGCCTCGAGAAGGTCGACCTCAAGCACCTGCACACGGACCGTCCCTGGGAGAAGGCCGGCGTCGCGTGGGGGCAGATGCTCGACATCTTCCGGTACCTCGTGGTGTGGTTCCCCCTCCTCATGGTCGCCATCCACTTCCTCTTCTGGGAGGTCGGCCTCATCCCCCCGAACCCGCACGCCCCAGCGGCCCCGCCGACGCCCGCCGACGCGAACGCTGCCGTTTCGTCGGCCACGCCCGTCGCCGCGCCCGTCCTGGCCTAGCCCCGCGGACGCGTCCTTCAAGCTCGTTCGCCCCGGCTGGAGCAGTCCGGTGACCCGTCCACTTCCGCCTCCCCCGCCACTGCGCGCGGCACAGGCCCTCCTTGGCGGCTCTCCTGGCACAGGTGTTCAGACTGCCCGACCTCCGAGGGGCGCGCACCGTCCCTTAGCAGGAGACGTTCCCGCCCCCCCTCGCCATATTCCCGTTGTCGACACCCCCCATCGCTCCCGCATATATTCCCGACGGGTGTTCCGAGAGGTTCTTCCTTTCCTTGTTTGGTCGAGGCCGACGACGTTCGAGACGCGCGGCAGGGGCGAGAGCCCTGGTCTGTGCGATGCGTTCGCCAGTCTCCCTCGTGACGGAGCAGGCGACGTGCAGCCGCAGCCCTCCCGCGGGGAATTCGCGAGCCAGGGTACAACAGGTGACCGAGTGGAGCCGTGGAGCTCTCTCTCGAGGATGTGCGGGGATAATTGCTCCTCAATATGTACTTTCGAGGGAAACACCCGGTCTTTATTCCCGCCCCACCGGCGCGGGGGCGAGAGACTCGGCGTGGGGACTTGGCCTCAAGGGGACTCCCGGCCCCGGCGCGCCCGGGAATCCGATCTCTGGGAGATGCGGGCTGCGCAGTACGGGAGACCATCATGACGGGGACGGACCTGTATTGGCGCGCGCGTGTCCCCTTCATCGTGCGGTTCCGGAACTCCTTCGTCTTCCCTCCTCCGCAGTGCCGAGGTGTGAGCGGTAGACCTGCTCGGGGCGTAAAGGCGCTCGGTAGCAACGGGGAAAGTAATGGGGTGTCGAGTGGCGCGGGGGACGACTCGGTTAGGTGAGGCGCCCGCACGCCAGCCCCCGCGGGCAAGATCAGTTGCGGGCCCAACGCTCGCGACGCGCATTGCAGTTCGGATCCTCCCCCTGGAGGTTTCAGGCCCCTACATCCCGCCACAGGGGTCGTTCTCTCCGCGACCGCACCTCGTATCGCCGGCGGGCGCCCGGGTCGAGGGCCGGGCCGCGTTGCAACTGGAGCTGGGCGACCGTCATGCCCTGGGCCCCTCTCCCGTGGCCCCCCATGGCCCCGCCCAGCCCTGTATCACCCAACTCCCCGCGCGCCCCCCACCGCCGCGCAGACCGGGGAGCGTGTCCCCCAGGTTTCCGGGGTCAGGCCCGCCGACGGTGAAGATCCGGCTGACGGTGCACTATCGTGTGCACACGCGGCAAATCCTGTGCGTGGGGGGAAGCCAGCTGCCGTTCGGGTGGTCGTTCCTGTCGATCGCCCGGGTGCCCATGCGATGGACCCCGGGCGACGTTTGGATCTGGGAGGGGGAGTTCCCCCCCGGGACGGACGTGGAGTACAAGTACGTGGTGCTGGAGGAGCAGAGCTGGACGCGGCTGTGCGACTTGGCGGCCGAGGGGGTGGTGACGCGGGAGCGGCCGACGTACCGGCAGCCCAACCAGGACGAGTACCAGGAGGTGGACGTGGAGACGGTGACGAACCAGATGGCCATCGTCGCGTGGCAGCAGGGGCAGAACCGCATCCTCAGCATCCCCACAGAGAGGGAGATCCTCCGCCTTCAGAAGCAGATGCAGATCGGGGCCCGCAACCGCACCAAGCTGGCCGCCAAGCTGGAGAACACGCCGGCGGGGGAGGCGCCGTGGGAGGACGTGTTCATGGAGGAGGACGGGACGATCGTGGTGGAGCGGCGGGACGTCTGGGGGCCGCCCCCGAAGCGCCCGCCGGGGATGCAGGGCCTGTCCTTCGGGGCCTGAAGGCACCCGGGGGCGCCGCCGGGGGCCCCAGGGCGAACGGCTTGAAACGTTCAAACGAGAGGGCGGGCGTCACCGCAAGTACCGTTCCAGGAACTTCTTGTGGAAGTCGCTGCGCACCGTGTCGTTGATAAACCGCTTTTGCTGCTTGGGCTCCCCCCGGGCCTGGTTCCGGAACACCGTGTCCTCGTACCACTTGCGCTTGAGGGCCCCGTCCCCGGCCCCCCCCGCGCCCCCGCCCATCCCGGCCATGAGCGGGTTGCCCGCCGCGGCCTGCTCGCGCTTCTCGGCCTCCTCCTGGGCGCGCGCGGCCTCAGCGGCCTTCTCCCTCTCGGCCTCCCGCTCCCTCTTGATCTTCTCGAGCTCCGCGAGGAGGGCCTCCTCCTCGTCCTCATCGTCCGAGTCGGCGCTGCTGCCTTCGCTGTCCGAGTCGTCCGCGTCGTCCGCGTCCGCGGCCTTCGGCACGAGCCGGGGGCCCTCGGCCGCGGGCGTCGCCTCTAGGAGCTCGAGGTCCCGCGCCTTCTCCTCCTCGAAGTTGAACTTGTTCTTGTCCTTCAGGTGCGCCCGCTCCTTCTCCTCCAGGGCCGCGCGCAGCGCGTCGCCGTCCGCGTCCATCGCCTGCGCCCCCCTCCGGTACTTCAGCTTGGTGTGCCCCGGGGCGTCCTTGCTGCTCTGCATCATCGACGCCTTGTACATCCTGCGGCGCAGAAGCAGGGTACAGGCGTCGCGAGTGACATCAGAGTGTCGCCCGCGCCGATGAAGCGCCTAGATAGCGCCGTGTGCGGCAGGGAGCCCTTGCCGCCAGCGCAAGCGGGGCGAAGGGGGGTCGGGGTGCGCCCCACGAGGAGGTCCCGCTCCCCGCGCGTGCTCGGGGATCGCGGATCCAAACCTGCTCACCTGTTACCTCCTTGCTCCTCGCCACCCCTCGCGGGGGCGTACGTCGGCAGATGGGCTCTCGACGCCATCTTCTCCTCCGCTTTCCCCCAGCCCTTCCTCGGGCTCTGTTTTCGCTACCCGAGCCTCGCTGAACGGAAAGGAGGACCGCTCGTGCTGGAGAATAGGGCAAGCGAGGAGTCCATTCTCGATATGGGGTGCGCCTGACTCGCCACTTGCCACAAGGGGGGCCGGGCCGGACCAGGGGGCCTCCCTGGGGGGCGCACCAGGAACTCGCAGAGTTCCTGACTGGCGCACGGGGGGACGAGGACACGGGAAAAGGTGACAGGATCGCGCGGGGCGAGTAGAACCACGGGGTTTGCGTAGAACACGAACCGATCGCACCCGGGAGCGCGACCTCCCCGTCGCTGCGGCACTCAAAGGGCGCGCTTCCCGCGGGGGCCAGGCGTTGGAGCGGAAGAGGGATGGCCCCGTGTGTGGCACCTCATCCCGCGGCGAGGCTCGCCGCAGGCCCTGCCAGTACATCCGCGCCTTATCTACCCGCGACCCGCTTCTCGTGGCGCAGCGCCATTCGTACGCGCGTGAACGCGGGCGCGAATTCTGGTGGCCCTGGGGAGAAGGAGGAGCCGAGGAGGCTGCACAGCACGCCCGGCCTGCAGGGCCTGGGGTTAAAGCAGCAGCTGAAGGCCCTCAAGGTCGCGGAGCAGGCGAAGGCCCCCCGCTCCCCGGCCGTCAAGAGCAAGTTCACCAAGGTACGCGCGCCGGGCACGCCTCCCCCCCCCCCCCGGGCCGCTGCCCCGGCAAAGGCACTGGGGGGGCATTCAGAGCGGGCTTTCCGATCGCGACCCGCGCGCTCACTTCCCAGCCCCTTCCCCATACGCCGCGCCGCGCCGCCCGCGCCCCGCCCCCCGGCGCCGCTCCGGCCGAAGAGCCCCGCGCCTCGGCCATCGCAGACCCCGGCGGCCCCGCATCCGACCCCCGGCCCCCACCCCCCCCCCCCAAAACCACCAAAAAAAGGGGGAGGGGGGAGCCGCGGGCCGGGGGGGGCGGCCGGCCCACGGGGCGCGGGGCCCGGGCCCGCGGGACCCCGGGTGCC
>Ga0181582_10004822_pt1 | contig 10860 bp, 7 predicted proteins | sample 071ome_32_FD_132438 | JGI IMG/M metagenome (GOLD analysis project Ga0181582, IMG submission 132438) | Coastal salt marsh microbial communities from the Groves Creek Marsh, Skidaway Island, Georgia - 071405AT metaG (megahit assembly) | ecosystem: Environmental > Aquatic > Marine > Intertidal zone... | reverse complement strand
GTAGAGGCTCCTGTCTTCTCCTGCCTCCTCCCAGATGGCGGAGGCCTTGTCCTGAAGCAGGCTGACCCGGAGCCCCCCAACCGGTGCGGCTTGTCCTCCCAGGGGAAGGGCGACCCGTCCATTCACCGAGGCCGGGGCATTGGGTGCCACGACAGCAGGCACCTCCTTGCCTTCCTGCATTGCGGTGAGCTTCTGGTAGTAGAGACCCAGCAGCTCGAGATGAAGATCGAGGTTGGCTTCCAGCTTCTGCATGCGTTCCCCGGATTGACGGCTTTGCTGGTCGAGGAGTCTCCGGAGCGAGGCGATCTCCTCATTTTGTTGCCCGATCAAGCGGTGAAGTTCCTTCAATCCCGGTTCGGCCCCCTCCGTGAGCCCGGGTTCTTCCGGTTCGGACCCGGGCGTGGACTTCCAGTCGCCCCCCCCAACCGAGGTGTAGACCTCACTCTCCCGGCTCTTTGCGGGAGTCGGGGAATCGGAGGCACATCCGGCCAGCAGGATCACCAGCAGGAGAACAAACCACTTTGGGAGACTCATCATCAGCGGGGACGGTATGCACCATCTGCCGTGCTTCATCAAGAGATCAACGCGGACTCGCCAATTGATCGATTCCCTTTTATCAAACCCGCATGCACTCCTTCGTTTCATCCGGAACCGGAAGAATCCTCATACTCGTCCTGGTCCTTGTTGCCCTGGGTCCGGTCCAAGCACAGAAGAAGCCGGTGGATCCGCGGCGGCAGGTGGTTCCGACGGACCTGCCTCCCAATGTCACCCTCTACAACGACATGATCTACACGCCGGCGGGGGAGGGTGAGATGGCGCTGGACCTCTACATGCCACGCCGTTTCAAGGATGATGAGTTCTTCCCCACGATCCTGGTGGTGCATGGCGGCGGGTGGGCCAAGAAGGACAAGGAGTCGTTTCGGCACATTGCACAGTATTTCGTTCCCAAGGGGTATGTTGCCGCCAGCGTGGACTACACCCTCTGTGACCCGGATCCTTCCTTTCCCAGGGTCGTGCATGAGCTCAAGGCCGCGGTGCGGTGGCTGAGGGCCAATGCTGAACTCTACAGGGTCGATGTGAAGCGGATCGGGGTCATTGGCGGTTCGGCCGGAGGACACCTCGCGGCGCTTCTGGGGACTTCGGGAGGTTCCGCCGACCTGGAAGGTGATCTTGGTCATGCCGGGGAGTCGAGTGGGGTGCAGGCGGTCTGTGTCATGGCCGGACCGGTCGATCTCACGTCCGAGCGCATGATCGAAATGTCGCGCAAGAGTCCGAAGTTCGGTGGCAACGTCTTCCTGGGTAAAACCTATGACCAGGACCCACGCCTGTGGCGGATCGCCTCTCCCATTCATTATGTGGATCATCAGGATCCACCCTTCCTGTTCATGGACGGGGAGGAGGACCGCCCGGGTGAACGGTACGTCGCGATGAGGAAGCGGATGGATGCCTTTGGAATCTCCAACGAGCTGGTCGTGATCAAGGAAGGCCCACATGGGATGTGGAACCGGGTCCATTGGTTCGAGGAGACCATGGGACATGTGGTTCGCTTCTTTGACCGCGAGCTCAAAAACTAGTCTCGATCCATCATCTGGATCGGCGCATAATCGCCTCTTTATGCCTATGAAACCAGCGAGTCCCAATTCCCTCGTGGCCATTGTCTGCTGCACCTTTGTGGCAGGTTTCCTTCTTTCCGGATGTGGGGATGAAGCCCCTTCCACTGCTGATACCGGCACCGCAGTCGTCGAAGAGACCGCACCTGAAGAGGGATCGAAGGAGTCACCTGAAGCGCCCGAGGCACCTGCCGCCGCCCGTGTCATGTGGGACGAAGGAAAAGTCCACAAGGCCATCTACGAGAAGAATCCAGAGTATACCGGACAGGCCCAGATGCAGATCGAGAACGGGATGGTGCTGGGAATCGTGATGCCCCAGATGAACATCAAGGACATCTCGATGCTGGCTGGAATGCCGCTTCTCGTGCTGGACCTCCAGGGCAATCCGGTCTCGGACATCACCCCGATCAAGGGGGCTCCACTGATCGAGCTGTTCCTCGACAACACCCAGGTGGAAGACATCTCCCCGCTGGCCGGAATGGAACTGACCAAGCTCTACCTGAACAGCACGAAGATCAGCAACATCGAGGCCCTGAAGGGGCACCCCCTCGAGGAGCTCAACCTTTTCGAGACCGGGGTTCAGGACATTTCCCCGCTCAAGGGCGCTCCCCTCAAGATGCTCTGGTTGAATGACACCCCGGTCGCCGACATCTCGGCCCTGGCCGGCGCGCCTCTGGTCAGTGTGACCCTCTACCACACCAAGGTGAAGGACCTGTCCCCTCTGTCGAAGACGCAGATTCAGCGGGTTCATATCGGAGGCACGGACATTGAGGACCTGACGCCCCTTGCCAACCTTCCGCTGACGCGCCTCATCTTCAATCCAGCCAAGGTCACCAAGGGGCTTGAAGCCATCAAGAAGATCCCGACCCTTCAGGAGCTTGGGACGACCCTTGAAGGCAGGATGTGGCCCGCTGACTTCTGGGCACAGTTGGAGCAGGGGCCCCAGAACAAGCCTGCCGAGTAACCTGCCCGAGGGTTCCCTGGCTGCCGCAGCAATGGCCTGTGTCTGATCATGACCTGGCGGGAGATTGCCACGCCAGGTGCAAGGTGGATTGGTTATCAGGAGGGCTTCCCAAAAAACGTCTGATGGCGTATCCCATGGGGATGTCTTCCACACGACGTTCTTCATCATGGTGCATGGCCTTGCTCATGTGCCTGATCTCCATTGCCCAGGCCTCCGATCGGCCCAACATTCTCTGGATTTCATGTGAGGACATCAGTCCCCATATCGGTTGCTTTGGGGATCCCCATGCCATCACGCCCAACATCGACCAGTTGGCGAAGGAGGGGGTGCGATACACCCATGCCTTCACCACCGCTGGTGTCTGCGCCCCATGTCGCAGCGGGATCATCACAGGCATGTACCAGACCTCCATTGGTGGACATCACATGCGCTGCCAGACGCAGCTTCCGGACTACATCCATCCCTTTCCGACCTACCTGAAGAAGGCGGGCTACTACACCTCGAACAATTCCAAGACCGACTACCAGTTCAAGGTGCCCAAGGGAGTCTGGGATGAATCCAGCGGCAAGGCGCACTGGCGTGGACGCAAGAACAAGTCTCAGCCCTTCTTTTCCATCTTCAACTACACCGGTTGTCACGAGAGCGGCATCGCCAGTGCATCCAAGTACAAGAAGGTCACCGAGGACCTGAAACCCTCCCAACGACAGGATCCCAAGGCGCTGACGACACTGCCTCCCTATTACCAGGATACTCCGACGGCGCGTGAGGACTGGAAGCGCAACTACGAGCTGATCACTGCGATGGATGCCTGGGCAGGCGACCTGGTCCGGCAGTTGAAGGAGGATGGCTTGTATGAGGATACGATCATCTTCTTCTGGTCCGACCATGGCATAGGGTTGCCCAGGGCCAAGCGATGGCTTTACGATTCCGGAACCCATATTCCCCTGGTGGTCAGGATTCCTGAGAAGTACCGAAAGGGAGACGAGGGGAGGCCGGGTAGCATGACCTCACAATTGATCAGCTCGATCGACTTCGGTCCAACGGTGCTCAGCCTTGCAGGATTGGAATCACCGGATCATGTGCAGGGTGTTCCTTTTCTGGGAGCCCATGAGGGAGCGCCCCGGGATTATGTCTATGGCGCCCGGGACCGCATGGATGAGCGCTATGACATCATTCGGATGGTGAGGGATGAACGATTCAAATACATCCGGAACTACGAGCCCCTGAAGACCTGGTACCAATACATGAACACTCCGGAGAAGGGGGCACTCATGAAGGAGCTTCGGGAGATGCATCTTGCAGGAAGGCTCAATGCCACCCAGGACCATTACTTCAAGCCGACCAAGGCCGTGGAGGAGCTTTACGACACGGAGAAGGATCCCCATGAGATCAAGAACCTGGCCGGGAATCCCGAGTATGCCGACGTCCTGAAGAAGCTCAGGGCCGCCCATCTCAAGTGGGTGAAGGAGACTCGTGACCTGGGGCTCATTCCTGAACCGGTGTTGATCGAGAAACAGGCGGAGCTGGGCAACCAGTATGAGATCCTGAGGCAGAAGGGTGCTGAAGCCGCTGCAGACCGCATAGCGGAAACGGCGGATCTCGCGAGTCAGACGGATGCCGATGTCAGGGAACTGGCCAAGGGCCTAGATGACGAGGAGCCCTCCGTGCGCTACTGGGCTGCGGTCGGACTGGGGAACCGTGCTCCTGAAAGCCGCCCCATGCTCAGGAAACTGACTGCCATGTTGAAGGATTCCTCGTCGGCAAACAGAACCGCTGCAGCGAGGGCGCTGTGTCGCCTGGGGCAGCCGGAGAAGGCCCTTCCGGTTCTGGTCTCGGAGATTGAGAAGGGAGCACAGTGGGAAAGGCTGCACGCGGCCATCGTCCTTGATGAGATTGATGGGCAGGCGACTCCGGTGAAAGCCGACATGAAGCGTTTTCTGGCGCCGAGGAAGGATCTCTACGCCAATGGCAAATACGTGATTCGCGTCCTGAACCGCGCGTTGAACCAGCTGAATGCCACGGCCAACGAGGTGCCGTGATCAGTCGGGTCCGTCATCCCTCGATCCCATCTTATCAATGGAAATGAAGAGAAGGGCCAGGCTTGCGAGAATCCAGATCAAACCTCCGATCCTGGAGAACAGGGAATCCGTCCCGGTGAATCCCTCCACGATGCCAAGCCAGCCCAGTCCCATGTAGAGCTGCTTCGAGGCGAAGACCAGTTGCAATCCCGGGGTGGCAATAAGTGCATTCATGAAGGGTGACGGGTTCTAGAAATGCTGGACGAGGAACTCTCCCAGGTAGTTCCGCCAGACGGGCCATGAATGGCCGCCTGACGTGAGCTTGTAGGTGTGGTCCACCCCTTCCGTCACGAGCCACTTGTGGAAGGTCTGGTTTCGATCGAGAAGACGATCGTCCTTGCCGCATGCGATCCAGATCTGCTGGGTGTCGGCCTCGTTGATCTGCTTCATCCGTGCATAGCGGGACTGGATCACTTCGAGGTCACCGCTCACTCCTGAACTGAAGGCACCGACGGTGGAGAATCGTTCCGGGTGGTTCAGCCCGATCCTCAGCGCCTGTGCTCCTCCCATGGAGAGTCCGGCGATCGACCATTCGTCGCGGCTCGCTGCAACGCGGTAGTTCTTCTGCACGAAGGGGATCAGCTCCCTGAAAAAATCGCTGTGGACGCTGTCGAAATTCTCCCGGCTGTAGTCATCGGAGGAGAGGTCCCTCAGCCTGATGCCGGGTTGATGCGCGTGACCGTGTGGCATGACGATGATCATGGGGTTCATCTCATTGGCGGCGATCAGGTTGTCGGCGATGCGATGCGCCTTGCCCCCTTCGGTCCAGGCCGTGGCATCATCACCGGAACCGTGCAGCAGGAAGAGGACGGGATAGGTCTTCCTCCCGTTGTCCTCGTATCCGGCAGGTGTGTAAACCACGACCTGGCGGTGGGTCTTCAGGTTGTCCGAGTAGAACTCGTGATGACGGACCGTCCCGTGAGGCACGCGCTGGAGGTCCCAAAGCGCGGGTGGGTCTGATGGGATCTCGAACATGTTGCGGGAGGCACGCCATTTTTTGAACTGGCGGTTGTGGGGATCCAGCACCGTGGTTCCATCGACGGAGAAGTAGTAGTCGTAGATACCACCCTCCAGGGGCCCGACGGTTACCTCCCACGTGTCGTTCTTTCCCTTCTTCATGGTGGCCTGCTCCTTGTTCACGAACGAAGCCTTGAGTTCCACCTTTTCCGCATTCCTGGCGATGACCCGGAAGGTCACCGAGTGGTCCACATGGATCTGGGGGGATTCCGGATAACGACTGTCGGGATTGCCTGCTGCGAGTGTGGCGTGGGTTGCGAACAGCAGGAGCGATCCTGCAAGGGAAAGTCGGTTCAGGAAGGACATGTCCGCAGTTTGTCGAATGTGCCATGGGACGCAACCCTGATTCTCCCATGGGGAAAACGTTGACCTGATGACGGGGTTCCGCACAGGCTCATGACCGACCCCGGGAACTTTTTGCGATGAATCATCAGGAACTGCTGACCCCATTCGACCTCACTGTCTTCTTTGGAACCCTCTTTGCGATCATGGTGGTCGGCATCTGGGTTGGGCGTAAGGAGGAATCCTCCGAGGACTACTTTCTTGCCGGCAAGGGAACCAAGTGGTGGGGCGTGGCAGGATCGATCTTCGGGTCCAATGTCTCCGCCAACCACATCGTCGGCATGATGGGTGTGGGCTATGCCTTTGGTTTTGCCCAGAGCCACTTCGAGATCAGCGCGATCTTTGGACTGCTCCTGCTTTGCTATGGTTTTCTTCCGGTCTACCGGAAACTCAATGTCTTCACCCTGAGCGAGTACATGAGCAAACGCTATGACGACCGGAGCCGTGTCGCCTATGCGATCATCATGCTGATGGTGATTGTCGTCATCCAGATGGTTCCGGGTTTCTACATCGGTTCGCGATCACTCAATGAATTGCTTCAGGAGACACCGGGACCCATCAATGAGAAGCACTATCAGATCGGCATCCTTGCGATGGCTGTCGTGACCGGGGCCTACACCATCTTCGGGGGACTCAAGGCCGTGATCGTGACGGACGTGATCCAGTCGGTGCTGATGCTGGTGGGTGGTGGGATTGTTGCGTGGATGGTCTTTTCCCAGCCCGAAGTGGGAGGTTGGGCGGGCATGATGGCCAAGGATACCGCCGAACCCGTGATCAATCAGCGCATGCACCTCTACAACCCGGCAAGTCATCCCAAGCTGCCGTGGACGGGTGTGCTTTCAGGACTGATCGTGCTGCATTTTTATTATTGGGGCACCAACCAGTTCATCGTGCAACGCGCCCTTGCCGCGAAGAGTTATCGCGAAGCGAAGCTGGGAATCGTGGTGGCCGGATTCCTCAAGCTCCTGATTCCCTTCATGTCGATTGGTGCCGGCGTGGCCGCCTTTTACCTCTTTCGCGAACGGGGCATTCAGTCAGACCAGGATGCGGTCTTCATCACGCTCCTGAAGTCGCTGGTGGGACCCATTGGTTTCGGACTGGTCGGTGTGGTGGCGGCCGGGGTGGTGGGTGCCATCCTTTCGAGTGTGGATTCCATGCTCAACTCGGGAGCCACCATCATCACGTTCGACTTCTACAAGCGGTATGTCCGTCCTGATGCCAGCGAGAAGGAACTCATCAAGGTGGGCCGCATCGTCGTGATCGTGTTTCTGGTCCTTGCGGCCTTCATTTGTGCCGTGACCATGGATCCGAACTCAAGTGACAGCTTCTTCCTGCACATCGCCACCCACCAGAGCAAGCTGATCGCCGGTGTGGTGGTGGCCTTTGCGCTGGGCATGTTCTGGAAGCGGGCCACGGCGACCGGTGGGCTCGCCTCGATCATCACGGGTGTGGTGATGTCCTACTCGCTGCCCTACATCTACAAGGCCGCGATCACCTCGGGTCCGATCTACGACTACTTCGGCGAGAACCTGAACTTCATGCATGCGGTCTTCGTGGCGGCGATCCTTTCGCTGATCGTCCATATCGTGGTGAGCCTCAACACCCAGCCCGACGAGGAGAAGGCGAAGTATTCGTGGACGGGTCTGGGCGGGCATGATCCGGGTGTCCTCATCATGATGGTGAAACGGCTTGGAATGGCGTTGGGGGTAATCGTCCTGATGGCCCTCCTCATGGTCTTCGCAAACCTCCCTCCTGCACTATGTGGACTGGTGGGGGGGGGTGCCATCTTCACCGTCTTCCTTCTATCCGCCCTCAGTTCGGCGAAGCGTGTGACCGGGGGGGGGGATGCGAGTGACGATGGTTCAGGCAATGTCCTCCTGGAGGATCGCTTCTGGGCGGGTCTGCTCTGCGCCACCGCGGTCTTCATGCTGTTCTACTTCAGATAGAACCTTTTCTATCGCAGGGTGATTCAGAAAGCGCCCTTGCGACGCCCTGGTCCCTCCGGCAGGGTCTACAGGGTCACTGAGCGCCTGAAGGTGTAGCCGGTCCATGAGTCGACTGAGAAATTTTGCAAGAGGCCTTGCCTCCGGATACCTGGTCCTCCTGGTCAACATCCTCTACACGTTGGCCTCGATCAGGCTCGCGCTGGTCTACCTGCCCAAGGAGGAGTTCGGCCTTTGGGCGGTCACCCTTCAGATTGCCGCTTTCCTGACCTTTGTCGACCTCGGGATGTCCTCTTCCCTGGCGAGGCTGTTGATTGACCACAAGGACCACCGGGACGGAGGCGAATACGGGGGGATGTTGAAATCGGGGATGCTCGTCTTTCTTGTGCAGGGACTGATCATTCTGCTGCTTGGAGGTGGAATGAGTTTCGCGATGCCTTCCCTGATGGCGATCAACCCCACCTTTCACACGACCTTCCTTTGGCTCCTCCTCGGCCAGACACTGATCGTGACCCTTGAGTTCCAGACGCGGATCTTTGTCCAAGTGCTCTTTGCGCATCAGCGGATTGACATCATGAATGGAGCCCAGTTGAGCCAGTTCATCGTGAAGATCCTGGTCCTTTGGCTGGGCTTCTCCAGTGGGTGGGGAGTCTTCAGCCTGCTGGCCAGCCACGGGGCTGGATGGCTGATGGGTGCCTTCTTCTGCGGCTTCTCCTGTGGAAGGTTGGAGCTGCTTCCCGCCCGTGGGAGCTGGGGACGGGCCAGCTTCAGGCAGTTCAAGGAACTCTTCGCCTATGGTACCGACGTGTTCTGGGTGGCGATCGGAACGCAGTTGATCACCTCCACCCAGGTGATCGTGGTCTCCCGGACGCTTGGACTGGACGCCGCAGCCATCTGGGCGGTGGCGACGAAGGCATTCACGCTGGTACGCCAGGTGGTCTGGAAGTTTGTCGGCACCGCCTCGCCGATGCTGAGTGAGATGCATGCACGGGGAGAAGGGGACCGCCTCATGAAGCGCTTCAAGGAGCTCTTCCAGGTGCTCACCGCCTTTGCGGCCTGGGCGGCGGTCTGCTTCGCCTTCTGCAACCAGCCCTTCCTGGAGCTGTGGACCGGTGACCGCGTGGCATGGTCGGTGACCCACGACTGGCTGCTGGGGTTCTGGCTCCTGCTCCTTACCCAGCAAACGCTCCATTCCACACTGTTCATCAGCACGAAGGAAATCCACGGGCTACGCTACGCCTTCTTCGTGGAGGGGATCACCTTCCTGCTTCTCGGGCTTGGATGGGTCGGGCAGAAGGGCACCGAGGCCGTGGTGATGCTTTCGGTCGCCTGCACCCTCTGCTTCACTTCGACCTATTGCACCTGGCGCTTCTGGCGCACGTTTCGACCCGGGCTGGCTGGGTTCTTCAGGGAATGGCAGTTTCCCACCTTGGTCGTGATTGCGGTTCTTGTTCCGCTGGGATTGGGCATGGAGAAACTGCTTCCCCGGGAGGAGGCACTCCTGTGCTTCGTGGCCTACGCTTCCGTCCTTGGGATGGTGGGCGGTCTCGTGTTCCTTAGATGGGTGTTGCCAACCGAGTGGACCCTGCGATTTGCGGCGAAGGTTCCTTCCAGCGTCCGGCCGCTTTTCCAGGGGATCTGTGGCTCAAGGAGCGTTTCGTAGCCTTTCGCCCTGGCTCAGAGGTCCTTTTTCCTGACCCAGTCCATGAAACGCTTGTAGTAGTTCTCAGGCTTGAGCGGTGTTGGATCGAAGAGGAGCCCTTGCTTGTGATTGCCGGCCATTCTGCGGTCGATCCAACCCAGCAAAGCCTCGGCAAGGACCTTGGGTTCCCGGATGGGGACCACCGATCCCGACACGCCTTCCTGGATGTAGTCGGCAGCACCGGTGTTGGGGGTGATGACGGCAGGAAGTCCGCAGGCCATTGCCTCGAGGACGATCCTGGCAAAGCCGTCCTCAAGGGAGGGAAGGGTGAAGACGTCACACTGCCGATAGCGTTCCGCGAGCTCCTGGTGCGGCAGGTAATTGCCCCACTTGATGGGCAGGTCCGAGTATTTGGCAAGGCAGGGCATCACGTCGTCCCGAATGGATCGGGTGACCCAGAATTCCACGGAGGGGTGCTTCTTGTGGATTATCCGGAACGCCTCCAGCAGGTAGGGGGTTCCCTTTCTCAGGCACAGCATGCCGGTGGTGATGATCCGCGGAGGCCGGTTCTTTGGCCTGGGTTCGGTGGCCGGCCTGAAGATGGAGAAGTCGCCGGGGTAGGGAAGTTCGAAGACCTGTTCCCTTGAGAATCCGTTCTCAAGGAAGGACTGGGTTACAAAGGAGCTGGGGGAAATCACATGGTCCGTGTAGTCCATCATCTCCAGCGAGCGCTGGTGGTAGTAATGGGACACGGGAGGATCCGAGGCCTTCCAACGAGCGTGTTCCTCGGTGAGCAGGTCCCAGAAGTAGCGAGGATGGGTGTTGGTGCCATCTAGGATGGTGGTGCCGCCGTGGGTCTTGAGATGCTTGAAGCTGTTGGTCGTGAAGCCAAAGCTGGAGTAGAGCCGGTCACCCGGCCTGATGTGCCTTTTCACCCACGCATCAAACCAGGCATCGATCCTGTAGCGGGTCGACTCGGCCTGGAAGGGGCGCTGGAACCTGCTGGCGACATAGGATGCCAGTCCGGCCATGGGGAATAGCAGGGTTTCCTCCCTTGGAATGCCGGCGGCTCCATTGCGTGTCCCGAGCATCAACTGGCGAAGACGCACTTCGCGACTTAGCGCGATCCCACCATGGGTGGTTGTCGTGCGATAAGGGGTGGCAATGACCCAGTTGCGGTTTTTCATGCGGAAACAGCTGCCTGAAATGGTCAGGCCGGATGTGGACGACTCCGTGTGCAGGTGCAGTAAATCGGCCGTCATGG
>Ga0181582_10004820_pt1 | contig 10861 bp, 8 predicted proteins | sample 071ome_32_FD_132438 | JGI IMG/M metagenome (GOLD analysis project Ga0181582, IMG submission 132438) | Coastal salt marsh microbial communities from the Groves Creek Marsh, Skidaway Island, Georgia - 071405AT metaG (megahit assembly) | ecosystem: Environmental > Aquatic > Marine > Intertidal zone... | reverse complement strand
CTCTTTATGGCTCACGTGCAACTTCGCCTAATGCCATGATTGGCGGTTTAAAGGGGCGGTTGCTCAAAGATGGTGATGTGTTGCCATTATGTCCTGATGTGGCATTTCCTGATACTGCCAAGGGTTATGCTGCCAAGGGTTATGCTGATAAAATGTTATCAGATTTAACGGTCTATGATGCCAGTTCAAGCCTTAGGGTGGTGTTTGGCCCCCAAGATGACCGTTTTACCGATCAAGCAAAAGCTGTGTTTCTTTCCTCGACTTATCAGGTTTCCCCGTTGCTTAACCGCATGGGAATGCGACTTGACGGACCGGTGCTAGAGCATTGTGATAATGCGGATATTGCTTCAGACGGGATTGTAAATGGCTCTGTACAAGTGCCAGGTGACGGCAAACCTATTATTCTGTTGGCTGATCATCAGACCACAGGTGGATACACGAAAATCGCAACGGTCATTCAGGCAGACCTGCCGATGTTAGCAAGACGCAAGCCAGGCGATTCTATCACTTTTACTGCTATTTCTGTTGAGGATGCTGAACAAGCTGCTCGGGATCATGAGGCACTTTTATGTCATGCGATAGAAACCATGGTTGCCCCACCACCTATGAATGCGATAGCCTCGCCTTGTCCGTCAGATGATAAATCAGATTAAGGAGCAAATCAGATGACAGAAATCACAGGAAAAACTAGGCTATTTGGGGTTATTGCTGATCCTGTGGATCATGTTCGTGCGCCTATGGTATTTAATCCGGTGTTTCATGACCGCAACATAGATGCGGTTCTTGTTCCAATACATATTCTGCCTCAACATCTTAAAGAAACACTGACCGCAATGGCACAGTTGCCGAATATGGGCGGTGTTGCAGTGACCATTCCTCATAAGATGACAGCGGCAAAGCTTTGTGATGAATTAGGGGTAGCGGCTGAGGTAACAGGCGCGGTTAACGCTATTCGCTTTGAACAAGGTCGCCTGATTGGGGACAATTTTGACGGCAAAGGGTTCGTCGCTGGTTTAACAGGCGAGGGCCATGACCCCAGAGAAAAGAACGCGGTGCTCATCGGTGCTGGTGGAGCGGCTAGGGCCATAGCAATGGCATTAGCTGAAGCAGGGGTAGGGCGGTTATCAATTGTCAATCGCAGTCTTGCTAAGGCTGAAGATTTGAAAGCATTGATTTTGGCTCATTTTCCTGATTATTCTGTTGATGCTGCTATGATCACGCAAATCGACACTATCAAGAAAGGCGCTGATCTGCTAATAAATGCCACCAGTCTTGGTCTTCATGAGACGGATGCCCTGCCGGTTAACCTTGAAGGGGTTGCTATTGGCACTATTATCGCTGATATCATCATGGTGCCAGAGATGACAAAATGGTTAACAGATGCTAGAGACAGGGGTTTGACGATCCATAAAGGTCGTCATATGCTAGATTATCAAAAAGACCTGATTGCCAACTTTCTTGGCGCATGGTCATAGCACGGGATGTAATATGAACGCTACGGTTCAATGGGACGAAAAACGTCTTGAAACATTAAAAAAGCTCTGGGAACTGGGATTACCAATTTCTCAGATTGGTGAAAAACTTGGGGTATCGCGGAACGCTATCGCTGGTAAGGTGCATCGCATGGGTCTGCCAAAACGTCAGTCCCCGATTGCTGGTGGTAACAAGGCTAATGCTAATACGGCTCGCCGCAAGCCTGAGGCAACACCCATTCTTAACCGTTCGGATTTGCCGCTTAAACTGGCTTTACGGAACATCTCATGGTCGCGCAGCAAATGCAGTTGGCCAATCGGTGATCCACAATCAACGGATTTCCATTTTTGTGGTGATGATGTGGTTACTGGCAAACCTTATTGCAATACCCATTGCTTTGATGCCTATACCACTAACCGCGAAGGTGGCGGTTCCTAATTATGAATAACCTGATTTCTGGTTCGGATTGCACAATCCGGCGCGGTGATTATACGTTTCCTGAATGTCAGGTGGATGATGTTCATCTGAATATTGCTATTTATGATGACCACACACGGGTAACAGGCACTTATACCATTACCCCCTTGCCCCATACAGGTGAAGTATCTCAAGGCGGTGAGGCAACAGGCAAAATTACTTTATGGGGTGATGACACCTTAAGGTTTATTAGTCTGACGGTTAATGGAAAATCAGTTCATGCCGATGAAAAAAGCCTAGCCGCAAACGCAATCACGCTTACCCTAAGCGGCGCATCAACGGTTGTCATTACCTCTGATATCAATCCTGATGCAAACACTGCCCTTGAGGGGCTTTATCGTTCTGGTGGAATGTATTGCACCCAATGCGAGCCCGAAGGCTTTCGCCGCATTATTTGGTATCCGGATCATCCAGATATATTATCAGTATTTACCACGCGCATCGAAGCAAGCAAGTCTCTGCCGTTCTTGTTATCTAATGGCAATCTAACCGATCAGGGGGATTTGCCCGATGATCGGCATTTTGCGGTTTGGCATGATCCCCATCCAAAGCCTAGCTATCTTTTTGCCATGGTAGCGGGTGATCTGGAGTTGGTCGAAGATCATTTCATTACCAATGATGGTCGACGCGTTGCGCTTCAGATTTATGTTGAGCATGGTAACGCTCATCTCTGTGGTCATGCGATGAAGAGTTTGAAGAAATCCATGAAATGGGATGAAGATGTTTTTGGCTTATCCTATGATTTGGACGTGTTCATGATCGTGGCTGTTAGCCATTTCAACATGGGGGCAATGGAAAACAAAGGATTAAACATCTTTAATTCCAAATATGTATTAGCAAATACCAAAACCGCCACAGACGATGATCTTGATCGGGTGGAATCTATCATTGCGCATGAGTATTTTCATAATTGGACAGGAAATCGCATCACTTGCCGTGATTGGTTTCAGTTAACCCTTAAAGAAGGGTTGACGGTCTATCGTGACCAAGAGTTCACGGCAGATATGCATTCGCGCGGGGTTAAACGCATAAATGATGTCGCTTTGCTAAAGGCTATTCAGTTTCCCGAAGACGCTAGCCCCACGGCTCATCCGATCCGGCCTGAGACTTATCAAGAGATCAACAACTTCTATACCCCTACCGTGTATGAAAAAGGGGCAGAAGTGATTCGAATGTTGGAACATATCCTTGGTAAAGTGGGCTTTATGAAGGGGGTCGCCTTATATATCAAAACTCATGATGGTCAGGCGGCGACTTGTGAAGACTTTATTGTCGCTATGGAAAATGCCAATCAAGCCAATTTATCCCAGTTTAGGCATTGGTATTCGCAGGCTGGTACGCCTAAAGTTAAGGTATCACGCCATTATGACAGCAGCAAAAATACGTTAACCATACAGTTTCATCAAAGCATTCCTGAAAATCCTGCGATCCACACGCGCCAAGAATTGGTCATTCCCATTTGCATGGGATTAGTGTCAGCAGATGGTAAGCCGCTACCCTTGATCAAAGAAGGCCAGAAAAAAGGCACTAAAGAATGCGTGATTACGCTGACTGAAAAGAAAGAAACGCATCGATTTGAAAATGTGCCAGCAGATGCTGTGCCATCATTGATGCGTGGGTTTTCAGCGCCAGTACAACTGGATTCTGATCTTAATTCTGATGAGTTGCTTCTGCTTTTGGCAGCAGATAAAGACAGCTATGGCCGCTGGAACGCAGGGCAAGAGCTGATGAAAAGCCTCATTCTTGATATCATTAAACATGAAAATATTAATGATAGTATTAACTTTAATATCAATAAGTTATCATCATCATTTATAGCGATACTTGAAGAAAAAAACCTAGATTATGCGGTAAAAGCAGAGTTACTGAAACTGCCATCACAGCAAGTTGTTGAAGCAGCGTTACAATTGGTTGATCCATTAGCGGTTTGGAGCGCTCGCCGCAAATTAGCTAAGGCGATTGCCCGACATATCTGGGTGCCTGCGCAAGCTATCATCACGCGTTTCATGACAGATTTAGGCAAATGTGACGCGGGGCAAAGGCGGCTTTTGAATGTGCTGATCCACTTGCTTGTTCTGACCAGAGAAGAAAAGCCCTATCAACAAGCTTTGCTGATGGCTGGCCATAAAAATATGACCATTTCTATGGCTGGTCTTGGGGCGCTCAATCAGTCTGATGCCGCTGAACGTATGCAGGCAATGGCTGAGTTTGAAGAACGCTGGAAAAACGACTCTCTTGTCATGGAAAAATGGTTTTCACTTGAGGCTTCCTGTCCATATGTATCCACGCCTAAGCATTGTGATGAACTGATGAGGCATCCGGCGTTTGATCCAGGAAATCCAAACAAATTGCGTTCCGTAATTTCTGTTTTTGCGGCTCTAAATTATCGGATGTTTTATGCTAATGATGGCTCTGGTTACCTGTTTTTAGCGCACCATATTGCGGAAATTGACGCTCGCAATCCACAGATAGCCGCCCGAATGGTTCTGCCATTAACGCGGTTTTCGCGATACCATGAAGACAGGCAAGCGTTGATGAAAGGGGCATTGATCCGCCTTAAAACTGCTAAAACCTTATCTTCAGATCTCTCCGAAGTAATAGAAAAAACGCTGTCCCCTAAGCGTTAGGCAGGATGCTTTAGCAAAAAAGCAGGGGTATGTTCGGTATCACGAAAACTGTTGCCTGAACAATCTGGCGGTTGATCTCTCTCACCTTCAACATTGCGATTATGGTTTCGCTGGCCTTTGGCTTTCCGTGATGAGGTTTTGTTATCATTTGTTGGTTCATTTGCATCTGATGCCTCAGATGATTTTGCCGAAGATGCCTTGGCAGGGGCTTTATCCGCTTTGCCATCACCTTGAAGCGTCGGAATAGATTTCCCGATAAGCTTCTCAATAGCGTTTAGATAGGTTTGATCATCTTCATTGGCAATAAAACTAAACGCCCGTCCAGACATACCGGCACGGCCTGTTCTGCCGATCCGGTGCACATAGTCTTCGGGGTTATGTGGGATATCAAAATTAAAAACATGCGAAAGGCCGGCAATATCAATACCGCGCGCCGCCACATCACTAGCCACTAGTAACTTGACCTCATTGTCTTTAAAGCGCTTCAATGCTGCGTTACGGGCAGATTGTGACATATCCCCATGCAAACATTCGGCATCCATTCCATGACGTTCAAGCGATTGCTTGAGGGTAGCGATATCACGCTTTCTGTTGCAAAAAATAAAAGCGTTAGTGACTTGTTCGTTGTTAATCAACTGGCGCAAATCATCACGCTTTTTGCGAGGTGAGGATTTACAAATAAATTGTTCTACGGTTTCAGCAGTTGAAATCTCTGGGGATACCTCAATAATCTTGGGGTTAATCACAAAGTTTTCAGAAATCTTATAAATGGTTTTGTTCAATGTGGCTGAAAAGAACAGCGTTTGGCGTATTTTTGGAAGCAGCTTAGTGATTTTTTCTACATCTGGAATAAAGCCCATATCCAGCATGCGATCAGCCTCATCAATGACGAGGATTTTGACATCGCGCAAAAGCACTTTACCGCGTTCAAGGTGGTCAAGAAGCCGGCCTGGTGTTGCGATAAGCACATCCACACCGCGATCAAGCAAGGCGTCTTGTTCACCAAAGCTAACACCGCCAATCAACAATGCTGTTGTCAAATTATGGTTTTGTGAAAACTGTGTGAATGATTCTGATACTTGTGCCGCCAATTCACGGGTAGGGGTGAGTATCAGTGATCTCGGCAATCTTGCCTTGGCGCGTCCTGCGTCCAGAATATCAATCATAGGCAGAGTAAATGATGCTGTTTTCCCCGTGCCTGTTTGCGCGCTTCCAAGAACATCCCGACCCATAAGGATAACAGGAATGGATTTTTCCTGAATGGGAGTAGGGGTTTTATAACCGCATGACGCAACAGCAGACAGCAGTTTCTCGCTAAGGCCAAGTTCCTCAAATGATGTCATGTAATACCCTGAATATAAATTCGCTCATCTGGCGCAGAGGGTTAAATCAAGATGCTTAAGCATCGGTTCCCTTTCTATAAGCGAAACACACATCAGCGTCAAGTTTATTGCCATTTTTACTAGGGGGAGGTATATCCAGTCCATGCATTTCACACTCATTTTCATTCCTTGCCATATGGGAACTGCTTCAGTCTTTGCAGAGCAAATTAAGCATTTTGAAACTAGTTACAAATATCAAATAGCTGACACCTTTGCTCATGATAGTATTTTTGATATGGCAACGGATGCACTGGCAAAAACCCAAGGCAAGATTGTCCCCATCGGGCTTTCTATGGGGGGCTATATTGCCCTCGAAATGGTAAAAATGGCTCCTGAACGGATTTCTGGTTTAGTCGTCATGGATAGCAACGCTCATAGCGAAACCGCTGAACGCCAGCGCCAACGCTTAGCAGAAAAAGGCCTTCTTCAGACAGGGCGCTATCAAGGGCTGACCAAGGCAGGGGCACGGAAAATGCTGTCTGCGGACAGTTTTCAAAACACCGCATTGGTGTCGCGCGTAATCGCAATGGCAAAAGAACCGGGGCTCGCCGTTTATGAAGCGCAACAAAAAGCCATTATCACACGATCAGATCATACACAGACCCTTGCTGGCCTTGCATGTCCGGCATGTTTTATGGTGGGAGAAGAGGATCGCATCACGCCGCCCTTGTTGCACTACAAGATGTCAGAAATAACACCAATGTCAGAATGTGTTGAGATTGCTGGGGCAGGCCATTTGATCACGATGGAAAAACCTGATGTGGTTAACTCCCATCTTGAGCAATTTCTGAATAACCTTTCGGTATAGCTAAATATCTAGTGGCGCAATGATCGAAGGGGCATGATCACGGATATAGTGAAAGCGTTTTTCCGCTTTTCGGCCCATCAAGGTATCGACAAGCCCATCAACGCGCCGACGATCATCTGCGTCATCACCTTGCCGTGCGGGTAAACTGACCTGCAACAGACGTCGAGTTTCAGGGTTCATGGTGGTTAGTTTCAGTTGAGCTGGCGGCATTTCGCCCAATCCCTTAAAACGGCTAACCTCAATCTTGCCTCTTTTAGCAAAATCCGATGCGATAATGGTTTCACGTTGGTCATCATCAAGGGCGTATCTGACCTCACCGCCTTGCGCCAAGCGATACAATGGTGGCTGAGCCAAATAAAGATGCCCCTTTTCAATCAATTCAGGCATCTGTTGATAAAAATAGGTCATCAGAAGCGCAGCAATATGGGCACCATCCACATCCGCATCAGTCATAATAATAATGCGGTCGTAACGCAGTTGATCAAGCGAAAACCCTTTGCCTGGCTGAACACCAAGAGCAAGGGCAAGATCGCTTAATTCTTGGTTTTGGCTTGTTTTATCGTCACTGGCAGAGGCCACATTTAGAATTTTGCCGCGTAAGGGAAGGACAGCTTGGGTGCGCCGATCACGCGCTTGTTTGGCGGATCCACCAGCCGAGTCCCCCTCAACAATAAAGATTTCTGTTTCTTCGTTTCCAGATGCACTGCAATCTGCCAATTTTCCTGGAAGGCGTAGTTTTTTTGTGGCAGATTTTCGGGCAACTTCGCGATCACGGCGCTTGCGTTTGCGGTCTTCCATGCGCGTGATAGCGGCTTCAAGTAAAAACCCTGCTCGTTCTTTATCTGCTGCTAGCCAAGTCTCAAAGCGGTCACGCAATGCGGTTTCTACCAGTTTCGTTGCATCTTGGCTGACCAGTTTATCTTTGGTTTGGCCTTGAAAATGCGGCTCGCGAATAAATACGGACAAGACTGCCCCGATTGAGGCCATGACATCATCAACCGTCAGGTCCGTTGTTTTTTTAATGCCAGCAATTTCCCCAAAGTTGCGCATTCCTCTAACAATGGCTTGCCGTAATCCTTGTTCATGGGTGCCGCCATCAGGGGTAGGGACAGTGTTACAATAAGAACTAACAAATCCATCTTCGTGATCATGAAACCACGTAATAGCGACTTCGACCTTTTCTCCGGAAAGGGAAACATTATCAGCAAAAGGCTGACTGATAAGCACATCCTGTTCGCGAGTGGCATCCATAAGAAAATCTTTTAATCCATCAGGATAGGAAAGCGTAATCTCAGTCGGAATATCTTGATCAGCTTTAATCAGCTCAGGGGCGCATTGCCAGCGAATTTCTACACCAGCAAACAGATAGGCTTTGGATCGGGCAAGCCGGTAAAGCGTTAAAGGTTTAAGCCTAGCCTGATCGCCAAAAATCTCTGCATCAGGGAGAAACCGCACTTGTGTGCCGCGCCGATTAGAAACGGTGCCTAGATTCTCTAATCCCCCCATAGCCTTGCCACGCGAAAAATGCTGACAATAAAGCGTTTTGTTTCGCGCTACCTCAACAGTTAATTCTGCCGAAAGGGCATTAACAACGGATGATCCTACACCATGCAAGCCCCCGGAGGTTGAATAAGCTTTACCGCTAAACTTGCCGCCAGAATGAAGCGTTGTCATGATGACTTCTAATGCAGATTTCCCAGGAAATTTAGGATGAGGGTCAGTGGGGATGCCGCGCCCATTATCGGAAATGGTTAAATGACCACTGGCCTCAAGGCGTATCTCAATGCGATTGGCATGACCTGCCACGGTTTCGTCCATGGCATTATCCAAAATTTCCGAAGCCAGATGATGAAGCGCCCGATCATCAGTGCCACCAACATACATGCCTGGGCGCTTGCGGACAGGCTCAAGGCCTTCAAGCACTTCAATTTCTGCCGCAGAATAGGCAGAGTCATCGGTTTCAAACAGACTGTTCATGAACACAAAGCCATAGATATGGATAAAGGAGGCTTAACTTACCACAATATTTGGTATTGTGAAGCCTCAAGATTAGATCAGAAATACAAAAACCCCCGAGAGTTTATCTCGGAGGTTTTGCAACTCAGAGGAGTGAGTGATTAAGAGGAGTAATACATTTTGAACTCAATCGGGTGCGGGGTATGTTCAAACGCATAGACCTCTTCCATCTTCAGTTCAATGTAGGCATCAATCTGATCATTGGAGAAAACATCTCCGCTGGTCAGGTAATCCCTGTCAGCGTCAAGGCATTCAAGGGCTTCACGCAGACTGCCACATACTGTTGGAATATTTTTCAATTCTTCGGCTGGCAGATCATAAAGATCTTTATCCATGGCTTCACCTGGATGGATTTTATTCCGAATTCCATCAAGTCCAGCCATTAGCATGGCAGAGAAAGCCAAATAGGGGTTAGCCATCGGATCTGGGAAACGCACCTCAACACGCTTACCTTTTGGATTGTCCACAAAGGGAATCCGGCAAGAAGCTGATCGATTTCGTGAGGAGTAAGCCAAAAGAACTGGGGCTTCAAACCCTGGAATCAAACGCTTATAAGAGTTGGTTGAAGGATTGGTGAAGGCATTTAGAGACTTTGCGTGTTTGATAATTCCACCAATATAGAAAAGCGCCATTTCCGAAAGATCAGCATAATTATTTCCAGCGAACAGTGGGGTGTTATCTTTCCACAAAGACTGGTGCACATGCATGCCAGAGCCATTATCACCAACAATAGGCTTAGGCAGGAAGGTTGCGCTAACCCCATAAGCATGGGCAACCTGATGCACGCAGTACTTATAAAGCTGCATGTTATCAGCAGTTTCAATCAAAGTGCCGAACTTCATGCCTAGCTCATGCTGTGATGGCGCTACTTCATGGTGGTGTTTTTCAACAGGAACACCAATTTCACTCATCACGGAAAGCATTTCAGAACGAATGTCTTGACCACCGTCAACTGGCGGTACAGGGAAATAACCACCCTTAACACCAGGGCGATGCCCCATGTTGCCTTCTTCATAATCGCGGCCAGAATTGTAAGGACCTTCTACGGAATCAACCTTATACATCCCAACATTCATGCCAACATCAATTTTGACGTCATCAAAGATAAAGAACTCTGCTTCTGGGCCAAAAAAGGCAGTGTCTGCAATGCCGGCAGATGCCATATGGGCAAGAGCTGCTTTGGCTGTTGACCGTGGATCGCGTTCATAAGGCTGCATAGTAGCCGGATCAAGAACATCACAGAAAAGAGCCAATGTGGGTTGAGCAAAAAACGGATCAATGTAAAACCGGCTCAGGTCAGGCATCAGTGTCATATCGGATTCATTGATGGCCTTCCAGCCAGCGATAGATGACCCATCAAACATGAAGCCTTCAGCCAAAGCATCTTCATCAATAGTGTCAATATGCTGCGTGACATGCTGCATCTTGCCACGTGGGTCGGTAAAACGCAGATCAACATAGTTGACATCGTTTTCTTTCATGAAATCGATAATAGTTTTTGCATTCGTCATTGTCGTCACTCCTCTTTTGAAAAATATTTTAAATTAAATTGCGTCTGAACCACGCTCGCCGGTGCGAATGCGGATCACTTCTTCGATAGGTGAGATGAAAATTTTTCCATCGCCAATTCTGCCTGTTGTGGCAGAACCAAGAATGGCATCTACCGCTGCATCAACAAGATCGTCATCAAGAATGATGTCGATTTTTACTTTGGGAAGAAAATCAACAACATATTCAGCGCCACGATAAAGCTCCGTATGGCCTTTCTGACGACCAAATCCTTTGGCTTCGGTGATGGTAATGCCTTGAATGCCTACCTCATGTAAGGCTTCTTTGACTTCATCAAGTTTAAATGGCTTAATTATAACCTCTAATTTCTTCATGATTACCTCCATTGCTGTTATTAATAAAGCAATATCGGTTCTTTTTTATGCTATGGTCAGAAAAATTAATTAAATCAGATTAGAATGAAATTTCACTCCACCAATTTTGGGCTACACACAGTTGTTTGCGCAATAATATGATTAAAAAATAGGCATGTTGATTCAATAATAAGAAAGAGGGAAACTTTGGGCTAT
>Ga0181582_10004819_pt1 | contig 10861 bp, 8 predicted proteins | sample 071ome_32_FD_132438 | JGI IMG/M metagenome (GOLD analysis project Ga0181582, IMG submission 132438) | Coastal salt marsh microbial communities from the Groves Creek Marsh, Skidaway Island, Georgia - 071405AT metaG (megahit assembly) | ecosystem: Environmental > Aquatic > Marine > Intertidal zone... | reverse complement strand
TAATATCATCACCTCTCCCTGTTGTTGCTGTATGAATTCCATCAGTTTTCCCTTAAGGCCATTTCCATGCTTTGCAGCACTGGGTTAAACAGATACTGCCAGACTGTATTTTCGCCACTGATGATCGCCAATTGTGCACTCATACCCGGATACAGCTCCATATTGTCCGGCAAGGAGTTTTCGTCTATCGACACCCTTGCTTCGTAATAAAAACCACCATCACGCGCTTCACTGCGATCGGCAGACACATCAATCACTTCGCCATGTATCGGCCGGGTGCGGCGCATAGAAAATGCAGTAAGACGAATATCCACCTTCAGACCGGTTTTCACCACATCGATATCATCCGGATCAATACGCGCCCGTATCAGCATTGTTTCACCGAGCGGGACGATTTTCATCACCGCATCCCCTTCACTAATCACCTCGCCAGTCGCTTTGATACGCACATCGGTGATGGTACCGGCGATCTCTGCAGTGACCGTGGTACGATTCAGAATATCCTCTGCCGCTGTCAAACGCTCCTGCAGATCAACAATCAGTTTCTGATTTTCTTCGTATTCATTGGTGATCTTTTCGGTGCGATTACGTTGCAGGCGCATACGATTCAAACGCGCCTCCCCGATGTTTTGCTCAACCCGGGCTATATCGGCTTTAAGTTTACCCACCTGCCCCTGATAATTTGCCAAAGCTGATTCCAGTTTGAGTCGATCGGTTTTGCTAACCAGATTTTTCTTTTCCAGCCCCTGCAAATCCTTTAACTGACCGTTAATAATCAACACCTGCTGTTGCGCCGATTTTTTTTGTTCACTCAAACCGACAATCTGGTTTTCCAGCTCCCTGACCTTTTGCTCCATGATATCCAGTTGAATAAGATAGGCTTCGCTGCGACTGGTAAACAATTTCTCCTGAGCCAGCAGATAAGGTTCGTAGATCTCCGCATCAATGGGAGACTGAACCACCCAGGGCTGATCATCCAGTTCCAGTTCCAAGCGGTAATTTTCCACTTCGGCAACCAGCAAACGCTGTTGCAGCCGTTTGAACTGACTTTTGGCCTGCGTATCATCAAGTACCAGTAAAATATCACCCGGTTTGACCACATCGCCATTTTTTACCCGTATTTCCCGGGCAATACCGCCTTCGAGATGCTGTACCTTATGAACACCACTTTGAGGTTCCACCACCCCGAAAGCTAATGCCGCACTTTCCAGTTTTGCGGTAAAGGCCCAGAAAAGAATACTGCCAAGGCCAATAACGATAATCATCCAGCCTTTTAAAAACAGTTTCGACAAACCGGCATCAGCATTCATCAGCGTTCTCCGGATACTTTATGCAGGGAATCAATCATGCCGGCTTTTAACACCATCACCTGTGAAACTTCTTTAAGCAAACGGCTCTGGTGGGTTACCAGCAAGGTGGTAATTTTCGCCTCACGCAAACGGTTAAGCATAGCCGCCACCTGCTCTGTTTCATGCAGATCAAGCATCGCGGTCGGTTCATCCAGCACCACAAAACCCGGCGCACCGAAAACCGCTCTAGCCAAAGCAATCATCTGTCGCTGACCACCTGAGAGGTTGACCCCGCCATCAATCACCCGGGTACCATAACCATCCGGCAGGCTGTTTATCAGATCATGGGCGCCGGCAAAACGCGCTGCCTGAATCACATCATCGAGCGGCGCCGGCTGCAACCGGGAAATATTGTCGGCGATCGTGCCGGGGAACAACTCGGCATCCTGTTTCAGATAACCAATATGGTAACCAAACAATTCGCGGTTAAGCTGACAAACTTCCAGATCCCCCAAACGTACCGAACCACTGGTCGGAACATACAACCCCATGACCAGTTTCAACAAAGTGCTTTTTCCCGAACCATTCGGCCCGGTAATACCGATGACTTCGCCGGCCGGCATGCTAAAACCAATGCCTTTGAGCACCGGCCGCTTGCCACCGGTTGGCACATAGACCAGATCCTCAACCGTCAGTCCACCCTGAGGGATTGCGGTAATCGCATGATTGAGTCGAAGATTATCTTTGCGCTGCAGGCGTTCACGCAGATTTTTATAAGTGGCACGCGCCAGATTCAGATGCCGCCAGCTCCCCATCAGCCCTTCTAAAGGAGCAACTGCCCGCATGCCGATAATCACCGCGGCGATCATCACACCGGTAGTAATCTGTTCGCTGATAGCCAGCCAGCCACCAACGCCCATCAACGCAACATTCAGTAAAGTCCGGCTAAAACGCATAAGCGCATTGAGCGTTGCCAGCGTATCGGCAGCGCGCAAATCCAGTCCCAGACCGCCGCCCTGCTGCTGATGCCAGAGCTGCTCAATGTGCGAGCCCATGCCCATCGCTTCGATACTCTCGGCATTACGCAGGAAAATCTCTTCGCTGCTGACCGACTGCCGGTAATTGTCTTCCGCTTTGAGCAAAAGCGGTTTGGCGGCTATCTCAGCAATACCCCCCAGCAAAGCCAGAATCAAAGCAATCGCCAGCACTGTAGCGCCTAAAACCGGATTAAGAAAAAAGATCAAAACAATAAAAACCGGCACCCACAGCAACTCAAACAACATATAAACAGAATGACTGGCGAGAAAATGACGTAACTGATGAACATCACGGATCAAACGTGAATCTTCGGGGATGCCTGTCAACGCAGCCTTTTGCAGTAACAGACGAAATACCATAGGACCCAGATATTCATCCATGCTGTTAGCGACGCGCGCCATAATGCGATCACGGATCTGATTTAACAGCGCCATGATTAGCAACACCAGCGTCACGCCGAAAGACAGCACGACCAGCGTATCGAGGCTGCGCGTCGACAGCACCCGGTCAAGAATCTGCAAGGTATAAAGAGGAATCACCAGCATCAGAAGACTGGCAATCATACTGAAGATACCCGCGGTATAGATTGCTTTACGCAAACCAGCGACAAACTGCTGATAATGGCTATCTGAAATCATTAAAATGCTTGAACAGGGAAAGTTTTATTCAGATTAGCATACAAATTTTAAAACTGTCCCGACATAGTGTTAATCTAGATGAAATTGATTTTCTCTGCAAAGGTATCCGCACTTAATGAGCGCCCGTCTCCCGCAAGTACTTCTGGTTGAAGATTCCTCTTCTCTGGCGATGATGTATCAGCAGTATCTGCGTAATGAAAAGCTCCATCTGTCACTGGCGAAAACCGGCGAACAGGCCAAAACCATCATCCGCGAAAATTTACCGGACCTGGTTTTGCTCGATCTTGGTTTACCGGATGTCAGTGGTCAGTCGATTCTCGAATGGATACATGCCGAAGCGTTGCCCTGCCATGTGATTGTGATCACGGCTGATAATACGGTAGATACCGTAGTAGAAGTCATGCGCCTCGGTGCTGTGGATTTTCTGGAAAAACCCTTCGATGCCGCACGTCTGATTACCACGGTGAATAATGCACTCAAACAGAGCAACCTCGAAGCCTATGTTGATAATCTGAAAAATACCTTTGATCGTCAGCGCTATCATGGCTTTGTCGGCAGTAGCCTGAGCATGCAAGCGGTGTATCGCATTATCGATTCTGTTGCCGCCAGTAAAGCCACCGTGTTTATCACCGGCGAAAGCGGTACCGGCAAGGAGGTCTGTGCCGATGCCATTCATAAACAAAGCCCGCGGGCCAATAAAGCCTTTATTGCTATCAATTGTGCGGCGATTCCCCGCGAACTGATGGAAAGCGAAATTTTCGGCCACACCAAAGGCGCTTTTACCGGTGCCAACAATGATCGTAAAGGTGCCGCCTCTCAGGCTGATGGCGGCACGCTGTTTTTAGATGAAATTGCCGAAATGGATATGGATCTGCAATCCAAACTATTGCGTTTCATTCAGACCGGCGGCTTTAAAAAAGTTGGCGGCAATATCGAAGAAAGCGTCGATATCCGCATTATCTGTGCGACCAACAAAGATCCGCTTGCCGAAGTCAAAGCCGGTCGTTTTCGTGAAGACCTGTATTATCGACTGCATGTGATCCCTATTGATTTACCTCCCCTGCGGGAGCGTGGATGTGGCATTCTGGAAATTGCCCGTTATTTTCTGCATAAATTTGCCCGGGCGGAAAACAAGCGCTTTACTGATTTTGATAACGAGACCAGTGCTATCCTCTGCGACTATGCCTGGCCGGGCAATGTTCGACAACTGCAGAATACGATCATGAACATTGCGGTACTGCATGATGACGAGCTGGTCCATAAAGACCATCTGCCGGCACCTTTAAATAGACTGCAGGCAACCTCAGGCCGCGCTGAGACATCGTCCATAGCCGCGCCTGATGCAACAATCGCCAGCATCCGGCCTTTAGCGCAGGTTGAGCGTGAGGCTATCGAACAGGCGATTGCTTTATGTGATGGCAATATTCCCAGAGCCGCGGCCTTGCTGGAAGTCAGTCCGTCAACCATTTACCGTAAAAAAACAACATGGAATTAGCTTGAGAAGTTTATGATCAAGATTATCCAGGATGAAGACTCAACCTCCCTGCAGGAACGATACGCGGTGATACATGCCACCCGCCAGTCACGCAAACGTTATGCAGAATCAACCGTCACCTTATATGAAACTGCTGAACAGGCTTATGCCGCAGCGGATAAGCAGAACAAACGCTATGCCGCGGTGGTCTATGGACCATCGGTATCCTCAGAGAGTCAACGTATCTATTATCTGGTCAGGTGGCTATAAATCAGAAAGTAAAAGGTGGTCCGATAAACAGATAAAAGCTGTCCAGATCATTGTCATTGGCACCATAGGACAAATAAAGCGGACCAACCGGGGTATCTGATCCAAGGAATATACTGCCTGCCAGAATTGTATTATCCGGACTGACGTCTGCACGCTTTTGCCAGACATTGCCCCATTCCAGCGTAGTGCCTATATAGCTGCTGAAAAAACGACTGCCTGACAGTTTATGCATAAAGGCGCCACGCACCAGTCCAATATGCTGACCTGTCAAACTATCCTGAGGATAACCCGATAAGCGTGCGAAACCGCCAAGCTTAGCCAGACTCTGATAAGGCGCATTGTCATCGACTGTGGTCAAGGCCGCCATCCCGAGTAAAAAACTATTATTATCCAGGGTGAAGGCATGCTGATAATTCATATTGATCTGATCAAAATCCACGTCAGCGCCAAGACTTTGGCGAGATGCTGTCCAGGCCAATTCTCCAAAATGCCCTTCACCGGGGAAATACAGATTATCTATTTTGTCATCGGACAGACTTAAGGATATTTCACCACTGTTAAAATCATTAACAACCGGTTCGCTACCGATATAAACTTTGCTATCACCTGATTCACGATTATAGCCTAGCCGAAGCTGTCCCCAGTTACCAAATTGCCTGCCGACACCTAATTCAAGTGCATATCTATTGACCTGCAATTCAGAAAGAGGCGTCGCCTGATCACTGTAAACATAAGAATTATCAGACGAATAAGACAAACTGCCATCAATAAAATATCGTGCTTGTGCATCCAGTGGCTGAAAGATTTCGGTTCTTAATAACTGCTGATCTCCTACATGCACTACATTACGCCACTCGCCATTAAGCGCATTTAATTGTGTTTTGGTATAACCCAGACCGATACGAAATGCCATATCGCCTTCAAAGTCTGTGGAAGCTATCAGACCGGTTTGCAGATATCCCGGGCCCCAGCTTTTTTCCTCCGTCAGCAACCGCAGGCCGGTCTTGTCGTCCTGCCTGACAATTTCATATCGCACTGACTGGAAAATATCCAGCCCATAGATCTGGGAAATATCCTCTTTGATTTGCTGATGGTTAAGTGGCTCACCGGTTTTAATCTGTAATGCCGTCAATATCACTTCATCACTGATATTGGAGTGATTGTTTATCTCGATAAAGTCGATAACCGGCGCACCTTGATCCGTTTGCCTGGCAAGCCGATATTGCTGATAAGCCAGATCACTCAAAGCATAGCGTTTGAGTGATAATGCCCGTTGTAATGACGCCTGCTCCCCTAATGCCACAGTTTCAGCGATACGCTCAAAACTGCCGGAACCGATATCCCCGAGCTTTACCGATATCAGCACGTCCTGATCCTGCAGCGATGCCAGTGATTTCTGCGAATTAAGTCCAAACAGAAAATTAACCATCTGCCCGGCGACTTCAAGGCCCGAAACAATTTCATCACGCGTGTAAAGATCACTGCCAAGATCAGAGACGATAACAATATCAGCGCCCATCTGACGAGCGACACTGACCGGGATATTATTGACAATGCCGCCATCCACCAGCAACTGACCATCTATCTCAACCGGATCAAAAGCCCCGGGTACAGCCATACTTGCTCTGACAGCTCTTGGCAGACTACCCTTTTCAAGAACCTTTTCCTGACCGGTTTCGAGATCTGCAGCTACCGCCCTGAACGGAATCGGCAAAGCATCAAAATGTTCAATGTGAGAAACCCTTTCGAACAGGCGATTAAGTTCCAGATCAAACTTCTGTCCGGCAATAAAAGCCAGCGGGATTTCGAGCTTACCGTCATTAAAACCCGGTTTGGCTTTAAACAGATAAAGCTTGTCATCAGACTTACGCCGAAACGATAGATCACGGCGATCCGGTTTATCAACAAACAGATCATCCCAGTCCAGTGTTTGCAGTTCATCTTCGATTTCGGCTGGGGTCAGACCGGCAGCATATAAACCACCGACAATCGAGCCCATACTGGTACCGGCAATCATATCCACCGGTATATTGTATTCCTCGAGTTTTTTCAAAACGCCGACATGCGCGCCGCCTTTGGCACCGCCGCCGGCTAAGACCAGCCCGATTTTGGGTCGATCCGGCTGATGCTCATTTGCCAAGAGCAAACCACACGGCGATAACAAAAAGACCGGGACAAGTAGTGATAAACAAAGTTTGAGATGCATAATGTTATTGATCTTAATAACCGTTCCTGTCAGATTCAATAAACATTCAATGCGTTGACAAAAAACCGCACATAACAGGACTTCACGGGGTAATTCAGGTCGTTTCAGACAACCTGTTGAAGTGCTGCAGTGTTTCTGCCGGGAGACAGGGTGATGACATGGTTTCCACCACTGTCTTTTGCAGCCAGCATCGACTGATAGGTATTGGCAATCAACTCATAACGCATCACTTGCTGATTCTTGAAACTACAAACGCCAAAGCTGGCAGTGATTTTCTGTGACATACCAAAGTCATGTTCTTCCAGCAGCACGCGTAGATCTTCAGCAACAATCATTGCATTAACCAGATCCGTATGCGGACAAATCAGCATGAAAGTATTGTTTTCCCAGCGTCCCAGAATATCCAGAATACGCATACGCTGTTGTATAGCATTACAGACATGCACATGAATATAGTCAGCCTGCATCGCTGTTTTGTCGAGCAACCAGTCGAGGTGATCAACTTCGAACATCACCAGACTAAATGGCACATCATAACGTTTAGCAATTTCAATCTGCGTCAACAAGGATTCCTCAAGCCGCTCGGGCGAAGCTGTCAAAGTCGCTTCATCAACGCCGGCAAGCATGCGGTAATCCTGAAGCTTTTGATGCATGGCTTTTTTAGAGAGGTTCTCAGCATCACGCTTACGAACCGCAAGCGTAATGATATTTTGTAACTCATGCATGTCCCAGGGCTTGGCTAAAAAAGCATCAATGACATCACGATTAAGCATGTCGATAACCTCGCTGTCATCAGCCTGACCGCTTAACATGATACGGATTAGGTCGGGATTGATTTTGCGGGCTTCTGATAAAAGCCGATCACCACTCATCACCGGCATGGATTTATCAGTCACCAGGACATCAATCACCTGCGATTGCAGAATGGTCATCGCCAGTTCACCATTCTCGGCGAAATGGGTCTGATAAGATTTATTACGAAAAGAGCGCTTATGAGAAGCGAGTATTGCTGCTTCATCATCGACAAATAGGACATGAATCAGCTCATCGGCAGGATTATCCAGCGGCTCGGACATAGGAAGGACCTCGATTTTTATCGTTTTTACAGCCTTCCTGATTGGCCTATACCAATAAATCTTAGACAATTACCGGTTCTTCTACAAGTTCCGGCGTCGCTAATTCTTCTTCGTTATGCAATATATCCAGATGCTTTTCGAGCAGTGAATGCTGCCTGCTAATGCCGATGTGAAATAAGGCTTCACCTTCGTACACCAGTGGAATATTGGTACGGCCGATGACAATGCCATTAGCCGGCGACCTAATCACTTCATCGACATTGCCAGCCGGGTCCGAGATATGGCCAAGCACATCACCTTTGCAGATCATCTCACCTAATGCCGCCTGAGCCCGTAAAATGCCGCTTTTGTTGGCACGAACCCAACTGCTCGAACGCAACAGCACTGAAGGTTTGATTTTTTTGACACGGTTTTTGGGCAGCATATCCAGTTCCCGCATGACATTGATAATGCCGCGCACGGCAACCCTGATTGCCACTTCATCAAAACGCAGAGCTTCACCGGCTTCATAAACCATAACCGGCACATCCACCTGGCAGGCCGCATGCCGCAAAGCCCCTTCCGGTGGCGCAGAATGTAACAGTACCGGCGAACCAAAGGCCCGACTCAGAAGATTAAGCTGCTCATGATTAATGTCTGCACGAATCTGCGGAAAATTATCACGATGAATCGCCGCCGTATGTAAATCGATACCAAAATCACTACGCTCAACCACTTCTGACATAAAGGTATGTGCCAGACGGCTTGCCAGGGAGCCTTCTTCGCGACCGGGAAAGCAACGGTTCAAATCCCGCCGATCCGGCAGATATCGTGAATGACTGTCAAATCCAAATACGTTAACCACCGGCACAGCAATCAGCGTACCTTTGATATGACGAATTGAACGCATCGACAAAATCCGGCGGATGACTTCCACGCCGTTAATCTCATCACCATGCACCGCTGCGCTGATAAACAATACCGGACCGGCTCGTTTACCATGCACGACATGCACCGGCATATTGACACTGGTTTTGGAATGTAAACCCGGCAATGGAATATTAACTACTTCCAGCGTGCCGGGCTTGATCATGCAATCTCCTAAACTGAACGCTTCACGCAAGCTCGGATCCTCGTCTTAATTGATAGAGGATTAATAGCATGATTTCAATGATTGGCAATTTTTTTTAAAATACTGAAAGCCTGATAAACAGCAGACTGATCACCGACATTGCCGGGGAAAATCACCACCGGCAAATCAGCAAACCTGGCATGGTCGGACGGACAGCGGATCACTGAACATCCCGGCAAAATCTGCCCGACAACACGTGCCGCATGCAACGCAAGACCATCACTTAAAACATCATTGGACGTAATCCCGCCTTTGCTAATCAGATAACCAATCGTCTCCGGCAGTTGTGCAACCAGACTCATCAAAAACTCAGACAATGCCTGTCCGAATGCCAGTCGTTGCATCTGGTCATCAAACTGCAGTTCAGCGCGTGACGTATAAATCAGAATATCCTGACCCTGTTGATGCATACGATGGATCTCAGCCACTAACGCCTGTCGATAATCATCCAGCTGCTGCGTTTTTTCTCCGCAGCCCACGGCTTTGAAATGCTCAACGTCTATCAGGACTTGTGCTACCGGGGCATGCTCGAGCAGATAGGCAATCTGTTCAGTGGTTTTCTTGACATGCGAACCTGCCAAGATAATGCCGGGTTGATGATGCCGAACATATTGAGCCATCAAGTCTGCGGCAACCGGTTGAGCCGGCAAGTTAGCCAGCGAGGTCAGCAGACTCGCAGCACTGCGAAACAAAAAGCGTTTGCCCTGTTCAGCAGCCACATCCAGTAACTGTGCGGCAAAGCTGTCGAGGGTTGACTGTTGATCGGCATCAACAACACAACAGACATTATTGCTTAATGCCGATAAGCGTGCTTTCAAGTCAGCTTTGATATCCTGCAGCAAAAAGCGTTCAACCTGATCTGCTCTGATCCGACCGGCGGTTTTCTCCTCAACATAATCCGGCAGATAAGCCGTGCTGAAAGCAAACACCGAATCTTTGGCAAATTCGGTTTGATCAACCGGCACCTTTTCTCCATCGACAAGCAGATAATGCGTACTATCGAGTGTAATACGACCACCTTCAAAAAATGCCGGCACCATAAAGTGTGCATCGAAAGGACCGAGTTCTTCGGCAATCACATCAGTCTCAACCGGATAATGACCTCTTAAGGTTGAGTCACTGCGACTGACAACCAGAATCTGTTGTTCTATACCCTGTTGCTGTAAAGTAGCCAGAGCCTGTTTGATATTCCGGCAAATATCCCGGGTGATATCAGCAGCCTGAGCGGCGGACATCGCCCGCGTATTGGATAAAACAAAAAACAGTGGCGACTGATCGGCAAAAGCCTGTAACAACGTCTGCTGATCCCAGCGCATCAATAACTGACAACTGTGAACGGTTTGCGAACCGGTAGGATCGTCATCGATAACGATGATTTTCAGATTTTGCATCATCAGTCTCCGACTGTTTTAAGCATCAGCCAAGCAACATGGCTGCACGTGCAGCAATGTCATCAGCAGACAAACCATTAAAGCCCATGATCTGCGCAGCAGACGCGGTTGTTTCACCACGTTTCCATGCCATCACATCACGTCGACTCTGACTGCGCAGCATTAAAGGTTCCAACGCTCCACTAGCGCCTCCGCTTAATGCCAGCAACGCATCACCACCAAAGTGATGGGCAAAATCATCATCGCTCATAAAGCAGCCATCCGGCTGCGCCACGCTTTCCCAGGCAATATCGGTAGGACGATAGAGACGGCGCGGATTCGCAACAGCAACAATACGCACTTTATGTCCCTGTGCTTCAAGCTGATCT
>Ga0181582_10004811_pt1 | contig 10874 bp, 4 predicted proteins | sample 071ome_32_FD_132438 | JGI IMG/M metagenome (GOLD analysis project Ga0181582, IMG submission 132438) | Coastal salt marsh microbial communities from the Groves Creek Marsh, Skidaway Island, Georgia - 071405AT metaG (megahit assembly) | ecosystem: Environmental > Aquatic > Marine > Intertidal zone... | reverse complement strand
CCGCAGGACAAGGAGGGGGCAGGGGACGCGCACTGTGGCACTCTCGGCCCCACTTTCCCACCGGAGAAAGCTCCCGCGTCGCGCCTTCCTCCCCACGCGCACACACCAGGCTCCCTCTTCACGAGGTAACCGTCCAGAGGTGCGTGTCCCCCATTTCATGACATAATGCAGCGGGGGAGCGAGTTCGGGGGACGAATCCGTTGATTTTGGTGCATCTGACGGCCGCGCTTCCCTATATATCCCCTGGGCGGTACCCGCCACGCTCCCAACGACCTCTATCGAAGCCTCTCCGAATTTTCCGCCCGCGAGGGCGATTAGCCCCTGTGGACATGATGGGCTGGCAAAATCTCACATTTTCGCGTCAGATTATCAGCAATTTCAGTTTTAAAACATCAAAATTGAACGCTTCGGGCGTCTCGACGTGGCCTTGAAGGGCAGGGTTGTTGGGACTGCCCCCCCCCGGTCGGCCCCTCTCTCGTCGGGGGACCGCGGGGCACGAAGTGAAATAATCGGTATGACGCAGCCCAGTGGATCCTAGCGGCAATGCTCCCCCCCCCGATGCTGGCGCGCGTGGGACCTTTTTCCTTTCCGTCCGCCCTCGTCTCCGAATTACCGGCATATATTCGCTATCTGCCACCCGTACCCTCCTCTTTGTCGAAATAAGATGGGCGCCCCGCGGACGGGGGGAAAGATCTCCCGGCTGCCGTGGAAATCGGCGTTGTTGTTTCGAAGCCACCCTTCGACATTCGAGACCCTTCCACACCGCCCCCCGGGGGGTCACGCGGATTTCGTCGCAGTCGACCACTCTGAATGCCCTGATCCGGCTCTCAATGGGGCATATTATGCGTGTAGATCCATCATGCGGGAATCACGCGGACCGCCGTCCCGCACGAAAAGCCCTACCCCGCGACAGCTCCGCCCCCGGTCCCCCAGCTCACCCCTCCGCCTCGCGATCCCCCGCAGGATACGGATACGTTCCTGTTCTGACGCGTGCGGCCCCGAGTGACTCGCTCGGCGCGCGTACCGGTCTTCAAGGTGCGCGAGGGCGCCCCCTCCCCCGGAAGGGCCCCCCCTTCGCCACCTGGCGCCGGCGCGGCCATGCCCGCCGTCATGCTGCCGGAGCCCGCGAGCTTCGGGCCCATGAGCCTGTCCGAGTCGTGCTCGCCGCCCGGCGCGAGCCCCCCCAAGGCCCTCGAGGACCTCGTCTGCGCAATCCGGCTCGGGCGCTCCCCGAGCAAGAGCCCGAGCCCCTGCTCGTCGGGGCGCAGGAGCCCCAGCGAGGGGGCCGCGCCCCCCGACGCGGGGGCGCCCCCCGACGCGGGGGGGTCCCCCAGCGCGGGGGGGTCCCCCGGCGCGGGGGGGTCCCCCGGCGGGAGCTCGGGCCCCGCGGCCGCCCCCCCGCCGGCCCCCCGGGCCCCCCGCCTAGAGCTTTCCATGGCGGACTTTGAGGTGCTGGGGCAGCTCGGGGAGGGGAGCTACTCGCAGGTGGTCCTGGCGCGGATACGGGCGGGGTCCCCCCCCGGCGCTGCCGGGGAGGTGGCCCTCAAGGTGATGGACAAGTTCCTCGTCCTCCGGGAGAAGCGCCTCGACGCCGTGAAGCTCGAGCGTGACGTCCTGGACGAGCTCACCCACCCGGGGGTGGCCCGGCTGCTCTTCTCCTTCCAGGACGCGCGGTCCCTGTACCTGGGCATGGGCGCCCTGCGCGGCGGGGAGCTGTACGACCGCATCGGCGCCGGCATGGGCGTCGCCGAGGCCCGGGAGGCCCTCTCCCAGGTGGTCGAGGTGGTGGACTACCTCCGCGGGCGCGGGGTCGTGCACCGGGACCTGAAGCCCGAGAACCTCGTGTACGGGGACCACGGGCGGCTCGTCCTGTGCGACTTCGGGAGCTGCCTCCGGCTGGCGGACCAGGCCGAGGGGCGGCCGCCGGCGCTGGAGGGCACGGCCGAGTACGTCGCGGTCGAGTGCCTGGACAAGGGCCCCGTGACGCCCGCGTACGACCTGTGGGGGGTCGGGTGCCTCCTCTACCAGATGCTCGTGGGCCGCCCGCCCTTCCGGGAGGCCACCGAGTACCTCACCCTCCTCAAGATCAAGGAGCTCGACTTCGACGTGCCCGCGTCCGTGGACCCCGACGCCGCCGACCTCATCCGCGGGCTGCTGCAGCGGGATCCGATGCAGCGGCCAGGGGCCCGGGACATGGACGAGCTCCGGCGGCACCCCTTCTTCCGGGGGGTGGACTGGGGCGCGGTATACCCGGAGGAGCCCGCGGAGGAGACGCCGCCGTGAGGCAGAGCCCGCCCACAAGGGGGGCCTCGGCCTCGCGGCCAGGGGCCGCAACCTGCCTGTCCCCTAGATCGTCTTGCGCGCGGCTCGTGGAGTCCGCAGCCGGGGTAGCTACGGCCTAGGGCCGCGATAGCCGCCGCCCAGATGTGAAGAGCAGCGAACGCTGGCCTGGGGGGGTAGGGGCGGCACGCCCCGGCAGACTGTCCGGGCGGTGTAGGGATCGACACGCGGCGGGCGGGGGGAGGGGGCGCGCCCCGGCCCGACTGCGTGAAGGGCTGGCGCGCCGGGCTCCTCACCGCATCGGCGCGCCGGACCTGCCCCCTAAGAGAGAGCTCCGTCGACTGGCGCGCTGCTTCCCCAAAGCCCCAGCTCCCCCGAGACCTCGAGTGCGAAGCCCGCCCCTCCCTCCCGGGAGATTGGAATCCCTTGCACTATGCGCACTATCGCGGCCATTTTTGTCGCGTCCGTCATACAAGGGGCCCTATTCGTGTTGAGTGGCGCCGCCGCGCCCCCCAAGTTCTTCGACGGGGACACTGACGGTGCGTCTCCCGGTATCCTTCCGCCCGGGGACAGATCCGCCCTCCCGGCGGTCTCGCAGGTCTATCTGTCAACGGATCTCCCTTCTCCCTTGTCTTCGCCCCCGCTCGCCCGGGAGGGAGGGGGCCAACGCCGCGGGGGGAGCCCCTGCCGCGGAGTCCCTGCCGCGGAGGTCCACCCCCGGAACCGTGTCCGCAGGGGACGGGTGCATCGACGCCGCCGAGTTCATGGCGGAGGGGAGGCTCCGGGTAGAATACGAGGAGGTGCTCGAGTGGTGAGCGCCGCCGGCGGCCCGGGCCCCCGCCGACGCCCACGCGCCCGGATGCGCCCGATGCCCCCTCCTCCGGGTCCCACGTCCCCGTCCCCAGCCCCCCACCCTCCCCCCGAGCTCGGGCCCGCAGCGTGACGGACGCCATGTTCGCGGTGGCCGGCGTTACCGAGTACTGCCCGTCCTTCTTCGACGACGAGGAGGCGGCCCACGCGCACATGGCGGCGGTGCGCTCGGTGGTCCGGGACTGCTACGAGGACTTCATCTACGACTACCACCACCCGGCCGATGAGGAGGGGGGGGAAGGGGTTGAGGAGTGGGGGGGCGAGGAGGGCGGGGCTGAGGAGGGGGTCGAGGAGTGGGGGGACGGGGGCGCGCCGGCAGGCGGGGCCATCGACGAGGACGACTGGTGACACACGGGGGGGGTCCTGTTCTTCAAGGGTCCTGCCAGTGCTGCCGGAGGGCGTTTCTCCGAGCCCCCGCACGACCGGCGCTCAAGAGAACAGAGGGAGCGCCGGGGAGAAAACCGGGGGGGTTGGGGGGCGCTGCCCCCGCTCAAAAGGTGGCGAGGGATGGCCCGTTCACCACGGCCCGGCCGCGTGGCGGCGATGGGGGCCGCTGCTCGTTGATGTCCTGCATCCACGTGTCGCTGTCGGACCCGTACATGTAGACCCCCTGCTCGTCCGTCTCGCCATGCCCCGGGGGGAGCGGGTGGATGAGCTTGGGCACCATGACCATGTCCCGCCCCAGGACGAGGATGGCCCCCGCGTTGTTCGCGGTGCCACAGTAGTTGGTCGCGGAGAAGAGCGTGATGAGCTTCCCCTGGGCGAACCGCTCGAACCCGTCCATGACGCACTCGTGGGCGCGGATCATCATCTGCAGGTTGTTGCGGTTGCAGAACTCCTCCACGCGGTCGGGGCCGAAGCACACGAGCCCGGGCCCGCGCGGGGAGGGCTGCACCCCCTCCACGGCGTCGTTAGTCGTGGGATCCGACCACAGGAGGTCCGTGTACACCTGGTTGCCGTCCTTGAGGGAGATGGGCCGCTGGAGCTCCTCGATCTGCTGCAGGTTCTCGATCACCCGCCCGATGCCCCCGTGCATGCACACGATCTTGTCCGCCACGACGGCGGCCAGGGGCAGCCAGTTGAAGAGGGCGTTGAAGCGCGACCAGACCTTGATCCCGCCGTTGGGCCCGAGGCGCTCCATGCACTCGTCCCGGAACCCGAAGAGGCTGTTGATGTCCTCGTCCTCGTGGTTGCCGCGGATCAGGTGGACGTACCTGGGGTACTCGACCTTGAGCGCGAGGAGCAGGCACATGGTCTCGAGGCTGTGCCGGCCGCGGTCCACGTAGTCCCCGAGGAAGAGGTAGTCGATGTATGTGATGTCTCCCGTCATGGAGGGCGCCCCGTACTCCTCGAACAGCCGCATCAGGTCCCCGAACTGCCCGTGCAGGTCCCCAAAGATCTTGACGGGGGCCCCGACCCGCAGCACCGTGGGCTCCACGCGGAAGATCTCCTCGGCCTGGTCGCACAGCGCCTCGATCTCGTCCACGCTGAGGCAGAACGAGTCGCTGGGCGCCCACTCGCGGGGCTTGAGGAGGTGCTCGATCGTCTTCTTGTGGACCATCGTGTCCATGGCGGCGTGGTCCCCGCGCGGGCTCGAGACGAACAGGAGCCCGTTGGCCGGGGTGCGCTGCCGGTCGATGGTCCCGGGGGAATCGCTCGTGATCACCCGCCTGGCCTCGTTGTGGAACGTGTCGATGCTGAGGTTCCGGATCAGCCCCCGCATGTCGGGCTGGTGGGGCACCACCGCCGCCCGGTGGTACAGCCGTACGTCGGGCGTGGGCTGGACCCCCCCCGTGGGCCCGGCCGAGCTCGGGACGGCCGGGAGCCGCTGGGTGGAGCCCGGCGACGGGGTGCGGTGGGACGCGGCCGGGGACGACGTGTCGCTCGTCGGGGACCCAAAGTCCCGGTGCAGCGTGCGGGCGACGGCCTGCGCCTCGGCCTCGGCGAACGACGAGAGGATCTCGGCGTTCGAGGCCGGGGCGTGCGTGTAGAGTTCGTCGAAGAAACCGCGCCAGTGGTCCACCTTGGCCCGCAGCTCGCGGACGAGCGGATCCATCCCCCCGCTGTCGTCCGCCACGAGGAGGTCGTCGAGCAGCGTCGACCCCCTCAGCCCGCCGTACACGAACACCAGGGGCCCGAGGGCCGTCATGGCGTGCCGGCACCGCCGCGTCAGCTCCAGGGTCCCCGGGGGCACGTCGGCGGCGCTGCGCGTCGCCCATACCCCGACGTCGAGGTCGTACACCACCGCACTGCTGTCCTCGTCCACCATCCTCCCCCCCCCCCCGGCACCCCCGCCGACGTGCAGTCGCCCGTCCACGAACACGGCGCCGTGCTGGTAGCGCCCGATCGGCATGGCCCCCGGCGCCTCGGCCCACCACCAGCGGCCGTCGCGGTGCCGGCTGAGGCCGTAGGCGTCCGAGAGCGGGGTCCCCTTCGCGTCCCGGCCCCCGCACAGGAGCATGAGCCCGTCCCGCCGGGGCACGCTCGTGGCGTACATGCGCCCCGCGGGCTGCTTCCCGTCAGAGACCTGGACCTTCTGCCAGTGGTAGGGCTTCTCCGACGTGTCGAGCGCCCAGCAGTCTGGGAGCGTCTGCTTCCCGTCGTTGCCCCCGAGGATCACCAGGAACCGGTTCACCACCAGCGTCAGCGTGTGCGCGTACCGCGGCCCGGGGGACGGGCCCTGCACGACCACGCGGTGCCACTTGGGCTTGTTCGGGTTGGAGAAGTCCAGCACGTGCAGGTCGTTGTCCGCCAGGCCCTGGGGGCCGATGCCCCCCTGGATCACCACCATGTTGCCCACCGCCGCCGCCGCGTGGGCCGCCCGGGCCGACGGCGGGTGGCCCTCCGGGACCACCTTGTTCCACTCCCTGCGGGCGGGGCCGGCGCGGGCGGTCAGCCGGGGGTGGGGGCCGTCGGGGTCGCCGCCGCGGGGCGTGCGCCGGCGCCCCTCCGTCACTCACCCGGTCGCCATGTCCATGATGTGGATGTCGTTCGTGGCCCCCGCGAGGCGGATGCCGGACCCCGACGCCTGCCCCGGCGACGCGGGGGAGGCCGACCCGTCCGCCCGCGACCCTGCTACGAGAGGGGGAGGGGAGCGGCGGTTCGTAGGGGGTCGGGGGGGAGGCCGCGTGGGCGACAGGGAGGCGCACGTGGCGCTGCCGGCGGAGATCCCGGACGGGATGACGGCGTGCGAGGCGCGGCGATGACAGACATGGCCAGGCGCGGCCCGCGGAGCGCCGAAATCCGAACGAGGGGGGCTGGGTGCCCAGGCGCAAGTGGGCACCGGGGCGCGGCGCCTGGCCTCGCCCAAAGAGGCGCACTCATCTCTTCGGGCGCAAAAAGGAATAATCATCCAGAGGGCCCGATTAAGAGGCGCGGGGGAGGCGCGGGGAAAACGTGCGGGTGCTCAAAGGAAGCGGGACGGTCAAGAGGGGTCGCGGGGGCAGGGGCGGACGTCGCGTCCCCGGCGCAGTCATCTCGCGGGATGCGGATTAGCGCGCGCTTGTACAAGAGACTGGAGGTGGCTAAGCGCGACGGGTGGTCGGCACGAGGCCCGCTCGCGCTCCCCGGGGCCTGCCCAAGAGAAAGGGGGGAAAAGCGGGGGGAGGGCGCCCCGGCCAGCGGAGGCCGGTCGCGGAGCACTCCGAGCGATCGCCGACACCGTATATCGGTAAAATCGGGCGACTCGCGGGAGCGGGACTGCGAAACGATCGCCCAGGGCGGGGCGCCCGATATCTCCAGGTCACCCGCTACGCGCCGGGGACCCGCTTCGGGAAGAGGCGGGACGCTTCCGCCCTGAACACTCACCCTCAAGCGCGGTGGCGCCCCCGAACATGACGAGCCTCGCCGTCGTGAGGTCGTTCTTGTTCCCCACTATCGCTGTCAACGTGTGGCCACATCTCGGCCCGGGCTTGTCCCCGTTGACGTTGAACCGCTTACACAGAGGTACTGGAGCCGTAGTGGCTTCCGGCGACGGTGTCTGAGCGGCCATCTCCCACGAATCGCGGCCACGAGCCCCCGCTGGTCTCCCAGGCGTGTTTTTGAAGCCCCGACTCGAAATCGGAGTCGGCGAGGGCCTGGTGGATCGATGGACCTGAACTTCCAGCGATACTCTCCGAACAACGGTCCCGTAGACCGGCGGGACGGATTAGGCGACGCAGCAGGTGGCCAGGAGTCGCCCCAAAAGGTACGCACTGTCCGCTGTTCCAACGACGGATGGGACCCTCTCCGGAACCGGGGAGGGGAGACACGGGTGGACCTGACGCCTTGCCCGGCGAAACGGCGCGGGGGGCAACAAGAGGACCCAATCGGCTGGGGGGGAGGCAAGCGGCGGGAAACCGCGGGGTAGCCCGTCTGACCTGCTCCCCCCGGAGGAGCGATGGCGGGGGACTCCTTGGAGGGGGCACGCGCCCCCCCGTCACGCAAACAGGGCCGATATGTGCTGGCCGTCAAAGAGAGGGGATCGCATCGGGCAGTCGTCCCCGCCCGAGGGGACGGCGGGGGAGTCTATGGTCGCGTCGCGGGACCGAAAGCGGGGGGCGAAGCGGTTCTTCAGCAACCGGGAAAGAATCGCGGCGGGGCGGGGCGAGGTGGGGCGCCCTTCCCCTTTGCTCCGCCGTCGATGGATCCCGTTGCTGCACCTCCGCCCGGGCGTCGCCGAGGGGCGCGGCCCCGGGGGAGACGCCGCCGAGCCCCGGCGCGCGCGTGCCCCCTAACGAACCCACGGGCGGGGAGCCCCGACCGGGCGCGGGGGGCACCGGGCGCGGGCGGCACCGGGCGCCCGCGAGGGCTCGCCCGGCGGCGCCCCCCGCACCGTGCTCCCCCGCCGACCCCCCAGCATCCCCCCCCCAGCACCCCCCCACCGTCCCCGCGCAGGGCCCGGGCCAGGGGAAGCCCGCGGACGCGGCGGTGCGGGCCAAGCAGGAGACGATCCTCCTGCAGCGCGCGGACCGGGCGGCCCTGGCGCGGCTGGGGCGGACGATGCGCGTGTCGTGGGGGCTGCACATCGCGGCCGTCTTGTTCACCGCGCTGCGCTTTGCCTCGCGGTCCCTCGAGGGCTGGATCGAGGGCCGGCGCGTCCTGAACCCCGACTTCGTGCTCCTGGGGCTCACCGACATGCTCGTGAGCAGCGCACTGTCCTTCGTGCTGCACGAGGGGGCGCGCAAGGTCGGGATGGCGGCGGAAGGGGGCCTCCACTCCAACGCCGTGGAGATCTTCGTGGAGCTCGGGACCCACCTGGGCGGGACCTTCGAGGCCCTCAAGGTCGCCTGGACGGTCCAGGCCGTGGTCTACTTCATGTACCTGGCCCTGTACGGCGGGGCGGGCATGTTCGAGGGCGTGGCGGCGCTGTCGGCGATCGTGCTGCTCGAGCTCAACGTCCGGGTAGCGTGGCGCGGATACCCGTACCGCCACCGCGAGGCCCGGGCCCGGACCGCGAACCCCCTCGTCGTGGCCTCGAACGTCGTCGCCCCCGAGGCGCCGTCCCTGCGCAAGGTCGTGGAGGCGGCCGACAGCGCGGCCCCCGACGCGGCGCGGACGGGCGACCCGCGGCACTTCTTCCTCCTCCCCGGCCAGGTCGCGACGTTCGCCGAGGTGGTCGGGGAGATGCTCCTCGCCGCGGGGGCCGAGGGGCTCCTGTACTTCGCCACCCTCGTCGAGGCGGTCGGGAGCTTCGTCGGGGGCAACTACGTCTTCGGCCTCGTGGCGGTGAACAACGCGTGGGGGTACCACGTGTTCCGCCGGACCCTGCTCCGCACGAGCGCCGCGTTCGAGGAGCTCATGGACAGCGAGGGCACCCTGGACGAGGTCGTCGAGGCGTTCGGCGGCAACGCCGGGGACGAGACGCCCTTCCTGGGCTCGGAGAGCAACAGCATGTGCTACCTCTTCCGGACGCTGGGGGAGACGGCCTTCTCCATCGGGCTCGTGAACGCCGCGTACGGCGTGTGGGGCACGCTCCAGGTCCTCGACTTCGACAAGCCGCTGGTGGCGCTCGCCGACCGGGCCGCCGCGGCCGCGACGGACGCCGTGTACGGGGCGCTCGGGTGGTGACGCGGGGCGCGGGCGGGCGGGGTCGGGGTCGGGGTGGCGTACGCGCGCACCGCCGGGGCCTGGGTGCGTGACGTTTGAAGGAAAAATTACGGCTCGCTAGGTCTGTCTCCAAAAATCGCGCCGCGCTCAGGCGGTGGCGGTGGCGGTGGCGGGGGTCTTGGCGGCCTTGGGCTGAGAGGCCAGGATCTTGGGGGCGTCCTCCACCATGGCGTAGGCGCACTGGCGGCCCGAGAGGGTGGCGCCCTCCATCGAGTCGATGTAGTCCTGCTTGGTGTAGGAGCCCGCGAGGTAGAAGTTGGGCACCGGGGTCCGCTGGTCGGGGCGGTAGACGTCGTAGCCCGGGCGCTCCTCGTAGAGCGACTGGCCGATCTTGACCACCGAGTGCCACTTGAGGGTGAGGTCCCTGGCCGAGGGGAAGAGGTTCATCGTCTGCTCGTGGATCTTCTGCGCGATCTCCTCGTTGCTGAGGGGGAAGTAGGGCGACGCGGGCGTGATGACGCACTGGAGGAGGGACCCCTCCCCCTCCTTGTAGTACTCCTCCGGGGACGTCAGGGCCAGGTCGGCGAAGCACGAGTAGTCGGCGTCCCCCGAGTAGAGCAGGTTGTTGATCCCCGCGCCCGGGACGGCGTCCCGGGACCCCGTCTCCTTGCGCTTGGCGGCGTCGTTGAGCTCGGTGACCCACCCGTCGTACCGCAGCTGCACCGTGATCACGGGGACCCCCTTGAGGTTCCAGATGTTGTTGAACTGGGGGTACTCGCGCCACTTCTGCGGGAGGAGCTTCTTGGCCCCCGGCACGTCGAGGGCGGCGACGTAGGCGTCGGCGGTGACGATCTTCTCCTCGCTGGCCTTGCCCATGCGCAGGCCCGTAACCACCGGGTGGCCGTCGGGGCCCTCCTCGTAGAGCACCTCGCGGCAGCCCCAGCGGACGTTGATCTTGCCGCCCTTGGCCTCGATGTACTCGATGATGGGCTTGAGGAGGCGCTCGGCGGGGGAGCCGTTGAGCATGCGGAGGACGGACGCGTCCGTCTTGGTGGCGAAGAACTGGAAGATGGTCAGCATGCACCGGGCCGAGATCTCGTCGCAGTCGAGGAAGCCGAGGGCGTAGGCGATGGGGTCCCACATCCGGTTGATGGACTCGCGGGTGCCGCCCTTGGCGAGGAACCACTCGGAGAAGGAGATGCCGTCCAGGGCGCGGATGTCCTTCATGCCCCCCTCGGGGTCGATCAGGGAGCGCACGATGGGGGACGTCGCCAGCGCGATGGAGTTGCCGAGCTTGTCGATGGGCTCCAGCTGCGGGGTCGTGAGGAAGGCATTGATCCCGTGGAAGGGCGCGCCGACCTTGGTGTCGTTGACCTCGAAGCGGAAGTCCAGCTCCCGGACGTCGCCGCCCTTGTTGCAGAAGGTGTGCGTGTGGTCCTTGACCAGGAGGTTCTCCAGCACCCCGCACTTGGCCATCAGCCGGAAGAGGTTGAAGTAGCACCCGAAGAAGACGTGGAGCCCGATCTCGATGTGGTTCCCGTCCTTGTCGACGAAGGAGCCCACCTTGCCGCCCATGAAGGGCCGGGCCTCGAAAATCTCCACCTCGTGGCCCTGCGGGGGGCGGGTGTGGCGGGGGGGGGGGGGGGGGGGGGGGGGGGGGGCGGGGTGGGGGGCCCGGGGCCCCCCCGGGGCGGGGG
>Ga0181582_10004802_pt1 | contig 10882 bp, 10 predicted proteins | sample 071ome_32_FD_132438 | JGI IMG/M metagenome (GOLD analysis project Ga0181582, IMG submission 132438) | Coastal salt marsh microbial communities from the Groves Creek Marsh, Skidaway Island, Georgia - 071405AT metaG (megahit assembly) | ecosystem: Environmental > Aquatic > Marine > Intertidal... | reverse complement strand
GGGGGGGGGGGGGGGGGGGGGGGGGGGGTGGGGGGGGGGGGGGGGGGGGGGGGGGGGGGGGGGGGGGGGGGGGGGGGCGGGGGTGGCGGCGCGGCTGCGGGAGGAGCGGTACGGGATGAATACGTTTCCGTTGATGGGTCAGGTGCTGGGGAGGCTGAAATGGGCGGATGCGAAGGTGGTGAAGGAGGAGCTGGACGCGAGGGTGGGGGAGATTCTGGGGCCGCGGACGAAGGAGGACGATGAGGCGGCGGCGGGGGGCAAGGGGAGCAAGGGGAAGAAGAAAAAGGCGGGTAGTAGTAGTAGTAGTAGTACGACGACGACGGCGACGGCGACTACCAAAACGAAGACGGAGAAGCCGGCGGACAAGAAGGAGGACCCGGAGGAGCTCTGGAAGACGGCGGATCCGTATGCGTTCTTTCCAAAGCCGGGGGATAATAACCAGGTGCATACGACGGTGTATATGTCGGACGGGAGGCAGATGCAGATTGCGAACACGGCGGCCGAGTTGAGGAAGCATCTGGGGGAGACGGAGGGGAAGGTGATGACGCGGTTTCCGCCAGAGCCAAACGGGTATCTGCATATCGGGCATGCCAAGGCGATGTTCATCGATTTCGGGATGGCGGCGCAGTACGGGGGGAACTGTTACCTGCGGTACGATGATACGAATCCGGAGGCGGAGAAGCAGGAGTATATCGACCATATTCAGGACATTGTGTCGTGGCTGGGGTGGAAGCCGTTCAAGGTGACGTACTCGTCGGACTACTTCGATACGTTGCATGCGCTGGCGGTGAAGTTGATCGAGAGTGGGAACGCGTACGTGTGTCATCAGACCGGGGAGGAGATCAAGGCGTCCCGGGAGCGGCGGGAGCCGTCGCCGTGGCGCGATCGGCCCAAGGAGGAGTCGCTCAAGCTGTTCGAGGACATGCGCAAGGGGCTGGTGGACGAGGGGAAGGCGACGTTGCGGATGCGTCAGGACCATAAGAACGAGAACTACAACATGTTTGACCTGATTGCGTACAGGATCAAGTTTGTGCCGCATCCCAAGGCGGGAGACAGGTGGTGCATCTACCCGTCGTACGACTACACCCATTGCATCGTCGACTCGCTGGAGAACATCACCCACTCGCTGTGCACGCTGGAGTTTGAGACGAGGCGCGCGAGCTACTACTGGCTGCTGGACGTGCTGGGTTTGTACAAGCCGGTGGTTTGGGAGTACTCGAGGCTCAACATCTCGCACACGGTGCTGTCCAAGAGGAAGCTGAACAAGCTGGTGACGGACGGGCACGTGGCCGGGTGGGACGACCCCAGGCTGATGACGCTGGCCGGGCTGCGGCGCCGGGGCGTCACGCCGGAGAGCATCAACCTGTTCTGCAAGGAGCTCGGCATCACGAGGAACGAGAGCGAGATCCACCCGCACAAGCTGGAGCATCGCGTGCGCGTCGAGCTGGACGCCACGTCGGAGCGCGCGCTCGCGGTGTTGCGACCTCTCAAGGTGGTGATTGACAACCTGCCGGACGGCCACCTGGAGCAGGTCGAGGCCAGGGTGTTTCCCGGGCGCACGGAGGAGACGTACCCCGTGCCCTTCTCCAAGGTTGTGTACATCGAGTCGACCGACTTCAGGCCGGAGGACGCCAAGGGGTACTACGGCCTGGCGCCGGGCAAGTCGGTCATGCTGCGGTACGCGTACCCCATCACGTGCACGTCGTTCAAGACGGACGCCGATGGCAACGTCGTCGAACTCCACGCAGACGTCGACAGGGACTTTTTGTCCGCGGGGAGGAAGCCGCCCAAGGGCGTCCTCAACTGGGTCGGCCAGCCGAGCGAGCCCTTCGAGGCCAGGCTGTACGGCACGCTGTTCAAGTCGGACGCCAGGGAGGGGGGCGAGGAGGGCGAGGAGGGCGAGGAGGGCGAGGAGGGCGAGGGGGGCGGCGACTGGCTCGACGAGCTCAACCCCGACAACCTGGTCGTCGTCAAGGGCCTGTGCACGGAGCGCGTCTCCAAGGCGCCCGTCGGAACGAGGATGCAGCTCGAACGCCTCGGGTTCTTCGTCGTGGACGCGGACACCGTGACGCGAGGCCTCCCGGTTCTCAACAGGACGGTGACGCTGAAAGAGTCTGTCAGCACCAAGGCCGTCGTCGGCAAGAAACGCTAACCTTTGTTGTTGCGAGTTGCAAGTCGTCGATGGACAAATCTCTTCTCCTCTACCGCACAGTCGCATGTGCCATCTTCCTGGCATCCCGCTTCGAGCCTGCGAACGAGCGATGCGCGTAGCGCGAGTGAGCACGTGGCGTGCGGCGAAGACTGAGCGCCCGGCGGTCGACCTCTCTCGAGCTCCCTCCCTCCCTGTCTCAACACGTGCCACCCTGCTCGATGAACGTATGCATCGCATCGAACAGCGCGAGCCCCTCTTCAAAGGCTTTCATCGTCAGTCCCCTCGGGCAGTGCACGCTGCACACGCCCAACTCCCGACTCACCTCCTTCGTGTTCCTGCGAGCGGCCGAGCGAGCGCGAGTACGTCAGTAAGCGACCCAGCCAGCCATCTCTCTCCCTCCCTCCCTCCCTCCCTCTCTCTCTCTCTCTCTTCGTAACCATACCACGCACCAGCTCTCGTTGTCCAGAAACAGCATGTCCGTAAACGCCACCCCCAGCGCCTTCTTCAGCTCCGTAAAGTGCCCAACTTTACTCCCCGGGTATATCTCGTGATGGTCCATCACGTCCCCCATGGTCCTCCCGACCTTGACCCGCTCATCAAACTCCACGTGCAAATGCTCAATCGCCAAGTGCGCCGCCTCCACCTCCGTCGTCCTACTCACATACGCCAACATACAACCCTCCCACCCGCTCACAATCTGAATCACACGCTTCGCATCCTCCATAAACGTAAGCTCCTGCCCCCACCCATCCCGCACAGCATAACACTCCCCATTCTTCCGCCGCAACGGCTTGAGCGTCGTGTGGCTGGCACGAGCGGGTGAGTGAGTGAGCGGGCGAGCGGGCGAGCGGGCGACCCAACCAACCAGCGAGTCCAATGCATACTCTGTCATCATATACAGCTCTGGAATCCACACAGTCGCGTCCAAATCCAGGGCAATAACCTTGGGCACCCTCCTCGGCCTGGGAACCTCCAACTCGTCAGTCATTCCCCGATGCGTCGTCGCCCGTACACGCCCCCGCGACCGAACTCGATCCCACGAGTTCGATGACACTGATGGTACCCGTACCCCGTGATATCGCTCACTCCATACGCGTAGACAGAAGATCATAGGAGACCTAAAAACAAGACGACTCCGGGGGAGTGTCTGTGAAGTCTCCCTCCCACCTTGGTTGTGTTCTCCTCCACAATCAGAATCACTACTTCTCTCTCTCTTTCTTCTCTTTCTTCTTCTGCACAATGCACGTCCGCGCCGCCACCGCCAAGCCGGCGGGATGCAAATCAGCCATCATCCAGAGGAGAATCTCCTCGCGTTCTTCCCCGCGGCATGCTTCTGTCACCGTCAGGGCAGATAAGCTTATCAGTAAGGTCGAAATCCCGGCGTTTATTCCCCGTGACGGTACGTATTCGTTGCGTGATTCGGGAATTCGTCGTCGCTGCCCGCACCTCCCCACTCGCTCGCTCGCTCGCTCGCTCACCGAGTACCCCTCATGCATACCGATGAACAGACATTTCCGACCAGCTGCTGCGGTGGGCGTTGATCGACGTGCAGGATCAGGGCGTGGCCAATTGCGGGTGTCCGTGCGAGGTGGAGCCGTACTACGTCGAGGAGTCGCTGATGGGGTTCACAGTGAGTTTCATGGTGAGTGGGGAGGAGCCGGTGCAGGTGCGGGTGGCGTTTGATGCGGAGGTGGCGCAGAAGCATGAGTGGGTGGGGAGGGGGGAGAACGGGATGCCGGTGTTGGAGGGGAATGTGGAGGACGTGGCGGGGAAGAATCTGGCGGTGACCAAGCTGGGGGAGACGCCGGTGAGTGATGTGACCAAGGGGAGTATCAGGGCGTTCTGTGAGCAGTTGATGTCGAGTATCAACAAGTATTACGCGTTCGGAAGCTGCTTTGTGGACGACGCACAGTAGAAGTATGGCGGCGGAGGTGGGTGCTGCGAGGGGTTGGACTGGTTTTTGTTGCTGTTTAAGGCTTGCTGCTGCTGTCGTTGTTGTTGTTGTTGTTGATAGTCGTAGAGAGGGAGAGAGAGAGGCAGGGAATGACGTGTCACGGTGGGTGGAGGCCCTGCTTCTCGTGGTCCCTCTCTCAGTCGCATCGGCCTACCCACCACGTGCTTCCCACTTCATCCCTTGACCTTGACCTTGACCTTGACGCGGCGGCTCTTCTCTTGATTCATCTTCTCCATTCAGTCACTCTGCATTGAGCGAACGGACTCCGCATCCGCTATCGTAGAGCACAGAGAGGTCATATCGGTGGGACAAATTGAGGCCGGCTCCGACGATGGCGTTCTCCTCGGCGTTCTCTTCGCAGGCCTCGGCATTCCGGGCGCATGCAATGCAGTCTTCGAGTGCGAGACAGCGTACTCGGATCCAGGCGAGGACAGGCCGATCGGCGGTCGTGGACGTGCGTTTCCTTCCTTCCTTCCTTCCTTGTGCCCTCGTTGCTCGCTGCTTTCGCCGCTCACGAACGTATTCTCATTCTCTCTCTCTCTCTCTCTCTCTCTCGCAGGTTCGGGCTGTGATTCCGTCGCTGGCGGGGGATGCGAACGAGCAGACGCCGCCGGATCTGCCGAGTTACCTGTTCAAGGAGCGTATCGTGTACATGGGCATGACGCTGGTGCCTGCGGTGACCGAGTTGATGTTGGCAGAGCTGTTGTATCTGCAGTATGACAATCCGAACAAGCCGATATTCCTGTATATCAACTCGACGGGGGCGGGGGGGAGCGGGGAAAAGCTCGGGTATGAGGCGGAGGCGTTTGCGGTGTATGATACGATGCGGTATATCAAGCCGGACGTGTATACGATCTGTGTGGGGAATGCGTTCGGCGAGGCGGCGATGCTGTTGGCTGCGGGGACGCCGGGGAACCGGGCGGCGTTGCCGTCGGCGTCGATCATGATTCGTCAGCCGATGCAGCGTTTTACGCAGATGCAGGCGAGTGATATCGATATCTACAGGAACGAGATCAGGAAGACGAACAAGAACGTGACGTCGCTGCTGGCGAGGCATATCGGGAAGACGGAGGAGGAGATTTCCAAGGATATCCAGCGGCCCAGGTACTTCAACCCGTACGAGGCCGTGGACTATGGGATTATCGACAATGTGCTCGAGCCGGACGACGAGACGTTCAAGACGCTCGTGCGGGCGCAGAGCGCGCTGTAAGGTAGACTTTAAGGAAGACTGATCGTTTAGATGATACCCGTATCGAAAATTCACGTCGTCGTCGTCGTCGTCCATCGCCGGACGTCGTCCTCGAGGTCGGCGAGCAGGTCTTTCGAGACCATGCTCGGGATGCTGTGGAGCTCCATCACTTTCTTGGTGGTGGCGCGGCAGACGGCCGTGTCGAGGACGAGCAGTTCGTTGTACTCCATTTCGAACGTCATCAGGTCGTCCCGGCAGTTGAGCACCTCGCGCGCGAGGTGCTTGAGGTTGCGCACGGGCGTCCCGTTGAACGCCTTGACCTGGGCGTTATAGCCGTCCTCGTAGCCGAGGGTGGCGTCGCACGCGAGAACCTGGCTGACCAAAACGACCTCCTCGTCCGGCGTGTTCTTGTGGTGGTGGAGCAGCATGTCGAGGAGCTTGACGGGGGCTTCCCGGTGGTAGTCGGCGCTGTACTCGCTCATGAGGTAGGGCTCGGTGGCCGTGGTGAAGATCACGCCGGCCACGACCAGGTAGGACGGGTCACCGCCGCTCAGGTGGTGGGGGATGAGGCCGTTGTACTTGTGCAGCTTGACCCGGAACGTGTTCTCCTTGCCGTCCCGGAGCACCCGGAGCTCGCACTCGTCCCCGCTGAACTTCTGGCTCGTCAGGTAGCTGAAGGCGATGCGCTCGCCGCTGCGGAAGGGCACTGTGCCGTCGCTGGCAATCTCGACCCCGTCGAAAGACATCAGGATGTCTCCTTCCCGCAGGATGTTGGCCGCGTCGCCGGTCGGCTGCACCTTGCGGACCATGACGCCCTTCTGCGACTTTTCCATCTTGGCCAACCGCCGGAGCGCCTCGCTCTCGACCTTCTGCCACTGGATTCCGATGGAAGGGAAACCCGTAAACCTGCCGTTCCGCTCGTAGTCCGTCAAGAAGTGCTCGATGACGGGCGTGGGGATCACGTACCCGATGTTCTCGGCGTCCGATCCCGCGTAGCTCTGAAACGCGATGCCGATGCAGTCGCCGTGCTCGGAGAACACCGGTCCTCCGCTGTTGCCGCTGTTGATGGCCGCGTCGATCTGCACGGCCAGGAGCTCGGACGCGCCGTGCGCGTACGAGGTGACCTCGATCCGGGACACGACGCCCGACGTCACCGAGATTGTGTCGCCGCCGATCGGGTAGCCCACGACGAACACCGAGTCCTGAAGCGCCGGCAAGTCGCCAAAGAAGATCGGCTGCGTGCCCTCCCAGAACTCGTCGTCCTCGACGGAGAGCAGGGCGACGTCGCACTCCTCCCCGATGGAAAGCACCTTGGCGATAAACTTCCGGTCGTCCCCGCGCTTCTTGATCTTCACCTGCGAGTGGTACTCCACACTGTGCGCGTTGGTCAGCAGCCAGTTCTCCCCCTTCGGGCCTTTGACCATGAATCCCGACGAGGTGGACGAGAACTGCCTCTTGCGCTGCCACGGCAGCGAGTAGTTTGGCTGCGTGTGCACGCAAAAGACCTTGACGACCGAGTCCATCACGGACGGCGCTGCTTCATACGTCTCCAACGACGCCGAACCGGACACCGACGGCACCGATGGCACCGACGGCACGGGCGGGCGGGCGGCAGCCGCGACGACGAGCGGCTGTTTGGACGGACCTGCCCGCCCTGCTCGTGCCGTGGTCGTTCGTTCGCAGCGCCCCGTCGTCCCGATACCGGTGCCTCGAGCGCTCCCCATGGACGACGAGTGTATTTGACTCGAGATGCCGTGCCCGGAGACGTGCGAGGACCGCCCGAGACGGCGGGGATGGCCGAGAGCGCCGGGCGACATGCGGATTTGCATGTGGGCACCACGCCAGACGCAGACGTGTCTCGCTGCAGCACGCCTCGGGAGGACCGTGTGTCCTCGATGGCACGTCAGAGTTGTATAGGCCATCGCGAAGAATGACCCAAGAATGACACTCGGAGAACGAGTCGGTCCCTGGCGAGCGCACAAAATCGGGCCCTTCAAAAGAAGAGAGACTGATCAGTCCATTCGATGCACTCGACCCTATGTATATATATATGGGGAACGTCTCAGACGGTCACTGTCACCTCGACGAAGGCGGCGCTGGCCCGTTCGACCCGGAGTCGAGGCCGGCGACCCCGGAAGGCGTCGTGAGCGTCTTGAACGGCACCGGCCCAGCGGACTGGCCCAAGGTGCTGGCGCTGGGCCGTCGGCAGCCGGACGCGGTCCTGCCGCAGCTCGGGATTCATCCTTGGCGCGTGCCAAAGGCGCGGGACGAGGTGGACGACGCGTTGGGAGCCCTGCGAGGGCTCCTCGAGGCGAACGAGCACGTCGGCCTGGGCGAGTGCGGTCTGGACAAGAGCGGGGCGTGGGCCGAGACGTTCGACGATCAGCTGTACGCGTTTCTGCGACAAGTCGATATCGGAGTCGCCCTACGTCGGCCGCTCTCTGTGCACTGCGTGCGGGCGCCGTCCGACGTCTTGGAAGCCGTCACGGGGGTGGGAGGCAGGTATGGTTTGATGACCCTTTTGATGACCCCTTTGGCCTCCAGGGCGATCTCTGACATTCTCAACACCCTTCACTCGTTCGATCGCTCGCTCGATCGCTCGCCAGGGTGCCCGTGCTGCTCCACGGTTGGAGCGGGTCGGCGGAGATGACCAGGACGTTTGCGCGGCTCGACAAGGTCTACTTCTCGCTCAATTTGACGCTGTTGAATCGTAACGCGCGATCAAAGTCGGTGGCGACAGTCCGGGCCGTCCCGGCTGACCGACTGGTCCTGGAGAGCGACCGTCCCGACGGAAGGCTCCGGTCGCTGGACGACTGGCACGCATGGTTTCGGGAAGTGGGCGCGGAGGGCGGGGAGGATGAGGGGGGTGACAGCGATGACTCCGATATGAGATCCATGCTCGAGCGGGCGACGCGCCAGGGTTCGAGCGACAGCATCCTCCTCATGGCCCGGGCCGTTGGCGCGGCCCTAGGTCGCGACCCGCGAGACGTCCTGGCGCAGAGCGCCGCCGCCATCCGACGGATCTTCGTCTTTTGATGTCTGTCGCCTTTTGCCTTTTGCCTTTCGTCTTTCGATGTATCTTACTATCATACACGGTACTCGCTAGTCTACCTCCCACGTCCCACCCGGCCTCGGTCAGTGGGGCCCGCCCGCCGCCGCGCTCTTTCTCAGAGTCGACGACGCCGGTGATCGGACCCACGTCAAATCGAAAAACTCACGGATACATTGCGGTATCATTGCCGTTCTCACGTCAACACGGCATCCTCTCCTTCGTTCTTTCCCTCTCAATTCTTCAATCACCGATCCAGACGACAAGAACTAGAACTAGAACTCCATGAAGCTGGTCGAGTCGACCTGCGGGGCTCCCCTGCTAGCGACGTTGTGCATCCTGTCCAGGGAGAACTTCTTGTGCACGGCCGTAAGAGACGCGGAGGGCGCGGTTGCTGCGAGCGCGGCCAGCGCATCGATGACCTCCAACACCTCGTGGTGAGCATACGTCGAGTGCTGGTGGATCTGCCTCAGCGCGTCGTGCGACGCCTCGTACATGCTCGTGGTCGCATACACTGCGGCCGCAGCAACCTGCGAGTACCTAAACCTGAGCATCGAGTACTCGGGCAGGGCGAGCTCGACCAGGTAGCTGGCGTAGTTGACGGCCTCTGCGTTCTCAGCGAGGCCGGCAACCTTGAGGAACCGGTGCAGGAAGTGGTAATGGGTGGGCACCGTCAGGTTGAACTTGAGCGAGTTCAGCATGATCTTCTCCATGTTCAGGATCTGATCGCGGTTGTATGCCCGGTCGGAGATGTAGACAAAGTCCCTGACCTCGGGCGCCCAAATCTCCTCGTACTTGCTGGCCACCAACATCGCAGTCACTCCGACCAGCTGCAGGTGCTTCCGAGACACGGACTTGACCATCAGGAACCGGTCAATCAGGTTGACCGTCAGGTAGAGCGTCTCGGGCACGAGCTTGAACTTCAGGTGCACGTCGACGAGCCAGTCGATCAGGATCGACCGCATCTTCTCGTTAATGTCCTGCTGGCGGGACATGTAGGAAGAGCTGATCCGCACCTTCTGCTCCGTGGCGCGGTACGACTTGTAGATGTACTTGACGAAATCAACGGCCGCCAAGGGATCCTTCAAGTCCTGCACGTCCACCTCGTCGATGCGGCGGACGGGGCCGGCCTGCTTCACAGCAGAGCGCGGCATCATCTCGAGGTCTTCCACGGCGTTTCCGCCGGCAGAGGGCCCCAAGTTGCTCGGGTTGCGAGGGCGCAGGCCGCCGCGGGGGCGGCCAGACCAGCTGTCGCGCCCCTGATGGTTCTCGCTCTCGCTCTCCTTCAGCTGCTGTGCAGCCCGCCGTGTGAGAACCTGCAGGTGGGTCGGCCGGGTTGCAAGGGCGGGGAGCGAGGTGAGACGCGCGGAGGGATCGAGGAAGCGAGGAGGCGAGGAGGAGACGTACGCCCGTGCGCTTTGCTGCAGCCTGCTGCGGCTGGTTGTTCATGGAGATGTCGCCGAGGACCCTGGAGGAAGACGGACGAGGCGTGGATGGATGAATGGGGGAGCGCGCGGGGGACGAGGGGTGCGGGCGCCAGTCGTCCCGGCGAGGAGAGAATCGTCTCGGGGAATCCGCGGGATGAGATTCCGCGCAACGCTCGTCGCGACAAGCCCCGAGACTCCGCCCACGCGTCAACAAGACGACTCTTGTCATGATAGAGCGCGCGGGAGACGATCGAACGGGGGAGACGCGCGGAATCGATCCAACGGAATGAGAAAGAGACAGATCCAGCTCATCCGGCCTCGCAGCACGAGCTTCAGCCAAACGTACCTCCTCTGAGCCGCCGCGACGGCATCGTTTTTACCTCCATGCAGCGCCAGGTTCTCCTGGTCGGAGTAGAACGCCTGCATCTTCTTCTTTCTCCACTTCAGATTACGTTGGAATTCCGCTCAGAGATGTGGACGTTCGCTCTGCTCCTCTGGAGGAGCACCTACGAGGGCTTCTATTCTAGTACCTAGAGGGTCACGGTGTCGCTATTACGCGCTATTTAGCTGTGGCAGAGAAACCCCAGCCCGACGAACCTGTCCTCGAGGCGAGTTCGATCGCGTCCTGCAGGACTTGGGTGGTGTCGCCAAGACTTCCCTTTCCCTCGTTTCCATCCTCACCAACACCACCATACACCTCCCACGTCCCAATCATACTCCCCATCGGACGTGGGTGTCGTCCTGCAGGACGTGGGTGTCGCCACCAAGGACTTCATTTCCCATCCCTCGTTTCCAACCTCATGGGCGGTTTCCGGCTTCTTCGTTGCCTCTCCCCGCCTCCTCTGCCTCATCCTTGCAAGGACGCCAAGTGGGGATGTCGGGCGCTCTTCGGGTCCGTACGCCGGGAGCCGAATGAGGCGGATTCCGGTGATGTCGACGGCACCCGGCTCCTCGAGTCGGTCTCGGTGGGTATTGTGTCGTGCGCTCGCTCCTTGCGCGCCCTGACTCTCTCTCTCTCTCTCTCTCTCTCTCTCTCTCTCTCTCTCTCTCTCTCTCCCTCCTTCCCTCCTTCTCTTCCCCTTCTCTTTTTTTTTCCTCCCTTTTTCTCCTT
>Ga0181582_10004799_pt1 | contig 10884 bp, 9 predicted proteins | sample 071ome_32_FD_132438 | JGI IMG/M metagenome (GOLD analysis project Ga0181582, IMG submission 132438) | Coastal salt marsh microbial communities from the Groves Creek Marsh, Skidaway Island, Georgia - 071405AT metaG (megahit assembly) | ecosystem: Environmental > Aquatic > Marine > Intertidal zone... | reverse complement strand
TAGTCGCTGGGCACACATCTGATATCTCAAGGAGCGGCCGAAGTTTTCGGCCGCTCTTTTTTTTGCCTTTCCAACCTCCATCGATCAGACTTCTCCCTGAACGACACCATTCCTCCCAAGGGTGGACAAGATGTCTTCCCACCTTCCATGAAGAAATTTTTTAATCTGGCGCTTCTGGCGGCGTTGATACTGGGCCTCCTGTTGGGTCATCAGCTTGGAAAGAAGCAGCAGGCACCGGAGAGCGGTCCTGCTTCCGTTCCTGAGAAGGAAGCTGTGATTTTTAAGAGTGAGGATCAGGCGGAGATCGTTGAAAGGGGACGGTTCCTGTCCAAGACACTCTGTGTTCGATGTCATGACTACGTGCCCCCGGAGCGCTACCCGAAAAGGGCTTGGGCGATGGACGTGCTGCCGGTCATGGAGGTCCTGATGGGGGCCGTGCGGGATCCCTATGATCAGCTTGAGGATGCTCCCGTTCTGCGTGAGCTTGACTTTGTTCCTGAGCCGGCATTGATGACTCCGGCTGACAAGAATGCCATTGCTGCATTCTACCTTGCGATGGCGCCGGACAACCTGCCTCCAATGCCTGACATCCCTTTCGTGCGAAATGAGAAGGAACTTCCCGGTTTTTCCATGGTTTTGACTGAGAGGTTTGAGCGCGCCGGTACCTCGATGTTGGAGATCTCAGAGAAAGACCAGATGGTCTATCTGGGAAGGAGAAAACCGAATTCGCTGGCTGTCTATGGACCGGATGGGAAGCGCATCGGCGCCGTTGGACTGGATGGGGCTCCCCTCAGGATGGAGGAACGGGGTGATCGACTCTATTTCGCCCTGATGCCTCATCTGCTTGGAACGGATTATCAGGAAGGCGCAATTGCCTTCATCTCCTCGATGAGGAGCCAAACCCGCGAGAATGGAGTGGTGGCCGAAGGCTTGCCCAGGGTCTCGTGGATTGAGATGAGAAACCTCGATGGCGATCCGTTGGACGAGATAGTCTTCTGTGCTCCGGGGCAGTGGGTAGGGCGGTTGGGCATCCTTGACCAGAAACCGGATGGCAGCTGGGCCGAGCGCGTGCTCCTGAACCGTCCCGGTGTCTTTCGGACGCAATGGATCGACTTGAATGAGGACGGCCACGATGATCTTGTGGCCTTGGTTGGGCAGGCGGAAGAGGGGGTCCTGTGGTTTGATCGTCATCCGGAGGCGAACTTCCAGATGAGGCCGCTTCTTGAGTTTTTACCCGATTTCGGGATCACCCACATGGAGTGGGTCGATCTGAACGGTGACGGAAGAAAGGACCTGATGATCTCCAGTGGGTATGAGGGAGATTTCTCTCACTTTCCAAAGATGGCACGTCGGGAGCAGGGGATCTACATCTATCTGAATGAAGGGGCACTGGCCTTCCGGAAGGCAGGGGTGATTGCGATCCGGGGTGTCACCCAGTTCAACGCGCGGGACTATGACCAGGATGGAGATGTGGATGTGGCTGCGGTGGCCTATTTCGCGGATCATTCGCGGGAAGATCCCGGATTCGCCTACTTCGAAAACAAGGGTGGAGGAAACTTCGAGGGCCATACCGTCGAGCTCCTGAAGGCAGGGCATTGGCTCGTGATGGATTCCGGGGACCTCGATGGCGACGGGGACCTGGACATTGTCATAGGTTCCAACACGATGGGACCAGGGATATTTCCCCCGGATCTTCATTCCGCATGGGTGGATTCTTCTCCCGAATTCCTGATCCTCCGCAACGACTGACGGGTTGATTCCCTGCTTCGGAATTTCCCGATTCCCCTCCGGTTCTTCTTGCTACATGGGTGGGCATGCCCTATCTGAAGCCTTTCCACCGACGCAGTCCGTTTTTGTGATCAGGACACCCTTGACCCCGTGTCCATGCAGGTGGAAAAATTTTTTAACAATTCTCGTCCACCTCTTTCGGTGACCTCCGTTAAGTGTGTTACCGACAAGCGACTGGGCGGCAACCTAGTCCAACACCTACAGAAAAAACTATGAAGAAAGAACTCCTACTAGCCGGCATTGCTGCCTTGTTTGTTGCTTGTGGTAACAGCACTCCTGAGCCTGAAGCCGAGGGTCCGCCCCTGACTCCTGAAGAATATTTTGAAAAGGTGGAAGCTCAGGGAGGCTCCGTGCCGCCTCCTCCCCCAGCCCCTGATGCCACAGCCTCGGCCCCTGCGCCCATGACCAACGACCAGTTGTTCAAGCAGTACAACGACGGCGGTGAGCACACCGACACGATCGTGTTGTTGGAGAAGGTCGTGGAGGCCTACGAGATGCAACGCTCCCTGCCGGATATCTGCGACTGTGTGCCGAACAACAACCGCAAGATCCCAGCCTTGACCAGTCTTGAGCAGCTGGTGCAGTTCCGATTCATCAGAGCACTTCCGCCTGCTCCGGAAGGACAAAAATTTGTACTCAACCCAGAAACCGGGAAAGTAACCTTGCAGCCCGCACAGTAACCCGGGGTTGGGGGAGGTACACAACCCCCCCAAAACCCTAATAGATGAAAAAAAGTAGTTCATACTCATCGATCAAGAGGAACCAGGCGTTCACCCTGATCGAGCTTCTGGTGGTGATCGCGATCATTGCCATCCTGGCAGCCATGCTGCTCCCTGCGCTTGCAAAGGCGCGTCAAAAGGCCCAGGCATCCGCCTGCATGAGCAATCTCAAGCAGATGGGCAATGCTGTTGCCATGTATCTCGTCGACAACCGGGACAAGCTCCCCTACGGCTACACGAGGAATGCTCCCACTGGAGAAGGCATCTCCTGGGATGAGCTGATTCAGGCCTACACCGGGGAACAGTGGATCAGCTACCGCGAGGATGGCACCACCGCCGTTGCCGACCCGAACTGGAACCATGCCTATCGCAATCTGGATCCGGACCGCGACAAGGTCTACACCTGTCCGGCCGACAAGATTGTGGGGCTTTCCACGGCGACCGCCGGTATGTGGCGTCACTTCCGCAGATCCTATGCGATGCCCCAGTCCAACAATGGTTACACCGCGACCTTCAATGAGTCCGGTGGTGCCGCCACGGCAAGCGACTGGCCTCCCAACCCCTCGATGAACACCGCCATCGGTGTGGTTGTCCAGAAGAACAGCGACAATGCCGGCAGCGTGAATGGTGGACGTTACCGTTGGCGCTCTGGCACCAGTGATGACAGCACCACCCCCAAGTTCTTCCGCAACCAGCAGGCGATCCCGGCCGGTGCCGTCTCTGACGGATCCTCCGTGCTGATGCTCACCGAGCGGATCAGCGACGAGAACTACAAGGGCAACTGGGGATGGGCCGAGGTTGCGAGGATTGCGGACCAGTTCCGTGGCTACGATGCCAACGGCAATGTCAGCAACCAGGCCATCGCCGGCCGCCAGGGGATGAGTGCGAATGAACTGCACGGCAGGGTCAAGTACAACTACCTGTTCGTGGACGGGCATGCAGAGCTGATCGAAAGCCGCGGCACCTTGAGTGACAGTGGCCAGAGCACGCTCGACCGCCAGACCGGCATGTGGACGGTCAATCCTACGCAATAATCGGGGTCAAATAGACAATTAAGACCACCTTCAACCGCGGTTGGAGGTGGTTTTTTTGTGTACCGTGGCCCAAAAGGGTGATGGTCGGTAACGTCCATTTCGCTAGGTTGATTACATCGAACCTCAGGAACTATGGAAATGTGGAATCGCTGATTCCCTCCATTAGTTCACCTTAAACGAACGAACCTCAGCGTTATGAAAAAAAACAAGCCAACGGTGCCCCGCGAAAGTTCGGGTGCCTTTACCCTGATCGAACTCCTGGTGGTCATTGCGATCATCGCCATCCTGGCCGCCATGTTGCTTCCGGCGCTCGCCAAGGCCAAGCAGAAGGCCCAGTCCTCGGCCTGTAGTGCCAACCTCAAGCAGTTGGGTAATGCGACAATGATGTACTTGGCCGACAACAAGGATACGCTCCCTTACGCCTATACAAGGAATGGCTCCAACGGGATGGGTATTTCCTGGGATGAACTACTTCAGGCTTATTCCCAGGACCAATGGGTGAATCGAAGGGAGAATGGAACCTTTGGTATCTCCAACCCGGACTGGAATCACGCCTACAGGAACATGGACCCTCCCAAGCACAAGTTCCTGGGCTGCCCGGCCGATCAGGTCATCTCGACTTCAGCGAGAAACAACAACACCTGGCGTCATTTCCGTCGTTCCTATGCAATGCCCCAGAGCAACAATGGGTATCAGTCCACCTTTAACCTTAACGGAAATGCGGCAAAGCCCACCGACTGGCCACCCAATCCTGCCATGAACACAGGTATTGGAATCAACCTCCGCAAGAACTCTGATAACTCAGGTGGAGTGAATGGCGGCCGTTATCGTTGGAAGTCAGGCACGAACGACGACAACGTCACTCCCAAGTTCTTTCGTAATCAGGTCGGTCTGCCTGCCGGAGTGGTTTCGGATCCATCCAGTGTGATCATGCTGACCGAGCGTATTTCCGATGGAAACTATGTTGGACAGTGGAATTGGAGTGAGGTTCCCCGCATCGCGGCTCAATTCCGCTATCATAATGCAAACGGAAACATCAGTAACCAAAACGGTGCTGGATTGCTGGGACAGAGCCCGGTCAACTTCCATGGACGTGTCGGGCAGGGAGTCAACTACAACTACCTTTATGTCGATGGACATGCCGAGTTCAAGACTTCACGCGGCACCCTGAGTGATGCCGGGCAGAGCAGCATCGGTGACCAGTCGGGTGAATGGACCATTGATCCAACCAAGTAACCCCCTTCTAAAAGCCATACTTACACAAGCCGTCCCCGCTTTGTGGGGACGGCTTTTCTTTTGCCTATGCGCAATTTTTGCGCATAGGCCGAATGGGTGATGTCAGGAAGATGACTTCTTGTCCGTTCGGATTGCTGACAATGGGAAAACCGCCTTGCCGCTGAGTCGCGACGGGCCTTCGATCCCGACTAACAACGTAGTATACGAACCCTATGAAAATGTCAGATCACAAGCGTCTCCGTCTGTTCCGGGATGCGTTTACGCTGATTGAGTTGCTGGTGGTGATTGCCATAATCGCCATTCTCGCCGCCATGCTTCTCCCAGCGCTGGCGAAAGCCCGCCAGAAGGCACAGGCAGCCGCCTGTCTGGGCAACCTCAAGCAGCTCGGCAATGCGGTCATGATGTATCTGTCCGACAACAAGGATACTCTTCCTTATGCTTACACAAGGAACGATGTCGACGGTCAGGGCGTCTCCTGGGATGAACTCCTGCAGACCTACACCTCCGAACAGTGGATCAACTATCGTGAGGATGGAACCTTTGGGGTTCATGATCCCAACTGGAACCATGCCTACCGCAACATGAATCCTCCGAAGCACAAGTTCTTTTCGTGCCCTGCGGATCAGGTCATCGCGGAATCGGCCCGGAACAATGCCACATGGCGTCACTTCCGCCGTTCCTATTCCATGCCTCAGTCCAACAACGGCTACACCGCCACGTTCAATGAATCCGGTGGAGCCGCTGCGGCAAACGACTGGCCTCCGAATCCTGCAATGAACACGGCCATCGGCATCAACATGCGGAAGGGCAATGATGCCGGAACCGGAGTCAATGGTGGTCGCTACCGCTGGCGTTCGGGCACGGCTGATGACGCCACGACACCCAAGTTCTTCCGGAACCAGGTGGGTCTGCCTGCCTCAGCTGTTCAGGATGGATCCCAGGTGTTGATGTTGACCGAGCGTATCAGCGATGGGAGCTACGTGGGTCAGTGGAATTGGGCCGAAGTGGCCAGGATTGGCGACCAGTTCCGTGGGCACAACGCCAACGGTGACATCAGTGACCAGAACCGCGCCGGGCTCATGGGGCAAAGCCCCGTCAACTTCCACGGACGTGTGAAGTACAACTACCTCTTTGTGGATGGACACGGTGAGTTCCTCGAGAGCCGCGGCACGCTGAGCGACAGTGGTCAGAGCACCAATGGCCGCCAGACAGGCATGTGGACCATCAATCCTGCGAACTGATCTGACCCTCAAGTATTGTTTCGCAAAGGCCGTCTCGGAAGTCCGTTCCGGGGTGGCCTTTGCCTTTGGTGAGACGAAGATCTGATAGTCCATATGGGTTAGGCCTAAAGGATGAGTCCGGAATCATGTCCGGGAAGCGTTTTAATGTCAGAACGGAAGACTCTTGGGTCGTTAGGGCGGCCCTGTTCGGTGCTTCCACCCAGACAAACCCGAAGTAAAACGTATGAAAAACTCAGAAACCCGGCGCCTACGCAATGCGTTCACGCTAATCGAGTTGCTGGTGGTGATTGCGATCATCGCCATCTTGGCCGCCATGCTCCTGCCGGCCCTCGCGAAGGCCAAGCAGAAGGCGCAAGTATCGGCCTGTGCTGCCAACCTCAAGCAGTTGGGCAACGCCGCAATGATGTATCTTGCGGACAACAAGGACACCCTCCCCTACTGCTATACTCGCAATGATTCGAATGGGATGGGTATTTCCTGGGACGAGCTGGTCCAAGCCTACACGCAGGACCAGTGGGTCAATCGCCGTGAAGACGGAACGTTTGGTATTCACAATCCGGATTGGAACCACGCCTATCGGAACATGGACCCGCCAAAGCACAAGTTTCTTTCGTGTCCCTCCGACCAGGTGATCTCCACCTCGACAAGGAACAAGAATACCTGGCGTCTTTTTCGTCGCTCGTATGCGATGCCGCAGTCGAACAACGGCTATCAGGCCACCTTCAACTCCGGTGCCAATGCCCAGAAAGCAAGCGACTGGCCGCCCAATCCAGCCATGGATACCGGAATCGGACTCAACTTCCAGAAGGGCAATGATGATGGCGGAGGAGTCAACGGAGGCCGCTATCGTTGGCGGTCGGGTACGAATGACGACGGCGTTACTCCCAAGTTCTTCCGGAACCAGGTGGGCCTTCCTGCCTCGGTGGTTCAGGATGGATCAGGCGTGATCATGCTCACTGAACGTATTTCCGACGGCAACAGCGTTGGTCAGTGGAACTGGGCGGAAGCTCCCCGGATCGCAGGGCAATTTCGCTATCACAATGCCAATGGCGACATCAACAACCAGAATGGCGCAGGCCTGATGGGACAGAGTCCTGTGAACTTCCATGGCCGCGGAAACGGTGTGAAGTACAACTACCTCTTCGTGGATGGACACACCGAGTTCCTGGAAAGCCGTGGCACGTTGAGCGACTCGGGCCAGAGCGCCATCGGCAGGCAGACCGGCATGTGGACAATTGATCCCACCCGTTAGGCTTTTTTCGTAACCTAAGGTTCGTTCGATGAGCAATCCCCCTGGATTCGTCCGGGGGGATTGCTTTTTTTGGGCCTATAGGCAGAAAGGGTGACGTCAGGCTTTGAACAAAAGGCCGTTTGTTTTCATCAATGGACGTTGTGAATTTGGGCATTTCGGCTCATCTTCTGTGCAACAGTAGTAATCCCCCTAGATGTAAAACGATGAACAGAAGAATGACATGGGCTTCGAAGCCCGTCCGCAGTGCGTTTACCCTGATTGAGCTGCTGGTTGTGATTGCCATCATAGCCATCCTTGCAGCGATGCTCCTCCCGGCCCTATCCAAGGCGCGGCAAAAGGCCCAGGCTTCAGCCTGTCTGGGCAACATCAAGCAGCTCGGCAATGCGGTGATGATGTATCTGGCCGACAACAAGGACACCCTGCCGTATGGCTATACCCGCAACGACGCCAATGACATGGGCATTTCCTGGGACGAACTGCTCCAGCCCTACATGTCCGAGCAATGGGTGAACTACCGCGAGGATGGAACCAGCGGTGTCCATGATCCCAACTGGAATCACGCCTATCGCAACGTGGATCCTCCAAAGCATAAGTTTCTCTCGTGCCCGGCTGACCAGGTGATTTCGGCTTCTGCCCGCAACGACAGCCTCTGGCGTCACGTCCGCCGTTCCTATGCCATGCCCCAGTCGAACAACGGTTATGCAGCCAGTTTCAATGAAAACGGCAATTCCGTGGCCGCGGGTGACTGGCCTCCGAATCCTTCCATGAACACCGCTGTGGGTCTTGTTTTCAGGAAAAACAGCGATAATGGAGGTTCCATCAATGGAGGTCGCTATCGCTGGAAATCCGGGACCAATGATGACGCCACGACACCCAAGTTCTTCCGCAACCAGGCAGGCATGCCCGCAGGTGCCATCCAGAGCGGTGATGGTGTGATCATGCTGACCGAGCGCATCAGCGATGGGAACTACGTCGGGCAATGGAACTGGTCTGAAGTGGCCCGTATTGGAGACCAATTCCGCTACCACAACGTGGACGGCAACATTTCCAACCAGAGCGGTGCGGGCCAGCTGGGGCAAAGTCCCCTGAACCTCCACGGCCGCGTCAAATACAACTACCTGTTTGTGGACGGCCATGGTGAGCTTCTGGAAAGCCGGGGAACCCTGAGCGACAGTGGTCAGAGCACAAATGGTCGTCAGACCGGAATGTGGACCATCAATCCGACACGTTAAAGTCCACTCCGATTTCTCATATTCAAGGGCCGCCTCGAGTCACTCGGGGTGGCCTTTTTTTTTGACTTTTGTTCGCCATATCTGGAATCTTTCGCATTTCGACATCTCGGCTGCGCAAATGTGTCAAGCAACAGATGCGGTCGAAAGATGGAGAATTTGAAACCGCCCAATCGGGCTATGTGAACCTGAATCGATATTGAGCAATATTTACCCAGTTGTAATAACCCTATGAAGAAACTAGTCACGTCAGTTGTTGTTTTCGGAATCGTCACCGTCTTGTGTGGATGTGGTGGGGGAGGAGAATCGGCGGAAGTCGATACCACTCAAGAAGTTGCCATTACTCCTCCGCCCGAGCCGGTAGGTGGTCAGGCGGCCCCCGTTCCGGGAGCACCTGCGATTCCTGGCGTGCCTGGAGGTGCTGCTCCTCCTCCCGTACCTGGTGCACCAGCCCCCATGGGAGGGATGGCTTCCACAGGAGGCGCCTCCGGGAATCTCGAATACCTTTTGGGTTCGTTTGCCATTGGCGACAATGGGAATGTGATCACGGACCCGCTGGTGGGATTGAACGCGGCAGCGCAGGCCTATTTCAACAACCTGGACAATGGTGATTGCTGCAATCCGTCCCGCCTCCCTGAACTCAAGTCACTCGAGCAGCTGGTCCAGTATCGCTACATCCGTGGCATTCCTGCTGCTCCTGGGGGGAAGAAATACGTCTACGACCCGGCTTCGATGCAGGTCAAAATTTCAGATTAGTAACCCTAAACGACAAATCCGTATGAAAACCGAGAATCGAAGAAGAGGGATCATCCCAAACCGTCTTTCAGCGTTTACGCTGATTGAGCTACTCGTGGTCATTGCCATCATAGCCATCCTTGCAGGGATGCTTCTGCCTGCCTTGGCGAAGGCCAAGCAGAAGGCGAAGGCTGCATCCTGCACCTCACGCCTCAAGGACATTGGCAATGCCATGATGATGTATTTGGCCGACAACAAGGACAACCTTCCCTACAACCATAGCCGGGCCGGCAACAACACAGGTGTTTCCTGGGATGAATTGGTCCAGCCCTACACCGATGACGTCTGGATCCGCAAGCGCGCCAATGATCCTTCGGGCCAGTTGAACTATGACAACAACTGGGACCTGACCTACCACACCTTCGATGCGGAGAAGCACAAGACGATGACCTGTCCTTCGGATCCGGTCATTGCCCGCGCGAACCGGGACGGCAATGCGTGGAACAAGTTCCGCAGAACCTACGCCATGCCTGCCCACAACGGCGGCCGTGGTGCGGCCAACTTCAACCAGAACACCGATGGATCTGGAGACTGGCCACCGAACCCGAATATGAAGACGGGGATCGGCATCGTCCTGAGAAACACCGGTAACTATGAGAATGCTGGAACGCTGTTTCGCTCCGGTGTGGGCGACAATGGTGCCAACAATGCCAAGCGCTGGAGAAACCAGCCCGGCATGCCTTCAAACGTCGTTACCGACGGTTCAGGAGTGATCATGCTCACCGAGCGTGTCCACTGGGAAAACTACGTGGGCAACTGGCGTCGTGCTTCCATCTCGCGAGGTAGTCACAGCTTCAACGGCTTCGATGGTGAAGGCCGCCTGAACAATCAGGGAGCCGCCAACAACGCCGGTGCCTCTCCACAGGAGATGCATGGCAAGGACCAGTTCACCTACCTTTATGTCGATGGCCACGCCGAGCTGAACAAGGTCAAGGAGACGATCAACATCTCCCTGACGACCAATGCCGGACGTCAGACGGGTGCCTGGACGGTGGACCCGACCCACTGATTCGGTCCCGCAGAATCTGAGCCAAGGGCTCCCTGGTCTTTTGCCAGGGAGCCCTTTTGCTTTGGTGCCCTGAACCCTGTTGGATCTCGCTCAGAGGGGCATCTTCAAGCTCCTAGTGATAGCGCGGAAAGAAGCGTCTGAAGCCTATTTTTGGCCCGCTCTAAAATGTTAATTTTGTGACCGGATCTCTAAATTGCAATTTTACATGTCCAGAATACTTTCTTCCGCCCGTTAGCTCTGCAGAGTTCCCAGTGAGAAGACACGGGTGCCTTCTTGAGGCTGGGAGATCTTCGGTTTGAAGTCTTGCCGGAGCGAATGGAACGCATGTGCCTTTGAGTAGTTTGGACCTGAAATAAATACAGATGAGAAAATCACGAGTAAGTAACAAGAGTCTGGGGACGCCCCGCTCGGCATTCACCCTTATCGAATTGTTGGTGGTCATCGCCATCATCGCCATTCTGGCCGGAATGCTTCTTCCTGCACTGGCCAAGGCCAAGCAGAAGGCCAAGGCAGCATCCTGCATCTCAAGGATGAAGGATCTCGGCAATGCGGCGCTGATGTATCTTGGCGACAACAAGGAC
>Ga0181582_10004782_pt1 | contig 10907 bp, 6 predicted proteins | sample 071ome_32_FD_132438 | JGI IMG/M metagenome (GOLD analysis project Ga0181582, IMG submission 132438) | Coastal salt marsh microbial communities from the Groves Creek Marsh, Skidaway Island, Georgia - 071405AT metaG (megahit assembly) | ecosystem: Environmental > Aquatic > Marine > Intertidal zone... | reverse complement strand
GCGCGTCGTCGAGGGTGAACGAGACGAAGATGATGATGATGTGTCCCCGAGCAACGACTTTGAAAACACAAAGTGTACGCGCGACGACGACGACGACGGCGACGACGTGCGTGCGTTCGGACGCGAGACCGCGCGCGCGCGTTCGTTCGCGCGCGTCGTCGTCGTCGACGCACGTCGTCGCCGTCGACGACGGTGGATTCGGCGGGGGTGGAAGCGGGAACGACGACGACGCGCGAGGTTTCGGCGGCGACGACGACGAGGATGGCGATGATTCGGAGGGTGGACGAGGACGAGGAGGCGTGGTCGCGATGGCGTTGGTGACGGTGGTGGCGACGATGACGACGGCGTCGAGCGCGCGCGCGGCGAGCGCGACGGCGTCGTCGAGGGGACACGAGAGACGGTCGAGAAAATTGGCGGATATGTCGACGAGCGCGATGTACGGATTCGTCGCCTTTTACGGGATAAAAATCGCGCTCAAGCGTTTATTCGCGCCGGTGTTACTCTTCGTCGGGACGACGCAGTTGTTGTTTAGGATGCGCGCGCTGAAGATTTCGCCCGGGATGATGTACGAATCGTTCGTGAAGCCGTATTTGCCCGTCGAGTATCAAAAAAATTTGCAAGAGTTTAGCGCCGGAGCGTTGAAGAGCAAAGCGGCGAGAAACGCCATGCACGACGGGTGGTGGGACAAACAAGAGCGAAGGTTTTGGACGTGCGCACATAGATTGTTACCGGCGTGCGATTCACCCATGGGCGAGCGCGCCTTTGTCTTCGGTGTCATCCTCGCCGGTTTGGCGTAAAACGAATGAAATGAAATACTACTACAGTCGTACGACGCGCTACAACACTCACGGATTCACCCGCGTCGCCGTCCACTCCCCGTCCGTCTCCTCGTACACGACGCGTTCGTTTCGTTTCAGGTGTAAGTGATCGACGCGCGTCGCCCGCATGGCAACGAGCGCAAAGTGTTCGCCCGCGACGTCGTCGTCCAGTCTCGAATCCGACTCGTCGACGTCGTGCGGATCACTCTCTCCGCTCTCCACGCTCACCCGCGCCCCGCCCGGCGTGGGCCATAAAAACTGTCCTCGAGCTCCTCGTCGCATGCGTCTCCACAGGTTGACCCGCGCCGCGTGTTCGACGGAACGCTCGTCGACGCTCGTCGACGTCGCGCACGTCAGCGTCCCCGTCACTCGAAACTGTTCCCTCGTCTCCGGGAAATACCACGCCATCTCCGCGCGAGCGTCGCGCGCGACGTCGTTGATTTTTTCCGACCGCGCGTCCGTGCAAAACACGAGCGCGTGCGCGCGCCCGCGATCGGCGTCGGCGTCATCGACGAAATCGTCCCAAAATCCACGAAACACCACCGTGCGCACCGCCGGCGCGCCGTCGGACGCGCGAATCGTCGCCACCTGCACGAACTTACTCGTCGGGTTCCTTCCGTTGCGCTTGAGCGCGGATTTGACGGCGGCGCGCCAGGCTGGAACGGCGGTCAGGGCGGACGTGGACGTCATAGGACGTCTCACTGTGACGCCCGTCGACGCGACCGTCGACGACGACGCGCGCGCGCATCGTGAGAGAGAACCGCGACGCGACGCGACGCGATGACGACGTCGTCGTCACCTCGCGACATGCGCGACGACGACGTCTTGGCGTCGGCGCGTCGATTCTTCGATGATGAAGATGTCGCCTCGTCGTCATCGACTCTGGGCAACGACGACGACGACGACGACGTTCGAGCGTTCGCGGCCACAGCGCGCGTCGTGGGCGAGGGATTTCATCGCGTCGTCGATGTGCGCGTCGCGGGCGTCGAGCGCGTGGACGAGGCGGTGGCGGTGGCGGTGGATGTGAGACTGTCCCGAAGATTTTATTTCGACGCCGACGAGACGACGACGACGACGACGAACGCGTGGACGTGCGTCGCGAGCGGCGACGTGGACGTCGAACGCATGGCGAAGGATGCGTCCGAGTCGCGCGCGACGTGTGCGAGACGGTTGACGAGGGAGGAAAAGAGAGGCGACGCCGACGTTCGAGCGCGCGTTCGCGCGCACGCGAGATACGGAGACGCGATACCGGGAGGAGGCGCGCGCGGGGAGACGATGGACGACGTTCGAGCGATCGTGATGATGCGCGATGGTTCCTGGACGCGCGCGCGGACGAGGGCGATCGGTGAGGCGTGGATGGTGCCGGTTGGGGACGTGAACGACGCGGCGTTTGTGCGCGCGGCGACGGGCGCGGCGACGGCGGCGGGCGCGGCGGCGGTGATGTACGCGGCGTGGAACGCGTCGAGGCGAAGCGCGAGGGTACACGCGACGAAGAGACGAAGCGCCAGAGGACGCGCGGGTAGATGAATGATGAAATAGCGCATGTAGGTGTATGACTAGAGCTCGCCGTAGAGTTCGTCGGCGTACGGCAACGCGTTCTTCTCCTCCTTGACGAACACGAACGTCGTTCCTTTATTTCCGGTGGACACGCGCACGTCGTCGCTCACGTAATCGCACGTCAAGTATCCCATCGCTTCCTTTCCGAGCAGCTTGAAAGGGACCGGATACGGCAATCGTACTTCGAACGGCGACTTGACGTCCAAATACGCCAAATCGAACCCGTAATTAATCCTCCCTCGCGCGAGCGCGTCCGTCGCGCGCGGCGACTCCAACGTCGCATTCGCGCTCAGCCGAAACCACCCGCCTCGTCCGAAGCACACCGCCTGATCGACGCGTCCTCGACCATTTTTCAACGCGACGCCCTGTCGCACGGCGAACCCGCCGTCGTTTAATTTTTGCAACACCGCGCGCTGTACGGGCGACGAGCTCGCCTCGACGCCGGAACCACCATCGCCGTTCGACGCGCGTTTCCTCTCCGGTCCGTCGAACAGGATCGAAAACAACGCCTCGAGACCGGGCGTCGTCGCGTCCGTTCGCCGTCCCAGCGGCGCCGCGGCGTCGAACGCGGACTTGGTCGAGTACACCAACCGCCACGTCCCGTCGAGCGCGTCGGCGAGCGCGTCGACCGCGTCGTAGCGCTCCGAGACGTCGAACGCGTCGACGAGCGCACCGATCGCGCGCGAGACGTCGTCGTCGCTCGCGCCCCTCTCGATGAGCGATACCAGCGTCGTTTCAGCGCTGCGAGACGTCGAGCTCGACGACGCCGAGGAGGACGCGCGACGGGCGACGGCGCGACGGGCGAGACGGTGACGCGCGCGGGCGTCTCGCGCGGACGACGCCGACGACGCCGACGCGGCGACGCGCGCGGTGGTTGACGACATGCGCGCGTCAGAGGGTGCCGCCGAGGAATGACGACGAATTCGTGCGCGCGCGCGTGAGTCGACGTCGACGTCACCGCGAGAGAGACGAGAGACCGTGATCAGAGACCGTGTCGTGCGTCGTCATGTCGTCGCGCGCGTTCGTCGATGACGCGCGTCTGCGCGCGATGACGGCGCCGAGAAGAAGCCGCGCTCGAAGTGTCCCGGACGGCATTCGCGCGTCTCGCGTCGTCGCGCGCGCCGACGACGCGTCCGCCGACGACCGACGCGCGTTCATCTTCGGAGTCGGGTACCTCGGCGCCGCCGTCGCGAGACGATTCGCGAGCGAGGGGTACGTCGTGCGCGGAACGTTTCGCGGCGACGACGCGGCGACGACGTCGACGCTCGACGTCGTCTCTCGCGCGTACGAGTGGGACGGCGAGCGCGCGTGTGAGGAGATCGAACGGGAGGTGCGCGCGGCGACGCACGTCGTGTCGTTCGTGCCGCCGGTTCGCGCGAGCGGAGGGGATGGGTGGAGAGATCCGGTGTACGACGCGTTCGCGAGCGCGTTGGCGTCGGGACGCGGCGCCGACGGAACGGGGACGCGATTTTTCGGGTACGCAAGCTCGACGTCCGTGTACGGCGATCACGGAGGAGAGTTGGTGGATGAGACGACCGCGTGTCGACCGACGTCGGCGGTGTCGAGGGCGAGATTTGAGGGTGAAGAGCGATGGCGCGCGTTGGCGAGGGAATCGAACGGACGCTTGGCGACGACGACGTTTCGATTGGGCGGTATCTACGGACCCGGTCGTTGCGCGCTCGAGACGGTGATGCGACGCGAGAGCGGTGCGAGAGAGAGCGCGAGTCAGCGCGCGAGATCGACTCGACGGTTCACGAGTCGCGTGCACGTGGATGACGCGGCGCGTCTCGTCATCGCCGCCGCAAACGCGGGTAGACGCGCGAGCGACGTGTACAACGTCGTGGACGACCGTCCGATATCGAGACGCGACGCTCTGGCCTTTGCCGAACAGATACTACACGTTTCGAGCGTCGAGGACGAGGACCGAAAGAGAGGCGACGACGACGACGACAGCGATGACGACGCGGGCGGTGAAAGCGCGCGAGGCGAAAAGCGCGCATCCAACCGGCGCATGAAAGAAACCCTCGCCACGTTCGGCGACGGCGCGTCGATGCTTTATCCATCGGTATACCACGGACTCTTACGCATCGCGGCGTCTCGAGGGATTCTCGCGGCGCGCGCGAGCGAAGACGAATTCGACACTTGGTTCAACGACCGTTTCGACGCGCTCGGCGATGGGGAGTACGCGCGCGTCGCGCTCGAGGAGTTGCGCGAGTCGTGACGCGATAGTTTCGCGTGTAGATGTACAGAACTAGTAGATGTATGTGTCAAGTATGTATTCAATTCACTAAAGCACTAAAGCACTGCAACTAGTTGTCTTTCTCTAGACTACGCGGCGGTGGAAAATGAAAAAATGAAAATTGCGCGAACGCGAGTGTCAGCGCACGCCGCGAGGAAGCATGCCTCGAGGCGGAGGGACGAGTCTCTTCGCCGGTCCGTTCTCGACGTCCGCATCAATCGCCTTGACGGCCTCGATGTCCTCGCGTCTCCCCTTATGACCGACGGTGAGTCCTGACTTTTGTACCCATCGCACCCACGGTCCCCACGTGCGTCTGTCACGAAGGAGCGTCGTCGCGTGTCCGATGACGATGACGCCGCGTCTCGCCCGAGTGAGCGTCACGTTGCACCTCCTCGCATCAGCGACGAATCCGATCGTGTTCAGATTGTTCGCTCGAACCGTGGAGACGATCATGAGTTCCTTCTCTCGTCCTTGGTATCCGTCGACGGAGGACACCTCGACGCCCGCCTCGCCCGTGTCCTTGTCGATTCCCGTGCGCACGCCTCGAGCGCGAAGGAACGAGCGGATGAGCTTCACCTGCGCGGCGTACGGAGTGACGATGCCCACGTGACACGGACGAAGCTCGCCCGCGCTCAGCACGCCGAGGAGCACCTTCATGACGTGCTCCGCCTCAACCTTGTTTGAGTAACTCAGGTTATCGTTCGTCTCCATGGCGTCCTCTGGTGTGGGACAGAAGGCGATGGGGACGCTCGGAATTGGCCACGCGAATCCTTTGGGCGCCGGACGCTCGACCGCGGGCGTCCCGCTCTTCACGAGACCGTTGTAAAACGACAGCGAAGGGAAATGACTCAACGCGGGATGCATGCGAAACTGCGTGTCGAGCAGGTACGGCTGCACGCCCGAGCGAATGAGACGATCAAACAGCGACAGCGTCATCCCGGCGAGCTCGGCCTCGCGTGAGACGACGGTCGGTGGAAGCTGCTTGTGATCGCCCACGAGCACGAGTTGTTGACACCCGTTCGCTAGAGGCACGAGCGACATCGGTTCCGTCACCTGACTCGCCTCGTCCAACATCACCGCGCTGAAACTGATTCGATCGAGGAAATCGCTCCCAGAGCCCGAACACGTCGCGCACACGGCTTGCGCGTACCGCACCGCCCTCAACTGCGCCTCGTACGCCTCGTGTTTCGTTGCTCCCGGTGGAATGGCGTTTTCGATCTGGTACTTCGCCAAGTCGGGACGCACCGCCTCGGGACGACCCAGACGAATGACGTTGACGCCCGCCTTGGCTAACCCTTCCACCATGTTATCCACCGCAGTGTTGGAATCGGACGTACACAGCACGGGTCCGTGCCCAATCTCGAGCATGCCTCGAACGATGGCGACCGAGGTGTGCGTTTTCCCCGTCCCCGGCGGACCTTGGATGAGCGTCAGACGTCTCTCGAGCGCGGCTTTCATCGCGTCTCGTTGAGACGTGTTGAGGTTATGAATTCTCGTCACGCTGTCCACAACGCGGTCGTATGGTCCCGGTTGCGAGAGATCACCGGTGGGATTGATGGTGCCCTGACACAGCGCCGGAATCGCCTCTTTGTCGATCATCTCGCAACCCGGTTGCCACGGCTGCGTCTCGCACACGCTGAATCGATGCTCCTTTTCGACGTCACTCTTTGCGCCGTCGTCGCCCGCGTCGCCGCCGGTCGCGTCGTTGCCTCGAATGTTTAGAGTGCCGATCGCCTTGGCGAGCTCATCCGCCAACTCTTTCCCCGAGCGTTGAAACCCGGCGGTGAGAATTTGTCTAAAGACGGGATTTGTCTTGCACACCGCCTTCTTCGTCGGATCGACGGGTTCGAGAAGTTCATACAGCGACTCAATCTGACGCGTGTACGTGATTCTATTCGCCAGACGATCGATGCGCCAATCATCGCCCTTGAGCTCTTGAACGTCTCCGTGGTCGAGCTTGATGTGCAACTCGTTACACGTGTAGGGGACGATTTCGACGACGCCCTCGTATTCCTCCATCGGCGTCTCCGGCGCGGCGAGCGGTTTGGGAGCCTTCGGTTTCGGCACGAACGCGGCCGCCGACACGTTCAGCGACGATCCAGCGGCGATGGTTTGCGTGGATTCGGGCTCCGGTTCGGATTCGGACTCCGCCTCGGCGGGCGGGCGATACCTTCGCACCAAGACGCTGTCGCCGACTTGCACGCCTCGCTTGCCCTCGTCGAGCATCTTCAAACACGCCATGCGCGGAATTACGTTTGGTTTCTCGGGATCGGTTCGCGTGGACAGACACAGACGACCACCTTTCAGTTTCGACGGTTTTGCCACGAGATCGATCGAGCACGTGCCCGCCTGTTCAAGAGATTTCGGTGAACGTTTCTTGATGCGATCCTTGATTTGATTCGACTCTTCGCAAAACTCCATGACGAGCAAACGCGCGTTCTTCGTGTAATACACCGCCGTCGCGCGATCGCCAAACTCTAGCACGCCTCCCGAGGTGGACGCCGACGCCGTGCTGTCGCCGAAATCGGATCCTCGACAACACGCGTCCACGAACGCCAACGCCTCTTTCGCCCTCGTACGGCACGGCACTGCGGCGATAATCTCCGTGAACCGTTTCACCGGCATTTTCAACCCAAACGACGCCATCGCGCGCGCCACCTCGCTTGCGTGGTCCGCGTGCGTCTCCTTCACGAGCGCTATGATGAGTTTATAGTACGTCGCCTCGTCGATTCCCATAGGACACGTCGTCGCCGGATCACCCGGGAACCTCGTAAACACGCCCGCCGCCGTCTCCGTTCTGTACCGATTCATCGCGTGCGAAAAGAACGCAAACGCCCCGCTCACGTCTCCTGTGTTCACACATCGCTTAATCTTCGACGCGTACGCGATTCTCGGTTCCTTCTTCGGTGCGGGCGCCCCGTACCCGTTTCGTCCGCCGCGACCTCGACCGCCGCGACCGCCGCCGCGTCCACCTCGTCCACCTCGTCCACCGCCTCGTCCGGTCCCGAACCTCCCTCGAGCATCGCGCGGTGCGTACATCGCGTCGTGCCCGTACCCATCGCGCCATCCACCCATCGGCGCGCCCGCGTGCGGAGGCGCGCGCGTCGTCGGGACGCCGAGCGGCGGCGGCGGCGACGCGTACCACCCCCCACCGTGCGGCGCCATCGGTGGTACGGGCGGCATGAGCGGCGCCCCGACCGCGTGAAACGCGCGCGCGTCCATCTCGCGACGCGTCACGGCGTCATTACCGCCGTACGCGCCTCGCGGGCCCGCGCCGTGATGATGCCCTCCGGGCCGGTCTCCGGCGTACATTCGCGCGTCTCGCGACACCGCCGCCGCGCGCGCCTCGCGAGACGCGCGCCTCGCGAGACGACGCGCTCGCGGTGTCGCGAGGCTTGCTCGAGGGCGCGAAAACGAGACGCGCGACGCCGCGCGCGAGAGAAAGACGCCTGAGCTCGAAAAGTTTTCGCGCGCGCCACACTAACGACGTCACTTCGAGGAGGGCGGACGCATGCGCGCCGCGATCGCGCCGATCGCGAAGACGACGGGCGCGATGACGACGAGCGTAACGGTGCGCACGTCGCGGACGCCCCGCGCGAGGACGACGGCGGCGGCGATGGCGACGGGGAACCAGAATGAGAGGGTGGGGACCATCTTCGGCACGATGACGCTCGGGTGGAGGTACGCGAGCGAGACGTGCGACGATGAGGCGTCGACGGCGATGTTGACGACGTTTGTGTGCGAGCGTGGTGGTCTCGCGGAGTTGGACACGGCTATCGCGTACGCGGGTGGGGAGACGGAGAGAATTCTCGGGCGAGCGTTTGCTGAGAATGCCGCGCTGCGAGCGAGCGACGCAGCGATCGATACCAAGGCGAATCCGTGGCCGGGCGGCGTGATGACGCAAGATGCCGGTAAGGGTGGGTTGAGCGCGAGCGAACTGCGGGCGCAGGTGCGTCAGAGCGTGGAATCGTTGAATGGGAGGAAGATTCGCACGCTGTACCTGCACGCGCCGGATTCCACAACTCGATTGGAAGACGCGCTCAGAGAGTGCGAACGATTGCGAACGGAGGAGAATGCGTTCGAGGATTTGGGTTTAAGTAATTTCAGCGCGTGGGAGACGGTCATGGCGTGCCAGATTTGCGAGAGGAACGGATGGAAGCGACCGACGATGTACCAAGGCATGTACAACGCGTTGACGAGAAACGTCGAGAGCGAACTCGTCCCGGCGTTGAGAGCGTGTGGGATGCGTTTCGTCGCGTATAATCCGCTCGCTGGCGGCTTATTGACTGGGAAATACGTCGGCAAGCGAGACGCCGACCGACTTGCCGGCGGACGGTTTGACGGAAACGACATGTACAAGAGCCGATTTTTCTTGGAGTGTTACCACGACGCCGTCGACGCCATCGTCGAGGCGTGTCGAAAACACGACATCGACGCCGCTGACGCCGCGCTGCGTTGGATGTACAACCACAGCGCGTTAGACGGTTCCAAGGGTGACGCCGTCATCATCGGCGCGTCGAGCGTCAAACAACTTGAGGCGAACCTCGCCTCCGCCGACGTCGTCGAGCCGCTCCCTCGAGACGTGCTCGACGCCTTCGACGACGGGTGGCGCGCGTGTCAATCGTCGAGCGCGCCGTACTTTCGCGGTCACTGCAAACTCGATTGACGAGGTGTAATGTAACGCTCTTATTAAATAACCGTCTCGACGAGAACGCGCTCACGAGTGAGTGCGTGAATACAGAGTGACCCCACACACGTCGTCGGCGCGCGCGACATGGCGACCACGCCGCGCGGACGCGTCGATGCGACCGCCGTCGTCGCGTTTCGCGCGTCTCGCGCGTCTCTCTCTCGCGCGCGCGCGCGTCGCGCCGTGTCCCCGAGGCGTCGTTCACATCGTCATCGTCAACCGGGAACGCGCGCGACCGCGGACGACGCCGACGCGCGCGCGACGGCCATCACGACGGGAACCGTTCGCGCGCACGGCGTGGACGGTCATTTCGTCCTCGCGCGCGACGTCGACGGCGCGGCGTTCGTCGAGAGGGTGGAACTCGCCGAGTCGCTGACGACGACGAGCGGTCGGGACAACGACGGCGCGACGTGGGACGCGGATTGGTTCGGCGACGCGCGAGCGAACGCGTTGGACGGCGCGGAGACGTCGTCGATGATGACATGGGTGCGGACGAATCAGTGGAACGGCGGTGCGAGAGGGCGAGTGCGAGTGAAGAAGCTCGCGGAGGGGGCGACAGCGGAGGCGGCGCTTCGGCGGTTTAGCGTCGAAGCGCCGAAATCGTCGTCACGCGTCGAGAGTAAAGGCGCCAAAGGGAAGACGCGACGAGGTGGGCGAGGGAGAAGGAGCGACGCGCCGAAACCGCCGAAGTGCGCGTGCGCGGTGTACGCAATCTCGATATTGGATGGGGGGAAAGTCGGCGGACGCGTCTTCGTCGACGAGGCGACGGGATTCGCGTGGCGAGCAGAATTTTACCACCAACGCGGTGTCGAACGATGGTTATTCGAAGGATGGGAACGAATGGTGTCTGAAGATAGAAGAGAGGCTTTCACGCCCGCGCTCGCGCATCGCACGTCGGCGGAGGGACAGGTGACGATGTTTCGCGCGAGAGAGACGACGTTCGCCGCCTCCGCGATGTCTTTTTCGAAGCCAGAATCATCCGTCGCGGATTGGTCGCCGAAGAGAGAGTGGAGCAGCGCCGCCGGCGCGGTGTCGACGTGTCGAGGCGAGGGTGGACACATACTCGTGAAACCGAAGCTCGAGTCGGCCGACGGCGCGACGACGTCATCGGATTGGTTCGTTCTCGACACCGCCTCGACGGGATTCGCCGTGACCGGTGACGTCGCGGACGCGGTATCCATGTCGGCGTTCGGAACGATGTCGATTACCGGCGTGGCGGCGCCGCTCGAAGGCGCCATGCGACGCGGACACGCGCTATCGTTGGGACCGTTGACTCTGTCGTCTCCGCTATTCATGGAACAAAATTTAGACGGAGCGATTCGAGTGCCCGGCGGTGAGCGTTTGGGCGGCGTTCTCGGGATGCCTGCGCTCGCGCACGCCGTCGTGCGCCTTCGCGCGCCGATGCGCGTCGCCGGAAGTCGCGACGCGCCCAAACTCGAGGTCACCGTCGTGAAACGAGATGAGTACGCGCCCACCGCCGAGGTAGAGCGCGCGTGGCAACCCGTCACCTTCATCGACGGCGTTCCGTACGTCCGACTTGCGTACACCATCGCCGACGATGGATTCGCTGGCATCGCCGCGACGACGATGGAGCGCGAAGGTTTAT
>Ga0181582_10004780_pt1 | contig 10909 bp, 8 predicted proteins | sample 071ome_32_FD_132438 | JGI IMG/M metagenome (GOLD analysis project Ga0181582, IMG submission 132438) | Coastal salt marsh microbial communities from the Groves Creek Marsh, Skidaway Island, Georgia - 071405AT metaG (megahit assembly) | ecosystem: Environmental > Aquatic > Marine > Intertidal zone... | reverse complement strand
TCCCTGGATCGGCAGCCATGAGGCCCCATCGTCTAGTGGCCCAGGACACGGCCCTCTCAAGGCTGAAACAGGGGTTCAAATCCCCTTGGGGCTACCAAGCACCAAATGTGAAGCGGTTGGCAATTTGCCAGCCGCTTTCCTATTTCCGGATTCAGGGCGAAACTGTTTATATGGTTCACGGAAGACACGGTTACACAGCAACTCCCGAAGATGCTCCGAAGCGTCCGTTGCGGCACGGCACGATCCGACGCGTCATATCTCTATACGCTCCGTACAAACTTGGGCTCGGTGCAGTTGTATTCCTGGTTCTCAGCACCGCGATACTCGGCGTAGCGACACCACTCCTGATCCGACAAATCATTGATGTCGCGATCCCTGATAACGACATGAACTTGCTCTACCTGCTCGTAGGTGGAATGTTGGTTATCGCCGCGGTTAGTGGAGCGATGAACCTCGCTCAGGCCTACCTGAATGTGCGGACCGGATTCCGAGTAATGCAATCGCTCAGGATCTCGGTCTATGAGCACCTCCAGAAGTTGCCCCTGTCGTTTTTCACTTCATCAAAAACCGGTGACATTCAATCTCGTCTTGCCAACGACGTGTCCAGCACTCAACTTGTTCTCACCGACACGCTAGGAACGTTCGTTTCGAACTCGGCAGTGGTGATTTCTTCCGTGATCGCCATGCTGGTGATTTCCTGGCAGTTGTCGCTGGTCGCATTCTTCACTGTCCCGGTGTTTGTGTTCTTCACTGTTCGTGTTGGGCGTCGGCGTCGGAGGCTGACTGGAGAAACGCAACGAGCACTGGCTGATTTGACGAGTCGGACTGGCGAAACACTCTCGATCTCAGGTGTCATGCTTGCCAAGACTTTTGGTCGGGATCAGGACCAGCTTGCCCAATTCGATGAGAACAACCGTCGCTTAGCTTCGCTTTCGATCCGTCAAGCAATGACCGGTCGAGGATTCTTCGTGGTGGTGCAAACTTTTTTCACGATGGCACCTGCGATTGTTTGGTTACTTGGCGGGCTATTTATCTCCGAGGGACGCTACGACATATCTCTCGGCGACATTGTTGCCTTCACAACGATCCAGGCTCGATTGCTGTTCCCCCTGTCCGGACTGCTCAACCGTGGTGTCGATGTAACCAGTTCCCTGGCTCTATTCGATCGGATTTTTGAATACCTCGATATTGACCCGGCGATCAAAGACCCAGCGAATCCTGTTGTTCTTGAGCCAACTAAGGTGCGAGGAGAGGTTGCATACAAGAACGTCGGCTTTTCGTATTCAACCCCGGATGAAGGTAAATCGAAAGACAAGCCATTCGAACTGGGTGGTATCAATATCGATGTCGACAGTGGCGGACTAGCGGCGTTGGTCGGACCTAGCGGTGCCGGTAAAACGACGGTTGGATATTTGCTGGCGCGCCTTTATGATCCAGACGCAGGCTCAATCACAATTGATGGCGTCGACATTCGGGATATGAAGCAGCGGGATCTTTCTCGCCTGATCGGTGTGGTCTCACAAGATTCGTTCATGTTCCACACTTCGGTACGAGAGAATCTCCTCTACGGAAAGCCCGACGCAACCGACGCTGAGTTGGAAGAAGCAACTAGGGCTGCTCAAATATTCGATTTAATCGATCGTTTGCCGGAACGATTCGACACTGTCGTAGGTGAGCGTGGCTACCGATTGTCAGGCGGTGAAAGGCAGCGTCTCGCCATTGCACGTGTGATCCTGGCCAATCCGAGAATATTGCTACTAGATGAAGCCACAAGTTCACTCGACACTCTCTCGGAGCGGATGATTCAGCAAGCACTTGCACAGCTGAGAGAAGGTCGCACGACGATCGCAATTGCGCACCGCTTATCAACGGTTATTTCAGCAGACCAAATTCTGGTATTGGAAAACGGTCAAATTACTGACCGTGGCACGAATGACGAATTGCTGGAGCGGTCGGAACTTTACAGACGACTGTATGAAGAGCAGTTCACCGCGATTCCTTCGCTTACGTAAACCGGTTCGGTCATCCTGAGTTCGTCGAAGGATCCCCGGTTGGATGGCGTTCGCAACCAGATTGCGCTCCTTTCGGTGTACATTGCCGCCAGACAACTAGACCGAGCAGGATCACCCGATGACTGAGCACTCCCCTCTTCGCCCCGTAATGACCGTTCGACCACCGAACGACATCCTTTTCGAAGAGTCGTTTTGGGACGAATTGTCAGGTGCAGGAATCAGCGAGATAGCGCTGCAGTGGTTGTGCTTGCTCGACGATCAAGGTCCAGATGCTGGCAACGTTTACCCATAACCCGAAGACTCTCATCCAAGAGGTCTAACCGCTATGGGTGGAGATCGGGTAAAGCGGGTCCCAACGGCTGCATTCAACCCAACTCCAGAGTTTTACGAAGGGCTGTCATGGTCACCACCAACTATGCCGTCACACCTCGCTTCAGATGCGGAAAAACTTGGCGAGGCACTGAAACTCGGTAAGTCCAAAGGTTTTTCGATCTACGTTGTCGATGACAAGGGCTATTTCCTTCACGGGGGATTCGGTTCAGGCAAGCTCGACACGACTCGCCGAACTCCAAGTTTCACCGATCCGGAAATGCCGGGGATGACTGTGGCAAGAGCTCGTGACACCTCCAAGCACTTCCCGGAAGTGACCGGATTGTTGCTAGATGGCCCCGACTTCAAATGGGAGATCAAACCCGGTCATCGAGATGATCTTTGGGTCGAACAGATTGATAGCCCGGAGAACAGGGCGTTCGCCGAATCACGTGGAATGGATTTCCAGTCGATCCTTGACGGTCGCGAGCATTTCAAAGAGTTTCTGCACGGGTTCAATCCTGACTACGCAAGAAAGTTCATCAAAGAAGCACCCGGCGCGCTGGTCAGTCACGCCTGGTGGGGTTCGCATCCGAAGTTCAAGGAATGGTTCGAGTTCAAGCAGCAGTCGGTTGAATGGAGCGTGAGCTCGTCTTACACCGGCGTGGAACGATATTTACCCGAACTTCAAGTCGGGAATTCTTCTCGTCTTCCATTTGCTGAACCGCTCACCGGTCACAACACGAAACGTAAGCAGCAATACATCGACTTCCAGCAGCCGAAACAGTACTGGTGGTCAGGTGGAGTTGCGGGGTTCCGAGGCACGATAGTCAACTGGATCGACACGCTTGTCGAATGGAATGCTGGGCTTGACCATGATCTCGCGTCTGAACTCTTCGGGGCAATGTTTGATTACCCGATGCCAGCCGACTACCCGGTGAGTTCTTACGATCAGGAAGCGACCAACGGTTGGTTCGAAACTTCGGTACGGGATCAAACCCGCAAAATGCTCGATAACAGTGGTGGTGCGGAACGCTTCATGCCGTGGGTAGGACTCGAACACTTTGGATCGAACTGGCTGACTGCGTCAGAGCTCGACCGGCTCCTCGCTGAAATGCAGGCGCAAGGTGCCACGCGGTACTGCTACTTCATCTACAACTCGATGAAGCCGGAAATCTGGGACGTAATCCAGAAGTACAGTCGCCGGCCCTAACTCACCGGTGGATGCTTATCCGCCCATGGTCGAGCCTCTTCAAACGCTGCTGATGCAGCGAGGACTGTTACTTCGTCCTTCATGTCACCAATGATGTGGAGTCCGATCGGTAGTCCGTCTGACGAGAATCCTGCAGGCACTGATGCTGCCGGGTTGCCTGTCAGGTTGAACAGATACGTAAACGGCGTAAATCCCCAGAGCTTGTGCGGAACCTGTCGACCGTCAATAACTTCAGGAGCCTCTCCGACATTGAAAGCAGGTACAGCAAGCGTCGGGGACAGCAGCAAATCGTAATCACCGAAAAACTGGTTTACGTAGCGGCGATACCAGCCGATATTGCTGAAAATCTGCCACATACGCTCGGCAGAAAGAGTAGCGGCACGGTCCATGTACTCGCCGAAGTAGTCCGTCAGTTGCTCTCGTCGGTTCTCCCAATCATCTTTCGCGGCATCGAGCCCCTTGACCGTAAAGTAGTCGAAAAATGTCCAGAACACTTCTTCGTAGTCGGAAGGATTGAAATCTACAGTCTCGACTGTTGCGCCTAATTGCTCGAAGGATTTTGCTGCGTTTTCTGCGACCTGAGCGACTTCTGGATCGACCGGATTTCCTCCCATGTCCGAGGTCCAGCCAATCTTCAGGCCCTTCACACCTTTGGTCAACGCACCAACGTAGTCGGGGACTTCGTCTGTAATCGTGTCGTACTCACCACGAGGATCGTAGCCAGAGAATACTCCAAGGGTTATCGCTGCATCTTTCACAGTCCGCGTAAGTGGGCCTGAGGTGGCGTTGTTCATAATGTTGTGACCGGCACGACCGCCTGCCATCCGCGCCACCCTACCCTGAGTCGCTTTGATGCCATAAACGCCAGCGAACGCTGCTGGTATACGAATCGACCCACCACCATCGCCGCCGGGAGCGAAGCTGGTCAGACCCGACGCAACAGCCGCTGAAGCACCGCCGGATGAGCCGCCAGGAGTTTTATCAGGATTCCACGGATTCCTTGCAGGTGGTCCCAATCGGTTCTCGGTCGTCCCAGCGAAGCCATTTTCTGGTGTATTCGTTTTGCCAGAAATAATCGCGCCGGCTTTTCTAACTCGTTCCAGCGGGATCGAATCAACTTCTGCAATGTTATCCGTTGCTGGCAACGATCCGTGAGTCCAGCGAAACCCTGCCATTGGTTCGGTGTCTTTATATGGCACCGGAATCCCATGTAGTGGTCCGAGGTCCTCGCCATTCATAATCGCTGATTCGGCTTTTTTCGCCTCATTAAGGGCGTACTCAGACATTCGAGTAATAAAGATTCCGAGCTTCGGGTCGAGCTCATCGGCCCGGCGCAAATGAGATTCCATCAGCTCTACCGGCGAAATTTCCTTTGAGCCGATCATTTCTCGCAGCTTGTGGGTTGGCGTAAATCCTAAGTCTCGGTCTGAGGTCATGTCTCTGGTTCGTGGTCTCGGGTTATTTGTGTACTAGGCGACTGATGTTCTAATTGGCTTTCATCGCAGAAATGAATTCGTCAGTCGGTTCGGCGGGAAGTGTTTCAGTTTCGATAGTCCCGCGCGCCCCGAGGTCGATTGCCAAACGGCTCATGTGTGCGTTGTCTGGTGCTTCGATGATCGTTGCGAAGTCGTATCGCCCGAGTAGCGCGTACTGCGAAACGACCTTGCAACCCTGATCTTCGATTTCGAGGTTGACCTGTCCGATCCGATCCGGATCGTGTTTCACACGATCACGACCGCGTTCCGTCAACTTGGACAGCATGAGATAGAACGGCACACAGCACCTCCGTCGACTCGCATCGCGAGTGTGTTCGCAATTTCTGAGCGAACTTTACTCCATCTTGGAGCCAACGAAGTTGGACAGTGCCCTCGCAGTTGGGTCAGTTCGAACATTCACGATCGCTGGAACACCAGCATCAAATGCTCGTTCCAGGGCTGGTCGAATGTCTTTCGGGTCTTCGACGAGTTCTCCGTGTCCACCAAGCGATTCAGCAATCTTGTCGAATCGGGTAAATCCAAGTTCACGTCCAGGCTTTCGAATTCCCTCAACACGAGCGGTCCAACCTTCGTTATTCGAGACAACGATCACGATTGGCAGATTGTGGCGCACCGCCGTGTCAAAGTCCTGAATGTTCATCCCCAGAGAGCCGTCACCGTGCAGCGCGACGACCTGGGTGTCAGGCTTGGCGATCTTCGCACCAATCGCGTAAGGAAGACCAACTCCCATGCAACCTGTGGGTCCAGAGTTGAGTCGGTGTCCGGGCACGTATGTCGGCATTGATTGTCGACCGTAGTGCAGGATCTCGTTTCCATCGACGGCGAGAATAGCGTCACGATCCATCACTTCGCGAAGTTCTTTGCACAATCGCAACGGGTGAATAGGTCGCTGATCGGAATTTTCGAGTGGAGCGACACGTTCCCTTCGAGATTCATCGGCTTCTCGAAGAGATTCCACCCATTTCGAATCTGACTTCGATTGGAAGCCAATGGTGTCTGCTGCATCGTTTAGCTGCTGAAGAACGGTGCGGGCATCACCCTCGATTCCAATATCTACCGACCGGTTGTGACCGATCTCAGCGCCGTGAATATCGATCTGGATTATTTTTGCATCGGCAGCGATTCTCTTGCCGAACGTCATCATCCAGTTGAATCGAGTTCCAACGACAAGGACAGCGTCGGTCTGTCGGAACGCGGTTGAACGCGCAGCAGGGAATGAAAGCTCATGGTCGTCAGCGATGAGTCCACGTGACATTGGCGCTGTGTAGAACGGAATCCCTGTGCGCTCAACAAACTGCCTGAGCTCGTCATAGGCCTGTGACCACCAAACTCCACCACCTGCGAAGATGATCGGTGATTCGGCATCCGACAGCATTTGGATCGCTGCTTTTACCTGGTCGGGATCACCTGCAGGACGAGCCGCAGACGTCGGCCGGCTTGGAGACACAGCGTCATCTTCTTCGAGTTTCGAGTACAGCACATCTTCATTGCAATCGATGTAGACGGGACCGGGTCGTCCAGTGGTCGCCAATCGGAATGCCGTAGATACGTGTTCGGGGTACCGAGCTGCGTCAGTCGGACGCATCACTGCTTTAGAAACCGGCTCGAAAATGCCCACCTGGTCAATTTCCTGGAAACCATCTCGACCGAAGTCGGAAATCGGCCCAGCACCACCTAAAGTGATCATTGGCGCACAGTCGACATACGCTGTGTACTGACCGGTCAGGAGATTCAAAGTGCCCGGACCAGATGCGGCTGTTGTAACACCGGGCTTTCCGGTAACTCGAGCGTATGCGTGAGCGGCCATTGCAGCTGCTTGCTCGTGGCGGAAATCAATCGTCCGAATACCCATGTCCTCGGCATTGTTGATGATCTCGTAATTCGGACCCCCCATCAAAAAGAAAAGGTGCTCAACACCCTCTTCTTTTAGCGTGCGGGCGACCAGGTAACTGCCATCGACTTCCATTTGTGTGCTTAGCTCCGTGAGTTCATTGGACTTGGGTGTACAGAATACGCTCTAGCGGGTTGGTGAATACAGGCTTATCGGTTGATTCTCGTCGCCTTCAGGCGGTCAGATTCCTCGCTGGCGATACCGGTAAATCGGCTCAATATGCCAGGTTGATCTGTTCCGGCGAGACGGCCCGCTTCGCGGATCAGCTTAGTTCCTGAAATGAAGTCTGCTTTGGAAATGTTTTCGAGGTCGACCTTTCCGTCGCCCCGGTTGTGCCAGTTGCCGAGGGGAAACGCGGTACCACTCACTCGGTAGCCGACCGCCTTGTAAGCCGACGCTTCACACCCGCCCGCGCTCATCAATTGACGTTGAAACTTGAATGACTCATCTTTCCGAGTTAGTTCGGAGGCAGCTACGACCAGATACGCCTCAGCAAAATAGTCAAAGGTTGCTGCTCGATCCCCTGTTCTAATCACTACACCACTTCCCTGCTCTGCTCCGGGAAGGATCGAACTCGTTTCCACCGATACAACAACCGTGTTCTTAGGGAGGATCTTGGCTTCGGCGTTGGCAGCGGCTCCAAGCAAACCTACTTCCTCGGCACGTGTGAACACACCGTAAACGCTACCTTCGGTTTCGACTCCAATGAGCGACTCAACGCCTGCAAGAATGGCTGCGCATCCAGCCAGATCATCGGCTGCTCGCATCGAGATGAGATCGTCCTCGATCCTAATATCGGGTAATTCGGGAACAACACGTACCGGCAGTTCACCCAGTTCAACTTCATTTTCTAGACGCGCGTAGACCGTTTGAGTTCCAAGCCAACCCTCAGCACGTCTTTGTTTCGAGTAATCGTCGGCAGGTTCATCACAGCCCGTTACAACAGCCGGAACTACAGCTCCGTCATGAGAAACGACTCGGATCGGGGTTCCGTTGTCTCCCGCGTGTCGACCAAGTCCACCGAGTGCTCTGAGAGTCAGATTTTGCCCATCGTGAGCAACCACCTCGTAACCGGGGTGATCAGTGTGAGCGACAAACGCGATACCGGGTGCATCCGAGTTGGATCCAGGTTTTTCTGAAATCACGTTTCCGAACTGATCGACGGAAACTTTGAGTCCCGCCGTTTTGGCGGTTTCGTACAAATAATCGGTGACTTCGATCTCCCAATACGACGTGGAATTGAATTTTGCGAGGTCTTGCAATACCTGAAGAGCTCGGTCACCTATTTCCTGTTTCTGAATGGTCATGTTTATCCGAATGGTTCGATTCCGTGATTCTGGGATTCTGGTGACAACGAAGGATACGCGTCACCATGATCGCAGGACACATACATAAATGTATGAGGACTACAATGCGCAGCCGAATCCAGCCATCTGAACCAGAAAGATTTCACAGCAATGCCTGAAGTACTCGTCTTCTCCGGCCCCGCCCTCCCGCTACTCGACATGGCGAACGAGATGAAACCGGATGGCTGGAACCTCCATGTACGAACACCGGAATCATCTGAGCAAGAGGTACTCGAAGCCGCTGAAATTGCCGACTTCATTCTTGTGTTCGGACATGGAGTGAACGACCTGACTTTATCGACGGCGCAGAAGACAAAACTTGTTCAACTCTGTTCCGCTGGATTCGATGGAGTGAACCTGACGCTGGCAGGTGAAATGGGCATTCCTGTCGCCAACAACGGCGGAGCGAACGCTATTCCTGTAGCGGAGTTTGCATTAACACTGATGCTTTCGACACTTCGTCACCTGATCGTGACGGATGGGGACACCCGGCAAGGTGACTGGATGCGTCCAGAAGTCGACGGGCGGGACACACACGAGTTATTCGGAACAACCGTCGGAATCGTCGGAGCTGGGAGAATCGGTTCAACCGTAGCAGGGATGCTCAGGGGATTCGAAACGGAAACTCTGTACACGGATGCGATTCGAAGTGACCGAGCGGAAAGTTTCGGCGCAACACGTGTTGAACTCGATGAACTGCTCGAACGCTCTGACATCGTCACATTGCACACCCCGTTGAATGATTCCACACAAGGATTGATTGGCGAGCGCGAACTAAAGTTGATGAAAGAAACCGCTTTACTGATCAACACATGCAGAGGCCCGGTTGTTCAGGAAGATGCCCTTCATGATGCGCTCGTTTCGGGCGAAATATGGGGAGCTGGACTGGATGTATTTGAGCAGGAACCGGTGGATCCAAACAATTCGCTTCTGAAACTCGACAACGTTGTTGTCGCACCACATATCGCTGGAAAGAGTTACGAAAGTTACCCCCGAAGAGTACGATTCGCTTTCGACAATATGTTGAGGGTTTGGAACGGTGGCAAACCCGAGAGCGTTGTAAGCCCATAATTCACAAAATTCGAACTACAAAATCAGTAAATAGAACTGGAAAGTAATGACCGACGCATCAGATATTAGAGTCCTTTACCTCGGCCCTAAAAACCGACCCGGTGTTTACACAACTGACCTGGAGCAGCAGAGACGCGCCGCCAAATCAGCAGGTGCAGAGTTTGTTGTTTACGACGGCGACTCAGATGGTGAATTGATCGAAGCCCTGAGAGATGCTGACGTTGCGATGAGTCAGGGTCACCGATTCTCACCTGAACTGTTCAAACACATGGGCAACAACGGTCGATGCAAAGGCCTTGTTTCGTTCGGTCATGGTTACGACGGGATGGATCTCAAAACTGCGGTCGACAACGGTGTCATTCTTGCCAACACCGCTTCGTTCGGAACCTAGGAAGTCAGCAACCAAACGATGATGCACTTTCTCGTCTGTTCACGAAAATTCGTCCTCCACGACAAGCTGGTAAAGAGCGGCACATGGACCCGGGAATACCTCTCTCCGATGGGCCACATTGCTGGCGAAACATTCGGAATAATTGGTCTTGGCGACATCGGGCGAGCAGTTGCACGTAAAGCGCTCGCATTTGGGATGCGAGTCATCGCCTACGACCCATTCGTGTCGTCTTGGGATGCTAAGGAGTACGGCGTCGAAACGGTTGCAACTCCTCAAGATATAGCGCACCAGTCAGACTACGTCTCACCCCACACCTACTTATCTGACAAAACCTTCCACATGATCAACGACGAGTTCTTTGATCTGATGAAGCCAACTGCTTATCTAATCAACTGTTCTCGTGGCCCGGTAGTCGACGAGCAGGCTCTGATCAGAGCGCTCCAGGCAAATAAGATCGCGGGGGCAGGTTTGGATGTGTTCGAGACTGAACCTGTCGACCCTGATAACCCGCTCCTCAAGATGGACAACGTTTCCGTAACCAACCACTACGCGTCCTACAGTGAAGTGGCATGGGAAAGAGCAAACACTCAGCTTGGCGAAGAGGCAATGCGAATTGCGCTCGGCTACTGGCCTATGTCCCTGATAAATCCTGATGTTCGGTCGACAGTCGAGCCTCGCGGCATGTCCGTCAGCTGGGAAGTTTTACTAGCTGAGATGGGCAAATAAATTTTGGAATATGACCTGACCGATCGGCGGTCAGGTCATTTTGTTTTCGGAGTGAAATAACAATGGCAAAACACCGAGTCGTGGTCCTGGGACCCAACACAGATGACCCGCTTTACCACGAGCGCGCAGAGATGGCAGACCTCGACGTAGAGTTCGTTCAAGAAGCCCCAAAATCTGAAGGAGAAGCGATCGAAGCGGTTCGCGGAGCCGACGCAATCATGATGGGCGGCGGATGGGGCTCGGAACAGGTAATCCGGGCAGCTGACCAGGCGCAAGTTCTCGCCGTCTACTCCCATGGCTTCAACCACATCGATGTTGAAACCGCTACCGAAGTGGGCATCATCGTCACGAACGGTGCGGGTATGTGTGCCGAAGAAGTTTCCAACCAAGCAGTAACGATGGCTCTCTGTTTGAACCGTCAGGTTGTGCAAACGACAAACCAGCTCCGAGACAC
>Ga0181582_10004779_pt1 | contig 10910 bp, 3 predicted proteins | sample 071ome_32_FD_132438 | JGI IMG/M metagenome (GOLD analysis project Ga0181582, IMG submission 132438) | Coastal salt marsh microbial communities from the Groves Creek Marsh, Skidaway Island, Georgia - 071405AT metaG (megahit assembly) | ecosystem: Environmental > Aquatic > Marine > Intertidal zone... | reverse complement strand
GCCGTTGATGCGCCCGATCGGCCAGCGGGTGGGCGACGCGGCAGTGGAAAGCCCTCTTATTGGGTCCCCGGGCACCCCTGGCGGCAGATACAGGCACCGAGTTCGCCACCGAGGGCCGCTGGAGAGAGGGATAGGCCCGGTCTCTCGGATAAGTGCCCGCCCGCGCGACTCCGAAGCGCAACGTTTCCGCTGAACCGCGAACGCTTTCGGCTAGCACAATGAGCGGGAAGGCGGGAGATGTGAAGAAGACGGTTATCGACATCATTGCGAGCGGAAAGGTGCGCGGACAAGTTGGTGGGGCGCAACGCGTGCTTCCACCCTCTGATATCTGCTTCGGAGTAGGTTTATGCGGCTAATCCCACTGCTGGGGGGTATAATCGTGTGGACGACACTGTTTGCTCCCGGGAACGACGGTGGCGCGCCGGGGCGCGCGCCACCGCCACCCGACCTGGGTCGCCCCCCCGCCCCACCCTGCCCCCCTCTCCCCCTCCCCCTCGCAGAGGGAGCACCGCAAGCGGGGCCTGAGCCAGCAGGACGGGATGTTTGACGAGACCACGACGGCCTCCGAGACGGACGTTGCGCCCTCCGTCCGGGACGGACCCACCCCCGACTCGTCGTCCGCCGCTGAGACGCGCCAGGTCCGTTTCCAGGAGTCTGCTCTGGCAGGGCGGCCGAGCCGCGAGGCGGGGGCGAGGAAGAGGGGGCCGCGGGCGCGGGAGCGGAAGGGGCGCTCGACACAGCACTTCGACGCGGGGCTGATTAACATGCGCCGGCGCAAGTCGGCCGAGCCCCCGGGGCGCTACGGGCGCGTCTCGGAGGAGCTCGGGGCGTCAGCGCTGGCGCTGGCAGGGCGCGTGAGCGACGGGGACGGCCTGCTGGACGAGGACAAGGTGATGCGGGACCTCCTCCCGTGCCCGGCGGCCATCCGGATGAACCAGGTCACGCTCACCTTCCAGGACAGCGACGTGGAGGACCACTACCTGGCCGACGTGGCGACGCGCCGGTGGCCCGTCCTCATCTTCATCGCCATGTTTGACGTGTTCGCCTACTTCTCGCGGTTCCTTTACAAGATGCTGCGGCCGTCCAAACCGCGCGGGGAGATCGTGATCGGGAACATCAAGCAGCTAGCCAACATGCTCGTGCTGTACAGCGCCCTGACGGCCATTTACTGGTGGAGCCGCAAGTACCAGAAGCGCGTGGCGCGGATCGAGGAGACGGTGCTGACGGTGCTGATGAGCGTGGCGATCACGCTGATGCTGACGCACCTGCCCCCGGACAAGGCCATGGACTACGTCCTCTTCGCCTTCTTCCTCATCTGCATCTCAACCTTCATGCAGGTCCGCTGGTGGCTGGGCACGGTCTGCCTCTTCTTCCCCACGGCGCTCTCGTTCTACTGGTACAGCTCGGGGCGCCTGGGCCTCATGGGGGCGTCGCCCCCGGGCGCCCCCCCCACGGCGTACCCGGTCCACATGCGCGAGCACGTGGCCATGGCCTGGTCGATCGGGTGCCTGATGAGCTACCTCGCCGAGACCTACCGGCGGCAGATGTTCGCCAACCACAAGCTGGCGGCGGACGCGGCGGCGCGCGAGCTCCTGCAGGCCAAGGAGCGCATCAAGGCGCAGAAGGAGGCGGGGCGGTACCTGAAGGACATGAACCGGCAGATGGTGCTCGTGGAGCGGGAGAAGGCGGCCAACGAGGCAAAGTCGGAGTTCATGAGTCTGATGTGCCACGAGGTCCGGACCCCCCTGAACGGGTGCCTGGCGTCGGCCGAGATGATCCTCGAGACGGAGCTGGACCAAGACCAGTTCGAGCTCGCGTCCACGATCCGCGTCTCCGGCTCCATCCTTCTCTCCACCGTCTCCAACTTCCTCGACTACTTCAAGCTAGAGGCCGGCAAGCAGCTCGACGTCGTGCGCCAGGAGGTCAACATCCGCGGCCTCGTCCACGACATCCACCTCATCATCGACGCCATGATCAACAAGAACGGCGACCGGCGCCTCCGGATGCCCGACACGGCCGGGCTCCCCGAGGTGGTCCTCGCCGACTCGGACCGCCTCCGCGGCGTCATCCTCAACCTCATGACAAACGCGGTCAAGTTCACCAAGCGCGGGCACATCGGGGTGCGGGTGTCGGTGATGAGGGCGGGGGAGCACCCGGTGCCCGACGACGCCATGGAGGAGAAGTCGAGCGAGGACGGGAGCGCGGAGCGGCACCGGAGCCGGGACGGGCGGGCCCCGGCCGCCACTGCACGGCGGCGGTCGCAGCCCGTCGTGCACGAGCGCCGCCGCCACAGCGTGGTGATCAACCAGCGCCACTCGTACGTGTGCCGCAACCAGGAGAGCGCGCAGGCGCCCGCGTCCAGCGTGTCCGCTGCTGACAGCGCGGAGGAGCGAGCGCGGGTCAAGTCCAAGTCCATCGACGTCCCGTCGCTCCTCGCCAAGAAGGAGGGCGTGTCGCGGCGGCCCAAGGCGAGTTTCCTGTCGTCCATCAACGAGGAGCAGGCCGGGGACGACGCGAGCGGCAGGGACGGGGAGCCCGCGGCGGGCGCGGGGTCGGCGCGGGGGGGCAGCGGCGGCGGGGGCTCGCCGGGGGCGGCCCGGCCCGAGCGCCCCGCTCGGCCAGGGGCCAGGGCGTCCCTCGACACGCGGCGCGGGAGCGTGGGTTCCCTGCACTCGGACTCGCGGCGCTCCAGCCTCGAGATCACCAAGACGTCCAACACGGAGCAACCGGCCGACGCCGGGTCGGCGGTCCGGGCCAGCGTCGTCGCGGCCTCGCGCGAGTCGGAGGACGCCGCCCACTGGCTCGTCTTCGAGGTCTCCGACACGGGGGTCGGGATCCCCCCCGGGGGCCTCAAGAAGCTCTTCAACGCCTTCGTGCAGGGGGTCCCCGAGGAGATGCACAAGCCCCGGTCCACGGGCGGCACCGGCCTCGGGCTCTCCATCTGCGCCAAGCAGGTCGGGTTCCTCGGCGGCTGCATCGGCGCCCACTCCCTCATGGGCGAGGGCTCCACCTTCTGGTTCTCGGTCCCCCTCGTCCTCCCCGCCCGCCACGCGGGCATCTGGTCCTTCCAGCAGTACACCGTCATCCGCGAGCTCCTCCTCGCCGAGCAGAGGTCCCGCGGGTTCCAGGAGTTCGCCCCCGTGCACATCTCCCCGGGCGCCCGGGACCCCTTCACGGGGCCCTACGGCACGGGCACCTACCCGCCCTACGCCGGCCTGGCCCCGGGCCCGGCGCCCGTCAAGGGGCCGTACCCGGCGGTCGTCCCCGCGCCCCGCGCGCCCCCGCGCGCCCCCGCGCGCGACGAGGCGGCCGGGGGCCGCGACCGGAGGAGCCAGGACCGGGGCGTCGACGAGAGCCCACGGATCTCCATCACGGGGCTGACCCCGGACGGGCGGGCCGTCGTGATCAACTTCCCCACGCTGGCGCCCGGCGCCCCGCCCGCCCCCGGCGGCGGGTCTGTCGAGGCGCGGGCGTTCGCGGGCCTCGGCGCGCTCGCCGAGTCGCAGGCCCGCACCTCGAAGGCCACGGACGCCGCCCCGCCCGCGGCCCGCCCGCACTCGGAGGAACAGGCGCGGGGCTCCCCGGCCGTGGCGGCCAAGTGGCCCGACCACCGGTCCCTCCACGAGGCCACGTCCGGCCCGCCGCCCCGGCTCCACCAGTCCGCCGGGTCCGCCCAGGACCCCGCCGCCGCCGCCGCCTCGGCCGTCCCGGGGGGGGGGTCGGCCGTCGAGTCGCTCTCCGGCCTCTTCAACACCTCCCAGCGCGAGGTGGAGCAGTTCGAGCGCCTCCTCTCCAAGCATTCGAGCGGCAGCAACCTCGCCAACGGGCTCACCTCGCGCTCGGCGTCCTCCGCCCACCTGCCCCGCGCTGCCCACTCCCTCACGGGGGAGGCGAGGGGGTCCCCCGCGGCGCGCGGCCCGGCCCGCTCGGAGGCTGCCCTCTCCGTCCGCCCGGCCTCCACCGCGCCCCTCTCTCCCGAGGCCGCGCGCTCCAACCTGCAGAGCGCCCTGTCGGCCTGGAAGCGCACCCGGGCGCCGGCCGCGCCGTCCCGGGCGCGGGGCGACTCCTCCGGGTTCCGGGGGGGGGGCGTGGCCGGGCCCCCCCCCGGGCAGGAGGCGCCGGCCCCGGCCGGGGCGCGGGCGCAGTCGCTGGGGCTGACCGTGGACCCCCCCCCGGCGCCGGCGCCGGCGCCCGCCCCCGCGGGGCCCCCGCGGGGCCCCAGCCCCGAGGCTCTGGGGGGCCCCGCCGCCCACACGCCGCGGGGCCGCGTCGAGTCGCCGCTGCTCGGCGGCCCCGGGCGGGCGAGCATGTGCCTGCCGCCCCCCTGGGAGACGTGCGCCGCGGAGGCCCCCGGGCGCCGCGAGTCGGTCGCCGGCATCCGGGTCCTCCTCGTCGAGGACAACCACATCAACCAGAAGGTGGCGTGCAAGGTGCTGAAACTGCTGCAGGCCGAGTGCGAGGTGGCCAACAACGGGAGGGAGGCCGTGGAGGCGGTGGCGGGGAGGCCGGGGGCCTTCGACGTGGTGCTGATGGACATGCTGATGCCCGAGATGGGGGGCGTGGACGCGACGCGGGAGATCCGGCGGCGGGGGAGCGCGGTGCCGATCCTGGCCATGACAGCCAACGCGAGCGCCAAGGACCGGGAGGCGTGCCGGGAGGTCGGGATGAACGGGTTCATCTCCAAGCCGGTGCTGAAGGGGACGCTCAACTCGGCCATCCTCGCCCTCCTCAACGGCGACGCCGTGTGGGAGGGGGCCTGAGGGAGGGGCGGGCCCCGCCCACCGGACGACGCGGGGCGCCCCCGCGGTCTCCCCGCCGGGAGCGCGGGGTCGGACTCCCGCTGGCGACGGGACCGCCGTGAACTGTTGAACACGGGGACACGGGGGGGACCGCCGAGCCCGCGCGGCCGGGGAGACGGGGCACGCGGCGTGAGGGGGGGGAGGACCCGCGAGCCCCGGCCGGGGCTGTGCTGCCCCGGCGGGGGTTGCTGTCGGGCGAGCCTGACAGTGCCCCTCGCCGGCGCCGCAGGCCCCCGCCGGACGCTTCACCGGGGCCACCGGGCCTCCGTTACGATAGTTAGTGATCGGGCCCCGCGCTCTCTCTCCCAGGTGACCCCCGCGCCCCGGGCCCGGGACCGACCCCCGAGCTTGGGAGCCGCCTTACTCGCTCGGCACGCGGCGTTCCAGGACCCGAGGCCCCTATTTTTCGGCGCAGATGGTGGTGAAGACCTTGAAGAGAGCCACGCAGTAGTATCGTTACCCTCAAGTGCACCTCAAAGGCGTCTCATCGTCGCCTCCCAGTCGCCTCTCGTCGCCCCATCGTGACCTCCGCCCTGGCCATGGCGACGCACGAGTCGCCCTTCAAGCCCACGGCGCTGGAGGGACAGGTGGCCCTCGTGACCGGGGGGGGCTCGGGGATCGGCCTCTCCATCTCCCGCGAGCTCCTCGGCCACGGCGCGCGCGTCCTCATCATGGGCCGACGCGGTGCGAGACCCCCCCCCGCTGTGGGCCTCCCCGGGGCCGAGGCGCTGGCGCCCCCTCCCCCCGCTACTCGACCTTACTCCCCCCCCGGGGGACCCACGCCCCTGCCTCCCGCCGCCGTCCGCAGAGGAGGTGCTCAGGGCCGCGTTCCACGATCTGGGGGGGGACGAGTCCCGGGTCGGGTACACAACTGGCGACGTGCGCAAGATGGAGGACTGTGTCAGGGCAGTCAACGCGGCGTCGTCCCGCTTCGGCCCCCTCTCGATCCTCGTCAACTGCGCCGCGGGCAACTTCCTGGTGCGCGCCCCCCCCCCTCCCCCTTCACCCGCCCGTCCCCCGCACGGGCCCCGCACGGGGCGCGCCCCCCGCGAGCGGGCGCCCGTGGCCGCGGTCGCCCACGCGCAACCCCCTGGACCGCGCGCAGGCCCCCGCGGACGCCTTGACGTCCAACGGCTTCAAGACGGTCTGGGAGATCGACGCCCTGGGGACATTCCACTGCTGTCAGGCGGCCCGGTCTGACCTGGCGAGGACGAAGGGCCTGGTGGTGAATGTGTCGATGACTCTGCACTACGGCGCGACCTTCTTCCAGGCGCACGCATGCGCCGCCAAGGCCGCAGTGGACTCCCTCACGCGTTCCCTGGCCCTCGAGTGGGGGTACGAGGGGATCCGGGTGAACGGCGTGGCCCCGGGTCCCATCGCGGGGACGGCGGGGATGGCCAAGCTCGACCCCAAGGGAGTCGCGGGGCAGAGCCGGGACGGGGGCACCGCGTCCCGCATGTCCCGGGACCCCATCCCCCTGGGCCGCATGGGGGCTCCTTGGGACGTTGCCATGTCGGTCGTGTTCCTCGCCAGCGCGGCCGGGGCGTACGTGGCGGGGCACACGATCGTGTGCGACGGCGCCAATTGGCTCTGGAAGCCGCCCGTGGTCAGCCCGAAGCTCGTGGCCCGGCTGTCCAAGGAGGCCGAGCAGACCAGCGCCACCGTCGGGGTCGCCGGGGGTGGGGAACGGAGCCGGCTCTGACGGGGGCGACGCCCGCCCACGCTGCTCTGGGACAGCCACGTCGCCCCGCCACGACACACGGGCCGTCGTCTGACCCTGGCGAGGGTTGAATGCGGTTCCGCGGGCGCCTGGCGGCGGCCTCGCCACAAGTGGGGCGGAGGGAGAGCGCCCTGAGCACTGGTCCCCCCCGGAACGTTGACACGCAAGGACAGGGAGGCAGCCGCGCTCGCCTCTCCCACACACCTGCCCGCTGCTGCGTTTGGATCCGAGCGAGGGGGAAGCGCCCCTGCGCCCTCCCGCGGATCGCTATGGCCTCTCTGGTCACCGCAACGGAGGCTCTGCTCTCCAAGGCGATGCCTGAGGGCTCGCCTCACCTTGAGCTGGCCACGGACTTCGCCCTGACGATCTTCTGGGCCGCCTTCTTCGGTTTTGGTGAGCCGGACCGCCCGGGCCCCGCCGCACCCAGCCTCTCGGGGGGGGAGGGGGGTCCGCGGAGAGGACGGGGGCGTCCTGAACGCGAGGGGGGAACATGCGCTCCTCTACGATCCCCTTGTCGGGGCCAATAACCCGCGCCGATCCCGCGGGACGCGGGAGTGTGCCCAGGGCATGGCGCGCCGGTATCCCGCCCGAAATGTGCCCGGTGCGGGGTTTTCCCGCACGACTGCGCGAGGCTCCCACCCTCTTCTCCCCGCCACGCAGCCCTCCCGCTCTTCAAGGCGTACGTGTCGGTCCCGCTCGGGCGCAAGGTCTGCGTGAACTGGAAGGACACGCTGGACGTCGACGCGCTGGGCGGCAGGAGCAGGGCCGAGGTGGAGGAGGGCCTCGCTGAGGTCGCGGACATGGTCCGCGCCCCCGACGCGGTCGTGAGCGTTTTCCAGGCCATCGCCCTGCTCCTCGGGGAGGACCCCGTCCCGGCCAAGGCCGGCGGGCGCGCGGCGGGGGGGCACGCTGACTGGTGGGCGACCGCCCGCCGCATGACCGCCGACCGCCCAGCCTTCCTCCGGCGCCTCCAGGCCCTCGCTGACCGCACCGTCAACGGCAAGTCCCGCTCCGGCCACGTGCCCGCCCAGGACGCCCTCGACCAGGTCGCGGCCCTGCGACTGGACCCCCAGCGGGTGGCCGTCACGAGCAGCTTCGCCGCGGCCCTCGCGACGTTCGCCAGGCGCGTCGCGGCTGCTGCGGGCGGCAAGCCCTGGGCCACGGACGCCGCGCCGAAGGAGGAGGTCACGAAGGAAGAGGAGGAGACGGTGGGCAAGTTCCACGAGTCGCTCTGGAAACTGACCGTTTACAGCCTCTTCACCGCGGTGGGTGTGTGGGTGCTGTGGGACGAGAAGTACGTCTTCGACGTGGTGCACCACTGGACGGGCTGCGCGGGGGTCCCGTGCACGGTGGAGCGCGCCATGGACCACCGCCTGCTGTACGCCGTGGAGATGGGCTTCTACGCGTTCGCGCTGCCGCACCTGTTCCTATTCGAGGTCAAGCGGAAGGACTTCTGGGTGATGCTGGCACACCACTTGGTGACGCTGGCGCTGATCGGGTTCTCGCTCACGTACAACTTCATGCGGATCGGGGTGCCCGTGATGGTCCTCCACGACGCCTGCGACATCTTCCTCGAGGGCGCCAAGGCCCTCAAGTACACGTGCAAGCACACCAAGCGGGACGAGTTCTGGGTTGAGCGCTTCTTTGAGCTCTTCGTCGTCGTCTGGGTGGCCATGCGCATCGTTTACTACCCCTTCTGGATCATCCGCTCCGCCCTCGTCGAGTACGTCGAGGTCGTCGCCGGCTCCTCTCAGACCGTGCCCGACATCCAGTACGTCTTCAACGGCTTTTACGTCCTCCTCTTCGGCCTCCTCGCCATGCACGTCTACTGGACCTACCTCATCGCGCGGATCGCGTACCGGCAGCTCGTGCACGGCATCGTCGACGACGACCGGGAGGACGACTGAATTTAGGCCCCGCCCGGGGGAGTGCTTGGGCGCCCTCGAGCGTGAGTTCAGTTTCAATGACGCACAAGTGGGTGCCCCAGAGCACTGTAGCCGGCCCCCCCGCTGTGGGAGGCCGGGGAAAAAGATTTTACTCGGACGCGCTCAGGCCAGCAGGCGCGCGTCGCCGCGACGGTGAGCAGCCACCGCCCTCTCCTCCCGCTGCCTCAGGCGATGGGCAGCTTCTTGTGCGTGTACGAGACGCCCTTGTCCTTCTCGACCGTGTGGCCGCTCCCCTGGAGCACCCAGCGGGTCGTGAGGAGCCCCTCGACGCCCACGGGCCCGCGGGCGTGGATGCGGGACGTCGAGATCCCCACCTCGGCGCCCAGTCCAAAGCGGAACCCGTCGCTGAACCGCGTGGAGCAGTTGCTGAAGACGCACGCCGAGTCGACCCGCTTGCGGAACTCCTCAGCCAGGGCGTCGTTCGTTGTGAGGATGCACTCCGTGTGGCCGGACCCGTGCTTGTGGATGTGGTCAACGGCCTCGTCGAGGCCCGTCACAATCTCGATCGTCACGCCCAGGCACGAGTACTCGTGGTGCAGGGCCGGGGCGGGGGGGAGCCCCAGCTGGCTGCAGGCCCGGGGCCCCCCGTTGATCTTGACGTCCGCGCCGGCGAGCGCGGCCGTGAGGCGCGCCACCCGGCCGTCACCGACGAGGTCCTCGTGCACGAGGACGGTCTCCACGGCGTTACAGGCGGCCGGGTAGTCGATCTTGGCGTCCACGACGATCTTGCAGGCCATCTCGAGGTCGCAGTCCTTGTCGACGTAGATGTGGCACACGCCGTCAGCGTGCCCGAGGACCATGATTTTGGTGTTGCGCTGGATCCAGGACACGAGCTGGTTGGACCCGCGGGGGATCACGAGATCGATGCAGTCGTCGAGCTTGAGCAGGTCCCCGATCTCCTCCCGCGTTGTCACGAGCCCGATGAGGCCCGGGTCGACGTCGGGCGCCAGGGCGTCGGTGATCACCTTGTGCAGGATGAAGTTGGAGCGGGCGGCCTCCTTGCCGCCCTTGAGGAGGAGGCCGTTGCCCGAGCGGATGGCCAGGGCGGCGATCTGCGGGAGGGCGTCAGGGCGCGCCTCGAAGATGATGAGGCACACCCCGATCGGGCACGTCTGCTGCTCGAGCATGAGGCCCTCGGCGAGCTCCATGCGCGAGAGGCACCGGCCCAGCGGCTCCTCCTGCTGCGCGATGGCGCGGATCCCCTGCGCGAGCTGGTGGATCTTCCCGGGCTTGAGGACCAGCCGCTGCAGCAGCGAGTCGGCGATCCGCCCCTCCGCCGCCTCGCAGTCGGCCTTGTTCTCGAGGAGGATCTCCGCCTCGTGGTCGAGCAGGGCCTGCGCGACGCGCTCGAGGATGGCGGCGCGGCGGGCGCCGTCGAGGGTGGTGAGGGCGCGGGACGCGTCGCGGGCCCGGACGGCCATGTCGCGGTTGGACAGGCTCATCTCCCCCTTCTCCGCCTCGACCTCCTCGAAGCGCGCCGCGCTGTCGGTGGAGAAGAGGGTGCCGATCTCCTGCCCGGCGACGACCTTCAGGATGCTGTCGAGGCCGCGGCCGTTGGTGATGACGCAGGGGCACGCCGTCCGAGCGCAGTTCCACGCCGCGTTCACCTTGGCCATCATCCCCCCGCGCCCGACGCCCGAACCGGACCCGAACCGCAGCTGTGGCAGGTGGATCTTGGGGGAGAAGGTGGCGATGGGGCCCAGGCCCTGCTTGGCGGCCTCGGCGGGGGGGATCGTGAAGAGCCCGTCGACGTCCGTGAGGAGCAGGAGCAGGTCTGCCTCCAGCACCTCGGCGAGCAGCGCCGCCAGGGCGTCGTTGTCCAGGAAGGTCGGGTCCAGCCCCCCCTCGGTGGCCGGGACGTTGGTGGCGTCGTTCTCGTTGAAGATCGGGATCACGCCCGAGCCCAGGAGCTGGTCGACGGTCGTCTTGAGGTTGGCCTTGAAGGTCTGGTTGTGGAAGTCGTGGTTGGACACGAGCAGCTGGCTGACGAGCACGTCCAGGTGCCCGAACAGCGAGTCGTACAGGGCCATCATGCCCGACTGCCCGGCCGCGGCGGCGGCCCGCGACTCGGCCATGGTGATGCCGCCGTGGTGGATGTCGAGGGGGGAGCGGTTCATGACCTCGTGGTGGCGCAGGCGCTGGCGCCCCACGCACACGGACCCGGACGAGACCAGGATCACCTCCCGGCCCGAGCGGAGCAGGGCCTCGAGTTGCTCGCACAGGTTCCCCAGTCGCCCCAGGGCGAGGCGCCCGTCCGAGCCGCGGGTGACGACGGCGGTGCCGACCTTGACGACGACGCGACGGGCGGCGACGACCTCCTTGCGCCCGGGTTGGGGCTGCGGGGGGCGGGCGGAAAGGTCCGGGTGGCGGGGAATCGAGGGCGCTGCGGACCCCCCGAAGGGGGATGGGGCCGCCCGGGCTGCGGCGCCCCCGCGCCTGGGCAGG